>Ga0308170_10001088_pt1 | contig 28019 bp, 24 predicted proteins | sample PhyBR2_2_FD_202136 | JGI IMG/M metagenome (GOLD analysis project Ga0308170, IMG submission 202136) | Phyllosphere microbial communities from UC Gill Tract Community Farm, Albany, California, United States - DLSLSB.R2 | ecosystem: Host-associated > Plants > Phyllosphere > Unclassified | place...
GGTAATCGCGGTCCTGCGCCATCGCCGGCAGGCTTCCGGCCAGCATGACGGCGATCATCGCCCGTGCAATCGTCTTGTTCTTCATGGGTTTCTCCTGTGGTTGGGCCGGCAGGGAATCCGGCAATGGCCCATTAGGCCACGGCGCCGCGTTTGCTTCTGTACGTTCCCCCACGCAATCCATCAGCTCGCCATGGCGCTTCGCACCACCGGCGCTTTTATCGGATAATGACGCCTTTACAAGCGCTGCCTTTACCCAACGACCGCCCCGTGACCAAGACCCTTGCCGACCTGATCGAAGACCAGCTGCCGCAGACGCAATGCACCAAATGCGGTTATCCGGCATGCCGGCCCTACGCCGAAGCGATTGCCGCGGGCGAAGCCGACATCAACCAGTGCCCGCCCGGCGGTATCGAGGGCGTGCGCCGTCTGTCGGCGGTCACCGGGCGCCGCGTCATTCCGATCAATCCGGCCAATGGCGTCGAGCGCCCGCGTCCGGTCGCCTTCATCGACGAGGCCTTGTGCATCGGCTGCACGCTGTGCATCCAGGCTTGCCCGGTCGACGCGATCCTGGGCGCGGCCAAGCAGATGCACACCATCCTGCCGAGCCTGTGCACCGGCTGCGACCTGTGCGTGGCGCCCTGCCCCGTCGACTGCATCAGCATGGTGCCCGTGACGGGCGAGGCGACCGGCTGGGCGGCCTGGTCGCAGGAAGCGGCCGACGCCGCCCGTGCGCGCCACGATTTCCGCAGCGAACGTCTAAAACGCGAGCGCGAGGAAAACGATGCGCGCCTGGCCGCGAAAGCGGTCGAGAAGATGCGCGAAGTCACTGCCGAGGCGACGAATACGCCGGAAGAGCTGGCCGAAAAAGAGCGCAAGCGCGCCATCATCGCCGCCGCCATGGAGCGTGCACGGCTGCGCGCGGCCCCGACGCCACCCGAACCAAAAGAGTAAAGATGAATCCGGCAAAACGTCTAGAAATCTTCACGCGCTTTCGCGCCGCCAATCCGCACCCGACCACCGAGCTGGAATACACGACGCCCTTCGAACTCCTGATCGCGGTGCTGCTGTCGGCGCAATCGACCGACGTCGGCGTCAACAAGGCCACGCGCCGCCTGTATCCGGTGGCGAACACGCCGCAGAAGCTGCTCGACCTGGGTGTCGACGAGCTGAAAACCTATATCTCGACCATCGGCCTGTACAACACCAAGGCGAAGAACGTGATCGCCACCTGCCAGATCCTCGTCGAGCAGTATGGTGGCGAGGTGCCGCGCGCGCGCGAGGCACTGGAGGCGCTGCCGGGCGTGGGGCGCAAGACGGCCAACGTGGTGCTGAACACGGCCTTCGGCGAGCCGACGATGGCAGTCGACACCCACATCTTCCGCGTTTCGAACCGGACGAAAATCGCGCCCGGCAAGAATGTCGACCAGGTCGAGGTGAAGCTGCTGAAATTCGTGCCGAAGGAATTTTTGCAGGACGCGCATCACTGGCTGATCCTGCACGGCCGCTACACCTGCGTGGCGCGCCGGCCGAAGTGCTGGAACTGCATCATCAGCGATTTGTGCGAGTTCCGCGACAAGACGCCGGCGCCGGATGGCTTGATTGCGCCGGAGGCGGCGGAGCCGGCCGTCGTGGCGGAGGAGTAATCCCGGCGCCGCCAAGGCGGTTGGCGTATGTGGCGCTGTTGCGTGGGGCGTTGGGGGTGTTTTTGATCCGCATGGGCTCGGGAGCCCATCCTACGGTTACCGCCAACGGCGAGATCATGCGAAACCCGGATACCTGGCGTGTCCCGTAGGGTGGGCTCTCGAGCCCACGCGGATTCAAGCAACCACTAACAGAACAGGCAACAGCCCCACCAGCCCTCGATCAGAGAGAGGCTGCAGTCAGCGTCATCGCACCCGTCGCAAACGAGGCGCAGGCGATGCGCCCGTCGCGCACCTCATAGATGCACAGCATCTCGACCGTCCCCAGCCCTTCCGGAAAATTGCGCGTCACGATTTCGAGATCGGTGACGATATTCCCGAGCACGGTACGGCTGAGCAGCCGCGCATGCAGGTCCGGTTCGGCAAAGCGCGCGATGTAGCGCGGGCGCAGCGCTTCATGCCCCTCGGCCAGCAGCGCGCCGTGCAGTGCGAACTGGCGCGCGTCCGGCGCATAAGTCGCCATCAGGGCGTCGATGTCTTTTGCGTTGTAGGCGTCGAGCTGGGCCTGCACCACGGCGGCGGGAGTCATCATGTCTGCTTTCAGAGAAGGACGAGGTTATCCCGATGGACGAGTTCCGGTCCCTCGATATAACCGAGGATGGCTTCGATTTCGTTCGACGAGTGGCGCATGATGCGGCGCACTTCGCTGCTCGTGTAACTGGTCAGCCCGCGCGCGATCGGCTTGCCGGCCTGGTCGACGCAGGTGATCACCTGGCCACGCCCGAACTGGCCCTTCACGTCGGTCACGCCGATCGGCAGCAGGGATTTTCCTTCTTGCGTCAGCTTCTGCACGGCGCCCGCATCGAGCACCACTTCGCCCGAGGTGTGCAGGTGGTCGACCATCCACTGGCGGCGCGCGGTCAGGCGCGTGGTCGGCGCATTCAGTTCGGTGCCGATCGCTTCGCCCTGCGCCAGGCGCGTGAGCACCTCGGGCTCGCGACCCCAGGCGATCACGGTGTGGGCGCCCGAGCGCGCGGCGCGACGCGCGGCCAGCACCTTGGTCAGCATGCCGCCGCTGCCGATGTTGCTGCCGGCGCCGCCGGCCATGGCTTCCAGGGTGGCGTCGCCGGCCTGTGCGCGCTCGATCAGGCGTGCCTGCGGATCCTTGCGCGGATCGGCCGAGTACAGGCCGCGCTGGTCGGTCAGGATCACCAACGCATCGGCTTCGATCAGGTTCGCGACCAGCGCACCCAGGGTGTCGTTATCGCCGAACTTGATCTCGTCGGTGACGACGGTATCGTTCTCGTTGATGATCGGGACCACGCCCATGCGCAGCAAGGTGGTCAGCGTCGCCCGTGCATTCAGGTAGCGTTCGCGATCGGCGAGGTCGGCGTGGGTCAGCAGGACTTGTGCGGTCTTGACGCCGTGCGCCATGAAGCTGGTTTCGTAGATCTGCGCGAGGCCCATCTGGCCGACGGCGGCGCAGGCCTGCAGTTCGTGGATATCGTGCGGGCGGCTCGTGAAGCCCAGGCGCAGCATGCCTTCGGCGATGGCGCCGGAGCTGACCAGCACGACTTCCTTGCCGAGGGCGCGCAGCGCGGCAATTTGCGACGCCCAGCGCGCGATGGCGGTGTGATCGAGGCCGCGGCCTTCGTTGGTGACGAGCGAGGAGCCGACCTTGACGATGATGCGGCCGGCGTTGTGGATAACGGAATTCATGGCGAGAGTCTCACGGTGCGAGTCTAGTCTTCCGCGGGCGCAAGGCCAGCAGGGCCAGGCCCGCCAGCAACTCGATCCCGCAAACGACGAACAACACCCCGCGCGGCAGGCCGATCGCGAAAGCCGCGACCAGGCGCCCGGCCGGCTGGGCGAGCAGGAATAATGCAACGAGATCGCCGAGGATGGGCATGTCGCCCCGCCTTGCCGCCAGCACAGCCAGCCCCGCGGTGGCGAGGCGGACTCCGACATAGATGGCGTAGAACTGGCTGTAGCCGTTCACGCCAACGAGAAACAGGCCCATTGCCGTGGCGACCCGGTCCGGGTCGAGCATGGCAACGAGCGCCGCCAGCGAACTGGCGGTCGCTACCAGCGACAGCAGCTGGCCGCGCGCCCAGGCACGCGTCAGCGCAAGACGCTTAGTCTTCAAGGATCTTGAAGCGAGGATCGTCCGGATCGATCGAGGTGATACCGCGTGCCTCTTCGGTCATCTGCGTCGTCTGGTCGACGCGCAGGTCGGCGCCGCGCTTCTCTTCCAGGTGCAGGTAGATCGCATTGATCAGTTCCTGGCAGCCTACACGGTTCAGTGCCGAAATCTCGAAGACCGGGCCCTTCCAGGCCATCTTCTTGACGAAGTCCTTCACACGCTTCTTGCGCTCTTCTTCCGGCACCACGTCGAGCTTGTTCAGCACGAGCCAGCGCGGCTTGTTCAGCAGCTCTTCGTCGTACTTTTCCAGCTCCTTGATCAGCGCTTTGGCTTCCTTCACCGGATCGACGGTCGCCTCGAAGGGCGCCATGTCGACGATGTGCAGCAGCAGGCCGGTACGCGCCAGGTGGCGCAGGAACTGGTGGCCGAGGCCCGCGCCTTCGGCGGCGCCTTCGATCAGGCCCGGGATGTCGGCGATGACGAAGCTCTTCTCGTGCGACACGCGCACCACGCCCAAGTTCGGATGCAGGGTCGTGAACGGGTAGTCGGCGATCTTCGGCTTGGCGTTCGAAACGGCCGTGATGAAGGTCGATTTACCTGCGTTCGGCATGCCCAGCAGGCCGACGTCGGCCAGCACCTTCAGTTCCAGGCGCAGTTCGCGGCGTTCGCCCTCTTTACCCTCGGTCTTCTGGCGCGGAGCGCGGTTGGTCGAGGTTTTAAAATGGATGTTGCCCCAGCCGCCCTCGCCGCCCTTGGCCAGCAGTTCGGTCTGGCCGTGTTCGGTCAGGTCGGCAATGATTTCGCCGTTGATGTTGTCGATGATCAGCGTGCCGACCGGCATGCGCAGATAGACATCGTCGGCGCCCTTGCCGTAGCAATCCGAGCCGCGGCCCGGTTCGCCGTGGCGGCCATGGTGGGTTTTCGAATAGCGAAAGTCGACCAGTGTGTTGATGTTACGGTCGGCAACCGCCCAGATCGAGCCGCCCTTGCCGCCGTCGCCGCCGTCGGGACCGCCGAATGGGCGGAACTTCTCGCGCAGGAACGAGGCGCAACCGTTGCCGCCGTCGCCCGCAATGACTTCAATTCTTGCTTCGTCGATAAACTTCATTTTTGACCGCCAAAAAACTAAAAAGGCCCTACCGTGGGCAGAGCCTTTCGATGGAAGGCTTGCGCCTTACAAGGATGCGCCGCTCGAAGCGGCGCTTTACGTCAATCAGGCTGCGACTGCTTCAGCAGCTGCAGCAGCGACGACGGTCACGAATTGCTTCGAGCCCACGCCTTGCTTGACGAATTTCACAGTGCCGTCGACCAGCGCGAACAGGGTGTGATCTTTACCCATGCCGACGTTGGTGCCTGGACGCACTGGGGTACCGCGTTGACGGATGATGATGCCGCCGGCGTTGATCGCCTGGCCGCCGTACACCTTCACGCCGAGGCGCTTGCTTTCTGAGTCGCGGCCGTTACGGGTAGTGCCGCCGCCTTTTTTGTGTGCCATTTAAGTACTCCTTGATGACTTTGAAGAGAGGGGCAATTAGCCGTTGATCGAAACCACTTGGATTTCGGTGAAGTTCTGGCGGTGGCCCTGACGCTTCTGGTAGTGCTTACGACGGCGCATTTTGAAAATGCGGACCTTGTCGTGGCGACCATGGGAAACGACCTTCACCAGAACCGTAGCACCTTCAACCAGGGGAGCACCAAATTTGATGCTCTCGCCCGCGCCAACGGCGAGGACCTGATCGATCGTGAGTTCGGAACCAATGTCTGCCGGTATCTGTTCTACTTTAAGTTTTTCGCCAGCGACAACTTTATACTGCTTGCCACCGGTTTTTATGACCGCGTACATGATTGAAAACCTCATCAATTGTTTAATAAAAATCCCTGCGGCGGCGACTGGGTCATTGACCGCGCTGCGCTTCTCTGGTGCCGGGGAACAGGGAATTATACACGGTTGATCCTGTTGCGTCAAAAGCCCGGATGACTGCCGACTTGCCGTGGCATCGTGGCAACGCCGTGGCAGGCCGGGCCGCACGGCTGGCGCCTGGTCAAATGGCACGGCTCATGCTTGCATGTCGTATAATCGCCGCACCTACGCATATCAACGTCTATCACAGGTTCGCCTTGTCCGCCGCTACCCCCCACGCACAACAGAACAACATCACCCAATCGATCGCCACCGACATGGACGCGGTCAACACGGTGATCCGCCAGCGCCTGCATTCGGAAGTGAGCCTGGTCAACCAGATCGCCGAATACATTATCAGCGCCGGCGGCAAGCGCATCCGCCCTGTCCTGGTGCTGTTGCTGGCCAACGCCTACGGCTACCGTGGAAGCGCGCACCACGAACTGGCGGCCGTCGTCGAGTTCATCCACACCGCGACCCTGCTGCACGACGACGTCGTCGACGAGTCCTCGATGCGCCGCGGCCGCCAGACGGCCAACGCGCTGTTCGGCAATGCCGCTTCGGTGCTGGTGGGCGACTTCCTGTATTCGCGGTCCTTCCAGATGATGGTCGGCCTGGAAAACATGCGCGTCATGCAGATCCTGTCGGACGCGACCAACGTGATTGCCGAAGGCGAAGTGCTGCAGCTGCTGAACATGCACGACCCGGACGTCAGCCACGAGAGCTACCTGAAGGTCATCCGCTCCAAGACCGCCAAGCTGTTCGAAGCGGCCGCCGAACTCGGCGCCCTGGTGGCCGGCGCAAGCAGCGCGCAGGTGGCCGCGGCCGGCGAATACGGCCGCTCGCTCGGCACCGCCTTCCAGCTGATCGACGACGTGCTCGACTACGCCGGCGACGCCGCCGAGATCGGCAAGAACGTCGGCGACGACCTGCGCGAGGGCAAACCTACCCTGCCGCTGATCTACCTGATGGAACACGGCACCCCGGAACAGCGCGAACTGGTGCGCAGCTGCATCGAGCAGGGCGACGAGCAGCATTTCGACGCCGTGCTGGCTGCCGTCACGTCCAGCGGCGCCCTCGATTACACCCGCCGCGAAGCCGAAACGGCCGCCCGCCGCGCTGCCGAATCGATCGCCGATCTGCCCGACAGCATCTATAAGGAAAGCCTGTTGCAGCTGTGCCGTTTTGCTGTTGACAGGAACCACTGAGCAAAATTATATTAATGCTTCCTGAGGCAGGTTTGTCAGCGCCTCGAACCAGTCGGGGTGTAGCTTAGCCCGGTAGAGCGCTACGTTCGGGACGTAGAGGCCGGAGGTTCGAATCCTCTCACCCCGACCAGTTTCCCCGCGAATCACGCCAGCAAAGCCCCTCATCGAAGGGGCTTTTTCGTTGGTGGTTTCAGCTGTTTGCGCGCCGCGTGCAATAGTCGTAGGCATCCGCCTTCGGCGCCAGGTCGGTATCGACCAGGATGATGACGGACGCCCCATCGCCGCGCTTGCCGAAATACGCCTCGAATCCCTTGCCCAGCGGGCCGCTGGTGAACGCGATCTTTCCGCTTCCGCTGTCATAAGACATGGCGCCGGCTTTCTTGCCTCCGCTGACCCAGGCGTATTGGCTTGGGCTGCTGAATTCAACCACCTTGTAGGTATAGCCCGCCTGGTTGTATTGCTGACGACAGGCGTAGGTTCCCGCTTCAAACGTGCCGCCGCGCACCTTGAATACACTCAGCGGTTTGATGTCGGCGCGCGCGGGACTTCCGAGTGCCAGCGCCAGGATCGGTAGGAAGACGGCTTGCGTGAGGAGTCGATGGATTGGTTTCATGGATTCTCGAAGGCGAAACGAAAAGAGCCGCGTCGTGTACGCAACGCGACAACGTCCGGTCGAATGCTGATGAAACGGTTACAAACTAGAAAGTACCATATATTCCATCAGCCCCGGCTGCCCTTCAGGAACGACTCATGCCCCGGCGCGAAATTCGCGTGCAGCGGCAGGTAGGCCGCGCCGATCACCTTCGCATCGCGCCTGATCGCACCGGCGATGATCTCGGGCCGCATGATGCCCTGCCAGCTGTACTGGACCAGCGCCGCGCGTATGGCCTCGATCAGGCTTTCCAGCAAGGGTGCGCCCACGGCGCCGTCGACGATCACGCCGTCCAGGTCGAGCAGGCAGGACGAGGTGTTGATCGAAAACGCGATGGCATTGGCCGCCTCCTCCATCCAGCGCCGCGTGACCGGCGCCCAGGGCGCCTGCAGCAGGCGCGCGTCGCCCGCGGGCAGGTTTTCCAGTCCAACGGCGGCCAGCATGTCTTCCAGCGTCGCGAGCGAGGCCGACGCCAGCAGTTGCTGCGTGGCGCCGGGCCGGCTGGCGTCGGCCAGGCCGAGCGCCATCGAGCCGATTGCGCCGGCATTGCCGTAGACGCCGGCGTGCGGCTGGCCGTTGATCACGAGTCCTCCGCCGATCAGGGTGTCGACGAACACATACAGGTAGTTCTTCAGGTGGCGTCCGCGCCCGGCCACCAGCTCGGCGACGCAGGCTGCGGCCGTGTCTTTCGCAAACGCGACCGGCAGCCGGGTCATCCCCTGCAGGCGCTCGCGCATGTTGGTGCGGGTCCAGGCGTCGGCGTCCTGGGCAGAGAGGCCGACCAGTTCGCGCCAGCCGCCAAAGGCCAAAGGCGCGGCGAGGCCGATGCCGCTCAGGCGCTGCGATTTTTCCGCGCCCAGCTGGTCTTCGACCCGTTCAAGGTGTTCGCCGATTTCGCCGAACACGGCATCCACCGAAGCCGCACCGTACACAATCGACTTGCGGTAGCGCGGCGCGCCGGTGAAGTCGATCAGCGCGACATCCAGGTTGCGCCGGCCGATCTGAACGCCGATCGAGAAGGCGCCGTCGGGATTCAGGGCAATCGGCTGCGAGGGCTGCCCCACCCGGCCGCGCAGGGAATCGCGCTTGACGACGAATCCCTCTTCCAACAGCCGGTTGATGATGACGGACACGGTTTGCGTGCTCAAATTCGTCAGCCGCGCCAGCTCGGCCTTCGGCAGGCTGCCGTGCAAGCGGATCGCATGCAGCACGACGCGTTCATTGAACTCGCGCATGCCGGTCTGGTTCGAGCCCAGCATGCGGGGCGTGGCGGCGGGATCAGGCGGAAGGGAAAGCGTGAGCATGCGGAATTGGTGGATGAACATCGAAACGGGGCGTCGAGTATAATTTTCATTCTTAAATAAATCAATGTGATTTATTATATTTACGCCATGTTGTGTTTCGCCCGCGCATCAACGCGCAGCTCAGGGGACGCAGCGTTCACAGAACAAGAGGTCCCATGCAATTCGATATCACCCTGGTCGGCTATATTGCCGCTTTCTGCACTACCGCCGCCTTCATCCCGCAAGTCGTCCTCGTCTGGCGCACGCGCAGCGCCAGCGGCATTTCGATGGGGATGTACTCGACCTTCTGCTTCGGCGTCTTCCTCTGGCTCTGCTATGGCATCGCGATCGAGGCCTGGCCGATCGCGAACAACAACGCGATCACGCTGGTGCTGACCTCGAGCGTGCTGGCGATGAAGTGGCGGTTCGAACGGCTTGGGGGCAACCGTTGACGGGCTCAGCCGGACATTCGCGCACCTGATAACGCAATCTTGACGCGTCAACAAATATACGATTGCCTTATCGTGGACATCACGAACTGAAAGTATATTTATGGCCCCAAGGAATTTATACTGCACCGCAACATCACAGTATTTATCATTTGGAGCGACACATGAACGCAGCAACGATCACCCAGGCGCAGGACAAGGGACTGCGCCACCAATTCGCCGACCTGTTCGGAGCGGTCAGCAGCTTCTCGGCCCAACTGTTCGCAGCACACGGCGGCTGGCTCGCCGCCCGCAAGGAACGCGCAGAGCGCGCATCGTACGCCGTCGCCGAGCGCGAAGGCCGTGCCGAACTGTTCGCGCTGGCTTCGAACGCCGAAAAGCATTCGCCGAACCTGGCCGCCGAACTGCGCTGGCTCGCCTGCCGCTAATTGAAGTTGTAGTACCTCGCGCCCTCTCTTTCGCCGCGCCAGCGGCAGTTTGGACGCAAGCCTCCCTCCTCTACCCGGGTTGCCGGCGCCCGCCGCGCCCGGGTTGTTTTTATTCCCCCTGTTTTTCCGCTTTACGCCGCTTCCTTGCTACACCGGGTCAGTACCGTAAGGTGGGCACTTGTGCCCACGCGGTACGGCGGCTGATCGGTGCTTACGTTTGAAAACACACGGATAGCCCGCATCCCGGCTTTCGCTTGTTCACGCCACACATCAACCGGTGGACCGCGTGGGCACGAGTCCGATCGCGGCCCGGCCCACCCTACGTTACGCTGCGGCCGCGGGTGCTTTTCCCTTCACTGTTTTTCCTCCGCTTCACGCAGCTTCCTCACTACACCGGGTCAGCACCAGCAGCTTGCCGATCTCCGGCACGCAGGATCCGCAATTGCCGCCCGCCTTGACGCAGGCCGTCACCTGCGCCGTCGTTTCCAGGGCGTGGGTGCGGATCGCCGCGCAGATCGTATTGCGCCCGACGCCGAAGCACGAGCACACCGTCGGCCCCGGGTCCGGCCCCTGCTGCGGTGCGCGTCCGGCCAGCAGCGTCGCGCGGTCCGCCTGCGCCAGCGTCTCCTGTTTGAACAAGCCGGCCAGCCACTGGCGCGGCGGCAGCGGCGCCGCCCGGCGCGCGACAAAAACGCAAGCCTGGAGGCGCCCTTCCACCAGGTGGGCGGCGCGGTACACGCCGGCGCCGGTGTCGTCGTATTCGATCCAGTCCGCCTCATAATCCACGCCGAGCACGCCGCGCGCCCAATCGTCGTGCGCGGGACCGCGGCCACCAAGTTCGTAGCGCACGAAGCCGTCGCCCTGCACGCGCGTCCAGTTGGCGACGCCGTCGACCGCCAGCGCCGTGCGGCTCAGCACAAACGCCTGCCACTCCACCACGAAAGGCTCGACGCGCACCGGCGTGTGCTTGAATTCCGGCTCGCCCGAGACCGGGTCGACCACCGGATTGACTAGCGCGCCGACGCGGGCGTCGGACGCCGTCTGGCCGCTCCAGTGGATCGGCACGAACACGCTGCCGCGCGCGATGCCGCCGCCGTGCGCGACGCGCGCGACCATCGCGCCCCAACGGCTGGTGACGCGCGCGAGTTCCCCTTCGCGCACGCCGCACAGCAGGGCGTCGTTCGGATGCAGGTCGATGATGGGTTCCGGCGCATGGCTGGACAGCCGCGGCGATTTGCCGGTGCGCGTCATCGTGTGCCACTGGTCGCGCATGCGGCCGGTGTTCAGCGCCAGCGGGAATTCGTCGTCGACCGCGTGCACCGGTGCGCGCGGCGGCGTCGCGACGAAGCGCGCTTTGCCATCCGGGCGGGCGTAGCGGCCATCGGCGAACAGGCGCGCCGTTGCGCCGATCGCGCCGTCTGCACCGCGCAGCACCGGCCACTGGACCGGTTCCAGCGCATCGTAGGCCTGGCGGCCCATGCCGGCCATGCCCGAGATATCGAAGACGCGCCTGTTTCCGTCCTCGTTGCGCCATCCCGACAGCCGTGCGTGTTCATCGAAAATCGCATGCGCGCCGGCGTAATCGAACCCTTTGAACCCCATGCGGCGCGCAACTTCGCACAGCGCCCACCAGTCGGCGCGCGCTTCGCCCGGCGCCGGCAAAAAGGCGCGCTGGCGCGAGATGCAGCGTTCGGAATTGGTGACCGTGCCACCCTTCTCGCCCCAGCCCAGCGCCGGCAGCAGCACGTCGGCGTAGGCCGTCGTATCCGTCGCGGCCACGATATCGCTGACCACCACCAGTTCGCATTTCTGCAGCGCGCGCCGCACCTGGTCGGCGTCGGGCAGGCTGACCAGCGGATTGGTGGCGATGATCCACACCGCCTTGACTGTCCCCTCCTCCACCGCGCGGAACAGGTCGACCGCCTTCAGCCCGGGTTTGTCGGCGATGCGCGGCGCATCCCAGAAGGTCCGCACGGCGTCACGCTGGGCAGGATTGTCGAGGTCCATGTGCGCGGCCAGCATGTTCGCCAGGCCGCCGACTTCGCGTCCGCCCATCGCGTTCGGCTGGCCGGTCAGCGAGAACGGTCCCATGCCGGGATGGCCGATGCGCCCCGTGAGCAGGTGGCAGTTGATGATCGCATTGACCTTGTCGGTGCCGCTCGAGGACTGGTTCACGCCCTGCGAATAAGCGGTGACGACCTTGTTCGTGGCGGCGAAGCCCGCGTAAAAGGCGAGCAGTTTGGCGGGATCGACGCGGCAGATACGCGCCACTTGCGCCAGGTCGCTGCAGTCCACATCGGCGGCAGCCAGCGCCGCGTCCAGCCCTTCGGTATGCGCCGCTACATAGCTTGCATCCGCGGCGCCATGCTGCGTCAGGTAGCTGAGCAGGCCATTGAACAGCCAGACATCGGTGCCGGGCTTGACGGGCAGGTGCAGGTCGGCCAGCTCGCAGGTCGCCGTGCGGCGCGGATCGATCGCGACGATCTGCAGCGCGGGCCGCGCCTCTTTCGCGCGCAGGATGCGCTGGAACAGGGTCGGATGGCACCAGGCCGTGTTGGAGCCGACCAGCACGATCATGTCGGCCAGCTCGAAGTCTTCATAACAGCCCGGCACCACGTCTTCGCCGAAGGCGCGCTTGTGGCCGGCCACGCTGGAGGACATGCACAGGCGCGAATTGGTGTCGATGTTCGCGCTGCCGACATAGCCCTTCATGAATTTGTTGGCGACGTAGTAGTCCTCGGTCAGCAACTGGCCGGAGACGTAGAGCGCGACCGCGTCCGCTCCGTGCTCCGCGATGATGCCGGCAAAGCCGCCGGCCACGCGTGCCAGGGCTTCGTCCCAGCCGGCGCGGCGCATGGCGCCGTGCTCGCGGACCTCGGGATACAGCAGGCGCCCGTCGAGATCCAGCGTCTCGCCCAGTGCCGCGCCCTTCACGCACAGGCGCCCCTTGTTGGCCGTGTGTGCGGCATCGCCGGCGATGATCGGGATCGTCCCCGGCTTGACGGTGGCGGTGACGCCGCAGCCGACGCCGCAATATGGACAGGTGGTGTGCACGGTCTGCACGGGAAGCGTCATGTCCATCGTGTGTCCTTTTCTAGGTGGCGGCGCACAGCGCTTCGCCGAACAGCAGGCGGTCGCGGAAGGCCGAGATATCGGCGCCGCGCTGGATCAGGTCGAAATACCAGGGGCCGTCGCCGACGTCGCCCACCAGCACGGCGCCGGTGACGCGCCCATCCTCGAGCACGAGGCGTTTATACACACCGGAATGACGGTCGCGCAGCACCAGCTCTTCGCTGTCGGCGCCGCCGTTGATGTCGCCGGCCGAATACAGGTCGATGCCGGTCACTTTCAGCTTGGTCGCGGTGGCGGCCTGCACGTAGCGGCGATGCCCGGCGCCGGCCAGGTGGGCTGCGCAAACCCGCGCCTGCTCCCACACCGGTGCGACGAGGCCGAAGGTGGCGCGCCGGTGCTGCACGCATTCGCCCACCGCGTAGATGCGCGGGTCGTAGGTCTGCAGCGTGTCGTCGACGACGATCGCGCGTTCGCAATGCAGGCCGGCCTCGCGTCCGAGCGCCACGTTCGGGCGCACGCCGGCGGCCATCACGACCAGGTCGGCCGGCAGTGCGCTGCCATCAAGGAACTGCACCGCCTCGACCTTGCCCTCGCCCGTGATCGCACTGGTCTGGGCATCGAGCAGGATGCGCAAACCGCTGCGCTCGAGCGACTCCTTCAGCAGGCGTCCTGCTTCGCCGTCGAGCTGCTGGTTCATCAGGGAAGATGCCACGTGGACGACGGTGACGTCCATCCCGCGCCGCATCAGCGCATGCGCCGCTTCCAGCCCGAGCAGGCCGCCGCCGATGACGACCGCGCGTCCGCCCTGGCGCGCAGCGGCGAGCATCGTGTCGACATCGTGCAGGTCGCGAAAGCCGACCACGCCCGGCAGCGTGTTACCGGGCACCGGCAGCACGAAAGGCGTCGAGCCGGTCGCCAGCAGCAGGCGGTCGTAGGGCGCTTCCATTCCCGAGCGGGCGACGACGACGCGGCGCTTGCGGTCGATGCGCACCACCGGGTCGCCCGCGTGCAGGTTGATGCCGTGCTCCGCATACCAGGCGCGCGGATGGAGCATGATCTCGTCGACGTTCTTGTCGCCGGCCAGCAGCGGAGAGAGCAGCACGCGGTTGTAGTTCCCGTGCGGCTCGGCGCCGAAGACCGTGATCTCGTACAGCTCGGGGTCGAGTTTCAACAGCTCCTCGACCGTGCGCATGCCGGCCATGCCGTTGCCGACGACGACCAGGCGCGCTTTCATGACGCGACCCAGACCGTGCCGTTTTCCACCCGCACCGGGAAGCTGCTCACCGAATGCGCCGGCGCTTCCAGGCATTCGCCCGTCTGCAAGTCGAAATGGTGTTTATAAATCGGCGAGGCGACGACGATGCGTTCTCCGATGCTGCCGACCAGCCCGCGCGAGAGGACGGCGGCGTTGGCGTTCGGGTCGTAGTTATCGATCGCGAACAGGCTTGCGTCGCCGACGCGGAACACGGCGACCTGGCGGCCGTTCAGCAGCGCGCAGACGCCCGTGTCGGGAACGATCTCGTCGAAGGCGCAGACGGGGTTCCAGGTATCGAGCTGGCTCAGTTGAATGTCTCTGTGCATGATGGACTCCTTCACTTATTTGTCAGTTAGCGACTGCGATGGGGATGGTGCGGCGGCGTTCTTCGATCGTGGCCGGACGAACCTGGCCGCGCTCCGGCATGAAGACGACGTTCTCGTCCTGGGCCGGGCTGTTCACGAAATGGCGGAAACGATTGCGTACTTCCGGATCTTCGACGGCGTTCTTCCATTCGCAGGCATAGGTGTCGACCACCGCCTGCATGTCGGCTTCCAGCTCCTCGCCGATGCCCAACTTGTCGTCCACGACAACGCTCTTGAGGTAATCCAGGCCGCCTTCGAGGTTCTCGCGCCAGGTGCTGGTGCGCTGCAGGCGGTCGGCCGTGCGCACGTAAAACATCAGGAAGCGGTCGACCAGTTTCACCACCGTCGCTTCGTCCAGGTTCGACGCGATCAGCTCGGCGTGGCGCGGCTTCATGCCGCCATTGCCGCAGACGTAAAGGTTCCAGCCCTTGTCGGTCGCGATCAGGCCAACGTCCTTGCCCTGCGCCTCGGCGCATTCGCGGGTGCAGCCGGAGACGCCGAATTTCACTTTATGGGGCGTGCGCAGGCCCTTGTAGCGGTGTTCCAGCGCGATCGCGAAGCCGGCGCTGTCGCCCACGCCGTAGCGGCACCAGGTCGAGCCGACGCAGGATTTCACCGTGCGCAGCGACTTGCCGTAGGCGTGGCCGGACTCGAAGCCGGCGGCGATCAGCTCTTCCCAGATCGGCGGCAGCTGGTCGACGCGGGCGCCGAACAGGTCGACCCGCTGGCCACCCGTGATCTTGGTGTACAGGCCGTATTTTTTGGCGATCATGCCGACCGCGATCAGGCCGTCGGCTGTCACTTCGCCGCCCGGCATGCGCGGCACCACCGAGTAGGTGCCGTCCTTCTGGATATTCCCGAGGAAGTAATCGTTCGAATCCTGCAGGCTCGCGTGCTCCGGCTTCAATACAAAATCGTTCCAGGTCGAGGCCAGGATGTTGGCGGCGACGGGTTTGCAGACATCGCAGCCCAGGCCCGTGCCGTGCTTGGCCAGCAGCTCGCCGAAGCTGCGGATGCGGCCCACGCGCACCAGGTGGTGCAGTTCCTGGCGCGAGTGATTGAAGTGTTCGCACAGCGCGCGGCTGACGGTCACGCCCTGCTTCGCCAGCTCGGCGTTGAGCACCTGGGTCACCAGCGGCACGCAGCCGCCGCAGGCGGTACCGGCGGTGGTGCATTTCTTCAGCGCGCCGATGCTGGTGGCGCCATCCTGCACCGCCGCGCACAGCGTCCCTTTCGAGACGTCGTTGCAGGAGCAGATCTGGGCCGCATCGGGCAGCGCGTCGACGCCCAGTCCCTTTTTCGGTGCCCCGCTCGATTGCGGGAGGATCAGGCTTTCCGGCGCTTCCGGCAGCTCGATGCCGTTCAGGGCCATCTGCAGCAGCGTGCCGTATTCCGCCGCGTCGCCCACCAGCACCGCGCCCAGCAGGCGCTTGCCGCAATCGCTCACTACCAGCTTTTTATAGGTCTGGCGCCGCTCGTCGAGGTACTGGACGCTGCGGCTGCCGCTGGTCGCGCCATGGGCGTCGCCGATGCTGGCCACGTCCACGCCCATCAGTTTCAGCTTGGTGCTGAGGTCCGCACCTAGAAAGCCGCCCGGTGCGCCGAGCACGTGGCGCGCGGCCGTGCGCGCCATGTCGTAGCCCGGTGCGACCAGGCCGAACAGCTGGCCGCGCCAGGCCGCGCATTCGCCGACGGCATAGATGTGCGGGTCCGAGGTGAGGCAGTCGTCGTCGACGGCGACGCCGCCGCGCGGCCCCAGCGCCAGCTCGGCAGCGCGGGCCAGTTCGTCGCGCGGGCGGATGCCGGCCGAGAAGACGATCATGTCGGTGTCCAGGTGCGACCCGTCGGCGAACCGCATGCGGTGGGTGCCGGCCTCGCCGTCGACGATCTCGAGCGTGTTCTTCCCAAGGTGGGCGGTGACGCCCAGTTCTTCGATGCGGCCGCGCAGCACGCGCGCACCGTGATCATCGACCTGCACCGCCATCAGGCGCGGCGCGAATTCGACGACGTGGGCTTCGAGACCCAGGTCGCGCAGCGCCTTCGCGCATTCCAGTCCCAGCAGGCCGCCGCCGACGACCACGCCGGTGCGGGAACGGGCGCCACATTCGCGCATCGCTTCCAGGTCTTCGATGGTGCGGTAGACGAAACAGTCGGCGCGTTCGCGGCCCGGGACCGGCGGTACGAAAGGAGAGGAACCCGTGGCCAGCACCAGCTTGTCGTAGGCGAGCACTTCGCCGCTCGCCAGCGTGACGGTGCGTTCGGCGCGGTCGATGGCGACGACCTTGGCGTTCAGCTTCAGGTCAAGGTTGGTGCGCTCGAAAAAGCCGGGCGCCACCAGCGACAGGTCTTCCGCCGTTTTCCCTGCGAAGAACTCGGACAGGTGGACGCGGTCGTAGGCCGGGCGCGGCTCTTCGCCAAGCACGGTGATGTGCAGGTGCGGTGCGGCGGCAGCCAACGATTCGATAAACTTGTGGCCGACCATGCCGTGGCCGATGACGATGACGTTCATGTTGCTCTCCTTATTTTCCAACTAAGCCCGCGCCGCGGCAGCGACGGTGGCAGTGCTGCTGAAACGTGCGCCGAGCGCACACAGGCTGGATACGACGACGAGGCCGCCGAGGATCATCAGGGTCTGGCGCAGGTCGCCCGTCCCCTTCATGAGGAAGCCGGCCAGCACCGCGCCGACATTGCCGCCGGCGCCGACGATGCCCGCCACGCCGCCCAGCGCGGTCGGCGCCACGAATGGCACCAGTGCGTAGGTGGCGCCGCAGGCCATGTGGGTGAACAGGCCGAAGCAGAGCATGGCCAGCAGCGCATAGGCGACGCCGTCGGCGTTCGCGAACAGCAGCAGGCCCAGGCCCTCGCCCACCATCAGCACGAACAGGACGGTGACGCGGCTGTTGAGGTCACCGCGTGCTGCGCAGCGGTCCGACAGCCAGCCGCCGAGGGCGCGGGCGAACAGCGCCAGCAGGCCGAAGCTGCCGGCAGCCAGGCCGGCGGATTTGAGCGACAGGCCGAAATGGTCGACGTAATAGATGGCGGCGATGTTGTGGATGAAGATCTCGATGCCGAAGCAGGCGCCGTAGGTGACGAACAGCAGCCAGGCGCGGTGATTGCGGCAGGCCGCCTTGAAACTCGCCCAGCCGCCCTTGCCGCCGCCCTCGAAGGCGACACCGGCTGCGCGCAGCTCGCTGAAGTTACCGGCCGGGCAGTCCTGGGTGTAGCGCCAGTAGACGACCGCCATGACCAGCATCGCAATGCCCGGGACAATCAGCGCGACGCGCCAGCCCAGGGTTTCGCTGACGCCGGCCATGACGAGGGCCGACAGCAGCAGCGGCATGGCCGCCTGCGCCGCGCCGCCACCGCTGTTGCCCCAGCCGGCGGCGGCCGCGTTGGCGGTGCCGACAATCTTCGGGGCGAACATCACCGAGGTGTGGTACTGGGTGATGACGAAGCTGGCGCCGACGGCGCCGATCCCCAGCCTGCACATCAGGAAGCTTTCGTAGGTCTGGGCAAAGGCGACGCCGAGCACGGGAATCGCGCCCAGGGCCAGCAGGCCGGTGTAGGTTTTGCGCGGGCCGAAGCGGTCGCACAGCGGGCCGACCAGCAGGCGCACCAGGATCGTGATGGCGACCGCGGCGATGTTGATGTTGGCGATCTGCGCCACCGACAGGCCGAATTCGCCTTTAATGACCGGCATCAGCGGCGCGCAGGCGAACCAGGCGAAGAAGCAGATGAAGAAGGCCATCCAGGTCAGGTGGAACGCCCGCATTTGCGGCGTATGGAAGTCGGTCAATGTGATGCTGTTCGCTTTGCTGGCCATGTCATCCCTCGTCTTTGAAAACAAAAAGGCGTCCGCGTCCCGAGGTGGTTTTTTACCTGGGAGGCGGACGCCGTTGTCCGGAAGGCCGGTCCAGCATTGGACCGGCTGTGTAACTGAAGGGATCGCCGTTGATCCTGAGGGGAGTAATTGCAAGAGCCGTGCCAGCAGGGACGCGGGGCGCATGGCGCGGTTACTTTGGGGAGGGCGCTCTATTGCAGTGCACAATGCGCGCTAATGATGCGGAACGGTGCACTGCGATGGTATGAACGCCCTGTCGCACCGCATGAGCTTGACCGTAGGGTGGGCGGCTTCGCCGCCCACGCGGTGATAGGTAGCAGCAAGATCATCCGGCACGATACCGGAGCCGATAACGATCACCGCGTGGGCGGGGAACCCGCCCGCCCTACGCGGTTAGGGCCAGCGGCTCACGCTGGTGAATATCGAAGGAGGCCGCATACCCGACAGGGTCGCTGCCGTCCCACACGCGACCATCCATCAGCGTACTGCTGCGCGTGACGACCGACGGCACATCCACCCCCGCCAGCGCCGCCGCCTCGCGGTACAGCGCCACCTGGTTTACGGAACCCGCTACGCCCAGGTAATCCGGATCCTCGCGCAGCAGCCCCCAGCGCCGCTGCTGGGTCAGGAACCACATCCCGTCCGACAGCCACGGGAAGGTCGCCTCCCCTCCGCCAAAGAAGCGCAGTCCGGGATGGTCGGCCCGGCGCGGCACCAGGCAGGCGCGCAGCAGGTCGATGTCGGCGTGTACATAGGCGGGACTGGCCAGCACTTCGGCAGCGGCTTCGCGGTTGGTGGACGACGCATCCAGCCAGCGCGTGGTCTCCAGCAGGCAGGCGACGAGGGCGCGGCAGGTGTTGGGATGCGACGCGACGAAGTCGGCCCGCGCGCCAAGCGCCTTGCCGGGATGGTTGGGCCAGACCTGGCTGGAGGGCGCCACCAGCGCGCCGCTCGCTTCCATCACCGCGCGCCGGCTCCAGGGTTCGCCCGCGCAGAAGCCGTCCATGTGGCCCGCTTCGAGGTTGGCCGCCATCTGGCTGGGCGGCACGGTGACCAGCTTCGTTTGCACCGAAGGGTCGACGCCGGCGGCAGCGAGCCAGTAGCACAGCCACATCGCATGGTTCCCGGTCGGGAAGGTGTGGCCGAAGGTGTAGCGGCGCGCCTGCTCGCGCATCAGTGCGGCGAGGCTTGCGCCGTCGGTCACGCCGGCGGCGGCCACGGCGCGCGAGAGTACGATCGCCTGGCCGTTCTGGTTCAGGTTCATCAGCACGGCCATGTCGCGCGCGGTGCTGCCGATCCCCATGTGCAGGCCGTAGAGCAGGCCATACAGGGCCTGGGCGGCATCGAGTTCGCCGTTCGTCAGGCGGTCGCGCATGCCCGACCACGAGTGCTGGCGGTCGAGCGCCAGCTTGATGCCGTATTTCTCGTCGAAGCCGAGGATCGAAGCCATCACCAGCGGCGCGCAATCGGCCAGCGGCATGAAACCGATACGAAGTGTCTCTTTTTCGGGGCGGTCCGATCCGGCGCCCTGGAAACCTGCTTTTGCCAGGCCAGTCATGCGTTTCCTTTCGCCGGCCTCAGCCCAGCAAGTCCTCGACGTCCAGGATGCGCTGCGCGATCTCGGCCAGTCTCATGTTCTTGTTCATCGCCAGGCTGCGCAGGCGTCCGTAGGCTTCGTCCTCGAGCAGCTTGTGGCGCGCCATCAGCACGCCCTTGGCGCGGTCGATTACCTTGCGCTCGGCCAGCTTCTGGCGCGTGTCGGCCAGTTCGCCCAGCAGTTTCTGTTCGCGTTTGAAGCGGGCCAAGGCGACGTCGAGCACGGGCCGCACGCGTTCCGCACGCAGGCCGGCCACGATATAGGCCGACACGCCCGCCGCCACCGCCGCTTCCATCGTCGCCGCGCTGTCGTCTTCGGTAAACAGCACGATCGGGCGGCGCGCTTCGCGGGTGGCGATCACGATGTGCTCGAGCACATCGCGCGCGTCGGATTCGCTATCGACGATGATCAGGTCCGGCTGCAGCTGGGCGATCCGTTCGGGCAGGAAGATGTCCGGCGGGAGCGAGGCGACGATGTCGTAGCCGGACTCCAGCAGGCCGACGCGCAGCGCCGCGCTGCGGCTGGCCTGGGCGGCCCGGGCCGCATCGCAGGCCTGCACATCGCCGCTGGTGACGACGACGATGCGCAGGCTGGGGATAAGGTCCGCTCGTTTCATGCTGCAATTGATGCAAGAAACGGGCCACACGTCATATAGTTTCTCGACAGTATCGGTATTGGTCTCGTCAATATCTCGGAAAGCTGCCTTCTCCTGCCATTCATAAACCTGATCGCCAACATCATGAATAGAAAGTTTATTTATGGCTTCAGGGCATTTATACTGCACCGCAACATCAACGAAATTACTCAGGAGATCATTATGTCGCCAGTCGAATACTTCCACGCCAGCGTCGCCGCCATCGCCGTCATCGTGCGCATCGCCATGCTGCTGCCACGCGCGCCAAAGGCAGAGCAACAAGCGGCCTGATTCCGCAAAAGCAAGGCAGCACCGCATCCCGCGGCCCCGTACGTATGTACGTGGGCCGCTTTTTTATTGTCCGGCGATCGCTGCCGGAATCCCCCGTCGCCACAGTGGCTGCGCTAGAATGCATTCGCATTTTTCTAGCCAGAAAGCTATTTTCTCTCCTCACCAGACTCCACGATGCGACTTCCTGCACTGACTTTCCTTGCCGCCCCGCTGTGCGCTTTCCTTGCGCTTCCCGCGGCCGCCGCGCCCACGCCCATTACCCTCGACCAGGCCATGGCCCATCCGGACTGGATCGGCAATCCGGCCGAAGCGGCATGGTGGAGCTGGAACGGCCAGGATGTGTATTTCAAGCAGAAGCGCACCGGTTCGCAGCTGCGCGACACCTTCATCGCGACCGCCAATGGTCCGCGAAAGGTCGCCGACGCCGACCTGGCCAAGCTCGACAGCCCGGTACTGGTCTATGACCGTGCACACACACGCACCATCATGGTGCGTAATGGCGACCTGTTCGAGCGCGACCTGAAGAATGGTGCACTGGTTCAGATCACGCGCGGCCTCAAGGCCGAGGACCCGCAGTACGCAAGCGACGAGCGCGCGGTGCAGTTCCGCATCGGCCACGACTGGTTCAGCTGGGACCGCGCCAGCCGCCTGCAGGCGCCGGTGGCCCTGCTGCGCGCGGCGAAGGATCCGGCTGTGCAGGAACCGGAAGCGCTGCGCGACATGCAGCTGCGCCTGATCACGACCTTGAAACGCGCGAAGGACGACCGCGACGCCGCGCGCGCCCGAACCGAAGAAGAGCGCCGTTCCGATCCCACCCGGGCGCCCGGTCCGGTCTACCTGGGCGACAAGATCACCATCGAAGGCAGCGCGCTGTCTCCGGATGGCCGCTACCTCGTCATCGTCACCGCCGCCAAAGGCGCGGACAAGGGACGGGTCGGCAAGATGCCTCGCTACGTGACCGAATCGGGCTATGAAGAGATGGACGACGAGCGCACCCGCGTCGGCCGCACGAATCCCGTGCCGCACCAGCTGAAACTAATCGACCTGCTTGCCAACCGCGTGCAGGACATCCCCTTCGACACCCTGCCCGGCATCGCGACCGACCCGCTGGCGAAGCTGCGCGCGGCCGCCAGACTGGAACCGTTGAAGGGCAACCGTCCATTGCGCATCGCCGACCGCGCCGATGCGGTGCGCTGGAGCCTCGATGGCCAACAGGCCGCCGTCATGCTGCGCGCGATCGACAACAAGGACCGCTGGATCGCCACCATCGACCTGAAGGCCGCAAAGCTGAAACCCCAGCATCGCCTGACCGACGAGGCCTGGGTCAACTTCGACAACAGCGACTTCGGCTGGCTGCCGGACAACCGCACACTGTGGTACGTGTCGGAAGAAAGCGGCTACGCGCACGTGTACACGCAGCCCGTCGACGGCCGCCCACGCGCGCTCACCAGCGGCAAATGGGAAGCCGGCGACGTGCGCTGGAACGCCGACGGCAGCACCGCCTACATGCTCTGCAACCGCAAGAATCCGGGCGCCTATGAAGTCTGCGCCGTGAATGCGAAGGACGGCGCCACGCGCGAAGTGACGAGCCTCGAAGGCGTCGAGCGCTACACCCTGTCGCCGGACAGCCGCAAGCTGCTGGTCCACTATTCGTCGAGCTACATGCCGGCCCAGCTGGCCACGGTGCCTGTTACCGGTGGAGCGGCGACGAAACTGACCGATACCCGCACTGCCGACTACAAGGCGCGCGAATGGGTCCAGCCCGAGTTCGTGGCCGTGCCGTCGAGCGCCGGCGGCGATCCGGTCTGGTCGAAGCTGTACCGCCCGGCCCACATGGAGCCGGGTAAAAAATACCCGGTCGTGATGTTCGTGCACGGCGCCGGCTATTTGCAGAACACGACGAAGCGCTTCCCGGTCTACTTCCGCGAGCAGATGTTCCACAACCTGCTGGTCGAGAAGGGCTACATCGTGCTCGACATGGACTACCGCGCCTCGCAGGGTTATGGCCGCAACTGGCGCACCGCGATCTACCGCCAGATGGGCCACCCGGAACTGGTCGACTACCAGGACGGCGTGAAGTACATGGTGGCGAATTACCAGGGCGACGCGGCCAATGTCGGCATCTACGGCGGCAGCTATGGCGGTTTCATGACCTTCATGGCCCTGATGCGCGCGCCGGAGATGTTCAAGTCGGGCGCGGCCCTGCGTCCGGTGACCGACTGGACGACCTACAACCACGAGTACACGGCCAACATCCTGAACACGCCCGACCTCGATCCGGAGGCATATAAAATCTCGTCGCCGATCGAGTACGCCGACAAGCTGCAGGGGAACCTGCTGATCGGCCACGGCATGGTCGACGACAACGTGTTCTACCAGGACTCGGTGCGCATGGCGCAGCGCCTGATCGAGCTGCGCAAGGATAACTGGGAGATGGCGAGCTACCCGCTCGAGCGCCACGGCTACACCCAGCCGGAGAGCTGGTTCGACCAGTACCGCCGCATCTTCAAACTGTTCGAACGCACCCTCAAGCAGTAAGGCTGCGAGCGCGTAGAGACAAACGAGCGGACAAACGAGCGCCCCACGGGGCGCTTTTTGTTTTACTGTTCGCCTTGTTATCCGTTTCCGTTTTCGATTGCCTTCATGACGCCAGCCTCGTTTCGCTTCCCTATCCGTCTCGCCTGCCTTGTCGCCGCACTCTCCTGCGGCCCCCTCCACGCCCAGGATCGAAGCCAGCTCGACGACCCGAACTTTGTCGGGCTGCCGGTCACCGGCCAGCTCGACGCCGGCCGCGTGCTCGCCGCGCGCCATGGTGCGCCGGAGGATGCGGCGCCGGCCGACAAGGACGGCAAGGAGAAAGCGAAGCCCGGGCGCGAGCCATCCGGGCCTGCCCCCGGCGCCGCGCGCGGCGGCCGGAAGAAATTCGTCGTGCCCGCGGGCGGCATCACCGGCGTCGTCATCGACAGCACCGCGCGCGAAGACCAGGCCAAGCTGCCGCTGACCTTCGGCCAGGTGTTCGCGCCCGGCGACCTGCCGCGCGGCGCGGGCCTGGCCGGCAAGCTGGCCGACGGCACGCTGCTGCAGCTGCAGCTGGACGTCAAGGCGAGCCATCCCGACGGCTCGGTGCGCCACGCCGTCATCTCGCTGATCCTGCCGCACCTGGCCGCCGGCAAGGAAGTCGGCCTGGCCTTGGTCAAATCGGCCAGGAAGGCAGAGGATGCCGCCAAGCCGGGCGCCGCGCCCGATACGGTGGTGAGCATCGTCGTCGACGGCGAGCGCTACACCGCGTCGAGCGTCGCCCTGCTGAAGGAACAGAAAGCGCAGCCGTGGCTGCAGGGCCCCGTCGTCACCGAGATCGAGGTGGCCGCGCCCCTGAAGAATGCGAAGGGGGTCGAGCATCCGCACCTGGCGGCGCGCTTTGCGATCCGCACCTACGCGGGGACGCGCAATGCGCGGGTCGACGTCGCCATCGAAAACGACTGGGCCTACGAACCCGACCCGCACAACCTGAGCTATGACGTGACGATCACGGCGAACGGCAAGCCGCTCTACGAAAAGCGCGACCTGCTGCACTACCACCATGCGCGCTGGCGCACCCTGGCCTGGACCGGTGAAGCGCCGGCGCTGCACCTGCGCCACGACACCGACTACCTGATCGACTCGCGCGCGCTGCCCAACTACGACCGCTCGATCGCCCTGCGCGAGAGCATGATCGCCGCTCTGGACGCGCGCTGGAAAGGCCCGGAAATCGAACCGATGGGCGTCGGCCTGGCCCAGCGCGCGATGGGCACCACGGGCGGGCGCAGCGACATCGGCATCCTGCCCGGCTGGGGCGCCGCCTACCTGCTCAGCATGGACCCGCGCGCGAAGAAGGTCACGCTCGGCACCGCGGACCTGGCCGGCAGCTGGCCGATGCACTACCGCGACAAGCGCACCGGCCTGCCGGTCAGCCTGCTCGATTACCCGTACATGACGCTGCTCGGCCACCCCGGCGACACCCGCAATCCGAAGACCGGCAAGCAGGAAGTCTTCCCGCCCTGCCGCAAGGACATGTGCAAGTCGCCGAACCAGCCCGACGGCTCGCACCAGCCGGGCTTCTCCTACCTGCCCTACCTCGTCACCGGCGACCATTACTACCTGGAAGAGCTGCAGTTCTGGGCCATGTACAACCTGTTCGCATCGAATCCCGGCTACCGCAAGGCGGGACAGGGCCTGCTGGCGCCGGACCAGGTGCGCGGCCAGGCCTGGGGTTTGCGCACCCTCGGCGAGGTGGCCTACATCACGCCCGACGGCCATCCGCTCAAGCGCGATTTCAAGGCCCTGCTCGACAACAACCTGGCCTGGTACAACGCCGAATACACCAACAACCCGCAGGCCAACAAGCTCGGCGTGCTGGTCAACGGCTATGCGATGGCCTACAAGGAAAAGACCGGGGTCGCGCCCTGGCAGGACGATTTCTTCACCGCCGCCGCCGGCCACGTGGCGGAACTCGGCTTCAAGGAAGCCGAGCCGCTCCTCAAGTGGAAGGTGCGCTTCCCGGTCTTGCGCATGGTGGGCGAAGGCGCCTGCTGGATCGAGGGCGCGACCTACGCCTACGTGATCCGCCCCGCGCGCAGCGCGCCCTTCTTCGATTCGATCGGCGAGGCCTATGCCGCCACCGTCGGGCCGGAAGTGGCGGCCCTGCCCTGCGCCAGCGGCCAGATGACCGCCGCCGTGAAGAAGAAACCGGGCGACATGGGCGGCTATTCGGACTCGCCCGCCGGCTTCCCGTCGAACATGCAGCCGGCCCTGGCGTATGCGGCGACCGCCGGCGGCGAGGCCGGCCGCAAGGCCTGGGCGCGCTTCATGGCGCGCAGCGTCAAGCCCGACTACAGCGAAGGCGCGCAATTCGCGATCGTGCCGCGCTGAACGGACGGCGCCGCGCGTAAACGATTACAACATGTAACCGTGATTGCGGCGGGACGGGCGCCGTAGCATCTTGGTCGAACAATAACGTCGACAAGGTCCTGAACATGAACCGCGCGTCCGCCGCGCTGCCCGCCCTGGCAGCCGTTTCCCTCCTCCTGGCCGCCTGCAGCACGGTGGGCGGTCCACCGCAGAAGCAGGAAGCCGCTGCCCAGGCCCCGGCCGGCACGCTGCCCGCCGAGCCTGCTCCTCCTGCGCCCCCTGCTCCGCCCGCGAAGGCACAGCGGCGGCTGGAGGTCAACGGCTCGCGCAAGGCCTCGGCGGACAGGTTCGCCTATGCGCCCGCGCCGCTGCCGATGGCGTATGGGATCACCGTGATGCCGCTGCCCGGCGTCGACAAGTTCCCCGACGCGCAGGCGAACAAGTCCATCCTGGTCGAGGAGCAGCCCGTCTCCACCTTCAGCACCGATGTCGATACCGCTTCCTATGCCTTTGTGCGGCACCAGCTCAATGCCGGCCGCGTGCCGCCGGCGGCGGCCGTGCGGGTCGAGGAAATGGTGAATTATTTCCCCTACAGTTACGTCCGTCCCTTCAGCCGCACCCAGCCCTTCGCGGTGACCACCGAGGTCATGCCGAGTCCATGGAAAGCGGAGAACCAGCTGCTGCACATCGCCGTGCGGGGATTCGACCTCAAGGCGGCCGAACAACCGCCGATGAATGTGGTGCTGCTGGTCGACGTCTCGGGCTCGATGGGTCCGCAGGACCGCCTGCCGCTGCTGAAACAGGGCTTCCACCTGTTCGCCGAGCGCCTGCGCCCGCAGGACCGGGTGGCGATCGTCACCTATGCCAACGGCACGGCGGTGGCGCTGGAACCGACCACGGGCCAGGACAGGCAGAAAATCCTCGACGCGATCGACGGCCTCGACGCGCGCGGCGGCACGGCCGGCAGCGACGGCCTGCAGCGCGCCTATGCGATGGCCGAGCGCCACTTCGACAAGGGCGCCGTGAACCGCGTCATCCTCGCCACCGACGGCGACTTCAATGTCGGCATCACGGACCCGCGCGAGCTCGAACGCTTTGTCGCCGACAAGCGCAAGAGCGGCATTTACCTGTCCATCCTGGGCGTCGGCAGCGGCAACCTGAACGACGCGCTGATGCAGCGCCTGGCGCAATCGGGCAATGGCAACGCGGCCTACATCGACTCGCTGCTGGAAGCGCGCAAGGCCCTCAGTGAGGAACTCGGCTCGACCATGTTCCCGATCGCGAACGACGTCAAGATGCAAGTCGAATTCAACCCGGCGCAGGTCGCCGCCTACCGCTTGATCGGCTACGAGACGCGCATGCTGGCGCGCCAGGATTTTAAAGACGACAAGGTCGACGCCGGCGACATGGGCGCGGGCCACACGGTGACCGCGATCTACGAGATCACGCCGGCGGCGGCCAGCGGCAAGCTGGTCGATCCGCTGCGTTATGGCGCGGCCAAAAAGGCTGCGCCCGCAGTCAAGGGCGACGAGCTGTGTTTTGTCCGGGTGCGCTACAAGCTGCCGGGCGAATCGACGAGCCGCCTGGTGGAGCAGCCGGTGCGCGCGGGGTCGGTGCACAAGACGCTGGCCTCGGCGCCACTGGACCAGCGTTTCGCGGTGGCCGTTGCCGCCTTCGGCCAGCGCCTGCGCGGCGAGCCGCAAGTCGCGGACTACAGCTATGCCGATATCGCCGAACTGGCGAACGGCGCGCGCGGTGTCGATGCGGAAGGGTATCGCGCCGAATTCGTGAAGCTGGTGCGGATGACGGAAGCGCTGGGCAAGGCGGATGGGGTTGGCCAGCCGTAGGGCGCGCAGCGATCAGGCCGACAGCAGGTCGAACAGCGTCAGCGCCACGACTTTCGTGGCTTTCCGCAGATCCTCCAGCGCCAGCTTCTCGTCCGCCTTCTTCGCATTCGACTCCGGCACCGTGCGCGGCCCCGCGCCGTACATCACCGCCGGAATCCCGTGCTCGCCGTACAGGCGCGCGTCCGCATACAGGGGCGTGCCGACGGCCGGGATGTCCTCGCCCAGCACCGCCTGCGCATTCCTCCGCAGGCTCGCCACCAGCTTGTCGGAACCCGGCAACGGGCGCAGCGCCTGCGACAGCAACAGTCGCCGGATCTCGACCCGGATGCCCGGCAAACCGGCCACCGCCTCTTCGATCAGCGCACGCACGCCCGCTTCCACCGCGACCGGGTCTTCTTCCGGAATCATGCGCCGGTCCATCTTCAGTACGACCTTGCCGGGCACCACGTTCGTATTCGTGCCGCCATCGATGCGCCCGACCAGCATGGTCGGCGAATCGATGCCGGGTACGGCCGACTTGATCTTTT
>Ga0308170_10001090_pt1 | contig 27988 bp, 25 predicted proteins | sample PhyBR2_2_FD_202136 | JGI IMG/M metagenome (GOLD analysis project Ga0308170, IMG submission 202136) | Phyllosphere microbial communities from UC Gill Tract Community Farm, Albany, California, United States - DLSLSB.R2 | ecosystem: Host-associated > Plants > Phyllosphere > Unclassified | place...
TTGCCTTGACGCATGGCAAGGTCGATCATCGCAGTGACAGCAAAACGGCCTTTGGTGGTCAGACGCATTTCAACCCCGGTGAATGATAAAATATTTCTCTTGTCCAAGTACCAAGTCGGCGCCGCAATCTGCAGCACGTTTCACTCTGAGAGCAGGGAAAGACCTGATTAGTTGAACGATTTAGTCAAGTATAGCAAATCGCAATGATCTTGTCTTGGACCACCCCAAAAACGGCGGGTCATGTTCATGACGAATACGCGGTCCCCGTGCCCTGTCAACGGGCCCGCAGCAACGCCATCGGCCCGAACAGCGCCTGCATGCCCGGATGCCCGATGAAGCTCAGGTTGTAGGGATGTTCGGCCACCGCCTGCGGGAAGGCGGCCGTTTCTGGCAACTTCTGCAATTGCTCGGCGATCTTGCCCCACAGGACCAGCGTCGGCACCTGCGGCTGGGCGGCCAGCGCCGCCAGCACCGTCTGCAAAAATGGCAACCACGCGCGCGCATCGATGACCGGCTTGACATGCTTGCGAAACACCAGCGCGGCATTCAGCAGCAAAAAACCCTCTTGCACAAGATTGTCCTGCAACTGCGCCAGCGTCTGGATCGAGCCGTCAACGCGCGCGGCCCGGGCAATTGGCGCCAGCGCCTCCCCGCTCGTCGTATCGGCCTGCAACTGGCCGCTGGCCACCAGCAGCATTTTCATGAAGTTGCGCAGCGACGTGGCCCGGTTGACTGGCTTGGACAATCCGCCATCGCTCCACAGGTCGCCCACGGCGCCGTCCATGAAGCTCACCCCCGTGGCGCTCGCGGCGCGCGGGTACGGTCCCTCCCCCACCAGCACGTAGCGCACCTTGTCCAGCGGCTGGGCAAAGGCGGCGAACATGCGGTGTTCCGTGGGGACGTAATCGTCCTGCGCCAGCGCGGGCAAATAATCAGGATTGGCGCGGGCCACCCCCTGCAGCCCCGCTTCGAGGATCGGGCGCCACGAGGCGTCGGCCAGTTCAAGGGCCTGCAGGATCGGTGCAGGGATTGCGATAGGAAGCGTGGCGTCGGTCATGGCGAAATGGCAATGGAAAGAGGCGGCGATTGTAGCGCGCCGCCGCCCTTCTCAGCCACCCGCGCGCTATTCGGAGTCGGGCTGGCGCGACGGGTGCGCGGCCTGGAACGCGGGCAGCGCCACGCATAGCGCATTGATGCGCTCGATATTCGGATAGGCCGACACATCGATATTGAAGCGCTGCGCATTGAATACCTGCGGCACCAGGTAGCAATCGGCAATGGTCGGCTGGGCGCCATGACAGAATGGGCCGGCGCCCGGATCGCGTGCCAGATGGGCTTCGAGCGATTGCAGCCCCTCGATCACCCAGTGACGGTACCACTCGCTCTTGGCCTGGTCGGGCACACCGATCTCGCGCGCCAGGTAATTGAGCACGCGCAGATTGGTGATTGGGTGGATGTCGCAACCGATGATCTGGGCCAGCTCGCGCACGCGCGCCCGGCCCGGCGCATCCTTGGGCAGCAGCGGCACGTCCGGAAACACCTCTTCGAGATACTCGATGATGGCCAGCGACTGCGACAGCGTGATGCGGTCATCCTGGAACGACGGCACCAGGCCGCTCGGGTTGATCTGGCGATAAGCGTCCTGAAGGTGCTGGCCGCCATCCTTGAGCAGGTGCACCGTCACCGCGTCGTACGCCAGCCCTTTCAGGTTCAGCGCGATGCGCACCCGGTAGGCGGCCGAGCTGCGAAAGTAAGTATACAGTTTCATGGTTGTCTCTCGTGGTAACGGACGACTTCCTGATCGATGGCGCCGAAGATGCTGGCCCCGCTCGCGTCTTGCATCTCGATGCGCACCGTGTCGCCGAATGACAGGTAGGGCGTTTTGGGGGCGCCGCCTTCGATGGTTTCGTACATCCGCACTTCGGCCAGGCAGCAATAGCCCACGCCGCCATGCTCGACGCTCGAGCCATACAGCCCGCCCTGCTTGTTCGACACGGTGCCCGAGCCGATGATGCTGCCCGCACACAGCTCGCGCGTGGTCGCCGCGTGCGCGATCAGCTGGGCGAAGCTGAAGGTCATGTCTTCGCCGGCATTCGGCTTGCCGAATGCGGCGCCATTGAGCGTGACCAGGATCGGCAGATGCAGCTTGTTGCCCTGCCAGGCGTCGCCCAGTTCGTCGGGCGTGACCGCCACCGGCGAGAACGCGCTGGCCGGCTTGGACTGGTAGAAACCGAAGCCCTTGGCCAGCTCGTTCGGGATCAGGTTGCGCAGCGACACGTCGTTGACCAGCATGACGAGACGGATGGCGCTGGCGGCCTCGGCTGCGTCGGCGCCCATCGGCACGTCGCCCGTGACGACCGCCACCTCGGCTTCGAGATCGATGCCCCAGTCTTCGGACAGGGCCGCGATCGGATCCGTGGGACCGACGAAGGAGTCGCCACCGCCCTGGTACATCAGCGGATCGGTGTAGAACGACGCCGGCACTTCGGCGCCACGCGCCTTGCGCACCAGCTCGACATGGTTGATATAGGCCGAGCCGTCGGCCCACTGGTAGGCGCGCGGCAGCGGCGAGTGGCAGGCGGCCTCGATGAACGATTCGGCGCTGTCGGCATTGCCGTCGTTGAGCTGGGCGTAGACGTCTTCGAGCTGCGGCTTGCACGCATCCCAGTTGTCGAGCGCGGCCTGCAGCGTGCGCGCGATGGTCGGGACTTGCTGGCACGTGACCAGGTCGCGGCTGACGACGACCAGGGTGCCGTCGCGGCCGCCGGCTTTGAGGGTGGCGAGTTTCATGGACTGTCCTTTTGTTATTGCTGAGTAGCCGCCATTACAAGGTAAAACGCACTATCATACAAACGATATTTTTCAGCTAGATATATCAGCTTATCTAATCAATCCATCCGATGAATCCAACCTTGCGACAAATGCGCGCCTTCGTTGCGCTGGCCAGGACCGGCACGTTCACGCTGGCCGCGCAGACCCTGCACGTGACGCAGTCGGCATTGTCTGGCCTGATCAAAGAACTCGAGCAGACGCTGGACGCCCGGGTCGTCGACCGCAGCACGCGCAGGATTGGCCTCACCGAGATCGGGCGCGAATTGCTGCCCTTATTTAGCCAGATCATCGATGACCTGGACGGTGCGCTGGCTAACGTGGCTGACCACACGCGCCTGAAGAAAGGCGTCGTGCGCATCGCGGCGCCACAGCTGATGGCGTGCACACTGCTGCCGCCCAGCATTGCCGCCTACCGCGCGCAGCACCCGGAGATCGTCGTGCGCCTGGCCGATACCGAAGTCGAGGGGGTCATCACGCGCGTGCTGTCGGGCGAAGCCGATGTGGGCATCGGCCCGGAACGCACGCCTGCGCCGCCGCTGCTGGCGCGCGAACTATTTACCATGCCGTTCGCGCTGGTGTTTCCGCAACAGCATCCGCTGGCCGCGCTCGAGCGCGTGACATGGCAGGACGCGGCGGCTTACCCGTTCATTTCGCTGCAGGGTCAGTTCACCGACTTGCTGCTGGACGCGGTGCAAGACGCGCGCACGGGCACCGCGCTCACGCCGGCGCATGAGGTGACCTTCATGACGACGGCGCTGGCGATGGTCAGTGCGGGCCTGGGCGTGACGGTGTGCCTGCCCTACGCCGAACCGCTGGCCACGCTGTACGGGCTGACGATGCGCCCGCTCGATGCGCCGACCGTGCAGCGCCGCTTTTTTGTCTACACGCGGCCAGGGCGGTCGCTGTCGCCGGCCGTCGAGAGTTATCTGGAATTCCTGTTTGCATATGTAAAACGGGCGCAAGGAGAGGGCTGATTCTCACAAAAAGGCACGCTACAATGGGTCGTGTCTTTTTTTATCGGACCCACGATGTCCCTCGATACGATTGCGATCAACCGCCAGATGAACAAGTTCGATGGCCATGCCAGCGTCTGGCTGTTTGGCTACGGCTCCCTGATCTTCAAACCCGACTTCCCCTTTCTTGAACAGCGCGCCGCCTCGATCAGCGGCTGGACACGCCGCTTCTGGCAAGGCTCGCACGACCATCGCGGCACCGAGACGGCGCCCGGCCGCGTGGTGACGTTGGTGCCGGACGCGGACGCCGTCTGCCACGGCATGGCGTTTCTCGTCACGCCCGAAGAATTCGCGCATCTCGACCATCGCGAAAAGAACGGCTACCTGCGCCTGGCCACACAAATGCGTTTTGACGACGGCAGCAGCGACGAAGGCATCGTGTATATCGCCACGCACGACAATGCAGCGTACCTGGGGCCGGCCGACGAGCACGCGATTGCGCGCCAGATCGCCACGGCGCGCGGCCCGAGCGGCCCGAACAGCGACTACCTGCTGGGCCTGGCCCAGTCACTGCGCGCGCTGGGCAAGCCCGATCCGCACGTGTTCGAGATCGAGCGGCATTTGGCGGCGCTGGGGGTTACGCAGCAGTACACGTGACGGAGTCCGCCTGCTGCGCGAGGGCTGCAAGCGTGGCCAGCACGCGCTCAGCGCGCTGTTCGAGCGAACCCGTCAGGATCGTGTAGCCGATATCGCGCCGGTCCAGATCGTCCAGGACCAGTTGCTGGATCTGCGTGCGCCACGCTGCGTTTTCGCGCACGCCGGGCTCTTCTTCATACGGGATATCGTCGGCGCACACGAAATGGTGCAGGTAGCGCGTGCGGCATTCCAGCGCGTAACGCAGCAGTGCCGGTGGCACCGGCTCGGTGACCTGGCCGAAGCGCAGGCCGAGCAGCAGCGTGGTCAGTGCATTGGTGTCGACGAAGACATAGTCGCCGCCCGCCCTGGCGACAGCAGCGTCTTCGGCAGCGCGGTGCCGCTCGGCGATCTCGACGTAATCGGCGGCCACCAACTGGCCCTGCTTTTCTTGCCAGATAAAACGGCCGATTTCGGGCACGAACTGCGCGCCCTGCTCGCGCGCCAGCATGCTGGCCAATGTCGATTTCCCCGTCGACTCGGCGCCGACAAACACCACCAGCCGACTACCTGCCCCTTGCTCACCCATGCCTGCATCCTGTAACGATCGATGCGACATCCTAGCCGAGCCGCCGCGACAACTCAACGGTTCAGTCGAGCGCGCGCTGGCGCGACTCGGTGTCCACGCACAGGATGGCGATCGCGCCCATGAGCAGGAAGCCGGAGAGCATGATCAGCGCCAGCGTGAAGTGTGTCGCCATCACCGGCGCGACGATCGCCGGCGCGAACAGGCCGCCGAAGCGGGCAACGGCGCCGGCCATGCCCATGCCGCTGGCGCGCAGGCGGGTCGGGTAGACCTCGGGCGTGAACGCATACAGCGCGCCCCATGTGCCCAGCAGCGCAAAGCTCATCAACAGCGTCGAGCCCACGACCAGAACGCTCGAGCTGCCCAGGCTGTAGCCGAGGCAGCCGACACTACTGAGCAGAAGGAACCCGACCAGCGTCGGCTTGCGGCCCCAGCGTTCGACGCCATACGCGGCCAGCGCGAAGCCGGGCAACTGGACCAGCGCCAGCACGATCAAAAATTCCTGGCCGCGCATGAAGCCGAAGCCTTCCGCGCTCAGCCGGATCGGCAGGTAGACAAACACGCCGTAATAGGCAATCGAGATCAGGCCCCAGGCGACGAACAGCGCCACGCTGCGCCGCCGCAGTCCACCCGAAAACAGCGACAGCAGCGTCGCCTTGACCGGCGCTTCGGGCAGCAACGGCGGCATCGTCAGCGTGCGGCCATTGGTCCTGGCCACGCGTTCCAGCACCGCGCGCGCCTCGTCCGGCTTGCCGCTGCGATGCAGGTACATGGGCGACTCGGGGATATACCAGCGCAGCACGATGCCGATCAGCGCCGGGATCCCGGTCACAAAAAAGATCACGCGCCACGCATCGTCGCCCCAACCCACCGCCAACAGGGCCAGCATGGCCAGGGCAATCGTGCCCAGCGCCCAGAACGATTCGAGCAGCACCAGCCAGCGGCCGCGCCGGTCGCTGGGCAAAAATTCGGCCATCATCGTGTAATCGACCGGCAGAGTCGCGCCCACACCGATGCCCGTCATCAGGCGCAGCGCGAGCAGCCACGCAAAATCGGGCGCGAACGCCGACGCCACGCCGAAGCAGGCGTCGATCACGACCGCCATCAGCAGCACAGGCCGGCGGCCGATGCGGTCCGCCAGGCGCCCGAAGACAAACGCACCGATCAGCATGCCAACGAAGAATACGGTCCCCGTCTGCAAGGCCTGCGGCATCGACAGCCCGAAGGTTTTCGCGATCGATGGCGCCGAAAAACCGATCGACAGCACCTGCATCGCGTCGGCCAGCCAGACCAGGCCGAAGATCAGGAAAATACGGTATTGAAACTTGCCGACGCCCGCGGTCTGCAAGCCCTGCTCCATCGTCACGGCGGCGCCGGCCTCGTTTGGGCTACTGCCGGGAAAGCCGGGCTGCCCTGGTGTCACTGGTGTGGTCATGGATTCTTATCGAGGCGACTGGACGGCGCGCGCATCGGCGCGCCTGTCAATGCCGCATCTTAGAATAAAACGCGCTCGTCAGTGACGTTTTACCCATTGTCGGCGCCTGATCAGCCGCCGAAGTTCAGCGAAGCGCCGCCCGGCCCGCCCGGCCCCGAACCGACGCCCGGGCCGCGCCCGTTGCCAGGCCCGCCGCGCCGGTTCTGTTCGTCACGCGGCCCAGCCGGCGCGGCGCCGCGCCCACCGCCGTCGGGCACCACGCGCAGTAACTGCTCGCCCAGCCGGCCCGCGACCCGGCGGCGCTGGTTGTCGTCGAGGCCATCGTTCACGTCGAGCCACAGCGCGCGTAGTTGCCGATCCTCGGCGTTTGCTGTCGCGCTTTCGGCGTCGGTGGCTGCGTCCAGCTTGCGCAGGTCGGCGTCGGGGCTGGCCAGCAAGGTCCTGGCCCATTCCTGCAGCGCGGCGCGGCGCCGGGTGCGATCGCGCAGGATCGTGCGCGATGCGGCTTCGGCCTTGCTCCACAGGGTTTTCTGGTTGGGACTCAAATTAAGCGACTGTTTCATGTCGCCCGCCATCGGCAGCAGGTCTTCGGCGCGCAGATCGGTCAGTGGTATCGCATGCGCCGTGCCGGCGCCGGCCATCGCGAGTAAAAGCAGGCAGATGCGCAGCCAGCAAGGCAAGCGCGAGAACGTGTTTGGAAATGGCATACGATACCCATGGTCAGAAAGGACGATCACGAATATAAGCGCAAGGCAGATGGCTGTCGTGCTGCTTTACCGAAACTTAACCGGCGCGTCACCACCGTTTCAGCGCTGCGCCAAGTTGCTTGAGGCTTGGGGACAGTGCGCCCAGCACGTTGCCGATACGGGAAGTCTGCCCCGGCCCAAGCAAGGTGACGGCAGCCGACAGTGCCTTGTCGTCGCGCGTGCCGAACATGCGCGTGCTTTCCACCCCGGCACGTGTTGCGGGCGACGTGTCATCCGGTGCAGGAAGGATTGCGGCAAGATGCTGCGCCAAGTCTTCTTCGCGCAATGCCAGCCCCAACGCATCGTTACGAGCGGGATCCGGCGCCACGATCACGTCCGGCGTGATCCCGCGCGCCTGGATTTCGTGGCCGTTGGGCGTGAAGTAGCGCGCCACCGTGAGCTTGACGGCACTGTCGCCGGTCAGCGGAAAGATGCTCTGGATCGAGCCCTTGCCGAACGTGCGCGTGCCAAGCACGGTGGCGCGGCGGTGGTCCTGCAATGCGCCGGCCAGCAATTCGGCGGACGACGCCGACGCGCCGTTGACCAGCACGACCAGCGGGACCGTTCGCGCCCATGCGGGCAGGTGGGCCAGCACATCTGGCTCGTCTGGCCGCTGGTAGAACCGCGGATCGACCGTGACGGTGGCATCGGCAGCGGCAGCGGCAGCGGGATCGGCAGCAGCAGCGGGGTCGGCAGCGGTGGCACGCCCGCGCGCCGAAAATAATGACGTGCCTGGCGGCAGGAATGCCCCGGCCACGCCGACTGCGGCCGACACCATGCCTCCCGGATCATTGCGCACGTCGAGCACGATGCCGCGCGGCGCCCCGCTTGCGTCGAGCGTTTTCAAGGCCGCAACCAGGTCCTGCGCGGTGCGCCCTTCGAACGCCGACACCTGGATCCATGCAACGCCGTTTGGCATTGCACGTGTCGTGACGGTCTGCGCCAGCAACGCGGCCCGGTGCAGCCTGGCGGTACGAACGGCGCCGCTGCCACCCCGCCGGTACCCGATATCCAGCGCGCTGCCGGGCACGCCGCGCATGCGTCGCGCAATCTCGGGCAAGCGCAAGCCGGAGAGCGTCACACCATCGATCGACGCGACCGTATCGCCCGGCTCGATGCCGGCCAGGTACGCCGGTGAGTCTGCGGTGACCGCCGTTACCACCATGTCTGCAGCAGCGAAGTCGACACTGATGCCGATGCCGGTGTACTCGCCAGCCTCGTCCTTGCGAACGGCATCGAGCTCGTCCTTGTCCAGAAAGCCCGAGTGCGGGTCGAGCGAGGCGAGCATGCCGGCAATCGCCCCTTCGAGCAGCTTCTTGTCGTCCGGGGCGTCGACGTACCGGGTTTTTACCAGCGCATAGGCCGAGAGCAAGGCCTGGAATTCGGCAGCGGGAACCACGACCGGCTCGCCTGCCGGGCAGGTGTTTGCGGCGACAAGGGGAAAGAGAAGGCAAAGAATGATGGCGTGGCGTCGTTTCATGCGTCGGTGTCCTTGATGATCGACCGATTCTCTGCTGACCGCGTGTTATGTGCGGTTAAGCGCTTGTAAGCAGGTGTAAGCAGGGGCTGTGCAGATCTGCGTTCAGTGCTGGCACCATCAGCGGCATTCTCAGAACAGGTCCAGCTGCCCTGCCCCCTGTGCACTGCCGCGGCGTGTCGTCGCGGGCACGACCACTGGTCGCCGGAATTGCGAGCGATCGAGCCGCCCGAAGCGCCCGCGCAATGATTTGAAGCCAAGGCGCTCGACCGCTTTTTCGAAGCGCTGTCGGATCAGGTCGGCCCACACGCCGTCACCATGCATGCGCTGTGCAAAGTCGGCATCGTAATCCTTGCCGCCTCGCATTTCGCGGATGCGGTTCATCACCCGCTGCGCGCGGTCCGGAAAATGCGCCTGCAACCACTCTTGAAACAGCGGATTGACTTCGTGCGGCAGGCGCAGCACCGTGTAGTGAGCACCGACCGCGCCGGCATCGCGCGCCGCTTCAAGGATGCGTTCGATCTCGGGCTCGGTCACGAACGGGATGATCGGCGCCACGCTCACGCTGACGGGAATGCCGGCGTCGGTCAGCGTACGGATCGTGCGCAGACGACGCATTGGCGCGGCCGCGCGCGGCTCCAGCGTGCGCGAAATCTGTGCATCGAGCGTCGTGAGCGTCACCGCCGCGCACGCCAGATTGTTGGCCGCCATCGGCGCGAGCAGGTCGATGTCGCGCTCGATCAGCGACGACTTGGTGATCAGGCCAAGCGGGTGGCGGCATTCGGTCAATACCTCCAATACCTGGCGCGTGATTTGATGCTCACGCTCGCAAGGCTGGTAGGCGTCGGTGTTGACGCCGATGGCGATGTGTTCGGGGACGTAGCCGGGCTTGGCAAGTTCGCGTCGCAGCAGTTCGGGAGCATTCACCTTGGCGAAGAGCCGGGATTCAAAATCGAGACCCGGCGACAGGCCGAGATAGCTGTGCGTGGGCCGCGCGAAGCAATAAATGCAGCCGTGCTCACAGCCGCGGTATGGATTGAGCGATACGCTGAACGGAATATCGGGCGACGTGTTGCGCGACAGGATGGTCTTGGCGAACTCGTCGGTGACCACCGTCTTGAACGCAGCCGATTCACCGGTCGACCCGGCAGCCGATTCAGAATCGGCATCAGACCAGCCGTCGTCAAAGCGCTCGCGGCCGTTCACCTCATAGCGCCCCTGCAGGTTCGACACCGCGCCACGCCCCTTGCGTGCAACGCGCGGCGGCGCCAGCATGATGTGTTCTTCTACCCGCTCGCGGCGGGTGGGCTCGTCGGTGTCGATCATGGCCGCTGCTCCATACTGTATTTTTATACAGTATATTACGCCGCTACCCCACCAAATTCAAGCTGCTAGTTGTGCGGACGGGTAAAGGTCGCCAGATAGTTCACGCTCGTATCGCTGCACCATGAGGCCCGATGCAACACCGGCAGGTAAAGCATACCGCGCAGATCGATCCGCTGCAGCCCGGCCCCGGTGGCTGCAGCCAGCATCTCGGCGGGTTTGACGAAGCGGTGCCACTGGTGCGTGCCCCGTGGCAGCACGCGCATCACGTACTCCGCTGCCACGATGGCCAACAGATAGCTCTTCCAGCTGCGGTCGATCGTCGACGCCAGCAGCAAACCACCGGGCGCAACGCGCCGGGCCACCTCTTCGATAAAGGCGTCGGGGTCGGCCACATGCTCGGCCACCTCGAGCGCCAATACGACGTCGAAGCATTCGTCGGGCTGCAGGACAGTCTCCAGTTCGCCAAGGCGATAATCGACTAGCGCGCCGCTGGCGTCGGCGTGGCGTTGCGCCGCCGCCAGGTTGCCGGGCGAGGCGTCGATGCCGACCACCTGCGCGCCACGCAGCGCCAGCGGTTCGGACAGCAGTCCGCCGCCGCAGCCGATGTCGAGGATGCGCAGACCCGCCAGCGACATCTCGGCGCGGCCGAAATGCGACGCCATGCACTCAAGCAGATAGGCCTGGCGCAGCGCGTTCGTGACATGCAGCGGCCGCATCGGGCCGTTCGGGTCCCACCAAGTGGCGCCGAGTCGGTCGAAGCGGGCGATTTCGTCTGCAAGCGCGCTCATGTCTGGTCTCCGCTCTCACCGGCGGTCACCAGCGCGGCCAGTGCGTGACCGGAGCGCCAGGCCCCTTCCACACCGCCGCCGGCAAGGGCATCGCCGCACACGCCAAGCCCCATGCCCGCGTCCCACCAGGCACCAGCAGCCGGCTCGTCACCGGGCGCCGCTGCCAGCGTTGCATACAGCCAGCGATGCACGGCCACGAAGCGCCAGGCGAGAGCGCCGCCGACACAATCGGCAAGCGCCGCCTGCAGCATCGCCTGCACCTGGTCGGCTGGCGTGTCCAGATGCGCGCCGGTCCAGTCGGGCGTTGCGTGCACCACCCACTGGGCCTGCCCCGCCAGCACTGCGCGCGCCGGCTTGGCATCGTTGCGCACCACCAACGCCAGTGGGCCGGATGCGGGCAGCGCCAGGTCCCAGTCACAGCCCGTTGCGGGCGCATCGGTTGTGCCCATCAAGACCCAGACGGGCAACATCGGCACGGCCTGCGCGCGCGCGGCCCAATCCGGGCGATGCACGCCCAGCAGCGCGGCCGCCTGTTGCGGCGGGATCGCCAGCGCCACGGCATCGAAGCCATCGGCCACAGTAGCACCGGCACTCTCCAGAGACCACGTTGCGCCGCTGCGACGCACGCCATCGACCGTGCACAGGGTATGCAACGGCAGGTCCTTTAACAGCGCGCGGCACAGGGCCGGCATGTCGGGTGTGGCAAGCCAGAACGCACCGCCAGGCAGGGCTGCGCCATGCGCTAGCCGCGGCGTCCAGCGCGCCAGCAGGCCGGCGCGCTGTCCCTGCTCGACGAAACCCAGGAAGTCGGCGCCAGTGGCAGCAAAGCACGGCGTCCCGTGATCCAGACCCAGCATGGCGTCGGTGCCAGCGACCGACGTCACACGCCTGGTGGACATGAGCCCGCCAACGCCACGCGACTTGTCGAACACCTGCACCGCATGCCCAGCATCGGCCAGCCCGCGCGCACAGGCAGCCCCGGCAATGCCGGCCCCGACCACCGCTACCCGTAGGCTCGTGCCACTCATCGCTTGCTGCCATGGGCGCGCCACAGCGGCCTCATGGCCAGGAACAGGCGATAGGCCGGCTCCAGCAACGCCAGCGCAACCCTGGACCCCAGCAGACGTCCAAGCCAGGCCCAGCGCGGCAAGGACCGCCACAGCAGGGTAAATGCCTCCGCACCGCTGGCCAGGGTGCCATCGGGACGACGCATGTGCAGGCGCGCCATGGCGGCCTCGCGGTTCAGCCCCGGGCCAAGCGCTTCGGGCGCGCAGTGGGCGACGTCGACCCAGCACACCTGGTCTGCCCCGTCCTGACGCTGATAGAGGGCGATCTCGCGCGTGCATACCGGACAGCCGCCGTCGTAGTACACCGTGGGGGAGGTTGAGGATTGTTCTTGCATGATTCGATCATACAGGAAACAGGTCAAAATGCGGTTCACCGTCACGGGTGTTTCGGTCTAACGACCCATTAAACGGTTCACGCCCTGTTCATCAGATTGACTTGCGTTGTCTGCGCATGATCCGGCAGCGCGAGCGTGTACATAGGCCGCCTGTTGTGCGACAAACCCGTCGAAGGCGTCGAGCAGCGGCGCGTGCGCCTTGCGGATACGATAGTTCAACGGCGCCACGTCCGTCAGGCCCAGGCGCGGCAGCCGTTGCAGCGCCGGGTTCAGGTAGAGCATCTTGGGGCTCTTGCGCCAAGTGGCGTCGAGCAGCACCAGCCGCACGGCTTTGGCAGGCAGCGCCGGCAAGGTCGGGGGTACGGGCAGGCCCGTGTCGTCGGGTGTGGCCGGATACAGCAGCACGGGCGTGCGCCCATCCGCATGCAACAGGCTATCGAGCACCCCGGCATCGAAGGCTTCGCCGGTCGCCATCACGCTACCATTCACGCACAGGTGCAGCAAGCGCGCGCTGTTCTTGGCATTGCCCACTTCTAAAAGATGCTGCAGGATCAGCAAATGTGCCTGCGCATGCACTGGTGTGATCCACTGGCAAAAGCAGGACGACTGCTCCCGCAGCAGGTGCTGCAGACAGAGCGTTTCAAGCACCATTTTTCGCTTCGTCTATTACATGGCTCTGCTCTTATACGCGCTATGCAAGCAATGGCACATTGACCTAAAAAGCCTTGTAACTTATTGTTGACCTAGCAACCGGTCCCATCACGTGATGTCGTAGCCAGCTCAAAGCTGAGGTAAGTATCAATTTCTTGTATCTGCATTTGGTGAGGCAGGTAGCGGTCTTTAGCCTAGTTCGGTAGTGCCTCGTAGATCGAAGCAGCTCCGTATTATGCGGCAGCAAGAAAAGTAGCCTCTTCCTTAAAAGAAAATCGCTCCGAGATACAAATGCTGTCTCTGCGTGTTCCCCGTGACAGCTCGAGACTGAGCAGGCTATCGTCCGGGAAGGCTGGACTGAGCTCAAGTTTCAGATAGTCGAACAATTGGCGATCGTGCACGGCAATCACAACCTGTCGTCCGTGCTCTTTTGAGAGCGTTCTTAGCAATGCCGCGAATTGGGCAATATGAATGTCGTCCATCGACTGAACCGGATCGTCTAGGATCAGCCAAGGCAGTTCCCGGGGCACTGCAAGATGCAGCGCCATAAACAATGTCAATGCAGCGGTATTAAGGTTGCCAGCGCTCAGCATGGCACCCGGTGTGCCACCCGCTGGCCCGCCATCGCGATACTCTGTAATCAGCTTAGGCTGTAGTTTGTGAGTAGATGACTCCGGAATCCGAAATGCCGGCACAAACGGCTCACCCGGCGCCAGTCGAACAAATAGGTCGCGCCATATGCGATTAAGACGGTCGTTGAACTCTCGTCGGATAATAGCGGAGCGAACTCGATCAACAGTACTTCGAATCGTATTGCCCTGATCGCGCAGGGTCTGTGCCTGCAACAGGGCCCGGTCAGCGCATTGCCACAATGCATGATCGGCGGTAATCCTTTCGTCCGCTTCCTTTCTTCGAACAAGCGCCGAACGAATAGTGGCGATATGGTCAGTGGCCCTGCGCCGCATCGAGAGGCGCTCTTCGAGCTGAGCCGCTTGGCCCCCAAGCAAAGCCGCTAGTCGCGCCGACGCTGTTTCGAACGATTCACTAGCTTCGAGCGCCGGGGCTCCGATCGAAATCGCAAAATCGTTCAACGTCTCGCGAGCCGCGGCAAGCGACACATGGATTGCTTGGTATCCACTTACTGCGCGCTTTGCGGCGATATACGTTGTACGCAAACGCCCACCTTCATATAGCGCATCGATAACGGTTTCAAGTTCGGTTATCAACGCTGTGGCAGTTGCCGAGCGCCGGTCGAGTTCTGCCAGAATGGTTTCGTCGACTCGGCGCGCCGCAATCGCCTCGATTTCGCTGGTTAGGCGCTCAATAGTAATTTGCGCTTCGCTGCGTGTACGCCCGAGTATCAGCAACCGCTCCGCGGATGCGGACAGCCTCCGCACCTTGTGGTGGACATGCTCAACGAGCCGCACCTGGCTAATCTCGCTGAAATATCTGTCACAGACTGGACAAATTTCGCTGGTAATGAATGATGTAAGCTCCGCCAGTACCGATCCTAAACTCCCCACGCTCGTCGACAAGCGACCAACCTCGAAATCAATGGTGTCGCGCTGACGTAGCGCCACATCGCGCTCGTTTTGCGCAACTCCATACCGGACTATGTCTGTCCGCGCTTGCGACACACGATCAGAGAGCTGCTTCTGCTGGATGCTGAGAGCCTTCAGCGCCGCTTCCGCGAACTGCTCAGGCTCACTTTGCAATGAAACATCGGGAAGCAAAGCTTCGATACCGCTCCGGAGAACGCTTACACGTTCCCCATATGCTGCTTCCCATTGCCCGAACGCCGTGCTGGCTTCAATCACCCCAGTAGGTGCAACGGCCGCATTCGACTTGATCGCGCCTTGCGCCGCGTCGATCTCACGTCGGATCGAGGCAAGTCTTCGCTGTTTGTCCGTCAGGCGAGCGAAGGCATCTGAGTCTTGTGCATTCGAAACGTCCGCAGCGATCTCTTCCAGCGTCTCTTCCCGCACTGTGACGGGCAGCCCAAGCTTAGTACAAAGCCCGGCTAGCTCCGTAACCGAGTTCCCAATTTGTTCAGCTAATTCGTCTCGTGCCTTTCGCTGATCGGAGAGCAGTCGGTCAAGGCGCGACTTCTCATTCTCTGCCGCTAGCCAGCCATCCACGTTCTTGCGGACGTTCCGCACGTCCGCAAAGGGCTTTAGCCCTGCTTCAAGGGCGTCCAACTGATCTAGCCCAAGTAGGGTAGCCACAAACTGCGCCAGGGGCGACGCCGCCTCGCTTCCAGAATCTTGATAAATCTGCAGCAACTGGCCGAGTAACGACTGCGGAAGAAATGCCCGCTCTCGGAAGAAGGTGCCACGCCGCTTGTCAAGAGTCGCAACCGAATGCACGCCGGCGGCACTCAATGCCGCTTTGAAACTTTGTTCTACTCCCCCAACCTGTGTCTTCAGAATTACATCGCTCTCATTCGCAGAGCGATGTACTAATTGGGTTTGATAGCTGGGATCAGCTCGTTCCAGCGATTGAATCTTGCCGGTAAGCGCCAATTCAATCGCCGAAAGTAAGCTTGTTTTGCCCGCACCATTCTCACCATGAATAAGCACAACGTTGGCATCAAGGGGCGCGTGGATCTGACCTCGAATACTGCGGAAATTGTTGATATCGAGGCTCTTGAGGATGAGGTCGCTCACGACTGTTCCTTTCCCAATGCCGACTGGACGACGTCGTTGATCACCAATGCCAAAGCCTCGGTCACCGCCTGCTCACCCGCATTCGATGCTGCGATCACCGCGTCAACAAGGGTTTTATTTATGCTAGCAGGAAGGGCACGAAGGAGCTGCTCCATGGTTGAGCCGCTACCCTCTTCGGTCTCTACGAGCGGAGCGGGAAGCCTTAACGGCAGGAGTACACGAATACGATCGTCAAGTTGCCGTGCCGCGGCAGTGTCCGTCGGCTTACCATGGTCGTCTAACGGGACGTCTTCAACGTGTAATACACGACAGGTCTCGGAAAGCGCTTCGATACTTTCGGACAGCATTGCGCCGGCGAGGATAACGGTTACCACATAGCGTGAGCCTGTGACGTCGAGCGCACGACTCAAGGCTTCCACCCGTTGTCTTACACGCATACCGTCGCGATCGCCAAAGTCTCCCGTGGTCGTATCGACTAGCAACACTAGGTCTAGCGCCCGGCCATCGCGACCACGCATGGCGGCGGTGAATGGGAACTCCACACCTGCCACTCTGAAGGGTGTCGACAGGTCGCTGTAGCCTGAGTCGTGGAGCCGGTCATAGATTATTTTTACAAGGGGAGAGGTGTTCACAGCATCATCTCCGCGACGAAGTCTCGTTGCAGTGCAGTTGCATCGGCACAGCGTGTAAGCAAATTGCCGAGACTCACATGAGTTTCCCGGGCACGTCCGGTTCGCCCCGGCGCACCGCGCACGCGCCGAGCGCTTACACCACTCCCGACCATCTCATGCCAAGTGTTGTCAGCATGGACGACGATGGCATTGGCATTGGTCAAGGCACCAATGCTCTTCAGAGTGATTGCTTCCGTGGCCGACTTTACGATGAAGATTGGGCGATTTACCCCATCTGGCCGCGATGCGCGAGCTGTAATTGCCCCTGCCGTCAAATCATCAGACACTGGTTCACGCAGCTCCCACAGCCCCGCTGCGCGTCCCTCTTGGAGCAACGATAAAGCGATCCCAAGACGCCCTAGACCCAAGGCTTGAGCATTCTGGTCAGCTGGAATGAGATTAGGTGTTGAGCTGCACAGTGCCTCATAAGCCTGGGGATTTGTAGGCAAGGCACCGTTACGGAACACCGAAAGCATGCGCGACCACAGCGCGATAGCACTGTTCACGAAGTCGGTTCGGCTTTGTCCACCGGGAGAAGGTAGTGCAAGATCGGAAATATGGTTCCGAAGCTCGTTAAGCGCCAGCTCCAGTGAGTGCGCAATCGCGCCTTTCCCTAAGGACGCGAGGTTTAGCTCCATCAGTCGACTGAGCTTACTTGCGAGAAGTCTCAAAACAAGCGCAATTAGTACTTTCTCGCCCCAAGCACGAAGCAAGGTGGCCTCATGAAGGCCTGCCGGATCGTTATTGTATGCATCCGCATAGCTAAGGCGCAACACATCACGCTGCCCCTGCTGGATTTTGTCTTCGCAGAAGATATGCGCCGGGGCAGCTGGGTCACACGGCCATGGCCAAGCGTGCACTGTTCTGGCGCGCCTGAATAGCGTCTGAAGATTGTTGTCCTGGATCGAAAGACCGAGAACAAGCGTCTTCTGGTTTGTCGCAAGCCCGACAACTGAATTGCACATCGCTGCAAACTCAGGCATCTCCGCCCAACTCATGATCTGCGTGTAACTACCGGTCAAAAACCCACGAAAAACGGACGGCTCTTGAGTGGCATGCACAATGCAACCATGGAACTTTAGTAACCGCGCCATGCCTGCCGGACCTCGAAGTTGATCGGGGTCGACAACGACCTGCATGACGCCGGGCACGCCGTTGCTCAGGCGCTCAATGGCCGCCTCGATGAATCCATCCCAATTGCCAGAAGCAATAGACTGCACGGCCCCCTCAAGAACCAAAATCGCGATGCAAAGATGCTCCGCAGATGGGGGGGGCGGATGGGCAAAGGCTTGCCGGATATCAATCGCATCCCACAAAATAAAATCAGTGCTCTTCCCAGGGATACGAATGTCAAGCACGCGAGAATACTTGTTCCACAGGCGATTGATGATATCGCGATGCTCTGGCCAAGCTGAAAGGGGTTGCCCGTATTGTGTAAGCACTTTTGCGGGATCGATCTCGGCAAGCACGAGCGCCTCTTCCAGAGCCAACATATATGCCGTCTTGGTCGCAGGGTCAATTGCCCTTTCCCGGATATAGTCAAAGGCGCGCTCTATGAGGTTGCCGAGACTGGGGGCTTGACTCGAAATTCCTGATCCGACCCAAAGAGCAAACTCCCCATTCTCGACTGCGTTGGCGACTAAAGCGAATTCCGCTTCGAATTTTGCGAGCACTTCTCGCACCGTAATTTCGCTGGCTGTCGGAGTCACCACGTATTTCCCTATCCATCACGATGCTTGTACGTCGGCCGTCAGGCAGCATCACTATTTAAGAAGCGCAAGAAGTGCAGCTTACTCGCTGATGTTATATATTTCCGAGATGCTATCACACTCACGGCCCCGAAATTGTTGCGCAATCTATAGTCATCCCCAGCACGTGCGAAGGGGGCATCGGGCGACCTTGGTGCTTCTCGAGTTGTTCAACGCTGAACCTTTAGCTCGCCACCCAATGTGCGACGATCATCATTAATTTCGACTGTTAAATTGGAATTTACAACCAATCACTTCCCTCTCAATATGCACGTGCTGTTAGAGCTAGCCCAACTGAAGTTGTGCTGGCAGTCGCAAAATAATGTCGATAGGAAGCGCAAGTGGCGAGCAAAGTTAAAAAAAGTGCGATACCGGCCAGCGGATACGTGTACCAGACACTGGTTGGCATCGGTGTGCTGTGCGACTGGCTCGACAGCCCATCGCTCTATGAATGGGTGCAGTTCGAAGCGGATGAGTTGCAGGAAGCACGTGGTCTGGACGACATCATTATTAAAAGATCCGATCAGCTGTTCGATCTCATACAGGTAAAGTTCACAGTTGATCCGTTCGCGCAGGCTAATGCTCTATCGTGGGGTTGGCTCACCGACCGTAAGGGAACAAGGGGCAGATCATTACTTGAAAAGTGGTCCAGCGCGGCGTTTGGGGTTGGCCTTGAGAACGCTGCTGAATTACGCCTCATCACAAACCGACGTCCGGACGCCGAATTCAGCGCGCACTTACGGGACGGACGAGTTCATCTAGACGCTATGACCGTGCCTTTGCGTACCGAGATTGAGGCACACCTTGGGGGGAGTCTGCACGCTACACGCTTTTTTGAAAGATTCGAATTCGCGCACAGTTACGCGGGCTACGAATCGCTGGACAGAAACCTCAGTGCGTCGTTCGAGAAGCGACATACTGATCATCTGGGCTGGCTCACCCTATTTCGGCACGCAATCAACTGGAGTATCCACAGAGGGAGGCCGGCACCCGACGGGCGCATCACCTTAGAAATCCTGCGAAGCACAATCTCAGAGCGCCAGCCTCGCCCTCTAGACCAAGAATTTCGAGTTCCGGACGGCTACCTGCCGCCCGATCCTGAGTTCGCCGAAGAATTTATCAAACAGGCACAAGACAAGGCTTGGGACCTGCGAGTGCTGTGGGGTTCACCTGGACAGGGCAAAAGCACCTTCCTGAGCTACGTGTGCAAGTGTCTCCAGACTCGCGATTTGCCATTCATTCGCCATCATTATTTTTTGGATTTACAGGACTCGTCCGACCGGTTTAGCCTAAAAAATGTGGCTCATTCGTTGATAGCTCAGATGCAGGCGAACGAGGGCGAGGCCTTGGCACATCTAAGCGACCAGCCAGAAGATCTTCGCTCTTGGATTGCTGCCTGTGGCGAAGCCTATGCAACACAAGGCAAGCGGTTCTTTGTGATCGTCGACGGACTAGATCACGTGTGGCGCGAAAACGATGAGGAAATTGCTCCACTGGAAGCACTGTTCAAACACTTACTGCCGCTTCCACCAAACACGACTCTAATCTTGGGGAGTCAGCGAGTGAATAAGGAGCAGCTTCCTCCACGCTTGAACCGGTACCTGAATCCAGAGCATTGGGTTGAGCTACCACGCATGCACTTGCGCTCTGTACACACGTGGCTCACATCCCAACATAAAGCAGGCACTATATGGCTCGAAGGTAAAGAGCCAGTAGAGCGGCAACTGTTGCAGTTAGCAAAAGCGTTTCATCATGTCAGTGAGGGACACCCGCTGGTTCTAACCTACACGTTCCTAGCGCTGACACGCGATAAACGCGCGTTAACCTCTTCGCTTATAGAGGCCGCCACTCCGGTGCCCTTAGGGGACGCCGGCGCATATTACAAGGATCTCTGGCAGCGGCTCTCCTGGGAAGCTAAGGACGCGTTGCACTTAATGGCTGAAGACGCATTCATTTGGCCGACGGGCTCCCTTGAGCGTTGCATCAGAGCGGTGAATACCAATCTGGAGGCGGAAATTGGCCACTTGTTGTCTACCGTGGACGCTGGCTTGGTTGCCTTCCACGGCAGTCTGTACGTGTTCATCTCAGGTCAGTCAGGTCATGTTCAGAGAGTCCAAGCGCTTTTGCCTAAAATGAAGGTATGGTTAGAAAAGGAAGCTCCAACATACCTTCGCTGGGCTTGGTTGTGGCTCTACCAGTCACGGCTCGGCGAACATAAAGAACTGCTTGCTGGAACAACTAGGTCATGGGCAGTACAGGCACTGGCACGGGCATACCCTGCATGGCAGATTAACCGTATATTGACAACGGCAGAGAAAGTGGCTTTCTCCAGCGGGGACTATGAGCAGGCCATTCGCAAGCGGGCTCTAAAGACTCGAATTCACAACGGGCTGAGCTATCAAATCGACGATGTGGACGACCTGGAGGACTGCGCATTACAGTTAACGGACGACACTTACCCGGCCCTGCTGCTTTCGTCCGGAATCAATCAGTCCGGCGTTAGTGGACTGCATCAGCTTGCCATGCTCTACCTTTCACTGGATCAAACAGACCGCGCGAGAGAAGTTCAAAAGCGAATGCGCCAACGAATCAATGACCGCATTCAATCAAGAGCACTCGACGCAAGCGAGTACGACAGCCTCATCGAGAAGTTTTTAGAAGTTGCGGCCGGAACTGGTCATTACGAACCGCAACGTATCGTAAGTCTGCTTCGAGGACGAAATTCAGCTACGGAGGTTTTTCGGCGCTTCTTAAACCGTGCCGGACGCGCAATCGACCTGGCACCGTGCATGGCTTTTTCGCAGGTGCCGATGCCCGTCCAATTTCGGCTTGCACTTGAAGTTGAAGCGGTGAGGGTCGCTTCGTGGTCCGGCGCGAAGCTACACGAGTGGGGCGAATTCAAGCACTTCAGGAAGCATTCGCTTGCGTTTTGTTGGCGGTTCCTGCATCAAGGTTGCTCTGACGTTCCCCTACCATGCTTGCCCATGCATCCGGCGCTTACTAGTGAGTACGGCGATTACAACGAAGCGGAGTTCGCACACTACCTTCACTTCAATTTTTTTCGCGAAATGGGGAGTGCGCTGCAGTTTAATGATGCACCGAACTCCAGCGGCTTGAGTGTTGCGAGCGGGAGGAAGTGGCTTAGCAAGGCCTTAGATTGTCTTACAGACGCTGCACGCATTTGTGGCGCTGCGTTTGCAGCCGGTGAGGTTCCTGCGTTTTCTCTTGTGTATGAACAGCTCGCAGTTGGACATCCTACGAACAACGACCATGGAAGCTGGGCGGATCTCCGATCCTTGCGCAAAGCCCTGGTCTTGATTACAGGTGACATCTTCTTTCTCGCTCGATCGCGCTCTCACCTTGAGTACGTCCCCGCTAGTGAATGGAAGAGAAGCAAAAAATCGGAGCTCTTTGCTGAAGAACATTGGCGGGATATCTTCCTAAAGCGATATTTTCGGATCCTGCATCAGGATGATGTGGCAGCGGAGATCCAAAGCCAAGAGGCTACTATTGAATCTGCAATCGAACCATTCAACGAAAAAGCCAGTGAGCTGTCGAGCTTATGCAGTTGGGCCAAGGAATACGGTCTCGATGAGATCACTAGGCGCCTTCTGGCATCTACCTACCGATGCTCAATAGGATATGGATGGCGTAAGGACTACCAATTGCCCCGATTGCTGCATGCTGTGGAGGAGGTGTCACATCATGCGGCGAAAGCGGCAAGGGATGCAATTGAGAAGCTGGCTCCCATCTACACAAGCATCGACAAGATGACTGAAAGCTCCGGAGCTAATAATTCGGATCTAGCGAGCCTGCTTTTGAAGTTGATGCCGGAGGCTTACATTCGCTACTACCGGTATTGGCTGGATCGATGTGAATGGTATGACGCCGAGAAAACTTTCGCTGTTTTTGCAGAGAAGACGGACCTCGGAGCTCCGGAAGCGCTTGTGGCTGCGGCCTTCCTGTGGGGTGCGGAGGCCCGAAGTGCGACTCGATCCAACCAGCTCGTGTCGCCAGACGCCCTGCTGTCCCAATGGATGAGTGGTCAGCCGACAGAATCGGTTGAGCAAGTCAGCATGGGATCAAGTCGGGAACCCGAGGATGACGAATCGACGATGCCGACAATTGAGCACTACGCTCCGCATTTATTGCCAGAATTTCTAGTCGCAGTCGGAGCGGGAAAGCAATATACTCTCAAAGATAAGTGGACCACCAAGTGGCTTAATCATTGGGTAACCCGAGGGCACGGGAGTGATGTACTTGCCGCGCTCGAAGCGTCATATGAACGCGATATTCTACAAAAACACGCCACGCATCTGTTCGATCTCGCTTTCTCGCTTAGTCTGGATCTGCAAGGCCCTACCAAAGCATTTAAATGGATTGTTGAAGCCCATCGGTACCGTAGAGGTTGGTCGGAGTATTACTATGGGCAATCAGAGTCATCGCGGCGTGTCACACTCGTTGCACGACACTACAAAAAGCGGTGGGGGGAGTTTGTCGTCAAATCGTCCATACCGATCTCACAACTGTCTGAGCGAGAGCTTGTGATCCCAGATGTAACTTTGGTCAGCTTACTGTTGCAAGTCGGCGAGATTGAGCGCGCGGTGAAGATACTGAATACGTTGGTAGAGATTACTCTGGAGGAGTTTGAGATGCAGCCGCTTGTGCGTCCTCGTTGGCTGGTAGGAGAGAAAGGATGACGCCAAGGCAAGTAGCTGATGTTGGGGTGGCACGCTTGGCTCTACCAGTCCCAATGGCCAAGCTAGTGACGATTCAAGCAATTGCGTCAGCACTGAGCGATGAAGCGACGAGTGAAATCTACGCCGAAGCATTGATCGAGTGGATTAGTACTCGTGAGTTGGAGTCACAATGTCTTGAAGCACTGTGTCCGTTGTTAATAACTGAGTCAAGACCAGCACTATTTGAGCGCGTGCGGACTGCCATCCCGCACCCCTCTCCGGCTTCTGAGCTGTTGATTTCGATCGCCTCAAATGGCCCGGCCGAGGTATCAGCTTGGGCTGGTTCTCATTCAGGTCCAGTACCAAAACATCTCAATTTGGCAAAGGAAGAAAAGGCGTTGCATGCCGGTTCATTTATTCCGCTTATTTTCAAGGAAAAGTTGGCGGAGTTGCAGGAGCAGTCTGGCTATTCTTTCTTGAGGCAGTGGGCATTCGAGTACAAGACGCTGTCAGATCAGACCGGCTCTCGAAGTGACGGCCATCTTGATTACTTTTTCGAGTCAGAGCGGAGCAACACGGGGCAATTTGTCGCGGTTCGCGGGCACCTTGCCCGCTCTGCCTATCTACGTACGTTAACTTACGCTACCGAAGATTGGAAAATGCCGAATGGTCATGCTTTTCGCTATGCATCGGTCGCGCTTCCAGCTGATCCAATCTTCTTGCGAGTTGCACCGCAGTCTGTCCCTGCTTGGGCTCCGTTTATCCACGAAAGGTCGTCGATTGAGGCTTCTGATCCACGGACGCTCGCGCGCACTGTAGTTGAGCACATTGAGCAAGCCGAGCAGGCAAAGATCGTGCACTGCTCGCTGGCCGTTGTGAATGAACCCAGATGTCATGTTGAACTTGAAGTGTTCGCCGTTGTGCACACCGGGCATGCCGTGGATGCCCGAAAGGCATTCGGGTTTTATCGTCACCTTCTTGGCAAAGACACCCCTTTTCGCCATGGCCTCCGGGCGTTCGTATCCCGGCCAATAGACAGCGAGACCGCTCAAATGCTGGGATTTGGTCCTCTGGCCGTCCCTTTGATTGGGTCGAACGTTGGTTACCTGCAAACTGATTTGCTTTCGAGGCCGCCTTACATGCCGGTCTCAACAACCAGAGTGCGGAAGGTAGCACTCATGCCGCAAGAAGACCATGCCCCTTTACTATCCGAGGGGCGCGAAATAGGGGGATGGAATTGGTGGCGATGGAACTGGAATCCTGGCCACCCTGTTGAATGGCCCACCCCGACAGCATGCTGTACTTACGTTAAGGAGGCTGACGCTACACAGATGGCAAACGATTTAAACGGACGTCTGGAGTATGTGTGGATGCTTACCACGTGGCAGCGGGACAGCGATTACGGGGATTGGACCAGCACAGAACAGATCGGAAACTTAGAAGGCTGACCAGACATTGCGGCGCACGGCGGAGCAATATACTCCATTGCTCCACAATTGTCTCTTGAACGAGGTAAGCCGGCCTCAACAACCTAGTTCTTCATCACGTGAGTCGAGTTCTGAAAAATCGGTCAGGGTGTCGCAGTTGAGGCAGTGATACATTTGCGATGCCTCCTGAAAATGCATCCCGCATAAGCAACCGCAGAAGGGACAGCATTCATAGATTTCAAGGTCGGCCCATTCCCACACACCAAGATACTCTGGGAGTGCGTCGCGGTCGTAGCCGACGATTTGAAAGGCATCCGAATTTTTTGCCACAAACCCATCTCGACCGGCACGCATGAGAATGGGCAGAATATCTGCTGGCTCGATGGCGAACCACTCTCCGCGTACTCGATTTGCGACAAAGCGCTTGTGGAGCGCCCGTTCGAACTGGAACACGTCGGTTGTCTCTATCCAGCCGAGCAAACGCAACTGCAACGGGTTACCGGTCTGAAGATTGCGCTTGCGCGCTTTGATGTTCTTAGCGACCCCAATCTTGATCCGACAGCATCCATTTTCCTCCTCGCCAATGAAGTAGACTGACACATCAATTCCTTGCGGTGTTAGCGAAGCTTCGCGGCTTCGACAGGATGGCCGTACTGGTGCCGGCTCCTGGTCTGTTGGGCATTCTCGGGAATAACCTCACGTAGCAGATAACCGCGTGCTTCGACGATTCAATTTTCATGGCCTGTATTTTCCTTTGAAACAGCTTTAGATGCGCGGCGGACCCGTATCGCATGAGTTCGCCCTTCAGTAGACGAGCCGCTGGTCCCTTCGGTTTTTTGTTCACTATGAACATGGGTTACTGAAACCAGTACAGAACGCCCAAATAGTACGGCACTCGATGGTGCCAGCGTTTCGCGCTGCGTTATCTCGCATAGAGGAGAATGCACCATGGCGCGGCCGCTTCATAGAATTCTGGGCTATGCTTGCCATGTTCTATGCCGACCACCCCACCCAGGACCTGCTACCTGTCCTGGTGCATGATGGGACCGTCGGTGACCGAGTGGGCTTCGCTGCTTACGTCGGCAATTTTCTTCGCACGATGGAGTCCGGGGCAAAGCGTCCGATATGGAAGTGCTGGCGGAAGCGGTACCGGCAGCAGCGTCTGGTCGGTGTCCGTGCGCTGCTCGAAGACCGTGAAATCGCGAAAATGCTTGGTTGGCTCGCACACTTGGGAGGCATGTTTGACGAGGCCTTGACGGTGGCCATGCGTGGGCCGCCCGTCGTGCTAGATTACAGCAGCTTCCTACTGGCGCTGCGCGCGAGCAAGCTGATGATCCAGTTCCCGGAAACTGCAGCTCAATTGCTCATCTACCTCTGCGACTGCGACTGCGACTGCGTTTGCGTTTGCGTTGGCGAGTACATGGTAGCAAATCTTGCCAGAATCGCGAAGCGGCTTCCTCTGCTCCCATAGGAGGTCGACAGAAAGCTCAAAGAGGAATTAGCGCGGGCTGGTGCGGCGTAAGCTGATGGAACTAGAGCAGTCCCCAGAAATGCAGACATGGTTTCCCACTTACAGACTTGAGAAGCGGCTCTCCGTGAGCTAGACCAAGCACGCCAGAAGACGCAGCCCCGGACGCTCGATCTTATACATAGATGACCACTAACGACACTAGCTCCTTTGCGGACATCCAATTTGCTCAAGCCATGCGGGGCTAGAATGACGGCGCCCCCCCTCAGCGGCGAGTAAGCATGGCATGCGATGTCTATGTGCAAATTTACGGCGTCAACGGCGAGTCGAACGACGACAAGCATAAGGGTTGGATCGAGGTTGAGGCCGTCGATTGGGGCGTCATCGAGCTGACTGCAGGCACCATGTCAACCGCTGGTGGCCATACGATCGGGCGCGCTGTCTTCGATGTGCTGCGGATTACAAAGGCGGTCGATCTCGCTTCTCCAAGCTGATGGAACTGGCGGCCCGCGGCAAGACAATCCCAGAAGCCAAGCTCGAATGGTTCCGCGCGGACGGCGCGAACCCGCTCAAGTACTACGCGGTCACGTTGGAAAACGTGCTGGTATCCAGCGAAATCTTACGGTGGGTTTGGCCTAGTAGCCGATCAGCTCACGCTGTACTTTGCCAAGATCACTGAGAAGTACACCCAGCAGAAGATCGACAGCGGTGCTGATGGGAACACATCCGGCGGGTGGGACTTGGCAGCGAATAAGACCGTGACCTGATTGCTCCTCTACGGGGGCTTTTTGCGCATCCCGAAGTAACCCTGATCGGAAGAGGCTACCTGATGCTCCATCTTAACAGTCAAGGCTACGTTCTCAATGCACGTGTACAGCGGACACCACGGCCTCTGATCGAGCACGCAGCCTTACAGCGGATAAGTGGAATCATGGCTCACCAGACCACTGGTGCGTCTCGCACCTCGAGCTTGGACAGCGACGCGATGCAAAAGCGAACGGCGCTCATTTTTTGATCGAAGGACGTTGCGCAACAGGATACTCTTGGCAAACTCATCTGTGACGACCGTCTTGAACACAGCTGGTTCATCACCTTCATCAAACCAGCGGTTATCAAAACACTCGGGACCATCGCCCTCATAGTGCCCCTGCAGGTTCGACACCGCGCCACGCCCCTTACGTGCAACGCGCGGCGGACCCATCATGATGTGTTCTTCTACCCGCTCGCAGCAGATGGGCGTCTCAGTATCAATCACGGCCACTGCTCAATACTGTGTTTTTATACCGCATCACGCCGCTACCCTTTCAAATTCAGGCCCGCACATAGGCCGCTTGTTGTGCGACAAACCCGTCGAACGCGTCGAGCAGCGGGCTGAAGTGCCCGGGCGCGCCTTCCAGCTGACCCAGCGCCTGCGCCGCCGCTTCCAGGCTCGACAGCTGATGCGGCGCATGCGCCTTGCGGATGCGGTAGTTCGATGGCGCCACGTCCGTCAGGCCCAGGCGCGGCAGCCGTTGCAGCCCCGGGTTCAGGTACAGCATCTTGCGGCTCTTGCGCCAGGTGGCGTCAAGCAGCACCAGCCGCAGGGCCTCGGCAGGCAGCGCCGGCATCGGCGGCGGTGCGGGCAGCCCGGCATCATCTGGTGTGGCCGGATACAGCAGCACGGGCGTGCGCCCGTCCGCATGCATTAGGCTATCGAGCACCCCGGCATCGAAGGCTTCGCCGGTCGCCATCACACTGCCGGTGACGCACAGGTGCAGCAAGCGCGCGCTGTTCTTGGCATTGCCCACTTCCAGCGGATGCTGCAGGATCAGCAGGTTCGCCTGCGCCTGCACCGGTGTGATCCAGCGACAAATGCAGGCCGACTGCGCCCGCAAGCACCTCTCACAGACAGCGCGTTTCAAGCCAGCCGCACCGGTCACGGCGCCGGCGTCCAGCCACCGCCAAGCGCCCGGTACAGATCGACATGCGCGGCCAGCAAACTCGTGCGCAGTTGCAGCGCTGCGAGATCGGCACTGAACGCGGTACGCTGCGCGTCGAGCTCTTCCAGATACGACGCATAGCCGTTCGTGTAGCGGTTATGGGCGACGCGCAGCACTTCGCCAGCCGCCGCGCGGCGCGCCTCGGCTTCCAACAGTTGCCGCTGCAAGCCGTCGATCGACGCCAGCGCATTCTCGGTCTCGGCAAACGCCGTGCGCACCACGGTCTCATAGCCGTAGATGGCGCGATCGCGCACCGTGCCGGCGATCTCGGCCTGCGCACGCAGGCGGCCCGCGTCGAACAGTGGCGCAAGGACACTACCGCCGATGCTCCACAATTCCGTCGGCGAACGCAGCAATTGCGTGATGCCGCCCGCCCCTGCCCCGAGCGACGCCGTCAACCGGATCGACGGCAAGAGCGCATCGCGCGCCACGGCCAGGCTGGCGTCGGCCGCCGCGATGGCCTGCTCGGCCTGGGCGATGTCGGGCCGGCGCCGCAGCAGTTCGGACGGCAAGCCGGCGCC
>Ga0308170_10001095_pt1 | contig 27888 bp, 28 predicted proteins | sample PhyBR2_2_FD_202136 | JGI IMG/M metagenome (GOLD analysis project Ga0308170, IMG submission 202136) | Phyllosphere microbial communities from UC Gill Tract Community Farm, Albany, California, United States - DLSLSB.R2 | ecosystem: Host-associated > Plants > Phyllosphere > Unclassified | place...
TTCCACTCTCGGCCCCCTCCATCGCCGCCGCCGCGATCTTCCTGTTCGTCATCCACTGGAACGAACTGCTGTACCCGCTGCTGTTCATCCAGACCCCCGGAAACCGCACCCTGCCGCTGGCGCTGCTGAGCTTCCAGGGCGAATTCCAGACCAATTACCCGCTCTTGTTCGCCGGCGTCATCCTTGCGTCCCTGCCCGTGGTGGTTGCCTACGTCTTCCTGCAGCGCTACTTCGTGGCCGGTATTACGGCCGGCGCAAGCAAGGGATGAGTACGACGACGACGGGCGGCTCCGCGGGTGGCAGCACCCTTCCCGCCAACGAAAGGCACTGTTCATGAACCTCAAATCAGCCCGGCACCTTGTCAACGGCAGCTGGCACACCGCAGGCAGCGCCAAGGACGTGACTGATCCGGGCAACGGCAGCACTGTGGGCGAGGTGGCCTGGGGTACTGCCGCAGACGCCACCAAAGCCGCCGACGCCGCAGCGGAAGCGTTCGGATCCTGGTCCCGCACCACGGTCCGGACCCGTGCGGACCTGCTCCGCACGGCAGCCGACCTGCTGGCGGAACGCCGCGACGAACTCGCCCACACCCTGGCGCTGGAAGCCGGCAAGCGGCTCCCGGAGGCGCAGGGCGAGGTGGACTTTTCGGCGGAGTACTTCCGCTGGTTCGCCGAGGAAGCCCGCCGCGCCACCGGCACCGTCAGCCCACCCGAACTGCACGGGCGCCGCCACCTGAGCAGCCGCAAGCCGATCGGCGTGGCCCTCAGCCTCACGCCGTGGAATTTCCCGGTTTCCATCCAGGCCCGCAAGCTCGCCGCCATGCTGGCGGCCGGCTGCACCGTGGTGGGCAGGGTGTCCGAGAAGGCCCCGCTGGCCGCCACCGGACTGTTCGAAGTCCTGCACGACGCCGGCTTCCCCGCAGGCGTGGTCAACCTGGTCCACGGCCCCTCCCGGGAGATCACCGGAGCCTTGATGTCCCACCCCGCGGTCCGCGCCGTCAGCTTCACCGGCTCCACCGGCGTGGGCCGGCAGATCATGGCATCCGCTTCGGAGCGTGTGGTCCGGCCCTTGCTGGAGCTGGGCGGCAACGCCCCGTTCATCGTCTTCGAGGACGCCGACCTGGACGCCGCCGTCGAAGGTGCCGTCCTGGGCCGGCTCCGCAACACCGGCCAGTCCTGCGTGGCGGCCAACCGCTTCCTGGTCCAGGACAGCATCGCGGAGGAGTTCGCCCAGAAGCTCGGCGCCCGCTTTGACGCGATGAGCATCGGCCACGGAGTTCCCGACGGCGGCGCACCGGTCCCGGACCTCGGCCCGGTCATCGACGCCGAACGTGTGTCCGCGGTGCAGGCGCTGGTGGACGATGCGCTGGAGCGCGGCGCCCGCCGGGTCACCCAACGGACCTCGGTGCCCGGCGAAGGCGCGTTCATGGCACCCACGCTGCTAGCCGACGTCCCCGACGACGCACTCCTGGTGACCGAGGAAGTCTTTGGCCCGGCAGCCGGCGTCGTCACCTTCTCCTCGGAGGAAGACGCGATCCGGAAGGCCAATGCCACGGAGATGGGCCTGGCCGCCTACGTGTGGAGCAGCAGCCCGAAGCGCGGCTGGGACATCCCCGAGCGGCTTGAGGCCGGCATCGTGGGCGTGAACGACCCCTTGCCGTCCGTTGCCTTCGCCCCCATGGGCGGCGCCAAGCAGTCCGGACTCGGCCGGGAGGGATCAAGCCTGGGCCTCGAAGAGTTCGAGGAGGTCCAGTACGTGGCCTGGAGGCCGTAGATGCTGACCACCGGGCTGGTGCTGGGCGCCGTCGTCATGGGAGCCGGGATGCAGCGGATCACCGGGATGGGCTTCGCCCTGGTGGCCGCCCCCTTCCTGGTCCTGTTGCTGGGACCGGTGGAGGGTGTGGTGCTGGTGAACGTCTGCGGCGCCGTGACGGCGGGGGCCATCATCTTCCGGGTGGTCAGGGACATCGACTGGAAGCGGTACCTGCTGCTCGCAGCCTCAGCGCTGTTCGGCATCATCCCGGCCGCCTTCCTGATCCGCCTGGTTCCGGCGCCGGTCCTGGAGATCTCCATCGGGGTGCTCCTGGCCGTCGGCCTGACCGTCCTGCTGGTCCTGAAGTCCGCCACCTTGCCGGAGCGCCGCCGCTACCTGTTCACCGCCGGCGGCCTCAGCGGTTTCATGAACACAGCGGCCGGGGTGGGCGGTCCGGCCGTCAGCATGTATTCCATCGCCACCCGGTGGCAGCACAAATCCTTCGCGGCCACCATGCAGCCGTACTTCTTCACCATCGGAACGTTTTCGCTGATCTCCAAGGCCATCACCGCCCCGGCGACGTTCCCCGTAATGCCGCTGGCCATGTGGGTGGCCGTTGCCGTGGCGTGCCTCGCCGGGCTGGTGCTGGGCGACGTCGCATCCAAGTTCGTCCCCGCCCGCGCCGCCCAGATCCTGCTCATCATCCTGGCCTACCTGGGAGCGGGGGCCACCATCATCCGCGGCGTGCTTGATGCCGCTGCCTGACCTGACAGTTCCACTTGCACCTGCAACAGAGAAAGGACCCAACATGACGTGGCTGGACAGCGCCGCCCATGCACGATGGCTCGAGGCGGAAACCGATCGGCTGATCCGTTTCGCCGAGGCGTCGAAGGTATCCACAGGCTTCGGCTGGCTGGACAACTACGGCAAGGTATTCGCCGACAAACCGACCCACCTGTGGATCACCGCCCGGATGACGCACAGCTTCGCCGTTGCCGCCCTGATGGGACGCCCCGGTGCTGCCACCCTCGTGGACCACGGCATCGCGGCGCTCAACGGGGTCCTGCACGACGACGAGTTCGGCGGCTGGTATGCAGAGGTGGACGCCAACGGCCCTGTAAATGACACGAAGTCCGGCTACCAGCACTCCTTCGTGCTTCTCGCTGCTGCGAGCGCGGTCGCGGCAGGTCGCCCGGGAGCCCGGGAACTGCTCGACGAGGCGCTGCGGGTAGCGGACACGAAGTTCTGGGACCACCAGGCCAACATGTGCTTCGACTCCTGGAACCGGGACTTCACCGAAACGGAGGCCTACCGCGGCGGCAACGCGAGCATGCACTCGGTGGAGGCCTACCTGATCGTCGCCGACGTGACCGGGGAGAACCGCTGGATCGAACGGGCGCTGCACATCGCCGAGGTGCTCATCCACCACTTCGCGCGCAATAACAACTACCGCGTGTTCGAGCACTTCGACCCGGAGTGGAACCCCATGTCGGAGTACAACACCGACGACCGGGCCAGCCAGTTCCGAGCCTACGGCGGAACCCCCGGCCACTGGGTGGAGTGGGCACGCCTGCTCCTGCACCTCCGCGCCGGACTCGAAGCCCGCGGCATGGACGTCCCTGCATGGCTGCTGGAGGACGCACGGGGCCTGTTCGACGCCGCCATCCGCGACGCGTGGGAACCTGACGGGCACCGGGGTTTTGTGTACACCGTGGACTGGGAAGGCAAGCCGGTGGTCAGAACCCGCATCCGCTGGGTTCCCGCCGAGGCCATCGGGGGCGCGGCCGCCCTCTACATCGCCACCGGAGAGAAGAAGTATGCGGACTGGTATGAGCGGATTTGGGACCATGCCCGCGACTGGTTCATCGACTACGAACACGGATCCTGGAAACAGGAACTGGACGAGAACGGCAACGTCAGCTCCACCGTGTGGTCCGGTAAAGCGGACATCTACCACCTGTGGCACTGCCTGGTGGTCCCCCGCCTTCCGCTGGCACCCGGCCTGGCATCGGCGCTCGCCGCAGGCCTGCTCGACTCACGTATCACCCAAACCTCGCCTAAGAAAAGGACAACCTCATGACTGCCATTTCCGCCCAGGAACCGCTGCTGCGCATCACCGCTGCGGACGCTGAGCCCCTGGACCTGCGCGTCGAAGCCGGCGTCCCGGCCGCGGTGCGCATCGAAGTGCAGGGCAGCTGCAACTGCCAGGGCGGCCACCGCCGGCCCGGGTCCTACACGGACACCGACTTCGGAGCCAGGTAGCACTGTTTCGGGCGGTCGCGGAGGCTTTCGGGAGGGGCCCGGTGACGCAGGGATGGAAGGACGTGTCACGTCTGTGACACGTCCTTCCATCCGGTAGATTTAAGGGAGGAATTGCAGGCGAGCAGAGCCGCATTCCTTCCCCCCCTTCCCTTGAATGGATCACTCCGCCATGTCTTCCGCGATCCCAGCGCCGGAACCTGCCCGCTTTCCCTATGCCGCGATGGCGGTACTGGCCACCATTGCCTTTACCGCCATCACCACCGAACTCCTGCCGTCCGGGCTGCTGCCGCAGATCAGCAGCGGCCTGGATGTGTCTGAGCCGGTGGCCGGGTACCTTGCCGCCGCCTATGCCGCCGTCATCGTTGTCACGGTGGTGCCGGCGGCGCGGCTGCTGGGGAAGATTCCGCGGCATGCCCTGCTGGTGGGGCTGGTCCTGACCTTCGCGCTCAGCAATGCCTTAGTAGGGCTGGCGCCGGATTTCACCGCCGCCATGATCGCCCGGCTGGTGGGCGGCCTGGCCCACGGCCTGCTCTGGACCACCATGGCACCGTTCGTGTCCCGGGTGGTGCCGGCGGACAAGGTGGGCAAGGCCCTGGCGATCGTCTTCAGCGGCAACAGCCTGGGCCTGGCCATCGGAGCCCCCGTGGGAACAGCCCTGGGCGGATTCCTGGGCTGGCGCGCCGCGTTCCTGGTGCTCGCCGGATTCGGCGTGGTCCTGACCGTCCTGGCGTTCTGGCTGCTCCCCCGCGTCCAGCGCATCACTGACGCCCCGCGCCCGTCCCTCCGCAAGGCGATCGGCCAGCCGGGCGTGAAGTCGGTCGCCGTCGCCTGGCCGCTGCTGGTGCTGGCCCACTTCGCCCTGTTCACCTACATTGCACCGTTCATCCGTGAGGCGAACCTGCCTGACTACGCCACCAGCGTGTCCCTCACCGTGCTGGGCGGGTCCGGCCTGCTGGGCATTTGGATTGCCGGGCTCACCGTGGATTCGCGTCCCCGCCGTTCGCTGCTGATGACGACGGCGGCCATCGCCGCGTCGATGTTCCTCCTGCCTTTCGCAGTGGGGAACCTGGCCCTGGCTTTGGTGCTGATGACGGTGTGGGGAGCGGGCCTGGGCGCCATTGGCATCTACAACCAGTCCGCCATCCTGCGGGCTGGCGGCGAATACAGCGAGGCTGCCAACGGGCTCACCGTCCTGACCATCCAGCTGGGCATCACCATCGGCGCGCTTTATGGATCCGCTGCGTTGGTTGTCGGCGGCCCCCTGCTGGTTCCTGCCGCAGCCGCCATCCCAGTGGTTGCCGCGTTCGTCATCACCCTCGCGGGAAAGAAGTATGCGTACCCGCCCGGCCCCCGCGAACAGATCTGGCTGGAGCCCCGGCCGGTGGGTGATAAGGCCTTGGCGAAGGATCGGTAACAGGCGTAGGGCTCTTCGGAATGACAATTTTGTCAAAAGATTCGCGCGAACCCGTAACCTCCATGACCCGAATTTCGATCCATTAAGTGCGGGGGCATCCCGCGCAGTTGATCGCAATCCTTAAAATTCGTCAACGGAGGGTCTCATGTCTTTCTTTACTTTTTCAGGCAACAAGCTGGCCATGACGGTGCTGGCGGCTGGCGCCCTGGCAGTCGGTGGCACGGGGGTGGCTGCCATGGCAGAGTCATTGCCGGACACCCCGTCGGTCCTCGCCGGGACGGAATCGCCGTCGCCCAGCCCGACGGCAACCGAAACGGAATCCCCGGACCCAAGCCCCACGGCAACGGAAACGGACTCCCCCGACCCAACTCCCACGGAAACCGAAACTGAGGCTCCGGACCCAACTCCCACAGAGACGGAGACGGACTCCCCGGAGCCTGCCCCTACAGACACGGCGGATCCCCAGCCATCGCAGACCTCCACGGCGGCTGGTCCTGACGCGACTGGACCGGCCGCCTTTGGCCTGTGCAACGCGTTCACCCACGGCGGTTTGAGCACCACCTCGACCGCCTACACCGCGTTGGTCCAGGCAGCCGGCGGAGAGGACGGCGTCGGCGCCTACTGCGCCACGGTTGCTGCCCCCGCCGGCGGGGATGACGGCACCGAAGCCCCCGCCGCCACCGAACAGGACCAGGCGCAGCAGGGCCAGGTACAACTGCAGCAGGCAAAGGAGCAGCGCCAGGGAGCGTCCGCTGGAAACGGAGCCGGCCACCAGTCCGGCAACGGTGCCAAGCACTCCGGCGGCGGCCACCGGTAGCCTGTCGCCAGGTTCGGCTGCACCGGGACGGGGAAACCGTCCCGGTGCAGCCATCCATTTGGAGAATGCTGCGAGGGATTCTGCCGTAGGGGGGCGCATGCAGAGGACTAATCACGAGGCAGAGCGGTCCGCGCTGATGGACGACAGCAGCTTTTGCGCGGCCTACCGCCAGTTTTCGCCCGGGGTGCTCAGCTATCTGCGGGCCCGCGGCGTCGAGGACCCCGAAGGGCTGACCCAGGAGGTCTTCCTGGCCCTCTTTCCGCAGCTCCATGAGGTGCACGGCGGTATGAAGGGGGTCAAATCCCTGGTCTTCTCCATCGCGCATGCGCGCTACGTTGATGAGCACCGGCGACGGCTCAATGCGCCCCGGACCACCGACTACGACCCGGCGGAAGACCCACGCTGCAGCAGCTCCGCCGAGGACCAGTTACTGGCAGTGGAAAGTTCGGGCAACGTCAAGGCCTTGCTGAACGATTTGCAGCAGGACCAGCAGGAGGTGATTGCGCTGAGGATTGTGGCGGACCTGTCCGTGGAAACCACGGCGGACATCATGGGCAAGACTCCGGGAGCCGTCAAGCAACTTCAGCGCCGGGCCCTTAGCCGGCTCCGAAAACTCTGTACCTCTATGCGGGAGGACCTGTCATGACGACTGAAGACGACGAAGACCAGACGCGCGGGCTGGATGACGAGTGTGCTGTCGAGGCCCTGCTGGCAGAGGCAGGCTTCACGGACGATCCGCATCTTCGGCAGGTGCTGCTGCAGCTCCGCGAGCTCAGGGATTCGGACGTCCCGGAGCCGTCAGCCGAGCTCGCGTTGCTTCTGGCGGAGTCCCGGACGGCAAACGTACTCCCCTTGGAGCCCGGCAAGCCCCGAACCAGGAAGCGGATTGTGCTTACCACGCTTGCCGTAGCCGCTTCATTCGGCGTTGCCGGCGGTGCGGCGGCAGGGAACGAGGATCTCCGCCGCGGCGCTGAAGGAGGCATCAGTGCGGTCGTTGAATGGTTCTCGCCGCCGGTACCGGCAGCTCCGGCACCGGCTGTACCCGCGGCACCAAGGCCCGGTCCCGCCGTCGTCTCCGTTCCTGCAGCCGAAACACCCGCTACAGCCCCGCCCCTGAAGCCTTTGCCTACCCTTTCCCCGTTGCCTGAAAGTGCATCTGAACCCCCGGCGGCCGAACCCGGGGAAGGCCGTCACATCCCTTCGGAGGCGCCAGGGGCGTCTTCGGGCGGCCCGACGGAAACACCCCGCGACGATGCCGGCCAAGCTGGACGTGGCGGGGCGGACGCAACAGCGGGAGGTGGCGCGGCACCCCGGCAAGCGGATCGTGCCGCAACCCCCGCCCCTGACGCAGGCCAGGGAAGGCCCGGCAGCAAGGGGAACGGGGACCGGCAGGATGTGCCGGTGCCGCTGCCCGCGCCCAAGGCCAGGCCCGGGCAAACGCGCTGACTTGCAGCTTCAGTGGCGGTGCAACTCCGTCACGGTGCAGATCAGTCGCGGTATTTGGCCACCGTGAACAGGAACGTGGAGTCCTCTTCGGCATGGAGGCTGTGCAGGCCGGGCGGGACAATCAGCAGGTCGCCTGTCTTGCCCTGCCACGATTCCCCGCCGGCACGCAGGCTGACGCACCCCTGGATCACGAAGACTGTGGCGTCCCCCGGGTTCTGGTGCTCGCTTAGCTGCGTTCCGGCCTTCATAGCCATCACGGTCTGCCGCAGGATCTTTTCGTGGCCGCCGTACACGGTATCTGCAGCCCGGCCGTTGGTGGAGGTGACGGCTGCCTCGAGCTGCTGCCGGGCCAGCGCATCGATCGATATCTTCTGCATGCGCCCAAGGCTACCCGCGTTCTCCCCCACGCGGTCGGTTCGTTCCGGTGCCGGTTCGTTCCGGGGCGCAGCCCGGGAATCCCCTTCCGCGGGGATGGAGCAACGGCTTGGCCGGGCCTACTCTTCGAATCATGAACGCCGTAGCGCAGATCTTCGCGGTGCTAGCCGCCGTCATCTATATCTTCGTTTTTCCGGTGGAGAGCTTCCTTCTCCGCCGTAACCGGTGGGCGCAGAAATTCCTGAGCACTCACTACCCCAGGAAGTGGGAAAGCGTGCCGGGGACCCTTGCCGCCACGGTTCCGGCCCTCGTTGCCCTGCTCCTGCTGCCCCTCGGGCCCTAATTCCCGGGGCCGCCGGACTGCAGCCCTGGACACACCGCGCCGGGTCCCGATTTCGAGGGCCCGGCAAAGGCTTGATAGACGTTAACGGATGCTAGCCGTCCTGAATCCCGCCCTGCCCTTCGTTGCCATGGCCCTGGCGGTGGTAGCCGGACTCGCACTGTCCTGGCTGCTCCGCAAGATGGTCCTCCGCCTGAACCGGAAACGGCCCGAACTGCAGGCCACCTCCCGGGTGGCCCGCCAGCCGCTTCGGCTGGCACTGTGCCTGGTGGGCGTCCGCACCGCGCTGAGACTGACAGCGGGCAGCGAAAGCTGGCACGCCGGCGTCGACCATTTCCTCCTGATTGCCCTCATCGGCGCGGTGGCCTGGCTTGCCATTGCGGTGCTGCTTATCCTCGAGGCGGTCGTGCTGAAGCGGCACAGCGTGGACGTTGCGGACAACAGGCGAGCCCGGCGGCTGCGCACCCAGATGATCCTGGCCCGTCGCATCGCCGTGGCGCTGGTGGTGGTGCTCGCCGTGGGCACCGCGATGCTGACCTTCCCGGCCATCCAGGCCCTGGGCACCGGGCTGCTGGCGTCCGCCGGGGTGATCTCCATCGTGGCCGGCCTCGCCGCCCAGACCTCCCTGGTGAACGTCTTTGCCGGCATGCAGCTGGCCTTCACGGACGCCATCCGCGTGGACGATGTAGTGGTGGTCCAAAAGGAGTGGGGCCGAATCGAGGAGATCACGCTGACCTACGTGGTGGTGCATCTGTGGGACGACCGCCGGCTGATCCTGCCTTCCACCTACTTCACCACCACGCCATTCGAGAACTGGACGCGCCGCCAGTCCGAGGTGATGGGCACCGTGGAGTTCGACCTCGACTGGCGCGCTCCCGTGGAGGACATGCGCACCGAGCTGCGCCGTGTCCTGGCCGGAACCGAGCTGTGGGACGAGCGCGTGGGCGTCCTGCAGATCACCGACGCCACCGGCGGCTTTGTCCGCGTCCGCATCCTGGTCAGCGCAGCCGACAGCGCCGCGCTCTTCGACCTGCGCTGCCTGGTCCGGGAAACCATGGTCACGTTCCTCCAGCAGCGCCATCCGGAGGCCCTGCCGCACCAGCGCTGGGAACAGGCAGCGGACGACGCCGGCACGGCCACCCGTCGCAGGCCGCCACTGCGCGAGCCGGGTTCCCCCGCTGCCACCGGTCCGCTTCCCCCGGCAGATCCACACGAATCGCAGCTGTTTACCGGTTCCATCGAGGCGATTGAGCGGTCGCGAGCCTTCAGCGGTCCGGGCGACGAGGTTTTCGAGGAACGGGACCGGAACATGGCCTCGCGCAACTGACACTTCGCCCAAAAGCCTTGATACGTGACCGTTTAGTCACCTATCATTAGTGGCATGGACGAAGTGTTCAAAGCACTCTCCGACCCCACCCGCAGGGACCTGCTCGACGAGCTGTTCCGCGAGGACGGCCAAACCCTGAGCGCGCTTGAAGCACGGTTCGACATGACCCGGTTCGGGATCGCCAAGCACCTCCGCATCCTGGAGGACGCAGGCCTGGTGATCACCCGCCGTCGGGGACGGGAGAAGCTGCACTTCCTGAATCCGGTTCCCATCCGACTGGTCCACGACCGGTGGGTCAGCAAGTACGCAGAACCATGGGCCGCTGCCCTCAGCGACCTCAAATCCAGATTGGAAAGTCCCATGGAAAAGATCTTCGAGATTTACATCAAGACCACGCCCGAACGGCTCTGGGAAGCCATCACGGACAGCAACATCCGCGGCAAGTACCAGTTCGGGAACACCGTCGAGGCCGACTGGACTCCGGGCGGCCGGTACGTGATGGGCAACCCGAAGGCTGGGGCACCGCTGGGGGAAGGCGAAAACCTTGAGGTGGACCCGCCCCGCCGCCTGGTGCAGACCATGCGCGCCTTGTGGGGCGAAGACGTCAAGGCTGAGGGCACCTCCAAGGTCACCTGGGAGATTGAGCCGGTGGGCGACGACTCCTGCCACCTCACCGTCACGCACAGCGATCTGCGCGAGGGCGCCAATGAGCAACTCTACGGCGGCTGGCCAATGATCCTTTCCGGCCTCAAGACCTGGCTCGAAACCGGCGAGAAACTCACAACGCCCGGCTCGCTGATGTACACCTAATACAGACCGATCTAATGAACGGCGGCTGGCGAGTGCCCAGAGGCGGGAGAACCGCCGGTCGCCGCGGGCGGCTCCTCGAATTCGTGGTCCGGGATGGCAGTGAGGTAGTCCTCCACCGCATACAGGTGGTTTGCCATCCGGGTGCGGGCGCGATCGGCGTCATGCCGCTTCAGCGCCTCCAGGATGCCCAGATGCTCCCCGTGCGTGGCCAGCAGCCCCTCACCATCGTGGAGCGACCGCCACATCCGCCCGCGGATGGTCTTGGTGGAGACGGTCTCAATCAGCGCGGACAGTACATGGTTGCAGGAGGATTCCGCGATGAGCCGGTGGAACTCCATGTCGCACCGCATGGCTTCGTTATGGTCGACGGGTGTGGCATGGATGGCTGCGCCCGCACGCTCGAGGATCCGGGCGGCCTCTGCCAGCTGCTGCCCGGTTATGAAGGCCGCCGCGGCGGCGGCGGCTTCAGTCTCCAGAGCACGGCGCACCGTGTGCACCTGGTTTGCCCGCTCCCCTTCCTGCAATCCCACCCAAAACTCCATGGCGGAAAGCAGGGCTACCGGCTCCAACTTCGTGACGAAAGTTCCGGAACCCCGCCTGGTTTCCAGGATCCCCATCGTAGATAGCGCCCGCACCCCTTCGCGGAGCGAGCCACGGGACACCTGCAACTCCGCCGCGAGATCCTTCTCGACCGGCAGCCGGTCACCCGGCCGCAGCCGGCGGGACGACAGCATGCGCTTTACGCCGGTGATCACCACGTCGGTCTGGGACATGGGACCGCCGGACGCAGGCTCTGCACCCTCAGCCGCCTCCGCCTGTAAACCTTCAGCCATGCACTTTCATCCGATCTATTGCTTGGATAAGTCGGTCAAGTTTTATAGTCTCACCAAGAAAGCCGCGGATACATCGGATGAAACGCGGCTGCCTTGGAGAAAGACTGACGATGCAAGCAGAAACCCGCACCATCCCCCGCTCCGACGTCGGGCTGCCGGTGCTCGGCTTCGGCGGAGCACCGATTGGCAACCTCTACCGGCAGGTATCCGAGCAGGAAGCGCTCGACGCCGTCGTTGCCGCCTGGGAGGGCGGTGTCCGGTATTTCGATACCGCGCCGCACTATGGGTTGGGACTTTCGGAGCGCCGCCTGGGCAGCGCACTGGCCGGGCAGGACCGTGACAGTTACGTGCTCAGCACCAAGGTGGGGCGGCTCCTGAGACCCAACCCCTCACCGCAGGGCAAGGACACCGAGGGCTTCGACGTCGCCGATGACGTCCACCGCGTCCGCGACTACTCACGGGACGGAGTGCTGCGCTCCATCGAGGAAAGCCTGCAGCGCCTGGGCACGGACCGGATCGACATCGTGTACATCCATGACCCTGACGACTATTGGACCGAGGCGGTCGAAGGTGCTGCCCCCACGTTGTCCGCCCTGCGGGACGAAGGTGTGATTGCAGCCTGGGGAGTCGGTATGAACCAGTCGGAGATGCTCCACCGGTTTGTCACCGAAACGGACATCGACGTGGTCATGCTCGCCGGCAGGTACACGCTGCTGGAGCAAGGTGCGGCCCGTGACCTGCTCCCGGCATGCCTGGACCGCGGCGTGGGAGTGGTGAACGTTGGCGTATTCAACTCCGGACTGCTGTCCAAGGAGCGGCCCGCGGCCAACGCCACCTACAACTACGCACCCGCCCCGCAGGAACTCCTGGACAGGGCGAACCTGCTCGCGGACATCTGCGAATCGCACGGGACCACGCTGCCCGCGGCGGCCCTCCACTTCCCCTACCGGCACCAGGCCGTGACCAGCGTGGTCCTGGGCATGCGGACGCCGGCGCAGGTGAAGCAAAACCTGGACCTGGCGTCCCAAAGTATCCCGGACCAGTTGTGGACTGACCTCCGGGACCGCGGACTGATCAGCTGACAGCAACAACCCTCTCCAACCAAGAAAAGAAGAAACGAATGCAATTTGCACGCATCGGTGCCCCCGGCAAGGAAGTCCCCGCCCTGCTGCACGAAAGAAAGTACTACTCCCTTGAGCAAGTGACCCGGGACATTGACGCCGACTTCTGGGAATCCGACGGACCGCGCCGGGCGGCAGCGGCCCTGGCGGCGGGGGAACTGCCGGAGCTGGCGGAGCTGCAGTCCGAGGGGGTCCGGATCGGAGCTCCGATCGCCCGGCCGTCCTCCGTCATCTGCGTAGGCATGAACTATGCTGCCCATGCCGCCGAATCCGGATCCGCACCACCTTCAGTCCCCATCATCTTCCACAAGGCGCCCAACACCGTTGCCGGTCCGTTCGATCCCGTGGCCATTCCGCGCGGCTCCACCAAGACCGACTGGGAAGTGGAACTGGGCGTCGTGATCGGCCGGCGCGCCTCCTACCTTGAGTCCCCCGCCCATGCCCGGGACTACATCGCGGGCTTCGTCACAGTCAACGACCTCTCCGAGCGCACGTTCCAGCTGGAAGTGTCCGGCGGCCAGTGGTCCAAGGGCAAGAGCTGCGCCGGCTTTTGCCCCACGGGCCCCTACCTCGCCACCCCTGACGAAGTGGATGCCGGCAACCTGCAGCTGCGCAGCTGGATCAACGGCGGAATCCGCCAGGACTCCTCCACGCGCGACCTGATCTTCGGGGTGGAGCAGATCATCTACGACCTCAGCCAGTTCCTGGTCCTGGAACCGGGGGACCTGATCTGCACCGGCACCCCGGAAGGAGTGGCCCTGTCCGGCCGTTTCCCCTATCTGAAGGCCGGCGACGTGGTGGAAATCGAAGTGGAAGGCCTGGGCCGCCAGCGCCAGGAATTCTTCCAGGGCTAAACCTCGAAAGGACAAACAATGGAGTTTGCGGGACTCAAGGCGATCGTCACCGGCGGAGCGTCCGGGATTGGGGCCGCCACAGCGGCGCTGCTCCAGGAGCGCGGAGCCGATGTCGCCGTATTGGACCTCAACCCCGACCAGGCGGCCGGAGTAAAAGCCATCCGCTGCGACGTGTCTGATGACGCTTCAGTCCGGCAGGCCGTTGAGGAGGCTGCGGGGCAACTGGGTGGCATCGACGTCGTGGTCAACAACGCCGGGGTGGGTGCCCAGGGCACCATCGAGGCCAATGACGACGACGAATGGCACCGTGTTTTCGACGTCAACGTGCTGGGCATGGTCCGTGTCTCAAGGGCCGCCCTGCCGTACCTGCGCCGCTCCAGCCACGCAGCGATCGTCAACACGTGCTCGGTGGCGGCCACCGCCGGGCTCCCCCAGCGCGCCCTGTACAGCGCAACCAAGGGTGCGGTGCTGTCGCTCACGCTGGCCATGGCCGCCGACCACCTGCAGGAAGGCATCAGGGTCAACTGCGTCAACCCGGGGACTGCGGACACCCCCTGGGTCGGCCGGCTCCTTTCCACGGCAGCCGATCCTGTGGCGGAACGGGCGGCACTGGAAGCGCGCCAGCCGCACGGGCGGCTTGTCTCCCCGGAGGAAGTTGCGGGAGCAGTGGTCTACCTCGCCAGCCCGTTCTCCGGTTCCACCACCGGGGTGGACCTGGCAGTGGACGGCGGCATGCAGGCTCTTCGGCTCCGCCCCCGCCCTGCCGCGTCCTGACGCCTCCTGACCATCCGCCGCCAGGCGCCAACCGCTGCGGGGGCCGGTAATGTTTTGTCATGGACAGCGGCGCCCTGGTCAATATCGCGTTGGTTCTCGGTTTTGTGTTGCTGGGCGGGGTGTTCGCCGCAGCGGAAATGGCCCTGGTGTCCCTGCGCGAGAGCCAGGTCCGCCGGATCGAGAAGTCCGGCGAAACCGGGGCGCGGACGGCCGCCCTTGCCCGCAATCCCAACCGCTTCCTGTCCACGGTCCAGATCGGGGTGACCCTGTCTGGGTTCTTCTCGGCGGCGTACGGGGCATCGGCGATCGCGCCCGACGTCGTCCCCCTCCTGGAGGCCCTCGGGCTGGGTGCGGCGGCAGGGGCCGTGTCCTTCATCGGCATGACCCTGCTCGTGGCGTACCTTTCCCTGGTGCTCGGCGAACTCACCCCCAAGAGGCTGGCGCTCCAAAGCCCCGTTGCCTTCACCCGGGTCCTGGCGCCGCCGCTGGTGGGTCTTTCCCGGATCATGCGGCCTGCCATCTGGCTCCTGTCCGTCTCCACTGACGCAGCGGTGCGGCTCTTCGGCGGCGATCCGCGTGCCAAGCGGCCCGGCATCACCTCGGAGGAGCTGTGGGACATGGTGGCGGAGAATGAAATGCTTGAGGAGAGCAGCCGGAACATCCTGGCCGATGTGTTCGGCGCCGGAGACCGGACGCTCCAGGAGGTGATGCGCCCCCGCACCGAGGTCACCTTCATCGACGGCGCCATGACCATCGCCGATGCCCGCAGGATGGTCCGGGACGGGCCGTACTCACGGTTTCCGGTCATCGGCAGGAGCCCCGACGACATCCTGGGCTTCGTCCATATCCGCGACCTCATGCCGCGCGACGAGGTGCAGGACCAGGTGCCCGTGCGGGACATTGTCCGGGAGATCCTTCCGCTGCCTGGCACCAACCGGGTGCTCCCGTCACTGTCCCGGATGCGGAAAACCAGCCAACACATTGCCCTGGTGGTGGACGAGTACGGCGGCACGGACGGCGTGGTGACGCTCGAAGACCTGGTGGAGGAACTGGTGGGCGAAATCTACGACGAGTACGACACCGGTGCCGAGCACGAGGACCGCGTCAACACGGCTAACGGCACCATCGACGTGGACGGCGGCCTGATCCTCCAGGAGTTCAGGGCGGCGTCCGGGATTGCACTGCCCGAAGGCCACTATGAGACCGTGGCCGGATTCATCATGGACCGGCTGGGCCGCCTGCCTCATGTCGGTGACAGCGTGGAGATCCCGGGGCACGTCCTGACCGTGCTCAGCATGGACCGGCTGCGGATAGCGCGGGTCCGCGTCACCCCGGTTGCAGGCCGGCCCGGCTGAGTTCAAAAGTACGACGGCGGGACCGGCCTCCCGCCGAAGGCGCCGTTTACGAAACGCATCGGGTTCCGTCCCCACTCCCCTTACTGTTGTTGAGGCAAGTCACGCAACCGTTTACGTAAACCGTTTGCGTAACAGCCGCAGGCACAGGCGGGAAAGAGGAAAACAGTGGTAACCATCAGGGACGTGGCGCAGCACGCCGGCGTTTCCCCTGCCACCGTTTCCCGCGTGGTCAACGGCCTGGTGGGGTACTCCGATGAAACCCGGGAACGCGTCGAAGCCGCCGTCCGGAAACTCAGCTACGAAACGGATTACCTGGCCCGCGGGCTCAAAACCCGGCAGACGTCCGTCATCGGACTCCTCGCGCCAATGGTGTCGGACGCCCTCGCCTCCAAGGTGATGCAGGGCGTCGAAGAGGAGGCCCAGGAGCGCGGATACGCCGTCATGCTGGGCCGCACCGGAGCCAAGTCAGCCTTCATCGCCGGCTACCTCCGGACCCTGCGAACCTACCGTGCAGCAGGTGTCATCCTCATCTCCGCCGTCATCACACAGGAGACACGGCAGCTGCTGGGGCCCAACATCCCCATCATCTCCGTAGCCATCAGCGACAAGTCCGGCTCACCCAGCGTCGCTATAGACGACGAACAGGCAGCCTACGACGCAACCCGCCACCTGTTGCGGATCGGACACCGCCGCATCGGACTGCTCGCGGGAGATCCTGCGTCGGTCTTCGTGGCCAAACCTCGCGAGCGCGGCTACCTCCGCGCCATGCAGGAAGCAAAGTGCACTCCGGTAACGGCCACCGGCAGCTTCTTCTACGACAGCGGAGCGGCAGGACTGGACGAGCTCCTTGCCCAGGACCCGGGGCTCACCGCCATATTCGCGGTAAGCGATGAGATGGGGGCCGCGGTGGTAAACGAACTCCAAAAGCGGGGCCGGAAAGTGCCCGAGGACGTCTCCGTCCTGGGCTTCGACAACACCTCCACCTCCCTGCACGTCCACCCGCCACTCAGCACGATGGCGCAGCCGCTGGAGGAAATGGGCCGGATGGCCGTCACCAAGCTCCTCCGCGCACGGGACCTTGGGCCCAAGATCATGCCGCACCGGCTCATCGAGCGCGGGTCCACCGCACCGCCGCCCGCCACCTGACCCCGCCAGGACCTGACAGTAACCCACCGACGGCAGCGCCCGGCACATCCCCTTGCCGCCGTCGTCGTACTTCTCCATGCCCGCAAACCCTAATTTGCATCACAAATTTCCCAGAAGGAGCATCACATGAGGCAGCGCCGCCGCACTTGGCAGACACTTCTCACCACCACCGCACTCGTCACGGCAGCCGCGACCGGGCTCACGGCCTGCGGCGGTTCCTCATCCCAGCCGAAAGCCAGCAGCAGCCCGGCCGCGGCGTTCGAGGGCAAGGGCCCCATCAACTACGTTTCCTCCCGCGACGCCTCCGGCGCCGCCAACAAGAGCATTGAGGAATGGAACGCCGCGCACCCGGACGAAAAGGTCACGTTCATCGAACTGCCGGACTCCGCGGACCAGCAGCGCCAGCAGCTGATCCAGAATGCCCAGATCAAGTCGGACACGTTCAGTGTGCTGAACCTGGACGTGGTGTGGAACTCCGAGTTTGCCGCCAACAAGTGGGTCCTGCCGCTGCCTGCGGACGCCGTGCCCACGGACAAGATGATCCCCGCCACCGTGAACGCCGCCAAGTACCGGGACACCCTGGTGGGCGCGCCGTACTACACCGACGGTGCGCTGTTCTACTTCCGCCAGGACCTGCTCACCGCCGCCGGAGTTGCCACTCCGCCCAAGACCTGGGACGAAATGAAGGACGCCTGCAAGAAGATCCTGGCCCTGCCTGAAGCGGCAGGCATGTCCTGCTACACGGGCCAGTTCGATAAGAACGAGGCCCTCACCGTGAACTTCTCCGAGGCAGTGGCCTCCGCCGGCGGCAGCGTGGTTGACGCCGACGGCAAGCCCACGGTGGACACCCCCGAAGCAAAGAAGGGCCTGTCCCTGCTGGTGGACGGGTTCAAGGAAGGACTCTTCCCCTCGGACGCCATCACCTACCTCGAGGAACAGGGCCGCCGCGCCTTCCAGGACGGCAAGGTGGTGTTCCTGCGCAACTGGCCCTTCGTCTACGCCTCCCTGAGCGCCACGGACGGTTCCAGTAAGGTGGCCGGCAAGTTCGGCATCACCTCCATCCCCGGAACCGACGGCCCGGGCGTCTCCACCCTGGGCGGCCGCAACCTGGCCGTCTCCCCCTTCACGCCCAACAAGGCCACGGCCCTGGAGTTCATCAAGTTCTTCACCAGCGAGGAACAGGCCAAGAAGCGCCTTGAACTGAGCTCCCGCGCGCCCGCCTACGCCGACCTCTACCAGGACCAGGCCGTCGTCGCCAAGCGCCCCTTCTTCCCCACCCTGCTTGAGTCCCTGCAGAACGCCCAGCCCCGCCCCAAGGTTGTCCAGTACGGCGCCACCACCAAGGCCATCCAGGAAGAGGCTTACGCCGCGATCACCGGCCAGAAGACCACTGACGCGGCCCTGGCAGACATGCAGTCCAAGCTCAAAGAGATTTCATCGAAATGACAAGCTCCGCAACGCTCAGCCGGAGACTGAACGGACCGCCCGGGGCGCAGGGTGCCCCGGGCGCGGGCCGCACCCCGGGCGAGGGCCGGATGGCGGCCCTGCTGCTCTCCCCCACGCTCCTGGTGCTAGCGCTGGTGATCGCCTACCCGCTCATTTCGGCCATCCACCAGTCCCTGTACCGTGCCCAGTCCGGGCTGGACGCTGACGGCTATGTCACCGAAGGGGAAGCGTTCGTCGGCCTGGCCAACTACGCAGACCTCTTCTCGGGCGAAGCCGGGCAGCGATTCCTTAACGCGTTCGGCAACACCACCTTCTTCACCATCACCACGGTGCTGCTGGAGACAGTTTTGGGCCTGGCCCTGGCACTGGCCATGAACCGGGCCTTCAAGGGCCGGTCCTTCCTCCGCGCCAGCATTTTGGTGCCGTGGGCCGTTCCCACGGCGGTGTCCGGCCTGTTGTGGCGGTGGATCTTCCAGTCCGACGGCATCGCCAACACACTGCTGGGCAGCGAAATCCTCTGGACTGCGGAAGGAACCGCGTCCAAGGTTGCCGTCATCGTGGCGGAAGTCTGGAAGACGGCACCCTTCATCGGCCTGCTGGTGCTGGCCGGCATGCAGATCATCCCGGACGAAGTGTACGAGGCTGCCAAGATCGACGGCGCCGGCTGGTGGCGGCAACTGGGTTCCATCACCCTGCCGCTGGTGAAGCCCACCCTGCTCGTGGCCGTGCTGTTCCGCATGCTCGACGCGCTGCGCATGTTCGACCTGCCATTCGTGCTCATCGGCCCGGGCAAACAGTCAGTGGAAACACTGTCCATGCTTGCCTGGGACGAGTCCAACCAGCTCCGGTACGGCTCAGCATCCGCTTTTGCCGTCATCCTGTTCCTCTACGTCGCGGCCGTCGCCATCGTGTTCGTCAAGGTGCTGGGCGCCGACATCACCGGGGCCAAGCAGCTCGGCATCAAACGCACCAAGCGCCCGGCGCGGACTCGGGACGAGGCCGCCAACCAAGACGCCACCCAAGAGAAGGCAGGGGCAACCCGATGACCATCACAGACCTTCGCGGCCTGTCCGGGACCGGCTCCTCCGGCGGGGCCGGGCCGGCGTCGGACGCCACCCTGGCCGGCAGGCACAAACGCAGCTGGCGCTCCTACTCCGTCTACGCGGGCCTGGCGCTGATCATCGTCTACTGCCTGGCCCCGTTCTACTGGATGATCGTCTCCAGCCTGCGCCGCACCGCCGATATCTTCGACAACACCCTCCTCCCGAACCCCTTCTCGTTGGAGAACTACACCAAGGTGTTCGACGGCTCCACCATGTTCGGCCAGGCGCTGCTGAACAGCCTCATCGTTGCCGGGGTGACCACGGTGGCCGCCTTGGTGCTGGGCATCTTCGCCGCCTACGCCATCTCCCGGCTGAACTTCCGGTTCAAATCTGTGATCCTCGGCGTCATCATTGCCACCTCCATGTTCCCGGGGATCTCCGTGGTGGTGCCCCTGCTGCGCTTCTTCACGGACCTGGGCTGGATCAACACCTACCAAGCCATGATCATCCCGAACCTGTCCTTCGCCATTCCGCTGGCCGTCTGGAACCTCACCACCTTCATGAAGCAGCTGCCCTTCGACCTTGAGGAAGCCGCCATGATCGATGGCTGCACCAAGTGGCAGGCGTTCCGCAAGGTCCTGCTGCCGCTGGCCGCACCGGGTGTGTTCACCACCGCGATCCTGACCTTCATCCACAGCTGGAACGAGTTCATCATTGCGCTGTCCATGATCAACGACCCCAAAATCCAGACCGCCACGGTGGCCATTTCCAAGTTCACCGGCGCCACCGAGTTCCAGGCGCCGTTCGGCGAGCAGATGGCCGCAGGCGTCATCGTCACCATCCCCCTGGTGATCATGGTGCTGGTGTTCCAGCGCCGGATCGTGGAAGGCCTCACGGCAGGAGCCGGCAAGTGAGCGGCAACTGGTGGGAGTCCGCCGTCATCTACGAGGTGTATCCGCGGTCCTTCGCGGACGGCAACGGCGATGGGGTGGGCGACCTCGCGGGACTCATCGGGCGACTGCCCTACATCGCCTCGCTCGGGGTGGACGGTATTTGGATGACCCCATTCCAGCCCTCCCCGCAGGTGGACCAGGGCTACGACGTAAGCGACTACTGCGGCGTGGATCCGCTCTTCGGCAACATGGCGGGCTTCGAGGAACTCCTGGGCAAGGCCCACGGCCTTGGCCTGCGTGTCCTGCTGGATGTGGTCCCCAACCACTGCTCGTCCCAGCATCCACTATTCCAAGCGGCGCTGGCTGCGGGCCCGGGTTCGCCGGAGCGGGAGCTGTTCCACTTCGTGGAGGGCCGCAGCTCTTCCCCCGATTCCCCCAGCGATTTGCCGCCAAACAACTGGCAGAGCGTCTTCGGCGGCCGGGCCTGGTCCCGAGCCAGCCCGGGTTCACCGACGGATACCGAGTGGTACCTGCACCTCTTTTCGGCCGGACAGCCGGACTGGAACTGGCGGAACCCCGCCGTGGGCGACTATTTCGAAGGCGTCCTGCGCTTCTGGTTCGACAAGGGCGTGGACGGGCTCCGGATCGACGTGGCCCATGCGCTGTTCAAGGCCGACGGGATGCCGGACGCGCCCTCCGAAAGTCCGGTGGTGGACGGCCTGCGCTCCAACCCCCTGGTGTCGGACCAGGAGGAGGTGCACGAGGTATACCGGCGGTGGCGGCGGCTGGCCGAAAAGTACCAGCCGCAGCGGCTGCTGGTGGGCGAAGTCAACCTGGAGCCGGCCCGTGCCGCCCGTTATACGCGACCCGACGAAATGCACCAGGCCTTCGCCTTCGCGTTCGTGAAACTCGGCTGGGACGCTGCCGCGTGGGCGCAGGTTGGCAACGAACTGGAGGAGGCACGGAAGCTGCACGGCGCAGCCCCAACGTGGGCCCTGGAAAACCACGATATTGTGCGCTCCGTGACCCGTTTCGGCGGCGGCGATCCGGGGGCGCGGCGTGCCCGTGCCGCCCTGGTGGCGCTGCTGGGCCTGCCCGGAGCCGCTTACATCTACCAGGGCCAGGAACTGGGGCTGGCCGAGGTGGACGTCCCCGAGGAGGCTCGTGTGGACCCGATGTGGGCCCGCGGCGGCGTCACCCGCGACGGCGCCAGAGTTCCCCTGCCGTGGACGGAGGATCCGGCCGGGACCCACGGTTTCTCGCCCGTGGCTGCATCCTCCGCGCCATGGCTGCCCGTCCCCGCCGGCTGGGGAGAGCACGCCATTGAGCGCCAGCAGCAGGACCCGGACTCTCCCCTGGCGCTGGCCGCCCGGGCCGTTGCCCTGCGGCGGCAGCTGTGGGCGGACGGAACCTTCACGGCGGACGACGGCGGCACCTGGCACGTGGGGGCAGGGCATCTTCTGACCTGCGAACGCAGCCCCGGCTTCCTGGTGGCGGTTGCCATGGGGAGTGAACCGGTGAAGCTGCCTGCCGGCGTCGTCCTTTTCAGCGCCTTCGCGCTGGAACAGGAGGGGTGGCTGCAGCCGGACAACGCGGTGTGGCTCCGTCGCTCCTAGGCTGGCACGCCCCCGGCTCCTAGGCCTCCAGGCTTCGTTCCAGGAATGTGAGCGTGCGGGTCCAGGAGTCGGCGGCGGCGGCCGCATTGTAGGTGTACCTGTTGGTGTCGTTGAAGAAAGCATGGCCGGCCCCGGGATACACCACCGCTTCGAAGTCCACCCCGGCTTTGCGCATCTGCGACTCCAGCCCGGGCAGCTCCTCCATGAGCGCTGTGTCCTGCTCGCCGTAGAAAGCCAGCACCGGGCAGGTGATGGCCCTCAGCTCGGAATCCTTGAACTCGGCGTGCCCGTAGAAGGGAACAGCGGCGCGCAGCCGGGGTTCGGCAACGGACAGGGAGAACGTGTAGGTCCCGCCCAGGCAGAAGCCGGTCGCGGCCACTCGGCCCGCCAGCCCGGGCACGCCTTCCAGATGGTCGAAGCACGCGTGGAGGGCGGCCACGGCGTGCTTGGCGAATTCAGGGGACCGAATGGGCGCCATGTGCTTCCGCAGGCGTGGCTGGGCGTTGCTGCGCTGTTCGGGATCGAAGGCCGCCTCCTGCAGCTCCCCTGTCAGGTCCGCCGTGCCGCCGGCTCCGGACAGCAGGTCCGGCGCCACCGCCAGGTAGCCTTCCGCAGCGAAGCGGTCCGCCACATCCTTGGTGTGGCCCACCAGGCCCCACACTTCATGGACCACCACCAGGCCGCCCTTGGCGGTTCCGGCGGGTTCACTGATGTACGCCTGGACGGATGTCTGGGCGTTGCCGAGAGTCATCATGTTTCCCATGCGGCCAGCATGGCACGCTCCCCCGGGCCTTCCTAGGGGCTCCGGCCCCTACCTGAGGCGTGCCGCTACGCCTTCTGCTGCCGCCAGAAAACCGAAATCCCGAACGTCACGGCGCAGAGCACCAGCATGGCCAGGACCATCCGCATCCAGCTGTCCTGGTGCACCCCGCCCGACGCGAAAACACCGATCATCACGGTGGCAGTAATCGCGCCCACGTAGCGGCAGGTCTGGTAGATCCCCGCGGCAACCCCTCGCTCCTGGGGCCTGGTGGAGACGAACATGCCCTGGTTGGAGGCGATGCTCACGGTCCCGTACGGGACGCCCATCAGGGCAGTCAGGACCGCCACTATGGGGATGGCCAGCGTTCCGGTCAGCAGCCACATGAGTGCCGCCACCACGGTCAAAAGGACGACGCCGGCAAGCAACACCCGCCGCACGCCGAACCTTCCCATGGCGGAGACTGCCCACGGTGTGGCAATGACGGACATGCCGGCAAGAGGCAGCATCAGCAGGCCCACGACGCCGGGATCGTAGCCGCCGGCTTCCTGCAGCAGCTGCGGCAGGCCGAAGAAGACGAAGTAGTAGACGCTGCTGAACACGGCGAAAGCCAGGTACACCAGCATCAGCGGCCGGTTCCGGCCCAGCAGCCGCAGGTCCAGGAAGGGCTTGGCGAAGCGCAGCTCCCGCCAGGCGAACAACGCCGCGAGGACGGTACCGCCGGCCAGCATCCACCAGCGGTAGTCCGGGGCGACGTTCAGCGCGGCCATCATGAGCAGCAGCAGCGCGCCGATAAACCCGGCGATGCCCGGGACGTCGGAGTCGCGCACCAGTTCTGCCACGCTGCCCCGCTCCCGGACCTTGTCCGCCGGCGCGGCCTTGCGCACGATCAGCAGGGCCGCCAGTGCCAGCGGGACGTTGATCAGGAACAACGACTGCCACCCCACAAAGCCCACCAGCAAACCGCCGACGACGGGCCCCACCGCCGCTGCCGACGTGTTGGCCATCTGGAGCCGGCCCAGCGGACGCGCGGTGTCCACTTTTGCCTCGTGTGCGAGCGCACCCACCATCACCACCGCGCTCGGGTAGGCCGTGGCCGTGCCCAGTGCCATAACCGCCCGCGCCACGCAGAGCAACGCGAAGTTCGGCGCCAGCGGCGCCAGGGCACAGGTGATGGCCACCAGCCCCATGCCGAGCATGAACATGCGCCGCGGCCCGAACCGGTCGGCCAACCGGCCCATCACGGGCTGGCCTGCGGCGGAGGCCAGGTAGAAGGAGGTGACCACCCAGGTCACGGCAGCCACGTCGAGCCCGAAATCCGCGCGCAGCACCACCAGGGCGACGGCGATCATGGACGAGTTAAGCGGGTTCAAGGCCGTGCCCAGGCTGAGGCCGGCGACGGCCAGGGCAGTCCGGGGGTTGTTGCTCACGGTAACAGTCTGGCCCACGGCCGCCGTCGGGGACGACTTGGCGGCCTCTGGGCGTAGTGTGGCGTTCGCTACTTGCTGCTGCTTGCCAGGCCCACGGGGAACAGTGCGTCCTCCACGGCACGGGTCAGGTCGCGGATCACCTCGGCCTGGCCGTCATCCGGGACGCCCTCAGGATTCTCTGTGTAGATCACCAACGCGAAGGTGGATCCGCGGTAGCTCAAGAGTGCGGCGTCGTGCAGCTCACCTGACACTTCCCCGTACTTGTGGTGGACGTCCACGCCGGACCGTGACCCAGCGGGAATCAGGTCCTCGTTGTTGGTGTCCTGCATGTAGCTCAACAGCTGCGCCGTGTTGTCCTCGTTGAGGAGCTCCCCCGCATAGAGCTTCTTGAGGATCAGCGCCATGTCGGCGGCAGTCAGGAGGTTCTGTTCGGGGTCGTAGGTGATGCCGATGGAGGCCGCATAGGCCGTCAGCTGCGGGTGGCCCACGGCATCCATCAGCAGCAGCCAGGAATCATTGTTGCTGTCGTTGACCATGGCCTTGAGCTGGAAGGCGGCGTCGTAGTCCCCCATGGGGCCGTCCAAGCTGGCCTGCCCCTCTTCCACCAGGTGGTAGAAAGCGGCAGCGGTCAGGATTTTCGCCGTGCTGGCAGCAGTAAAGGTGTTTTCGTCACCGAACGTGCGTTCGGCGCCGCCGGACACGTCTGCGAGCGCGAGCCCGATCCGGTATTCGTCGGCTTCACTGAGGATGTTGTCCACGCTGTCCTGCAGCGACGGCGGGGCTGCCGCCACCGGCGCCGCGGGCACGGCCGGCTGCGTGGGCACGACTGCCCCGGTGGGCGGCTCGGACCGGACCACGGCCAGGGTGATGGTGCCCGTGATGACCAGGAGAACCACCAGCGCCAGGACCAGCAGCCTCCGGTTGCCTTGGGCCTTCGCGGAAACCGGCCTGCGGGGCGCCGGCGGCGGGGCGTCGCGGCCTGGTTTGGGCACCAAGGGGTGCACTGACATACAAGGACTCCTGTCCCGCCTCGACAATCACAAACAACGTCAGCGCGGCGAAGAGCCGCGCTGACAAAGCTGATTAAATCACCGGAGGTTGGGAGCTTCCTGAAGGCTTGCGGGGTGTTCCGCAGTGGCCTTCACGACAGGCAAATCCCTCCTCGACGCGCCAGTTAATTCACGCCGACCAAATCTCGGGCGCGCCACGGAATATGCGTCTCGAAAACGGTTCTGCGCGTCGAAGCGCCAGATGCCTGCTTTGCTCCTGATGGGGACCAACTGCCAGTAAGCCTTGACGCATCGGTCCACCTGTATGTCCGGCAACCACTTGGCGGGGAGATTCGGGTACCCGGTACTCGTGCGCTTCAACCCGCCGTCACTTGTACTGGTACCTGTAGCGGGGCGCTGCCCGCAGGCAATGGCAAGACCACGTGAAGGAGACGTCCCGTATGACCCCTCATGAAGCACAAGCCCCGGATTTCCGGGCTGGGGAGGACGTCTTCGAGCCGGCGCCGCCCCAGGCGAGAGCACGCTTGAGGCCGCGCCCGTGGCCTGTTGGCCCGCGGGAAAGCTACGGGAAAGTGGACTTTGACGATGACGAGGGAAAGGCCGTCCTCACCCTCTACATACAGCGCGGGCCCGAAGATGGGTACGTCCTGCACGTGGAACACTTGGCCGCGCCCCTGCGGGTGGACGGCACGCTCCTCCGCCTGAATCCAACGCCCCACGTCGAGAGGGACGCCGACTTCCGCAGGATTACAGCCGCCCGGACGGTCGCCGCCAGGGCCGAGGCCGAGTTGGACGCCGCCGTCAGGGCCGCCCGCGCGAACGGGGACTCCTGGGACGTTATTGGTGCCGCGCTCGGCACATCCGCCCGAGCTGCCCGGGAGCGGTTCGGGCACAAACTGAAGCGGCCGCGAAGTGGGCTCTAGCCCCGGGTGCGGGCAGCGAGTGCTGTATCCAGGAACTCCAGGTGCGCCGGAGTGACCGCCACGACGCTGCCCAGGTATTCCGGATGCTTGGCAAGGAACTTCTTGATGAACGGGCACACGGGAACGATCCCGATTCCAACCTCAACGGTGCTGTCCAGGGCAGCGGTAGCGAGCTTGCCCGCCAAACCCTGCCCGCCGTATTCCTCGTTGATCACCGTGTGGTAGAAAATGCGCTGCGGCGACTCCCCGCCGTCGTACTCTTTGTACGCCGCCTTACCGATGACGTTGCCGGCGTCCAGGATCTCGAATCGTTCGCGTCCGGGGTTGTGGCGGACGGTGATGTCACTCAAGGGGAAACTCCTTCGTTTGCGGTGTGCTGCCGGTGCAAAGCCTAACCCGGGCCGGCCGGCACTTATTTCCGCAAGCGATGGTTCCTTGGCGGCATCACCGCCCGCCCCTTGTCAGCTCAAGTAGCCGTTTGGATTGAGGACGTACTTGGTGGCTGCGCCGGCATCGAACTCCGCGTAACCCTTCGGTGCCTCCTCCAGCGGAATGGCCTTTGCGTTGACGTTCTTGGCGATGTTGACCTTGTCGTTCAGGATGGCCATCATCAACTGCCGGTTGTACTTCATGACCGGACACTGGCCGGTGGTGAAGCTGAGGGACTTCGCCCAGCCGGTGCCAAGGCTAAGGCTCAGGGATCCCTTCTTGGCTGCTTCATCGATGCCGCCCGGGTCCCCCGTGACGTACAGGCCAGGGATGCCCAGCGCGCCGCCTGCAGCGGTGATGTCCATAAGGGTGTTGAGCACGGTTGCGGGTGCTTCCTGCGCCCCCTTGCCGTGGCCGCGGGCTTCGAAGCCCACAGCGTCAACAGCGCAATCAACCTCCGGCACGCCCAGGATCTGCTCGATCTGGTCCTTCGGCTCGCCCTGGGTCAGGTCAACGGTTTCACAGCCGAAGCTGCGCGCCTGGGCCAGCCTGCCTTCGTTCATGTCACCGACAATGACGACGGCGGCGCCCAACAAGTGCGCGCTGGTGGCCGCTGCGAGGCCCACCGGCCCGGCCCCGGCGATGTACACCGTGGACCCGACGCCCACGCCCGCCGTGGTGGCGCCATGGAACCCGGTGGGGAAGATGTCCGAAAGCATGGCCAGGTCCAGGATCTTCTCCATGGCCCTGTCCTTGTCCGGGAATTTCAGCAGGTTCCAGTCGGCGTACGGCACCAGCACGTAATTGGCCTGGCCGCCCACCCAGCCGCCCATATCCACGTAACCGTAGGCGCTGCCGGGGCGGTCCGGGTTCACATTGAGGCAGATACCGGTCTTACGTTCCTTGCAGTTCCGGCAACGGCCGCAGGCGATGTTGAACGGCACCGAGCAGAGGTCGCCCACCTTGATGAACTCGACGTCGCGGCCCACTTCCACCACTTCGCCGGTGATTTCGTGGCCCAGCACCAGATTCGGCGGAGCCGTGGTGCGGCCGCGGACCATGTGCTGGTCGGAGCCGCAGATGTTGGTGGCCACTGTTTTGAGGATCACCCCGTGGTTGACCGGGCGTCCCACGTTCGCGGGGTTGACTCCCGGCCCGTCCTTGAGCTCGAAGGTTGGGTAATCAATGTCAATTACTTCCACCTTGCCGGCTTCTTTGTAGGCAACGGCTTTGTTCCCTGTCATCAATCGCTCCTATAGTCAGGCGTCCGGTGGGACGTCCGTGATCTGGGTAGGTGAGATATCCCGCGAGTCGGGGAACAGCCCTGGCCCTATGGTGCTTGCCTGATGTTTGACGTGGTCAGGTGCCGATTCCCGGGTGGGGATTCGCCCAGTCTAGGCATGGCCCCCGGAGTGGTCTAGGGGTAAGAAGCCCCTTGTTTCGGGGAGTATTCACAGGGGAAGTGCCTATAGTGGCCTGTGCTGCACCACCGGCTTCCGGTGCGCTGGAAGCGGGCGCAGGCCAGCAGGTACCCAGGCAAGTTCACCGTTGAGGAGAACAGCATGAAAACACGCACTATTGGACAACTGACAGTTTCCGCCCTCGGCCTTGGCTGTATGGGCATGAGCGAGTTCTACGGCGAGGGCGACGAACAGGAGTCGATCGCCACCATCCACGAATTCCTGGACGCGGGCGGGTCCCTTCTCGACACG
>Ga0308170_10001096_pt1 | contig 27868 bp, 27 predicted proteins | sample PhyBR2_2_FD_202136 | JGI IMG/M metagenome (GOLD analysis project Ga0308170, IMG submission 202136) | Phyllosphere microbial communities from UC Gill Tract Community Farm, Albany, California, United States - DLSLSB.R2 | ecosystem: Host-associated > Plants > Phyllosphere > Unclassified | place...
GCACGCCCCGGCATGGGCCAGCGCCCCTCGTCCCTCATCCTCGGCACCTCGTCCGCCTCCTCGCGCCCGAGAGCGCCCGACGACCCTCCCGCACGGTCCGACTCGCCGCCCTTCTCGGCCGACGCGAGCGCAGGCGGCGCAGACCTGTGGGGCGCAGCGATCCCCAAGTCGGACGACGCCGACTCGACACCGCACTCGGGCGCGTCGACGCCTGCGGGCGGCCAGAAGAAGAAGAGCAAGTGGGGCAAGTTCTCCTTGTCGTCGCTCGTCGGCGCGCTCGAGACCTCGTCGATCAAGGACGACGCCCATGGGCACGTTGTCTCGACGGACGAGCTTCTCGGAGCACAAAGGGCCGGGCTGCAGCGGGCGCAGAGCGACGCCGGCGTGTACCGGGCCAACGAGGAGGTCGCGAAGGAGCTAGGGCCGTGGCGGTTCGCCGACGAGAGCGTCGACGCAGCGGAGGTGCGTCCTCTTCTCTTTCTCGTACTGCGACAAGGACTCGACGAGAGCTAAAGCTACTTGCTGCGCGCCCGCAGGACACCAACTTCGTCTTCCTCGACCCGTCGCACCCTCGGACGGTCGCGCAGCGGCGCAAGTACTTCTGCCGCAAGGACAGCGAGGGCTTCACGTACGACCCAGACACGGTCTACGCTGCGTCGTTCCACGCGCCCTTCTGCGACCTCAACACGCTCGACCTCTCGTGCGTCCCCTTCTCGCTTTCTCTCTCTCGCCGGCTGAAGCTTGAGGCGAACGTCGAGCTGACAGCGCCCGCACTGCCGCGCAGGATCGGGCCCGTCAAGATGAACATCGCCGAGCACTTCACCAAGATGCCGATCCGCTACACGCTGCGGTCGACGCGCCTCGCCCCGCGGCCGGACGGGCAGGAGGGCCCGCTCGAGGAGGAGTGCTTTGCGACGATCAGCTTCCGGCTGGTCGACTAGACGCAGGCGATGTAGCTGTATATAGAGGGAGCATTCATTCATTCGCTGTCGTTCTCGGGAGAGCTTGTGCAAGGCGCGCGAGAGCGTTCGAGCGCAAGAGGTCCGACCGTCGCAGCTCGTGCGTCCTCGCTCGTCTGCTCCGGCGGTTGGCTCGAGCTGCTCGCACGGGCGAGGTGCATGCACGGCGCATCTGCATCCGCTTGCAAGCTAGGAAGAAGGCGCCGTAGCGAGCGTGGAAGCCTCTCCTCGCGCAGCGTGACAGCTCTCGCCGGCAGATCGGCTTCGCACACTTCGCTCACGACTACAGCAATCGACGCAGACTCGTGAGCATGCAGGTGCGTCCCTGTACAGCTGTCACCAACCGCTGCTGAGCCGCCGCTGACGGGCTTCCCCGCCCCGTCGTCCTCATCTCCTCCCACAGGCTTCCACCTCTCGCTCGGTCTCTACAGCCTCGGCCGGGCAGGCGCAGCCCTCGTACGGCACCAACAAGATGTCAGTGCCCGGCCAAGACCACCACATCGGCGCGGCGAGCGGGAGCAAGGGCCAGCAGGCCTCGGACGAGGTGGACCGCAACGGGCGGAGGAAGCCCAGGGTGCTGCTCATGGGGCCAAGGAGGTGCGTTGCTCTCCCTCTGCTTCTATCCCTCTGCTCTATCGCGACGCACTCGGGCACACGCCAGGCCGAGCGGGCTTCGTCCTCACCCGCCTCGAGCTGAGCGGCAAGTGGGGTGAGGGAACTGCAGCTGATAACCTCTCCCTGTGCAACAGTGCGGGCAAGTCGAGCATCCGTAAGGTCGTCTTCGAGGGCATGGCGCCGAGCGACACCCTCTTCATCGAGCGCACCAACAAGTCGTCGCTCGACGACATCAAGTGCGTCTCGACCTCCCTCTCGTCTTCTCGGCGCGAGCCGCTTGCACCACCCAGAGCCTGAGCTGACCTTTGAATCGGCCCACAGCTCGTTCCTCTCGATGCGCATGTTCGACCTCCCCGGCGGCCAGCTCGACCCGGAGCAGCTCAACCTCTCGTTCGAGGACACGGACGCCGTCATCTTCGTCCTCGACGCGCAGAGCACGCTCCACGACATGATTCGGAAGCTGAGCGTCACGATGCACAAGGCCTACACGGCCAACCCGGGCATCCAGTTCGAGATCTTCCTGCACAAGGTCGACGGCATGTCCGAGGACTACCGGCTCGGTGCGTCCTCCTCTCCCCCTCTCCCTCCCGCAGCTCTCGCTCGACCTCGTTCCTCGACTGACGTTGGCCTTGTGCCTGCAGACACGCTGCAGAACCTTCGAGACCGCCTCACCGAGGAGCTGTTCGACATGTCGCCGCAGCTCGAGAGCAACATGAACGTCTTCTACCACCTCACGTCCGTGTTCGACACGTCCATCTACGAGGCGCTGTCCAAGGTCATCCAGAAGCTCGTCCCGGAGCAGGCCTCGCTCGAGCGGCTACTCGACCTCCTGTGCTCGGTGCGTCCCTTCTCCTCTCCCTCTCCTCCTCGTCCTGCTCCTTCGAGCCAAGCCTGACCAGCTGCTTCCCTCACACAGCAATGCTCGATCGACAAGGCGTTCCTGTTCGAGACGTCGTCCAAGATCTACATCGCCACCGACTCTGCGCCGCTCGACAACCAAACTTACGTCATCTGTGCCGACTACCTCGACCTCGTCGGCGACTTTACCCAGCTGTACGAGTGCGTCGACCTTATCTCTTCGGCCCCGAGTCCTCGTGCAGTTGCTCAGGGCTGATGTGTACGGACGGCCGCGCGCAGAACCCCAAGCACCGCCGCTTCGCCGCATCCAGACCTCCCCGTCTCGCGCTCGGGCACCCTCTCGCGCGGCACCGGCCGAGTCGGCGGGTCCGACCCTTCGCCGCGCCGCGAGTCGAGCACGGCACGCGCAGGACCGGACGGGAGCCGGCCGTCAAGCGTCGCGCCCGGTGCGGCGGCGGGAGGAGGAGACCTACAGCGGAGGACGAGCGGGCGCGCGAGGCTGCCGCACTCGAAGGTGCGGCTCGGGACGGGCGCGACGATCGCGCAGTGGAGCATCAACGAGTGCGTGGCTCTCTCCCCGGTTCGAGCGAGCCTGTCCTCTCGAGAGGTCCGTGCGCTGACGACCTTGATGCCCGTGCGCAGCCACCTCTCGCTCGTTGCCCTCTTGCGCCCACACACGCAGGACCAGCACGCCGCCCTCATCGACTACAACGTCGCGACCTTCCGGCAAGCCGTCCTAGCCGTCTTCGACGTCGGCGTCAACCCGCCGACCGAATGAGCAAGTGCGGCGAGCGAAGCTGTAGCGAGGGTCGAGCGCGAGAGCATCTGTTGTCACAACTAGAGCTAAGCTGTGCGCATGAGCTGTCTCTCGCAGGAGAACGAGAACGAGAGCGGCCAGTTGTGTCAGAAGATGCTGCTCGTTGGCAAAAGGTGCGAGCGGGAAAAGGGATCCAAGAACGCTCTATCGACAAGCCCGGCTCTGCTGCACCTGCTCCCTCCAGCCTCGAGTACCCTCGTCAAGAGCATGGGCAACGCTCACGCGCCGATGGCGGCGTGCGGCGGGCTCGCACCCCTTGTCGAGCCCATGCCCGCGCCCGCCGCCGCTCCGGCCCCGCCGCCGCCCGGCCCGCCGCGCTTCGGGCTCGGGCTCGCGTTGATAAAGAGCTCCCAGCTCGCTGCGCCGCCAAGGCTCGACTGGCGCTGCCGGCCGGGCGTCGCGGGCCCTGCACCGCCCCCGCCGAAGACGCCGCCGGGCGTGCTCGTCGCGCCGCCGCTCTTGACGGGCTCGAGGGGCGCCGACGTCGGCGCCGAGGACGAGGTCGCAAAGGGCGCGTCGAGCGGCCCAGACGGGTGCGCGCCGCCGAGCTCGCCGCCGAAGATGCTGCCCGGGTCCTGCCCAGGGCCAGCTCCCGCCGACGGCGCGTCCTCGCCGCCGCCCACGCCCGAGAAGAGCCGGCGGCCCTTGATGCCCGAGCCGTCGCCGAGCGTCGTCGGCGGCGCCTTGCGGCTCTGGACGGGCGACGGCGAGGCGGCGAGGTACAGCATGAGCTCGGCGGCGCCCTCAGCCGTGCCGCTGTCGTTGGCGCCGGCGCTCCCGCCGCCGGGTGCACCGAGCCCAACGGGCGCGCCGTCGAGCTTGACGATCTGCCGCTCGGGCGTCGCAGGGCGAGCGAACGGCGCCCTTGCGCCGGCGTCGTCGACCTCTCCCGTCTCGCCCGCTCCCGGCCCGTCAACGTCCATGCTCCTCGCCGCCGCTCCACCAGCCGGCACCGACCGAGCCCCGCTCCCGCCCTCGTCGCTCCCGCTGCCCTGGCTCGACGGGTCGCTCGGCGCGCGCGCCATGCCCGTCAGCGCCGTCGCCGCGTCGACAAAGCTCGAGAAGGCCGGATCCGAGCTCGACAGGGCGTCGCCCGGCCTGCTGCCGCTGCCCTTGGCCGGCGACGAGCGCCGAGAGGGGACGCGGCGCGTGCGCGACGAGCCCGACGGCGAGGAGGGCGAGGCTGCGCCCGCCGCTGCTGAGGCGCGCTGCTTGCGCGCCGTCGCTGCTGCAGGAGGCGCAGACGGCGCGCCGTCGTCAGGCTGCGGCGCGAACGGCGCGCGCGACGAGGCCGGGCCGGCGGGCTCGCGGTGGTACACGCTCGCGGTCGAGTAGGGCGACACGGTGTGCACCGGCTGCGGCGGCGGGGCGTAGACGCTGTGCGCGCTGTACATGTCGGCCTGCTGCTGCTGCTGCTGCTGCTGCTGCTGCTGCTGGGGCGGCGGGCGCGAGCGCGCGTGCTGGTACGGGTCGTCGAGGCGGGCGCGCTTGTGCGGGTGGGAGGGCGGGGCGGGCGCGCCGAGTACGGCGTCCATGTCGTACGCGGGCGCGGGCTCGTGCTGGTAGACGGGTTGGTGCGGGTGCGGCGCGTAGGCCTGGTGCGCGAGGGGCTGCGCGGGGTAGTGCTGAGGGGCGGGAGGAGGAGGGGCGGGGAGCGCCGAGTCGGCGGCGGCGGGGCCCTGGCTGCGGCGCCGAGCTTCCTGCTCGAGGTGCGGCTCGATGGTGTCGAGGCCGACGTCGTGCCAGCCGCGGGACGCCTTGTACGACGCGAGGGCGAGCCTGTTGCGGAAGGCGCGGGCGAGCTGCAGGAGGCGGGCGGGGGCTCGTCAGCTGGGGGTCGGCCGACGAGGCTCGAGGGGGAGAGTGGGACGCACCCTGGAAGCTTCTGCTCGCTGGAGGACGCGTTCGACGCGCCGTTGTTGCTCGTCCGGGTCGTCGGGGGCATCGGCCTGGCCAACAAGGCCGTCGCGCGCGACGCCCTTGCCCTTGTCAGCCCTCGAGGGTGCGCCGCTCGCGCTGGTGGTCCTGCTCATCGGGATCGGGACGTCGGACGCGGTGCTGGCCGACCCGTGGCGCGAGAGGGACGGCGAGCGCCTCGAGCCCGACGCGTCGTCTCGATCGGGCCGTGCTGCCGTGTGCGCGGCGGGCGGGGGGATGTAGGGTGCGGCGAGGGGCGCAGGGGTGTTTGAGCCGCTGTAGGACCTCGACAGGCGGTTCATGCGGGCCGCAGACGGGTGGTGCGGCGAGGCGGAGGGGTGCGAGGCGGTCGCGGTCGCGTCGGGGAAGGACGACGACGAAGGGCTGTGGTGCGCCGGGTGGTGCAGGGGCGAGTGCGACGCGCTGCCAGTCTGGAACGGAGCGTCGTGCGACTGCATCGGGCCACAGGAGCAGACGTCGGGAGTCCGCGGTCCAGACGAGCGAGGGGCGAGCCTCTTCGCTCGACTCGGACCAAGCCCGAGCCAGGTCGCGCCGCTCACACTCGCGCAACGACTCGCCAAGCTGCACTGTCGACGTCGTTCAGCTTACCTTCTCTCTCAACTCCTCGCTGTCGCTCCCCTCGCGGCGGACTCGTCCGTCGTTGAGCCGTCCTCCTCTCCCGGTCGAGCTCTCCCAGCCTGCGCAAGTCGCTTCGACCCGCGGCGCCGCTCCACAGCAGGCGGCTCGAGCGACCCTCATCGTCTCGAGTAAGCTCCGTCCATGCTCGAGAGCGAGAACAAGCAGCAGCACGACGAGAGCAGGCTCGGTCGGGTCGCACCTGGACAGGCAAGTCGCGCGAGTGGGCACGACCCGCACTGCAGCAGCGCGCCCATCGACGGCCGAGACGGCTTGTAGCGCTGCAGCAGGTCGTCGCATGCATCGCTAGCAGACGCAGCGTCGCGACCATGCCGTGCGACGAGCGGGTACGAGCCGAAGCCGCGCGAGAGAAGCTGTAGCTCGAGCAGGACGTGCATGGAGAGCCACCGCACCCTGCGGCTGCGCCCTCGAGCGCGAGCCACGTGTATAAGGAGAGATGAGCCACCTTTGACCTCGAGAGGGCGATATTGACGGCGCGAGACGCAGCGAGGAGGAGAGGAGAGGGGCGGGTGAGCTGCAGCAGGGCTCCCGCATCAGTCTGACGGCGTGCGGGTCTACGACCGCTCGACGGGTCCCTTGAGAGCTGTCCTGAGCGGCTCCGAGTCCGCCCACCCACCCCTGCTCCAGGTCCACACGTCATCCGTGTCGTCGGCCGCTGAGGGTGATGAGGTCGAGGGCGGGAGAGGCGCAGGGCGAGCGGGGCGGTACGAGGCCTCGTCGGCGTCGGTGCAACATCCGTGAGCGCATCTGGCCAGCAAGGACGGCCGCAGAGCGCGATGGACGAGGTGGAGAGGAGGGAAGCCCGGATGTCGCTCCTCCTCGCTCCTCGCGGCGATTCACCCTCGCTCGCTCCTCCATCACACCACCGAGCTCGTGAGTCCAGCTCTGTCTAGCTTCAGAGTGTCCCCCTCGACCCTCGCGGCGGCTCCATCAGCCCCTTCCGTCCCTCCATCGCCCTCGCCCTTTTTCCTCCACCTCGGCCGATTAGTGTCGAGTTCAGCGAGCTGACCTAGAAGCTGTTCCCTGCCCCGCCCGACCGACTCGAAACTGCTCAACGACCGCCCTCTGCACTGCCGACGTCCCCACCTGCCGCCCTCGCTTCGCGCAATTCACCGCCGCTTCGACCTCGCCCTCCGTACCGCCGCAGATCATGGCCGCCGCGACCGCCGCTCCCGCCTGCTGCCCGCCGTTCCGCGCCGACCACATCGGCTCGCTCAAGCGTGCGTCCCCTCCCTCTTCGTCCTCGCGCCGCGCCGATCGCAGCTGACCTCCTCTTTCGTGCGCGCGCAGGCCCCGACGCGCTCCTCGCCAAGCGCAACGAGTTCCACGAGGGCAAGTGCACCCGCGACGAGCTCAAGGCCGTCGAGGACCAGGCCATCAAGGACGAGGTCAAGCGCCAGCTCGATGTCGGCATCAAGGCCGTCACCGACGGCGAGTTCCGCCGCCACATGTGCGTCCACTTTGTGCTCTCGAGACGTCGATACGGACCCGCAATGAATTCGAGCTGACGTACTGCGTCCTACAGGTTCTGGGGTGAGTCTTCGCCCTCGCCTCATCGTCCTCTCGTGCTCCTCGTCGCGTCGTCCTCGCGGCGGCGACTCGTCACGACGAAGGCAGGCCGATGAACTCGTGCTGATGATGCTTTCCCTCCACAGACGGCTTCCACAACAACCTGCAGGGTATGGAGGTGATCCAGAACCCGGGTCGTGAGCTCTTCAAGATGTGCGTGTCGACCTTCTCCTCCTTCTCGAGGTGTACGACAGCTCGCTGACGCTTTCTTCATTGGCGCACAGGTACGTTCCCGACATCAAGGCGTTCTTCGAGGTGCGTTTCCTCATTCTGTGCTGCCGTTCGCCTCGCCCGACTCGTCGTCCTGACCCTGCTCTTCCGACCCCTGCTCGCAGTCGCACGCCTCGCGTCCGGGCGACACGATGATCTGCACCGGCAAGCTCATCCGCAACAAGCCCATGTACCGGTACGTCGAGCCTTTCTCCTCCTTCCTCTCGTCGGTCCGTCCAGCCCGGAGCGGACGCACTGACCCTCTCCTCCTCCTCACCTCGCACAGCCCCGAGTTCGAGTACACGGCGTCGCTCGTCAAGCCCGAGGAGGTCAAGAACGTCAAGATCACCCTCGCTGCCCCTGAGTACGTCGTCGTCTCGCTCGTGTCGACCGCACGTTCCCCCTCTGACGCTCGTCCCCCCGCAGGTGGTACCACCTCCGCCACGGCGAGCACGCCTACAACAAGGACGTTTACCCGACCGAGGTCGAGTACTTTGCCGACCTCGCCAAGGCGTACCGCGAGGAGCTCGCCGACCTGTACGACGCCGGGTGCCGCAACGTCCAGTTTGACGACCCGCTCCTCGCCTACTTCGTGCGTCCTATCTCTCTATCTATCTTCTCTCTCTCTCACACACACACTCGCGCACGTGCTCACGACCAGTTTTTTTCGCGCAGTGTGCTACGTCGATGCTCGAGGGCATGAAGGCCGAGGGCCAGGACCCGGCCGTCGTCCTCGACCAGTACATCAAGCTCTACAACGACTGCGTGCGCGACGTCCCGTCCGACATGGTCATCGGCCTCCACCTGTGCCGCGGCAACTTTGTGCGTCCCGCTCTCCCTCGTTCTCGTGCGCTGTCGCTGTGCGCCGGAGCTGACGAGCCGAGTGAGCGCCCTGCAGAAGGACGGCATGCACTTCTCCGAGGGCGGCTACGAGCACATCTCGAAGAAGCTCTTCAACGAGCTCAACGCCGGCGTCTACTACCTCGAGTACGACACCGAGCGTGCTGGCGGCTTCGAGGTGCGTCGCGTCGTCCGCGCTCGAGCCTCTCCTCCGCCGCCGGAACTGACTTTTCCTTTTCCTCCTCTCGCTCTCTCGACCTCGCTACAGCCTCTTGCCGACCTCCCCGCCAACAAGGTCGTCGTCCTCGGCCTCGTCACGTCCAAGTTCCCGCAGCTCGAGAAGAAGGAGGACCTCATCAAGCGCATCAACGAGGCGGCCGACTTTGTCGCCAAGGGCGCCAACCAGACTCGTGAGGAGGCTCTCAAGCGCCTGTGCCTGTCGCCGCAGTGCGGGTACGCGTCGCACGCAGAGGGCAACCCCGTCAGTCGCGAGAACGTGCGTCGCGAGTTTTCCGCCTTCCGGAGGTCGAGGAGGCGTCGGGAGGTCGAGAAACTGATCCAGGCCGCCTCACTCACCCGCCGCAGGTCATCGAGAAGTTCGCTCTCATCGTCGAGACCTCTAAGGCCGTCTGGGGTGACGCCTAAGCGTGCTGCCTCGTCGTCGCGCTCGCTCGACCCTTCGACCTTCCCAAGTCGAACCTCTTCCTCCTCGACCAAAACCACCTCGGCATCTCGCTCGCTCTCCTCATCCATCATCTCTCCGCATCTCAACATGTCGTATCGCACTGTGCTGTTCAGTCGTGGCTTCCTCGTTCGTCTCTCGTTGTCAGAAGCGGCAATTCAACTTGGCCTCGCTCTCTCTCTCGCTCTCGTTCTCCTTCGTGCGACCGATGTTCGGGAAAACAGTGAGAGCATGACGAGAGTTACACAGAGCGAATGAGGAAAGGCAGGCTTCAAAAAGGTCGAGATGGGGGGAGAAAGAGGTTCGAGCGTGAGAGAGGAGGACTAGTCAAGTGCGGCGTTGCTCGGCCGGTGAGGCCAGTACCTGCACGAGCGAATCGAGATCGTCAGCGAGAGGTGAGGAGGAAAGCAAGCATGCGCAGGAGAGATCGAGAGAGAGAGAGCTAGACGCACCAGAAAGGGCCGCACGGGCCCTCGTCCGCCCGGTCCGCACTCGTCCACACGCCGAGCACGCCCTTCCTGCTGCCCGGCCCGCCGACCTGCACGCCGTTCATGGCCCACTGGTCGCTGCCGCCGTAGCGGATGACATACTGCCACCGGACGGCGCCCTCGGGCGTGAGCGACACGGTGCCGCGGATCGAGCGGTCCGAGGGGCGGCGCACGTGCGCCGAGTGCAGGGGCGCGTTGGTGAAAGTGCCCTGGAAGCCGAGGCGGGGGAGAGACGAGCCGTGGAAGGCGAGAGGGGGGAAGGCGGCGGCCGAGGAGGAGGAGGCGGTCGAGGCGAGGGTGGATGAGGAGGGTCGGAAGGTGAGGTCGGGAGGAGGACACGCGGCGCTCGCGGCGGTGTGAGGTGCGGCGGGGAGAGGGCCGAGGGCGAGCGGTGCGGCGAGAGCGGCGAGCTGCTCGGGCGACAGGGGCGGGTCGTCCGGCTCGAGGAAGGCGGTCGAGGCGTCGACGAGCTCCTTGTCGCGCTCGCCGAGCTCGTCCGGCAGCGACGTCGGCGGCGTCACCTCGGCGTCGCCCGGCGCATTCGATGTCGCCCGTCCTGCGCCGCCGACATGCCCGCCGCCCGTCGTCGCAAAGTAGGGCTGGTCCTCGTCCTCGTCGCTGCTCTCCTCCTCGCTCCCGCTCGCGCCCGCACTCCCTCCCGCCGCCCAGTCCTCGTCCTCGTCATCGTCGCCGTCCTCATCTGCGAGCGCCTCGCCGCTCAGGTCGGGCTGGTCGATCTCGTGCGGCCACTCGCCCTCGGGCAAGAGCTCGAGCCGGAGCACCATCGGGTCGCCGACGGCCTCGTGCTCGTGCGCGAGCGACGGCGCCGGCCCGTGCCGGTGGAAGTTGTAGTGCGCGAACGTCGGCCAGTGGAGGAACGAGTAGGTGCCGCGCCAGCCGCCCGGGTGCGTGACGCCGGCCCAGTCGCGCCCGGCCGGGTCGGTGCGCACGGGCCCTGCCGAGTGCGGGCGCGTCGACGACCAGCCTCGCGGCGGCACGAGGGGCCCATCGTCGCCGTCGCCGTCGTCGTCGCCGTCGACCTGGCCCCAGCCGATCGTGACGGCCTCGTCGAGGTTGGCGCCGCACACGATGGCGAGCGCCTCGAGCTTGCGCCAGTCGACGCGCCCGCTGCCGTCATTCATGAACGGGCCGTACAGGCTGTCGCGCCGAAAGTTGCTCTGCTCGTACACGAGCTCCTTGGCGGCGGTGCGGATCGACGGCGAGGCGTGCACGAGCGGCGACGGCGTCGCGAGGACGTGCAGGTGGGCGGCGAGCTGGGCGACCCGGGCGGCGCGCACGAGGGCAGCGGGCGAAGGCGGAGACGGTGCGGCGTGCGACGAGCGGAGGTTGCGCGACGCCGCGCGGGACCAGGCCGGGTGGAGGGCGACGAGCGCCGTGCCCGACGCCGAGAGCCAGCGCTCGAGCCAGCGCTCGTTGAGCGAGTCGCTCTCGGCCTCGTCGTCGTCGCCGATGCCGCCCGTCGTCGCCGTGGCGAGAGCGGCGGGTGCAGATGGGCGGGTCTGGGCGATGTCGACGAGCGTGTCGAGGAGGGGGAGGACGAGGTCGGGCGGGATGGGCTTTGCGTCGTCTCGAAGGCGGCGGAGGAGGATCTGGGCCTGGGTGCGGCGCTTGACCTGGGCGGCCCAGTCGTACGGGCGGGGCGAGGGCGATGGCGAGCTGGCGGCGGAGGTCGGGGCTCGGGTGGAGGTGGGGGCGTCGTCCCAGGAGGAGCGGTGGAGCGCGCGCCAGAGGGCGGTGCAGTTGACCGAGTCGCGGGCTGCCGAGCTCGACTGGCTGAACGAGGCGCAGGCTTGCGGCGGGGCCTGGGCGAGGGCGTGGACGAGGATCTGGGCGACGAGGGCTGCGAGGGTCAGTTGCGGGGCGAGGGGGGTTGCGACGCGGGCCTGAGAGGAGGGCGGCGCACCTCTGGCGGGAGCGAGAAGATGGCTGGTAGCTGGTCGGTCGACATGCTCGAGGTTCTGTGCGAGCGAGCGAGTCGAGGCGAGAGCAGAGCCCGAGGCCGGCGGGCGGCCGGAAGAGCGAGAGGCGAGCCACCTCCTGGTGCGCAGTTGGGGACGAGAGGGCGGCTTTCAAGCTGTCACATAGGGCTGCAGACTACCTGCAGCTCAGCCCAAGCGCTGAGTGGCGAAGTCGACGTCGCCTCGGCTGTCTTCATCAGCTCGAACGACGTCGCTTGCTCCATCCTCGACCACAGCCCAGCTCTGCTAGCTCTGAGCCACCAGCACCCGCTACAGCAGTCGACACACCCCACGCTCAACCGAGCTCCGTCGTCCACCATGGCCACCTCGACCCAGTCGACGCCCTCGACAATCACCATCCTGCGCAAGCGGCCACACGGCCAGGGAGGCGCCCAGGACCATGCCTACTTCCGCAAGACGGCTCGCGGCAAGCTCATGCGCGGTCAGTCCTCCTCTCGCTGCCCTCGCTCTCAGCGACTCCTCCTTCGCCTCCTCCTCGAGCTCGCCTCTTCTAGGGCCTCGTGCACCTTCACTGACGCACTCATCTTGCCCGCAGTCGTCCGAGAGCACTACTTGCGGCCCGCAGCCGACTTCCCTGAGCCGCCCACCCTCCCCGCCGGCGTCTCGTGGGTCCTCCCCGACACCAACGCCATCCTCCACCAGTTCGACCTCCTCGCCTCGCCCTTGTTCCCTGCCCCGCTCCTCATCGCCCAAACCGTCCTCGACGAGGTCCGACACCGCAGCCTCCCCCTTTTCAACAAGCTGCGCACCCTCATCGACGACGACTACGACCTGCCCGAGGGAGCCGCCCAGTCGTCCGCCTCGCCGACCAAGATGAAGCGCGGCTGGACCATCTGGAACGAGGCCATCGAGGAAACGTTCCTCGAGCGCAACGAGGGCGAGACGCCCAACGACCGCAACGACCGCGGTGCGTCCTTCTCTCTCCTCGTCCGCCTCTCCCCGCCTGCTTTGGCTCTGGGAGCTGACCTCGACTCGCCGCGCGCAGCCATCCGCCACGTCGCCTCGTACTACTCGGCCATCCTCTCGTCAAGCGCCGCCAACAAGCGCCAGAAGACGTCGGCCTCGTCGAGCAAGCCGTCGCCGGGCGACGCCCCGCTCATCCTCCTCACCGACGACGCCGCCAACCTCGCCCTCGCGCGCAAGGCCGGCCTCACGACCCTCACTGCCAAGGCCTACGTCGAGTCGCTCCCCGCCGCGCAGCAGGAGAGGCTCGTCGACCTCCTCGCCGTCTCGGGCGCGGGCTTGTCCGGGCGCGGCGCCGGCGGCAAGGACGGCGGCGAGGGCCCGTTCTACGACGAGCACCTGCCCGTCAGCGTCCTCCAGGCCGGCGTCAAGGCGGGCAAGTTCCAGCAGGGCCACTTCAACCCGAGTCCGTACAACCCGCTCGGCGAGGTGCGTCCCTCCCTCCCTCTCCTCCCTCCTGCGTTCTCTCGCCGTGCGTGAGCGCTCGAGCTGACTCTTGCTCGCTCCTTTTGCTACAGGCTACGGTCAACTCGGGCGGCGGCGCCAAGCCCGTCCTCTTGCCCTCGCGCGAGGCCATGAACCGCGCCGTCGCAGGTGACCTCGTCGTCGTCGAGCTCTTGCCCGAGGGCGAGTGGCGCAGCCCGAACGAGAAAGTCGTCGACGCCGATGGTGCGTCCCTCTCTCTCTCTTCCACGCGCACCGACCTGTTCGAGCCGGCACTGACTCGCCGCGCACGCTCTTTACCCTGCAGCCAAGGACGAGGACCCCGAGGCGCCGGTCGACCCGACCGAGGACGGCTCCGACGCACCTGCGCCCACCTCGACTACCCTCTCGCGCCCCTCCGCACCCGCCTCGACCCGAGACGTGCAGCCGACCGGCCGCGTCGTCGGCATCCTCCGCCGCGCGTGGCGCCCCTACGTCTGCACCCTGCGCGTCACGTCGCTCCTCGCCGAGGCGTTCGCGACAACGTCGTCGCGCACGGTGACGGCCACGCCCGTGCAGCGCGGCATCCCCTCGATCCGGATCCGCACGCGCCAGGCGGCGCAGCTCGCCGGCCAAAAATTCCTCGTCTCGATCGACCGGTGGGGCGCCGGCTCGCGCCTGCCCGAGGGCCACTTTGTGCGCGTGCTCGGCGCCGTCGGGAGCAAGGAGGGCGAGGTCGAGAGCCTGCTCGAGGAGTGGGAGGTGCCGTACCGCCCGTTCTCGAACGCCATCACGAGCTGCCTCCCCGAGGAGGGCGACAAGTGGGTCGTGCCGGAGAAGGGCTCGGCCGACGACGTCAAGGGCGTGTGGAGAAACCGGGTGGACCTGAGGGACGAGATCATCTGCTCGATCGACCCGCCTGGTGCGTCCTCTCCTTCTGTCTCGCGCACGGGTCGGCGTCGCGCTGCTGCGCCGGCATCACTACTCCGCAGCCCGACTGACGCTCTCGCCCTCTCACACAGGCTGCCAGGACATCGACGACGCCCTGCACGCCAAGCGGCTCCCGAACGGCAACATCCAGGCCGGCGTCCGTGCGTCCTCCTCTTTCGCGTTCTCACGCTCGCCTCCTCCTCGCGCCTTGCGCTGACCCTCTCTCGCCTGCACACAGACATCGCCGACGTCTCGCACTTTGTGCACCCCGACAACCCTATGGACGCCGAGGCGGCGTCGCGCGGCACGACCGTCTACCTCGTCGACAAGCGCATCGACATGCTGCCGCACCTCCTCGGCACCAACCTGTGCTCGCTCCGACCGTACGTCGAGCGCTTGGCTTTCAGCGTCATCTGGGTGCGTCCTGCTCCCTCCCCATCTCGTGCTCGTGAAGAAGAATCGTTGTCTAACCTGCTCCTCCGCCTCCTTGCAGGAGATGGACGAGGACGCCAACATCGTCGACGTCAAATTCACCAAGTCGGTCATCGCGAGCAAGGAGGCGTTCACGTACGAGGCGGCGCAGCGCAGGAAGGACGACAAGTGCGTCGTTGCCCTCTTGCGAATCCGAGTCGGGCTCGAACCCCTCGCTGATGTCGCTCTCGCTCGCAGGTCGCTCACCGACCCTCTGACCGAGGGCATCCGCATGCTCAACTCGATCGCGCTCAAGCTCAAGGCCAAGCGCATGGCGGCCGGCGCGCTCAACCTCGCCTCGCCCGAGGTCAAGATCCACCTCGAGTCGTCCGAGCAGACGGGCCCGGTCGACGTCGAGGTCAAGGAGCTGTTCGAGACCAACTCGCTCGTCGAGGAGTTCATGCTCCTCGCCAACATCAGCGTCGCGCAGCGCATCTACGAGCAGTTCCCGCAGACGGCCGTCCTGCGCCGGCACGCGCCGCCGCCCAAGACCAACTTCGAGGTGCTCCAGGACGTCCTGCAGAAGCGCCGCGGCTTCACCCTCGACGTGTCGACCTCGGGTGCGCTCGCCGACTCGCTCGACAAGTGTGTGGTGCGTCGCCGCCGTCCTCCTTCGTCTCGCAGGCTCTCTCCTTCGACACGGGCTGACACCCCCTCGCCGCGCTCGCAGGACCCGTCGTTCCCCGCCTTCAACACGCTCGTGCGCATCATGGCGACGCGCTGCATGCTGTCGGCCGAGTACTTCTGCTCGGGCTCGCTCCCGGCGTCGCAGTTCTCGCACTACGGCCTCGCCTCGCCCATCTACACCCACTTCACGTCGCCGATCCGCCGCTACGCCGACGTGCTCGTCCATCGCCAACTCGCCGCCGCCATCTCGGGCCAGCCGCTCCACGCCGGGCTCCAGACGCGCGCCTTTGTCGAGAAGACGCTCGAGGTCGTCAACAAGCGGCACCGCGGCGCGCAGGGCGCCGCGCGCGCCTCGATCGAGTTCTACGTCGCGTTGGCGATCCAGCGCCGCGAGGAGGCGGCGCAGAAGCTCGCGCTCGAGGCGGTCGCCAAGGCCGGCGGCGACAAGGCGCAGGGCAAGGTGCGCGCCGAGGCGTTCGTCATCCGGGCGTTCAAGAACGGCCTCGCCGTCTTTGTCTCGCAGTGCGTCTCGCCTCTTCTTCTCAGCCTCTCGTCCTTGCCGTCGACACCGCTCGAGGAAGAGCAAGTCGAGCTGACTCTCTCCCTCTTCCCCCGCCCCTCCAGGTTCGGCCTCGAGGGCCTCGTCACGTTCAAGCGCGACCTCGAGTACGACGCCGAGTCGTACGAGGTGACGGCTGCCAACGCCGACGGCAACAAGGTGACGATCGGCGTCTTCGACAAGGTCGAGGTTGAGATCAGCGTCGAGAAGGTGCGTCTCTCTCGCTCTCCTCTTCATCCTCGAGCCTCTCTCTGCCTCAGAGCTGACGCAGCGATGCTCCCACCGTGCGCAGGACCGCAACACGCAGCGCGGCAAGGTTGTCATGCACCTCATCGAGCCGGTCGACTCGCGCGGGCCGTGAGCGAGCGCGCTCGCTCCTCCTCCCCTCCCAATGCGCCGTCGCTCGCCCATAGACCTGCAACGAGTTGTTGTAATCCTTTGCGCGGCTGTCCCTGTGCGAGGGCGTGCGAGAGAGGCACGCTGGACCCGAGCAAGCGGCAGAGCGCAACCGGCGAGGGGGGGAGAGTGCAAGCGGGTCCGAGCGGCCGGCATCGACCAGAGCGTGGCGCGCGGATGCTCGCCTTTCGCTGCCGTGGCAAGCTCGCTCGCAGAAAGCGTGAGACAAGGAAGCCGGCGGCCGGTGGATCGGAGTTCTCGGCGTCGCTCACGCGCCCGCGGCAGAACAAGCCGCCGCCGCCCTCACCCCACTCGGAACGGCTTACCAGGCTTCGCGCTCGTCGCCCGTCGCCTCGTCGGCCCTGCTCCTTCCTTCGCTATCAACAGCAAGCTCCACACATCGCCGTACACCCACTCAGCGCAACCACCAGAGCTACCTTCGCCTCTCTCGCCGCGCGCCATCACCGCCTCCACCCTCCACCGCCGCCGCCCTCTTCCTCGCTTCCTCAACCACCACCAGCTCAAGATGCCGCACGCGACCAAGTCCGAGATCCGCCCAGAGGCAGAGTACGAGTGCGTCCACGCTTCCTCCCGTCGCCGAGCTTTGGTGAGCTTGAACGAGGCCAACCGCCGGACGGGCGGGGGGAAGCTTGCTGCGTCGCCTCGGACAGCGCTTTTTTTCTTCTGAGCAGCGCGGCGGGATCAGAATAGGGCTCTTCAGCGCGTGGGCGGCGAGCATCATCAAAAGCAGCTGTTGCGAGAACGCGCGCTGACCTCCCCTTCGTCCTCCTCGCAGCGTCATCATTGTCGGCGCAGGCCCCGCAGGCTGCATGGCCAACGTCTGCCTCACGACCTACGGCTTCAAGGTCCTCCACATCGACAACCGCCCGACGACGACCGAGGCAGGTCGCGCCGACGGCCTGCAGCCGAGGACGCTCGAGGTGCGCTCCGACCTTCTCTCCCCTCCTCGCTCTGCGAGCTCTCGTTGACGCTCGGCTCGCTCGCAGGTTCTTCGCAACATTGGAGGAGTTCACTACGAGGAGGGGAAGGCGTCGCTCGCCAAGCGTATGATCAACCAGGGCGTCCGGTGCGTTCCTCTTCCTCCTTCCCAGGTTTCTTCGATCCGCGCGAGCAGCGTAGCTGACCCGGCTTCTCTCTCCTGCAGCGTCCAGGAGGTCTCGTTCTGGGACCCTTCGCCTACCGCTCAGCTCGCCCGCACCTCGAGGGCGCCGTCGTGCCCCGACTTCATCGACGTCTGCGACCCGTACACGCTCCTCCTCCACCAGGGCCTCATCGAGCGCTCGTTCCTCGACGAGATTGAGGCAGTGCGTCCACTCTCGCAGCTCTGCGCGCCCCTACAAAGCCTGACGTCGCTTCCCCTCGCAGCGCCGCGCCCACCTCCCCGCCGACAAGGCCTCGCCCGCACCGCACGGCGGTGTCTTCCGCCCGTACGAGTTCGAGACGTGCTCGACCGACGAGTCGCAGGCCTACCCCGTCTCGGCAACGTTCAGCCACGCCGACACCAAGGAGAAGTTCACCGCGCGCGCCAAGTACCTCCTCGGCGTCGACGGTGCACGGTCCCTCGTCCGTCGCGCCATCTCGGGCGGCCAGCCGGGCGACGGCGAGTGGCAGGGCAAGATCCGCATGCTCGGCGACGCGTCCGACATCATCTGGGGCGTCATGGACGTCGAGGTCAAGACCAACTTCCCCGACATCATGTCCAAGTGCCTGATCCACTCCAAGTCGGACGGCTCGATCATGGTCATCCCGCGCGAGGCGGGCCTCGTTCGTCTCTACGTCCAGCTCCAGGCCGAGGCGGGCCCCGACGGCAAGCAGAAGCACTACGGGCGCGACGCGTCCGAGGACATCTGCAAGTCGCGCGCCCGCAAGATCTTCGAGCCCTTCAAGCTCGAGTTCGGCAAGACCGCCTGGTTCTCCGTCTACCGTGCGTCCCTCCTCATCCTCTCCCTGTCACCGTGTCGAGGCCTGCTCGTCCGGCGTCGACGACCTTCGCAAACCGCTCACGCTCCCTCCTCCCTTTGCAGAGATCGGCCAGCGCATCGCCTCGAACTACACTCTCGACGAGCGCGTCTTCCTTGGCGGCGACGCGACCCACACGCACTCGCCCAAGGCCGGTCAGGGGTGCGTCCCGCTCTTCCTCCTCTACTCGACCTTCTCAAACAGGAGGAGTCGACGAGAGCCTCGTCGCTGACTTCCTCCCTGTCCTCTCCTGCAGCATGAACATCTCGATGCTCGACATGTACTCGCTCGCGTGGAAGATCAACATGGTCGAGAAGGGCGTCGCCGACCGCTCGACCCTCCTCCCGACGTACGAGCAGGAGCGCAAGAGCATCGCCGAGGAGCTCCTCAAGTTCGACAAGGCCTACTCATCCCTCTTCTCGGGCCGCTCGCCCAAGTCGGACCAGCTCACGGCCGACGCGACCAAGGCCAAGGCCCTCGGCGCCGTCGACCCCGAGCTCTTCATCGAGACGTTCAAGAAGAACGCCTTCTTCACATCGGGCTGCGGCGCCATCTACTTCGCCAACCCGCTCAACGCCCTCCCCGACTCGGACCTCGTCAAGAACTACCCGAAGAAGGGCGTCTTCAACCCCGAGGGGAGCAAGCTCATCGCCGGCCAGCGCCTCCTCCCGGGCAAGGTGACGCGCGCAATCGACGCCAACCTCGTCCGCATCCAGCAGGAGGTCAAGATGAACGGTGCTTTCCGGTGCGTCCCCTTCTCCCTCTCGCGCTCGACGTTACTCCTCAGCGAGTCGAGCCTGACTCGAGCTCTCCCTCCTCCTTCCCTCGCGCAGCATCCACGTCCTCGCCGGCGAGTACGGCAAGTCCAAGGACCAGATCGCCGCGCTCGACAAGTTCATCGACTCGCCGGCGTCGTTCGTCAACCTGTACCGCCCCAAGAGCGGCGTCCAGTCGGCCATCGTCTACAACTCGCACGACACGCGCCACATCGAGCCCGAGCGCGGTCAGCGCGAGCCCAACTACAACCCGTTCTTCGACTTCCTGTACATCTTTGCGACGCCGCACACCGAGTGGGACGTGAGTCGCTCTCCCTCTCACCCTCCTCGCTCTCGCCGTCACTCGAGTCGCCGAGACTGACCTCTCTCTCCCTCTCTCGCGTATGCAGATCGAGGACCTGCCGTACAACGCGCGCATCTACCGCGACAACATCTACTCGGACGACATCTACGATCGCCGCGTCGGCAAGGACGCCAAGGCGGCGCTGCACACCAAGTGGGGCGTCTCGACCGAGCAGGGCGGCATTGTCGTCGTGCGCCCGGACGGCTACGTCGGCGCCCAGGTCCCGCTCAGCCAGGACGGCTTCGAGGCGCTCAACGCCTACTTTGGCGGCTTCATGAGCGGGTCGCAGAGGGCGAGCCTCTGAGCGCGCGGGTCTCTCTTTCCTCCCTTCCCTTCCCTGCCTCGTCGTGTTGATAGCCTCGCTCCCTGTCTCTCTCGGTCTCCTCCCCCATCGTACTTTAGCATGAGCTCTCGTTTCGTATGCCTCTTAGTGGTCCGCCGCAGCCGGTCTGTAAACATAGCGCAGCCGTTCCTCCTCCTCGCCGACGTGCTCGAGAGCCTTGAACGTTTGCGAGGCGGTTCTCTTCTTCCTCTCAGCCAAGGTGCAGCGAGAAACAAGGACAGTGTCTGTATTGCACATGCGAGGACTGCTGCAGCGATAGAGAGACGAGGAGCGCGACGCCGGCTCGTCAAGAGGAAGGTCAAGGTCGAGGGGTCCGTGCGCGAGCGCGAGCGCGTCTAGAAGAACGACGCCGGCTGCGGGCCCTTGCCGTACTTGTCGTGCACGATGCGGGCAACCGTGTTGGCAAGCTCTGCGGGGGAGGACGAGGGAGAGGTGGAAGGGGGAGGAGGAGGAAGAAGAGGAGGTCAGTGCTCGCTCGACCGCTGGCTCTCGCTTTCGAGGGAAGAAGGGACGCACCGTCGGCCGCCTCGCGCGTCGCCGCCTCGGCGTACACCCTCACGCAGTCCTCGGTCCCGCTCGGGCGCACAAAGCTCCTCCCGCCGTCGACCTTGGCGACGGCCTCGTCGATCGCGTCCTGGACGCCCTCGGGCCGGTCGAGCCTGCGCTCGGCGTCGCTCGTGACAAACTGGGTGCGGTCGGCGACGAGGACCTTGACGAGGCGGTTCGGGTAGTCCGAGTAGGCGCGGTCCCACTCGGCGGGCGACCATTGGCGGTGCAGGAGGATCGTCTCGACGAGGAGCATGTCCGAGATGGCGTCGCCGACCGTCTGGTTGATCAGGTCGACGAGCGCGCGCAGGTTCGACAGAGCCGCCGACGCAGAGGGGGACGAGGCGCTGTGCGACGAGATGGTCGAGAGGGTCGAGGGCGAGAAGAGGACCGTGCCGTGGCCGTTGGCCTCGAAGTAGACGCCGACGTCGTACGACTCGGCGGCGTGGTGCAGGTGCTTGACGCCCGTCGGGACGCACGTGACGGGGACGCCCTGCGCGCGCGAGAGAGGGAGATCGGGGACGAGTCAGTGCTGCAGAAGGGGATCGAGCGCGAGGAGGGAGGGGGAGAGCGCGACGCACGAGGACCTCGGTCAAGTACTTGGTCGACGCGCCGTTGGCGTAGGCCGTCTGGACGACGCCCACCTTGACCTTGTCGTCGAGGCCGGCGTCCTTGACGAGGTTCATGATGAAGCCGGCGACGAGCCCGGCAATCTTGTCGCCGTCGAGCAGGTGGAAGACGCCGTCGGCGTCGGCGTAGTAGAAGACGATGCGGTCGGCGTCGCCGTCGAACGAGGCGTAGCGCTGCCACGGCACGAGCTCGACGTTGCGAGGCGCGCGCTGCTGCGTCTTGACGTAGTCGGCGCCGCAGTCAAAGTTGAGGTGGCCCGCCTGGGTCGTGTTGTCGCGCACGGCGATGATGGGCAGGAGGTCGTTGCCGACGATCTTGAGGAACTCCTTGAGCTTGGGCGCGCCGACGCCGTTGGCGCAGTCGACCGTGAGGGCGGGCAGGAGGTGACGGCCGGTCTGGGTGCGAGCGAGAGAGGATCGACGCCGACGCAAAGTCAGTCTCACGTCCTCTTCTCGTGAGTTTCTTTTCGTGAGCCTGTGAGAGCAGGAAGAGGAGGACGCACGGTGAGGGTCGAGTAGGCCTTTGCGAGCTTGCGGTAGTAGCCATCGACGGACGGCTCGCCGTACGCTTCGGGCGAGCCCTCGGTGTTGATGCAGCGCACGAGGTAGTGCAACTGCGGGGTCGTGACGAGGCCGGCGTTGACCTGGTCCGTGTCGAGCGCGGCGAGGCCGTCGACGACGGCGCGCACGAGCGAGCGGCACGAGGGCCGGGTGTCGTGGCCGAAGACGACCTTGGCCTTGACGGCGAGATCGACGCCGGTAGCCTGGATGACCTGGCGCACGGTGGCGACGAGCGAGTCGTCCGAGACGGCGTTGGCGAGCAAGGTGGCGTACTGCTCCCACGACGAGTGGAGCATCTCACCGTGCGGGTCGACGAGCTTGACGCCGTTGTCCTGCGGGCGCGAGCGCAGTCCGTCAGTACGACGTCGTCGTTCATGTGAGCTGAAGGAGAGTAGGTACGGACCTGCTCCGGATTGTGCGAAGCGGTGACCATGATGCCGATGGTCTGGCCTGCGAGTTTCTTGGAGCGGAGTGCGGCGAGGATGCCGACGCGGAACATGGTCGAGTCGAGAGTGTCGGCGCTGTGGGAGGGAGCGAGTCAGGGCTGTGCATGGTGCGGGTGGGCGAGAAGGCGGGCGGGTTGAGCGAGACGACGAGGAGGAGGGGGACGCACACTGCCCTGAAACCCGCGGTGCCATAGGCAAACGTCGTGTTGTGCGGTCTCGGGTGGGCGACCGAAGCCGAGCGGATAGCCTGCTCGTTCAAGCTCATCGTAGCAGTGTGGTGGGAGCGAGAGGGAGGGAGAGGCCGCTCCTCCTCCTGGCGACGACGCGACTCTCCGCCCTGTCGCTCTCCCACCCGCTCAAAGCCCCGCTCGAACGATGCCTGCTCCTCAGAGTGCCCTTCCCGACAACTTCCTCGGTCAGTCTCGCCTCGCCGCACCCCCGCGACCTCGCACCACGACCCTCTCCCCGCCAACTCGCCCACCCTCATCACCGCCTCGACCACCACGCCTCCTGCGGCCGCTCCACCTGCCTGTGGGCGTCCGTACAGGCCTCGAGGACGGCTGGCAGGACCTGGATCCGCAGCTCGAGGGGCGAGCGAGGAGGGACGGCCGCCCTCTCCTCCGAGCCAAACCGCGGCCGAGGAAGGCGCACAGGGCGGGCGCGCATGTCGGAGGGCTCGGCGGGCTGTCGGGTGCTCTCATGGAGCTACACGGTGCAGCAGACGGGACTGCAGCCCATCTCGACCGGATGCCAGCGATGCCCTACCTCGCTCCCCCTCCTCCGTCCGGCCCGTCTGGCTCGCCGGCCTCCATAGCACGACTCCTGCCACTCGTCGCCTGCAACAACCACCTCGCAACATTGAGCCGCACGCTGACCCTACCTCTGCCCCCCTCTCCTCCCTCTCGCCTCTCCTCCTCTTCTGCCGACCTCTCCCGCTCGACCGACCCGCAGAAATCAAGGAGCAGCGCGAGGAGACGATCCGCCAGTCGTGGATCGGCGTCATGGAGGCCAAGCTCGTGCGCGAGGAGCTCCAGAAGTGCTGGCGGACCGAGGGTGCGTCTCCCTCCCTCCTCTCAGTCTCTCTCTTGCCGTGCGAGGGTGCCCGAGACTGACTCTCGCCCCTGCGCTACAGGCGTCAACCACTACGAGGTGTGCCACCCGTTGACGGAGAAGTACCTCGACCTCCTGCGGACAAACCGGGTGCGTCGCCTCGTTCTCAGGCTGCACGTCCTCTCGAGCCTGTCGCTGACTCGCCGTTCGTCCGTCCCCCCTCGTCCCTCGCAGATCGAGGGCTACACCAAGCTGGACTTCAAGGCATGAACGAGGGGATCGAGGTAGCTGGGCTGTGCAACATGGAGGAGCTGTTTCTCGCGCACCGTCTTGCGCGCGAGGAGAGCAGTCCGGTCGCGAGCGAGCTCTACGGCGGGTTGGCGCGCCTGTCTGCGAGCATCGGCTGTTTGAGAGCGAGAGCAAGCTCGTCTCAGAGACGGTTCGCCGGGTCGAGGTGCCGCCGTGCCTTGGCCTCAGCGCTCGCCGGGCTCTCGCTCGACCTCGTCCACTTCCCCAACTCGCAAGACTCGGTTCGCCAAGCTACGCTCGGTGAGCAGCTCCCACTGCAATCCATGCCGAGGGCTACGAGCTGACCCGCACCCCTCGCCCGCAGACCATGTCGTCCCGGCTCGTCTCGTCGTCGAGGGCGGTGCTCGCGGCAGCAGCAGCAACACGCTCGCCCGCCGTCCTGGACGTGCTCGCACCAGCTACCGCCAGCAGCAGCCGCTACTACTCGGCCAAGCCCGCCTCGGCGCGAGCAGGGCCCGCCGAGCCCGCCGCGTCGTCCTCCAGGGTCCGCCTCGACTCGTCCTCGTCGCGCTCTCCAGATGCGGCCAAGACGGGCGCACGAGGCGCCAGGAGCACTACTTCGAGGCCGCCTACCGTCAGCACGCGCTCCAACAAGCACTCGCCGTCTCCCCCCTCCTCCTCGCGCACCGCCCCTCGCCGCACCACCGCCCCCTCCGCGTCCGACCTCCTCACCGAGATGCGCAGCTCGGCACCCTCCAGCAGCCGAGCGCCTCGCCCCGGGCGAGCCAAGAGCGCGTCGCAAAAGGCCGTCTGGGAGCTGCAGCTCGCGCTCGCCGGCAAGCGGCGCGACTTCCTGCGCGCTCTCAACCAGGGCTGGCTCCCGCTCCGCCAGGCGCGCCAGGTCTCGCGCATCGCCCCGGACGCCCTCGCCAAGCTCGTCCAGGCCGTCGCCAACGGCGCCAAGGCGCACGCCGCCGACGAGGGCTCGTCGTGGCGCTGGGCCGACGTGCGCGAGCTCGTCGTGTACGCTGCCGGCGAGCGCGACAAGCGGCCCGTCGGCGACTGGGCGTGGAGGACGCTCGAGCTCGGGTGGGTCGGCGTAGAGCGCGTCGCAGACGTGTGGGCGGCGGTTCGGGCGGGCGAGCACCGCGCGCTGCGCAGCGGGCCCGACGCGCTCGGCGCCAACTACACGCCGCCGAGCGCCGAGTTCGCCGCCGCGCCGTCGTCGTCCGATGCACCTTCGACGTCGACGGCGGCCGAGTCGAAGCCGCCCGCGCCGCTGTTTGCCGCCGCCGTCGTCGCTCGGGCCCTCCTCCGCGCGCGCACGCCCGCCGCCGAGCGCGAGCCCATCTCGGCACTCGTCGCCGAGTGGGCCAACTCGCACGTTCCCCTCGTCCAGCCGCTCGTCGCAAAGGGCATCGTCCAGACCCTCATCGAGCGGCACGTCTCGCCCTCGTCCTTCGCCCTCTCCCCCTCCTCCCCCTCCTCCCCCTCCTCCTCCTCCGGCTCGACCTCGCCCAGCGCCGCCGACCTCGTCTCGACCCTGCGCCAAGTCGCTCTCGCGCAGACCTACTACGCGCGCATGCACGCGCCGGGCCTCGAGGTGCTCGCCCTCGCGCGCGAGCAGTTCCGCACCGGCCGGGCCGCCGACGCCTGGGCGCTGTGGGGCGACGTGCAGCGCGCGGTCGAGGGCGACGAGGCGTGGATGAGCACGGCCGAGTGGGACAAGAGCGGGAGGGACAGGCGGTACCGCGCGCTCGAGGCGGACGAGGTCAAGGGCGAGGGCGAGGGCGAGGTCGGCGCCGTCGCAGCTCCGGCCGAGGCGCGCGCGCTCCCGCCGGCGGCGCTCAACCAGGCCGTCGTGTCAACGTTCCTCGCCGGCTTTGTCCAGGCCCAGGCGCCCGACCGCGCCAACGCCATCTGGGCGTGGCTCCTCTCGCGCACGCCGCCGCTCACGCCGGGCCTGTCGTGCTGGACGGGCCTCCTACACGGCTACGCCGCGCGCGGCGAGGTCCAAGCCGTCGAGGCGGCGTTCGCCGAGCTGCAGCGCACGGGGCCCGCGCCCGACGTCTGGGCGTGGCTCGAGCGCGTCGACGCGCACTTTGCGGCGCGCAAGCCCGACGAGGCGATGCGGCTCGCGCGCGCCATGATGCGCGACAAGGACGTCGTGCGCGCGCTCGGCGACGGCGGCGCACTGCCCGAGGAGGCGTGGAACCGCCTCCAGGTCGGCCTCCTCTCGAACGGGCGCCGGCTCGAGGCCGAGGCGCTCCTCGACGAGATGCGCGCGGCGGGCGCCCAGCCGTCGATCGTCACCGTCAACGGGTTCCTCAAGTCGTACACGCGCGGGTCCAAGCCCGACCTGGCGGCCGTCGTGCGCGTCCTCAAGCTCGTCGCCGAGCACGGCCTCGAGCCCAACGTCTTCACGTTCACCATGGTCCTCCAGACGCTCCTCGCCGGTGGGCTCAAGGACGCGACGGCGCGCACGATCGCCATCATGGAGCAGGCCAAGGTCAAGCCGACGGCGACGACGTACGGCGCCATCATCCACGACCTCGTCAAGGGCGGCTCGAGCACGACCGCCGGCGGCAAGCGCGAGCAGCTCGACGCGGCGGTGCAGCTCCTCGACGAGATGGAGGCCAAGCGCATCCCGGCGACCGAGGTCATCTACACGTCGCTCATCCAGGGCTTCCTCTCGGCCATCCCCTCCACGCCCCTCGCCGGCGCGCCGCCTGCCTCGCCCGTCGCCGTCGCCTCGAGCCTCGACGCCGCCTCGAGGGCGCAGCACCCGTACATGGTCGCCGCCCTGACGCTCAAGCAGCGCATGGAGAAGCGCGGCCTGCGCCTGAACCGGGTCGGGTACAACGCCTTCCTCTCGGCGGCGCTCGCGCTTCAGTCGGACTGGGGCACCGAGTTTGCCCTGCGCCTGTTCGCGACGATGCAGCGCGAGCGCGCCGCCCTTGCCAAGGCGGCGTCGTTGAGCAGCAGCAGCAGCAGCAGCAGCGAGGACGACGACGACTCGGCGGCGGCGGCGAGCAGTCGGGGCAGCGCGCCGTCCGACACGTGGTACGTGCTCCTCGACGGGTTCGTGCGCATGGGCGACTTTGGGCGAGCCGACGCGGTCGTGCAGGAGATGCAGCGGCAGGGGTTCGAGGTGCGCAACCGCGGGCTGCAGCGGCTCGTGAGCCAGGTCGTGCGAGGGCGGCCGTAGAGTGAGCGTGCTAGAGCAAGCCCTTCCTCGGAGCATTTGCCTCGCGAGGGCTAGCATGATCTCGTGAGCGAGCTGCGAGAGCTGGGTGCCGAAAGGGCGGCACAACGTTGTGGCGCGTCGTCCTGAGCGGAGCTGTCCCCACTCGCCGCCGCCGCCGCCGCCGCCGAGTCCGGCCTCGCCGCGGCTTCATCTCAGCTCACCGTCGCTGCTCTCCCTCAACCTCGCTAGCTTCGCACACCATGCCGTTAGCTCGACCTGCACTCTCTCGCAGCCAGGAGAGCACACCGCTGACCGCCCGCGCCCACCTCGCCCTCGTCCACCTCCTCGACCCTCCCCCGCAACCCGCTCCTTTTCGCCGCACCGCTCTCGTGCCCGCAGCTCCGCCATCCTCAACGCCGACACGGTCCCGTGCTACCTCAACGGCGAGCCCTGGACCAGCACATCGGCCTCGTTCGACGTCAAGGACCCGCACAAGCCGGAGCGCACTCTCCACAAGGTCAACTCGATCACGGCAGACGACGTGCCGCGCGTCGTCGAGGCTGCAGCAAAGGCCTTCAAGACCTGGAAGAATGTGCGTCCAGTCTCGAGCTCTCACCTTGCTGTGGCTGTGAGCTGAGCTGACGTTGCCCCTCCTCGCGACCCTCGCACCCTCCTCCTCCTCCCTCATCCTCGTCCTGCTCGCTACAGACGTCGGTCGCCGAGCGCCGTGCCATCTTCCTCAAGGCCGCGCAGGTCTTCAAGGACCGCCTGCCCGAGTTTGCCCAGATCGAGGCGGAGGAGACGACCTCGACGGGCAACTGGGCCGGCTTCGACGTGACGCTCGCCATCGAGTCGTGCGTCCCTCTCCCTCTCTCTCGTAGCACGTTGCGACGTACTCGGTGCCGAGGAGCCCAGACGGGCGAGAAGAGCGCTCGGCTGACCCTCCCATCGTCCCTGCAGGATCGAGGAGGTCGCCGCGGCTGCGTCGAACGCCCTGCGAGGCGAGATCGCCTCGACCGACTCGCACCAGCGCGCCTACATCAAGCGTGTCCCCTTCGGCGTCGTCCTCGGTATTGCTCCTTGTGCGTGCACGTTCCCCTCGCTCGAGCCCCTGAACCGACCTCGTCGTCCTGACCTCATCGCCGCTTCGCTGTCTCGCAGGGAACGCGCCCGTCACCCTCTCGCAGCGCTCGGTCTACCAGCCCATCATGGCGGGCAACACGGCCATCCTCAAGACGAGCGAGATGTCGCCTCGCACGCACGCCATCATCGCCGAGGTCATGCACGAGGCCGGCCTTCCCGCTGGCGTCCTCTCGGTCGTTCACGTCGCGCCCAAGGACGCTCCCGCCGTCACCGAGGCCTTGATCGCGAGCGAGGCGATCCGCAAGGTCAACTTCACCGGCTCGACTCGGGTCGGCCAGATCGTCGCGACCTTGTGCGGCAAGCACCTCAAGCCCGTCGTCCTCGAGCTCGGCGGCAAGGCGCCCGCCATCGTGTGCGACGACGCCGACCTCAAGCACGCCGCCAACGCCATCAAGTTCGGCGGCCTCTTCCACTCGGTCCGTCCCTCTCCCCGCACGAACCTCTTCACCTTGTCGCACTCCTGACGCTGCTTTCGCTCTCTCGCGCTCGCAGGGCCAGATCTGCATGGCTACCCAGACGGCCATCGTGCACGAGTCGATCGTCGACGACTTCCTCAAGCTCCTCACGGCCGACTTCCCTCGGGCGTCGGCCTCACTCGACGACGGCGCCGCCCTGCGCGGCCTCTTCACGGCGG
>Ga0308170_10001108_pt1 | contig 27754 bp, 28 predicted proteins | sample PhyBR2_2_FD_202136 | JGI IMG/M metagenome (GOLD analysis project Ga0308170, IMG submission 202136) | Phyllosphere microbial communities from UC Gill Tract Community Farm, Albany, California, United States - DLSLSB.R2 | ecosystem: Host-associated > Plants > Phyllosphere > Unclassified | place...
CCGGGATTGTCCGCGATCTGGATGTGGCCGAAGTCCTTGGCGTGGTTTTCGATGACGGCCTGGACGTCGTCGCCGTTGACTGCCAGGTGGTAGAAGTCGGCGAGGAGCTTGATGTTTCCGATGCCGGCCTCCTCCTTGACGCGGGCGATGACCTTGAGTGCGTCGTCGGCGGTGAGGAGCGGGTACTTGGGTGCGCCGCTGACGGGTTCGAGGAGGACGGTGCCGCCGATGCGGGCAACGCCTTCGGCTGCTGCCGCCAGGTTCTTGACGGCGAGTTCATCCTGCTCTTCCGGAGTGAATTCGTCCTGCCGGTTGCCGTAAAGGGCGTTGAAGGCCTTGCAGCCCAAGCGCTCGCCGATGCCGGCCACGACGTCGATGTTGTCCTTGAACTCCGAGCAGCGTCCCTTCCAGGAAACCAGGCCGCGGTCGCCGCCGGGCATGTTGCCGGCGTTGAAGTTCAGGCCGGTGAGCTGGACGCCCGCGTCCGTGATGGCGTTCTCGAACTTGGCGATCTCGCTGTCAGTCGGGACGGAGGTTTCGAAGGGCCACCAGAACTCAACAGCATCGAAGCCTGCTGCCTTTGCGGCGGCGGGGCGCTCAAGCAGGGGTAGCTCCGTGAGGAGGATGGAGCAGTTCACTGTGTACGTCATCGTAGGTCCTTCCGAGGGAGGGGCTTTGATCTATCTTCCCGCGCTTCCGGCATCCTTACCGTTTCCGTTTTGTGGAATTTAGATTCTGCTTTATGAAAAGTGTATGGAACTCGTGGTGGGGTAGTCAAGGCCGGGTGCCAGCAGGACACTGGTAGGGGTAAGCCCGCTTTGGGAGAACCGATAGGAGCGATCATGACCGGTGCCCGGCTGCGTCTCCTGGCCTGGCTCGTTGCCTTGGCTGGATTCCTTGCGGCGTGCACCCCGACGGTGGGCCCGCAGGAAGCGGCCACGGCACCCGCGTCACCAACCGCTGCTTCTGAAACTGCAGCTCAGGGGCCCGGCGCCGCTGCCGGTACTGCCTTTGCTCCTCCTCCGGCTTCCATCGCAACAGCACCGCCTTCGACGGCGCCTGTTCCGGCCCAGGCGGCTGCCCCTGCGCCTGCCCCTGCTCCGGCCCCACAGCCATTCGCCCTGGATCTCTACCGTGAGGGTGACTTCGTTCCGCAATACACCTTCGACTGGTGTGTGGCCGCGAGCATCCAGATGACGCACAACCTGATGGACGACACCGGCGGCGGAACCTGGACGGACCGGGCCCAGCAAAGTGAACTGTGGGAAATGGCCCGCGCCCGTTCGTCCGACTCCTTCAACGGCGCCAACCCCTTCGGTTGGGCGCAGGTGCTGACCGAATCAGGGATGGGGCCGTACGCCGTGGTGAGCATTCCCAACTATGAGGAGGCGCTGCGAACCGCCGCGCGTGCGATGACTGACACCGGCCGGCCGGTGGGGCTCGTCATGTGGAGCGGCCGTCATGCGTGGGTGATGAGCGGCTTCGAGTCCGTGGGCGATCCCCGCCAGTTCCCGGCATTTTCGGTGACAGGCGTCCACGTTCTTGATCCGCTGTATCCCTATGGCAGTCAGCAGTGGGGGCCGTCCCCTGCGCCGAACGCACTGCTGACCCCGGAACAGCTGGCCACCCAGTTCGTGGTCCGCGAACCGCGGCGCTGGAGCAGCGGCCTGGCCGCCGGGTATTTGTTGGTGCTTCCGCTCACAGCGTGAGCGGCTGCCTGCCGATACCCTAGAGCCCACAGGGCGGGAGACGGATGAGCAGCAAGAACATCGGCATCAAGGACGTAGCGACGGCTGCCGGGGTATCCGTCACTACTGTTTCCCACGTCCTCAACGAGGTGCCACACGCGAGGGTCAGCCCGGAAACCAGGAACAAGGTGCGCTCCGCCGCGGAGCAGCTGGGGTACGGGCCCAACCGCCTGGCCCAGGCGCTGCGAAGGCAGCGGACCGGCATCCTGGGCGTGGTTATCGAGGACGTTGCCACCACGCCCCACACCGGCAGGATCATCCTGGGTGCCGACGATGCCGCCAAGGCCCGGGGTTACAACCTCATGGTCATCAACACCTCAAGCTCGGCCAGCCTTGAGTCACGGGAGGCCGACGTCAAGGCCCTCCTGGACCGCCGGGTGGACGGAATCCTCTACGCCCCTGCGTGCCTGCGCAATGTCGAGCTGCCTGGCATTGCCGCCGGCGTGCCCGCCGTGCTGGTCAACGGGGTGGCCGAAGGGGCAACGGTTCCGGCAGTGATGCCGGATGAGGCGAGCGGTGCGCGCGCCGCCGTGCAGGCGCTCCTGGAGGCGGGCCATACGCGCATCGGCTTCGTCAAGGCCACCGGTGATGCCCCGTCAGCCAGCCGGCGGTTTCAAGGTTTCCTGGCCGCGCTGGCAGAAGCAGGGCTCGACGGCGGAGCGGCGCCTGTGGAATCCGGGGCCGCCGGGGTGCAAGGCGGCTATGAGGCGGGCCGCCGGATCCTGGCCCCCGAGGACCGCGCCGACTTGCCTACGGCTTTGTTCTGCCACAACGACCTGATGGCGATGGGCGCCTACCGTGCCGCAGCTGAGCTGGGACTCGCCATCCCCGGGGACCTTTCCATTGTGGGCTTCGGCGACCAGGATCTGATTGCCACCAGCCTGCAGCCAAGCCTCACCACAGTGGCACCGCCTTATTACGGGATGGCCGCCTGGGCCGCCGGGCAGCTCATTGACGCAGTGGAGGGGACGGTGGGCCCTGCCTCCACGGCGCAGGCACCGACCCTGCTGGACTGCACTTTGGTGCGCCGCGATTCCGTGGCGGTTCCGCGGCCATAAGCACGGCAGTTGCTGCCACAGCTTCATCCACGGGGTTGCTGGGTACGTTCTCACTGCAGTGACCGAAGAACGTTGCCCACCCGAATGGAGTCCCGGCATGATCCTCCTCAGCGTCGCAGACGGCGTCCACCTGATAACCCACGCCAACGTCAACTGCTATGTCATTGAGGATGACCATGGGCTGACCCTCGTGGATGCAGGCCTGCCAAGCATGTGGCCCATGCTTACGCAGCTCCTGGAGGAGCGGAACCGGCGCCCGCAGGACGTCAAGGCGCTGGTCCTCACCCATGGCCATTTCGACCACGTGGGCTTCGCGCTGCGGGCGCATCGGCAGTGGGGGATCCCCGTGCTCGTTCACGCGGAGGACGCACGCCTGGCGGCCCACCCGTACCGCTACAAGCCGCAGCGTAACCGCTTCCTCTACCCGCTCACCCACCCCAAGTCGCTGCCGGCACTCAGCCGGATGACGGCAGCAGGAGCTTTGACGGTGAAAGGCGTTTCGGACACCAAGCCGCTGGGCACCGGGGTGGCTGACGCACTTACCGGCCGTCCCGCCGTCGTGCATACCCCGGGTCACACCGACGGGCACTGCATCCTCCACCTGCCGGACCGGGGCGTGCTCCTCACTGGAGATGCGCTGGTGACCTTGGATCCGTACACCGGCAAGGCGGGTCCGCAGATCGTGGCTTCGGCCGCCACCAAGGACACGGGACAGGCGCTGGCCTCGCTGGAGGCCATCGCGGCGACGGGGGCCACCACGCTCTTGCCCGGGCACGGCGAGCCCTGGAAGCAGGGGGCGGAGGCAGCCGTCCGTGAGGCGCTTAGGGTCGGTGCCCACTAGGCGCATTGGCGGAAGCGCGGCAAAGGGCCCCCCGGTGCCGGTAAGCGCGCCGGGAGACCCTTTGACGAGCGGGGTTAGTGCGTCAGGTCCTTGCCCTTCGTCTCGGGGATGGTGAACACGAACGCCGCACTGACCACGAGCAGCAACACCGCGTACACGTTGAACACCTGCGGCGCCCCCAGCGAGGAGCCCAGCCACTGCTGCAGGTACGGCGCGGTCCCGCCGAACACCGCCACGCAGATGGAGTACGGAACGCCCACGCCCACGGTGCGGATCGACGTCGGGAACAGTTCGGCGTACACGGCCGGGACGATGGCGGCACTCGCGGCAATGAACACCAGCATCACGGACATGCTCACTGCCAGCTGCCAGGCCGAATCCTTGAGCAGCCAGGTCATGGGGAAGTGCAGCACGCCGGAACCGATGGCACCGGCCCAGAGTACCTTCTTGCGGCCGATCCGGTCGGACAGCTTTCCCCAGACGGGAAGGGCGGCGATGAAGACGATATTCGCGACGACGCCCGCCCACAATGCCTCGCCGCGGTCGATCTTCAGGGCGGTGGTGGCGTAGCTCGGAGCTACTACACCCCAGATGTAGTAGATCACCGTGAGGCCCACCGTCAGCCCGATCACCTGCAGGGCCTGCTTGCGGTAGCGGACAATCTGCGGCCAGATCGCAGCGCGCTTCTCGGTGGCTGCCTCGCCTTGGAAAGCCTCGGTTTCGTGCAGCCGGGACCGCATGATCAGGGCGTACAGACCCATTGCGGCGCCGATCAGGAACGGCACGCGCCAGCCCCAGGCGTTCATTGCCTCGGTGGTCAGGGCCATGTTCAGGACCGCGCCCAGCAGAGTGCCGAACAGGATGCCCACCGTCCCCGACGTGTAGATCAGGGTGGCCCAGAAGCCGCGGTGTTCCCTGGGGGCCATTTCGGACAGGTACGTTTGCGACGACGGCAGCTCACCTCCGTGCGCCAGGCCCTGCACCAGCCGGGCCGCCAGCAGCATCAGCGACGCAAACACGCCAACGCTGGCGAAAGTGGGTGCGATGCCGATCATCAGGCTGCCCAGCGAGGCGAGGCCCACTGCGAGGGTCATGGAGGACTTGCGGCCGATCCGGTCGCCGATCCAGCCGAAGAGGAAGCCGCCGAAGGGCCGGGCCACGAAGCCGACGGCGAATATCGCCAGGGTGGACAACACAGCCGACGCCGGGTCCTCCTTGCTGAAGAGCTGGCTGGCGATGAAGGGGGTGAACGTGGCATAGATGGCCCAGTCGTACCACTCGACGGCGTTGCCGATGCCGGTACCGACGACGGTTTTGGCGGTGGACATGCGGCCCGTTTTGGGCTTGCTTACTGCAACGGACATGGTGTTCTTCCTGGTCGGTTGGTTTGCTGGCCGGGCAGCGGCGCTGCTGCCGGGAACTGCATGGTTTCGGCGATTAGGAGGCTTTGGCGAGTGCGGCCAGCCGCGAGATGGCGAGTTCCGCATAGAGCGCGGCCCCGTCAGCCAGCACGGCGTCGTCGAAGGTTGCGTACGGTGAGTGGTTGAACGGCGAGGCCTCGTGGTCGTCGCCCGGGGCCACCGCGCTGAGCCCGATGAAGGTTCCGGGAACCTCGTCCAGTACCCGGGAGAAGTCCTCCGAACCGCTGAGCGGGGTGGCCCAGCGTGAGAGGCGGCGCTCGCCGAAGAGCTCCATGATCACCTTCTCGGCCGTGTGGGTTTCGTCCTCGTTGGTGATGGTGAGCGGGTACTCCTCCAGGTAGTCGACGGCGACCTCCACCCCGTGCGCGGCGGCAATGCCCTTGAGCAGGCGCGGCACGGCCGCCATCATGTTCAGGCGTGATGCTTCCGAGAAGGTCCTGATGGTGGCCTCGATGCGGGCCGACTCCGGGATGACGTTCCGCTTGGTGCCGGCGTGAAGCACGCCGACGGACAGGACCACGGGGTCGAACATGTTGAACTGGCGGGTGACCATCACCTGAAGAGCCGTAACCATTTCCGCTGCCACCGTCACCGGGTCCTTCGCGGAGTGCGGTGCGGAACCGTGTCCGCCGGCACCGAGAACTGTCACCTCCAGCCCGTCGGACGCGCTGAGCATGACTCCGGGTTTGGTGCAGAAGGTGCCGTGCGGTTCAAGCGAGGAGAACACGTGCATGCCGTAGGCCGCGCTGACCCTGGTGCCGGCGGCATCGAGGACGCCCTCACGGAGCATGTAGCTGGCGCCGTCGAAGCCCTCCTCACCGGGCTGGAACATGAGGACCACGTCGCCGCTGAGCTGGTGCCTCTTCTCGGCCAGGAGGGTGGCGGCGCCGGCAAGCATGGACGTGTGCAGGTCGTGGCCGCAGGCGTGCATGGCACCGTCAGCCTGCGAGGTGAAGTCCACCCCTGTTTTCTCCTGGACCGGCAGGCCGTCCATGTCCGCGCGGAGGAGGACGGCCGGCCGCTGCGCGCCGGCGGCCTCGCGATCAGGTCCGACCGAGTGCTGTCCATCGCCGGTGTTTCCTCCGCGCAGGACCGCGGTGACCGACGTCGTCTCCTTGCCCAAGGTGATCTCGAAGGGCAGCCCGTCCAGCGCCTCCAGGACCTTCTCCTGGGTGCGGGGTAGGTGGAGGCCGATCTCCGGCTGCCGGTGAAGGTCGTGGCGCAGCCGGGTCAGGTCTCCCTGCAGGTCCTTGGCGTCGTCTCTAATGGGCACGGGTCACTCCTTGGCAGTCGGCATCAGGCTTGTGGACTATTCTGAAGTGGCGTGGTTCACATCTCACGAAACCGCTGGAAATATTCTGCTACTACCGCTTCACGGCAGGATTCGTGCAAAACCAAGGAGGCCCTCGTGGAGCTAAGCGAGGAGGATCTTGCCCTCATCCAAGTGCTGCAGGCTTGGCCGAGGCTTGGCTGGGCCGATGCCGCCAAAGTGCTCGGCGTGCATGCCACCACGCTGGCGGCGAGGTGGGAACGGCTTACCGCGAGCGGGACGGCCTGGGTGACGGCGCACCTGGCGGGGGACCCGAAGCAGATGCTCCTGGCCTACGTGGCGGTGGACTGCGAAATGAACCGGCGGGACAGTGTCACCGCGGAACTGGCTGCCGTCCCGGAGATCGTCACGGTGGAGGAGGCTGCCAGCAACCGGGACCTTATGCTCACCGTCATCACGCGGTCGCTGGAGGAGTTCAGCGCCAAGATCATTACCCGGCTGAAAGCCGTCAAGGGGCTTACCAAGTACCAGGTTGCCCTGTGCACCCGCCTGCACAGCAGCGGGGACGATTGGCGGCTCAATGTCCTGAGCCGTTCCCAGCTGGCGACGCTCCGGACGCTCGCGCCCGCGGTTAATGCGGAGTCAACCCAGGGGTCCCAGCTCCCCCAAAGCCACCTTGACCTCCTGCCGTTTCTGGCACGGGACGGCCGGGCCACGGCGGCGGACATAGCCCGCGCCCTGGGCCGCCATCCGGCCACCGTCCAGCGTCAGTTGAACCGGGTGTTGGCCAGCGGCATCCTGTCATTCCGCTGTGAGATTGCCCAGGCCTGTTCGTCGTTTCCGGTCACCTGCCAATGGTTCGTCAATGTACCGGCAGGCCAGCATGATGCGGCTGCGGCCGAGATCCGCACTATCAGCAATGTCCGGCTGAGCGCCTCCACCACCGGGCCCACCAACTTCGTGATCATCATGTGGCTGCACACCCTGGCGGATGTCATGTCCGCCGAACTGGCGTTGCAGCAGAAGGTGCCCGGCATCGAGATTGTGGAGAGCGCGGTGATGCTGCGGACGGTCAAGCGGGTGGGCTGGATGCTGAAGGAAGACACGACGGCGAGTGGCGCCGTCGTGCATGCCGGAAACCTGGGCGCAGCGGACTGAAGCGGCAAAGCAAGAGCCAGGGCCGAGGCCCTGGCTCTGGACTTATGGGGTAAGGTCGCCTAATGCCCGTGATGGTCCACTTCCACTACGGCGCTCTTCTCCCATGGGGTCCAGTCCGACCAATGTCCGCCGTGGTTCTGTACGCGGAATGATACGAGCTGGTAGACCTCTTCACCCTTGCGGTCATGGTTGCGGACGTCGACATAGAAGTGGAGAGTCCTTGCGTCGTCATGGCGGCCAAACTCCTCCGTGACCACCCGTTTGGCGAGCAGGTCGTCGTTGCGGCGAGGGCCTCGCTCGTCTTCATAGGCGCGCTGGCGGATCTCGACGGTCTTTTGGCCGTTGCAGTCCACTGTGATCCTGAAATCGACGTCGTCACCGCGGACATCCTTTGGATCCAGGGGGTTCACGGTGCAGCCGTTGCGGCTTGTATCCGCATTGGCTGGTGCGGCCAGACCCAGGAAAACCCCGAGCAGGCCCAGTGATACCAATGGAACCAGGGCCATCTTTGCCCTGGTCGGGCGGTTTGTTCCAGTGTTGGACATTTCTTGTTGCTCCTCAAAGGGGTGGTTCACCTTTGCGGGCAGCCTTCAGAGCCGTCGCGAGTAATGAGCAAGTTGTAAAAACCACTTTGGCGGCCCTCGGCCTGCCCGTCCCATTTCAACTGGCGCACCCGCAAGGGGGCGGCCTCGACAACGGATCTTCAGTGTGATCCGGTACGTCAATTTTCCGCCTGCACCTGAGCCGCCACTAGGGGCGTACCTACCCTACTTGGGGATTTCGCAGCGGGTAGGCGGAACGGGCCTCCCCTTGTCCGGGCCGGTGCCGCACACTATTCCCATGACTTTTGCGAATGTGGGAACCCTTGGAACCAAGCCCGGGCAGCGCGACGCCCTCGTTGCCATTTTGTTGCGGCCCAAGCCCGGGATGAGGGAAGCAGGCTGCCTGCTCTATGAGGTAGGCGTGAACGACGAAGTGCCGGACACGGTGTTCGTCTCCGAACTTTGGGAATCTGCCGAGGCGCACCAGGCGTCGCTGCAGCTGGACAGCACGCGCGCGGCGATCGCTGAGGCCCTGCCGCTGCTGTCCGGTGAGATGGGAAGCCACCGGTTCACTGTCTTGGGGTCGCCGCTGCGCTGACGTTGGCCAGGGCTCGGATCAACAGGGGGCGCGCATAACAGGTAATGCCCGAAAAGGGGGTGTTCGGTAACGAGTGGACGGCGCCGATCGGGGTAAGGGACGTCACATGAAACCGTTGCCTGCACTTGAGCTTGTCACCCGCCTCGAGGACGCCGAATGGCTTGACCCGCTGGCCAAGAGCGTCAGGAAAGCCGTCAAGAAGGTCATCAAACCACAGTGGGCCCGCGACGTACTGCACGGCGTTCCCATCGGACACCCTGTGCACCCGCTCGCCGTCCAGGTCCCGATCGGCGCCTGGGTGTCAGCCGGCGTGCTCGACGCGGTTCCCGGCGGCGAGAAAGCTGCCAGGCTGCTGATCGGAGTGGGCGCCGCCAGCGTTCTTCCGTCGGCGCTCGCCGGGTTTACGGACTGGTCGCAGCTGCACCCCCAACAGCAGAGGGTGGGCCTGGTGCACGCCGCGGCCAATGTCACCGGAAGCATGCTCTACATTGCGTCGCTGGTGCAGCGGGCCAGGGGCAGCCAAGGCAGCGGCAAGGCCTTGGCATATCTCGGCCTTGCCACAGTAGGCGCCGGCGGGTTCCTTGGTGGCCACCTGTCCTACCGCCAGGCCGCCGGGGTGAACCACACCGAGGACGTACCGCACCGGTTCCCGTCCGGCTGGCACCCGCTGGCACCGTTGACGGAACTGCCGGAGGGCGGGCTGCACAAGCGCGAGGTGGCCGGCATTCCGCTGCTGGTGCACCGTGAGGGCGACACAGTCAACGTGCTGTCGGACGTCTGCAGCCACCTTTCCGGACCGCTTCACGAAGGAAAGATCAAGGACGACGGCGGGGACCCGTGCGTCGTCTGCCCATGGCACCGGAGCACGTTCTCGTTGCGCACCGGCGAGGTGAAGGCCGGGCCCGCAACTTCCAGGCAGCCCCTCTTCGAGACGCGCGTCAGCGGAGAACTTGTGGAGGTGTGCCTGCCCGGAGCTGACGGCTAGAAAGGCCGTTCGGCCCTACTTGCCATTGGCGCGCGGCGGAAGACTGGGTCCATGGTGGGGTCCAAGGGAGTGCGTGCCAGGTGAGCGATCTTCGCGAGGACATTTCGGTTCTCTATAAGGGGCGGAAGGGGTCAGTTGACTTCATTGACGTTCCTCCGCTGCTCTTTGCTGTGGTGCGGGGCCAGGGGGACCCCGAAGGGCCGGAGTTCGCTGCTGCCCTTCAAACGCTTTTTACGGTGAGCTACGCTGCGCATTTCGGGTTGAAGAAGCAGACCGGCGAGATCACCAAAGTGATGCCGCTGGAGGCGCTGTGGTGGTTCGATGAGCCATCCGGCACAGCGCCGGCGGAAGGTGTGGCGGCGGGCTTCTCCGGCATCTCGGGAATCGATCGGGAAGCATGGCGGTGGCAGGCCATGATGGTGCAACCCGAACCCATTGATGAAGCAGTGCTGGAGCTTGCCAGGGAGCAGTCGCGTGCCAAAGGGCTTCCGGCGCTCGACAGGCTTCAGTTCGAACGGTGGGAAGAGGGCCGCTGTGCCCAGACACTCCACGTTGGGCCTTATGCCGACGAGGAAGCCACGATCGCGCTGTTGGATGCAGCCATCAGGGAGGCCGGGCTGAAGGTCAGGGGCCGGCACCACGAAATCTACTTGGGCGACCCCCGCCGCAGTGCTCCGGAAAAGCTGCGAACACTGATTCGCCACCCCGTGGTGTGAAGGTCCAGAGATGCGCGTAACCGAACCGCGGGAGATTGCCTCCGGCGTCATGCTGATGACGGCCGGGTCCGGGCCTCTTGCCTCGAACCTCTACCTCGTCCGATCCGGTGCTGCCTGGATGATGTTCGACTGCGGATGGGCGGGCAGCGGGGAACTGGTCCGCGGGGCGGTGGAGCAGATGCTTGGAGCAGGGGTCGCGCCTGGTGCCATCTTCCTGACGCACATGCATCCTGATCACTCCGGCGCTGCGGGTGCACTTGCGCGAGCATGGGAGATTCCCGTGTACGTCCATCAGGCCGAGCTGCCCATGGCGGCCGGCCGCTACATACCCGAATTTTCCATGCCGCTGGACCGGTGGTTCGTTGCCCCGATCCTGTGGTCGCTGCCGACCCGCGCCCGCCGACGGGTGGAAGCCGCAGGTGATGTCACCGACGTCGTGAAGGGCCTTCCCCCGGCCGGGGAACTGCCCGGTGTACCTGACTGGGTTGCCGTTCCCGCGCCAGGCCATACTCCGGGACACGTCGCCTACTGGCGCGCCAGGGACGGCGTCCTGATCACTGGGGATGCGGTGACGACAGTGAACTTGAACTCGGTGCGCGGAGTCATGTTCGGAGCCCCCGATCTTGCGGGGCCACCCTGGTACACCACCTGGAACTGGAAGACGTCGATGGAATCCCTAACGCGGCTGGCAGAGTTGGGCCCCCGGCTGCTGGCGCCCGGGCACGGGCAGCCCCTTGCCATGGGCGTTGTTCCGCGGCTCCGGGCAGTGGCCAGCAAGGAACGCGCACAACGGATGGCGTTTCGGCGCCGCCTTGCAGGAGCACCCAAAGCTGTTTGAACGGCGCTTCTTGTAGGGGTCGTCGCAGTCCGGCCAGTCCCGTCATGATTCGCCGGAGGGGCTTTGCCGGGACAGCGTCACCCGAGTGGTACGAGCGGCGTTGCGAGGAGTTCGGCCCAGAGGGGATCGTCGGGTGTCAGGTCGTCGGGGTCTACGAAGTTGTCGTCCTCCGGCTCCCAGGGCGGGAGGTCTTGGAAGCGGGCCTCAAGACAGCAGGTATTGCGACAGACTGGTTGGGCCTCCGGAGGATGCAGTTCAGCGGGCATCAACCATTGCGGCGTCAGCCCCTGAGGCCAGAGTGTTGGTTCGGGGTCGGGGTGTTCGGTGTTGAAGTGGCGTCCTGTTGGTGAGGTCCAGCCGGGTGGTTCATTCTTGGTTGCTGGGTCCGGTGTCCATCTGCTGTGGTGTTTGAGCCGATGGTGTTTGGGGCAGAGCTGTGCGAGGTTGCTGGTTCCGGTGGTGCCGCCGTGTTCCCAGGCTTGAAGGTGGTCGGTTTCGTTGTCCGGGGTGTGGTTGGTGCAGCCGGGGAAGGTGCATTTGGCGTCGCGCATCCTGATCCAGCGTTTGATGGTTTCGGTGAGACGGTAGTTCTTCCGGCCGATCTCCAGCGGTGCCCCGTCGCGGGGGTCGACCAGGACGCGGTAGAAGGAGTCGGCCCCGCCGGCGACGAGTTTGCGTGCCATCGAGGCCGGGATGGGCCCGAGTCCGTCCAGTACCGCTGGCTCATCGGTCGCCCCGAGCAGCGAGAGTACCGGCACCATGACCAAGACATCGGCCCGGGGGGTGGGTACTTCGCCGAGTTCGCTTGCTGTTCCTGAACCGAGGAGGAGTGATGCTGCGATGTCGGGGCGGAGTTGGGTGATGGTGCGGGTTTCGTTGGGTCCTTGGAGTCCGCGGGCGGTGGCGGTGGTGCGGTTCCAGATGGCGCAGGCGGTGTCGCCGGGGAGGTAGAGCGTGACCCGGGCCATGCCGTCGCGGTCGGGGGTGTATTCCATCCGCCGGTCAGCCACGCCTTTGGCGTGGCGTTTCTCAATGGATTCGGGGTGGTGGCGTTCGCGCCAGCCACGGACTTTGGCCCGGAACCGGGAGGGGACGAGTTCACCGGGGGCTGCTCCGCGGGCGGGGTGGGGTACCTCGGGGTCGAAGAAGTGCGCCACCAGGGCGGCAGCACCGGCGGGGTTGAGGCCTTCGGTTTCATCGGCGATGACCTTGGCGTGCTGCCAGGACACGTCACCAGTGGCCAGGGCCTCGAAGACGGGTGGGAGGGAGCACACCTTCCGGGACTGTTCCAGGAACGCTGCTGCGGCGGCGGAGCTGATGGTCAGGACCCCGGCGATCTCCTCCACCACCGACATCTCCGTGTAGGTGATGTCGTGCAGGGACGCGTCCGGCGGGGTCATGGCCTGCTGAAACCCTACGGCCTCGGCTGAGTCCCGTGCTTTCATCGCGGCGAGTTGCGCCTCCAGACGTGCCGTGACCTCCAGGCGTTCCAACCGGATCTCGTACCGCCGCTGCAACACATCAACGCAGGCCCCGAGAGCAGCCCCCGAACCAACAGCAGTGCCGGACGCCAGGAAAGCATCCTCACGGTCCAGGGCATCAAGGGCACCCACGGAGGCATGAATGCCCTCCGCACCTGCCCCCACACCGCTGCTGCTTGCCATAGAAGAATCATCTAACAGGGGTCTGACAATTTGAGCTCGGGGGCAGCAAGGGAGGAGCGGGCAGCTTCGTGGCAGGACAGGCAACTCATCCGGCCTCGTGGACCCACTCACCCCTGCGCAGCACCCCGGTCAGGTTCAGTCCCTGGTCCAGGAGGATGAGGTCTGCGTGTACCCCTGGTCGCAAGTCGCCTGCCTTGCCCGAAAGTCCCAGCACGGCCGCGGGGACAGCAGACGCCGACTTCACGGCTTCGCGAAGGGAAACACCTGCGGCCACCGTGGCCCGGACAACCTCCAGCAGCGTGGCGGTGCCGCCTGCGATCGCATCCGTGCCATCCACCCGCGCCGCACCGTGGTGCACTGTCACCGAGAGCGACCCCAGCCTGTACGTTCCATCGTCCAGGCCGGTGGCAGCCATTGCATCGGTGACCAAAGCAATGTTGTCGGCTCCCACAAGATCGAACACCAGCTTTACCGTCTCTGGCGCCAGGTGCACGCCGTCCGAGATCAGCTCCACGACGGCTTCTCCAGCCCTTGCCGCCCCAAGGCTCGCAGAGACGGGGCCGGGGGAGCGGTGGTGCAGGGGAGGCATCGCATTGAACAGATGTGTCACCGTAGGGCGGGTCCTGCCGTTGCCCTTGGTTGAAGAGGCCAAACCTGCCGCTGCGCGCGCAAGGAACGCTGCCGCCGTCGAATGGTCCGCAGCGGTGTGGCCCAGGGACGGAATGACGCCACGGGCACTGAGTTGATCAACCAGTCCAGAGGCGCCGGTGAGTTCCGCGGCCAGGGTCATGGACCTGAGGGAGTCTCCTGCTGCCGCCATCAGTTGGACCACCAGGTCAGGGTCGGGGGTCAGCAACAGTCCGGGATCATGGGCACCGCACTGCTGGGGTGCCAGAAAAGGGCCCTCGAGATGTGAGCCCGCTATCAGTCCCTGCTCTGTCAGTTCCTTCAGTATTCCCAGGGCTCGAATCAGTTCCCGGGGCTTTCCGGTAACCAGGCTGGCCAGGAGGGTGGTGGTGCCTTGGCTATGCAGGTATTGCACGGCCTGCCGGGCACCGCTGAGGTCGTTGTGTGAGAAGTCTGCACCGTGAGCCCCATGGCAGTGCAGGTCCACCAGCCCCGGCAGGATGATCCGGTCGGCAGGGCCGTCCCCTGAAAGAACCCCCGGAAATTCTGCCGCCGGCCCAGCGAAGGTGACCAGGCCGCCGTCGACTGCTACAACTCCGTCCGGGACGTCCAGGGTCGCGGTGACAATCCGCCCGCGGAAGGTCGATCCGTTGTACACGTCCACTCGCCTCCCGCAACGGATTATTTCACAGCTGCTAGCTGGGAGGTCGGCAGAAAACCTTCACTCAGTACGTGGCAAAAATTCGTGGACCCGTTATTTCGCATTCCCAGTGGGAACATCTAAAGTGCAAGTTACTAAGCATGCTGTCTATTTCGGAGGTTGAACACGATGCGAAAAGTTTCTGCGCTTGGAGTGGTTGCTGCGGCGATGCTGGCGTTGGCCGGCTGCTCGGGAGGCGGCGGCGGTACGGCAAGCCCGTCAGGCACGGCAAGCACTTCGGCTTCAGCATCCGCCTCTGCCACCAAGACGGCCGACGCCAAAGTCTATTCGGAGGATCAGCTCCGCGACCTCATCTCAGGCATGAAAGATGACGACGGCAACGAGCTCAAGCTCTACTCCAAGGATCAGGTCGACCAGGGTGGCAACATTGCCAAGCTGCTCATGAGCACCGCAACCATCGACCCGAAGGACTGCAAGGACATCGCAACCGCCGGCCTGCTGGACAAGGTGGAGAACGGTGACGTCGCCGTGGCCCTGTCTGAGGGCGACCAGCCGCGCACCCTGTCCGCGCAGTCCGGCAGCGATGGCCCTGACGCTGTAAAGACACTGAGCGACATCAGCGGCAAGATGGACAAATGCGCGAACTTCTCAGTGTCCGCTCTTGGCCAGAAGTACGACGTCTCCAGCAAGGAACTGCAGGCAGATACCGATGCGGAGAAGACCTTCGCCACCGTCAGCACACGCAGCGGCGACAATCAGCAGAAGCTGATGCAGGTATCCGCTGCCCAGGGCCGCCTGCTGGTGGTCGCCACCAAGAGCGGCACCGACTTGGGCGACAAGGACCAGAAGGAACTTGAAGGCCTCATCAACGACGTGCTGAAGAAGGCCGAGAGCGGCGGCACAACATCCAGCGCCACCTCCAGCTCCACCAGCTCGTCCGGCTCGGGAGGCATGTCCTCACCGAGCAGCTCGGCCTCGTCAACCGCCTCGCCCACCTCTTCGTCGACGATGTCTTCGGGCAGCGGTGCCTCGTCGTCGGCCTCCCCGACGGCTTCGCGCTAGCGGGCAACTTTCAGCCAGTAAAAAGGATGCGGGCCTGGACTCTAGAGTCCAGGCCCGCATCCTTGTTAATGTCCCTGTCGTCCTACACAGCTGAGCCGTTTGTGACTGATCCAGCAGCTAACCCGGCCAGCAGCTCCGCCGCTACATCATCCGGAGCGCCTGACGCGTCTATCCGCAGGAACCCTGTGAACCCCGGGAGCGCCCGGTAGCCAGCCCGGAAGGCTTCAAGGTCGTCCAGGCTCTCAGAATCCGTTCCGCGGACAACAACCCGGCGGTGCGCTTCAGCAGGGTCCAGATCCAAGTGGACGACGGCGTCCGGTTCCGGCAGCCGCGCCAGCAGCCAGGGGAGAAAACGGCCGGGTGGCAGGCCCTTTGCGTGCCGCAGCGCCAGCTGGCAATAAAGGTGGCGGTCCATCACCACCATGCCCTTGAAGCAGCTGGCGCGCGCATGCGAGACCAGCACATTGCCCACCCGGAGGAGGGTTTCGACGGCGTCGGCCAGCCGGGCGGGCAGCGGCACTCCCAGCCTGGCTGCGGCCAGGGACATGACCCGGCGGCCCGCATGGTTGCTCACCAGCAATGCCCGGCCGCCCCGTGCCCGAACCGACGAAACCAAGGCGCGGGCCGCCGTCGACTTTCCTGATCCGTCGATGCCCGTCAGCACAATGATCATCAGGCCTCCTCCTGCCGCTTCGTTTAACGGCGGGGGCGGTCCCAATGTCCCGGACGGGCGCAATTCCCAGCCGGGGGAAGGGGATCAGGGAGTGGTACAGCCCGCGATCCCTTGCAGCCCCGTAGGCTGGAGCCCGGGCAGGGGGTTCCCCGTCCGGTACAGCAGTTCCAGAAAAGGCAGTTTCCAGGTGAAAGGCAGGACCATGACCGTTTCCAGCGACGATCCCCAGAACACCGCAGACCTCCGCGGACCCGGCGACCCGGACGAGGCAAGGGAAGAACCTAAAAGGGCGCCCCAGTCCGGCCAGCACCCGGAACAGCCCGGTGCGGACAACATTCGTGAGGAACAGCAGGCCCATGCCGCCGGAACGGTGCCCGCGTCCTACGTGGGCGGTGAAGAAGCGGCCCGGGAACCCGAGCCGGAAGACGCCCTCAAGGGACAGGAAGCCTGGGACGACGAAGTCTAGGATGATCACCCGCAAGGACGTGGACCAGGCCGCCCAGCGCACCGCCGGCCTTATCCGCAGAACACCCGTGATGCAGGCAGACCGGGACGCGGAAAGCGGCCAGGTCTGGTTCAAGTGTGAATTCATGCAGCACACGGGCACGTTCAAGGCGCGGGGTGCCCTTAACCGCATCCTGGCCAGCAAGGAGCGCGGCGAGCTGCGGGCGGACGTCGGCATCGTGGTGGCTTCGGGCGGAAATGCCGGGCTCGCCAATGCCTATGCAGCAAAGCAGCTGGGGGTTCCGGCCGCCGTCTTCGTTCCCGAGGCCGCTCCGGCCGTCAAAGTGGCCAAGCTGAAAGCCATTGGCGCCACCGTGGTCCAGGGCGGTGCGGAGTACGCAGCCGCCTATCAGGCCGCGGTGGCCCATGCAGAGAAGACCGGCGCGGTCTACTGCCACGCCTATGACCAGCCTGAGATTGCGGCAGGTGCCGGAACAGTGGGCTCAGAATTGCTGGAACAGCTGCCGGACGTCGATACGGTCGTGGTCGCCGTGGGCGGAGGCGGGCTGATGGCGGGGGTGGCTGCCGCCGTCGAAGGTTTCGCCAAAGTGGTTGCCGTGGAGCCGGAAACCGCTCCCACGCTGCACGCCGCCCTCTCTGCCGGCGAACCGGTGGACGTTCGCGTGTCGGGCATCGCGGCGGATTCCCTGGGCGCCCGCCGCGTAGGGGACATCGGCTTCTCGGTCGCGGTCCGCTGCGGGGTGGTCAGTGTCCTGGTAACGGATGAACAAATCGTCGCAGCGCGCTCCGCCTTATGGAATGACTACCGCATCGTGGTGGAACACGGCGCCGCAGCCGCCTACGCGGCCCTGGCCTCCGGCGCCTATGTGCCAGCGAAAGACGAACGGGTTGCCGTCATCCTTTGCGGCGCCAACACGGACCCCGCCACGCTATAGTTTCTACGCGCAGGAACCGGGCGCCTGCACAGCAGAGCGCCCGGTCCCCCCCCAAACGGAATTTCCTAGCCGCCCGCCTGGCCGCAGAACTTGCTGTAGGTGCTTCCGGCTTCCTGGTAGCCCGACTGGAGATCGGCCAGCTTGTCCTTGTCCGGGTTCTCCTTGGCCTGCTCGTCCGTGTACGCCAGGATCTGTGCCAGGGCCGGCTTCAGGTCGTCCGAAGCCACCGCGTGGATGGGGCGGATCTGGTTGGCGAGGTTGTTCATGCCCGTCTTGCCGGCGTTGTTGGCGGGGTTCGACACAACGGCCTGAATCCGCTCGCAGGTCTCAGCGGTGGTCAGTTGGTGGGTGGCGGTGCAGGCCGTGGCAGAAGCGACGAGGCCGGCGGCAAACAGGGCTGTGGCGAATTTCTTCATGGGTCCCTCGGTAGTGGTCAGAGGTTTCGATTGTAAGCAGATTGGGTACCCCGATGCCTTCGCGGGGATCCCACCAGCGCTTAAACTGGCAGCACCAATCGTGCGGAGCTTCCGCAGATGGCCCCGCGCGCATCAACCCAGACTAAGGAACCAGCATGCGCCGAACAGTACGCCGACGTGCCGCAGCCGGCCTCATCGCCTCCCTCGCTTTGATTCTTCCCACGGCTCTTCCGGCGTCAGCGGCGCCGACGGAGGGGCAAATAGTGCTCGACGGCGCCACCTCCGCCGAGGGCATCGCGGCAGGGGAGGGCAAGACTTTCTATGCGGGGGAGCTGGCCACGGGTGACATCTTCCGGGGCGATATCCGGCAAAGCACCGCGACCCGCTTCATCGATGCCCCTGCCGGGCGCGCAGCCGCCGGTATGAAGGCCGATCCCTGCCATGACCTGCTGTTCGTGGCAGGCGCCGCTACCGGAAAGGCGTTCGTCTACAACACCAGCACGGTCAAGCCGGTTGCTGACCTCAGCCTGGCCAAGGGATTCATCAACGACGTCACGCTCACCAGCGACGGCGCCTGGTTTACCAACTCAGCCGCGGCAGAACTCTATTTCCTGCCGGTGGCAGAGGACGGCACACTGGGCACGGTGAAGACCCTCAAGCTGAGCGGCCCGGCAGCGGACCTCAAGGAGGGGTTCAACCTCAACGGCATTGCCGCTGTGCGGGACGGGAACGTATTGATCGTTGCCCACACGGCTGACGGTGCGCTATCCACGGTGGACCCGGAGACAGGCCAGAGCGCGGCCATTGAGGGTGTCAGCGTTCCGTTCGTGGACGGCATCCTGGTGCGCGGCGATACTCTCTGGGCGGTCCAAAATCAGCTGAACCAGATTGTCCGGATCCACCTGGCCGGCGACCTGTCCTCCGGCGCCGTCCGGGACACCATCAAGAGCGATGCGTTCAACGTCCCCACCACCGTGGCGTTGTTCGGCAACACGCTGGCTGCCGTCAATGCGCAGTTCAACCAGCCGCCGAGCCCGTTCGAAGTGGTGCTGGCTCCGGCCCGGAACTAGTGCAAGAAAACTGGCTGGCAGCGGAAGCTGCCAGCCAGTTTTCGGAACCCAATGACCGGGGCGGATCAGATGGTCCGCGGCGCCTTGGCCAGGTTGTCCGTCAGCTCCTTGGCGTTCTGCCGTGCCACGTAGGCCGGGCGGTCGCGCTCCACGCGCCAGCTCTCGGAGAGAGGGCCAACGTTCACGGTGTCGAAACCGAATTCGTCGTAGAGGCGGCTAACCAGTTCGGCAGCTTCCGGGTAGTCGCTGGCCGTGGCAAGGGCCCGGCGGTTTTCTGTGCCGGCGGGAGTCCCGTCGGTGGTGATGTCCTTGGCCATGATGTGGTTGAAGCCCTTGGCCACCTTGGACTGGGAGAGGTGTTCCTGGAGCATTCCGGAGGTGGTGGTTTCGCCGTTGTCCAGGGCGGGGATCCTGCCGTCCCGCTCCCAGTAGTAATTGTTCGTGTCGATCACAATCTTGCCGGCCAGCGGCTCCACCGGGACGTCCTTGTAGTTCTTCAGCGGCACCGTGACCACGGCGAAGTCGCCGGCGGCAGCCGCTTCCGCTGACGTGGCCGCCCGGGCACTCGGGCCGAGCTCAGCCACCAGGTCCTGGAGGGTTTCCGGCCCCCGGGAGTTGCTGATGACCACGTCGTAGCCCAGCTCCACGGCCTTCCGTGCAACCTGGCTTCCAATATGTCCTGCACCGATGATTCCGATTGTTGTCATATGGGCGGCAACACCGATCCCAGCAGGGATATTTCATTCAGCGGCCGGGACTGAGACTGTGCCTACTTTCCCAAGTAGCGCCCGGGCCGGTGGTTCAGCGCGAGGATCAGGTTCAGGAGGGTGGCCCCGGCGGCGGACAGCAGCACCATCAGCGGCGGCACGAGGACGAGCGAGGCCAGCACGATTGCCACGTCCAGCACCATCTGCACATACCCGGCCCGCCATTTCAGTTTCTCCTGCAGCAGCAGGGCCAGGATATTGAACCCGCCCAGGCTGGACTGGTGCCGGAACAGGATCAGCAGGCCGACGCCGGCCAACAGGTTCCCGGCCAGCGCACCGTAGAACGGATCGATGTGCAGCGACCCCAGCGCCGCCGGGTGCAGGCCGGCCATCAGGGACACCAGGGCGATGGCTGCACCCGTGCGGAGGGCGAAGTTCCAGCCCTTTTTCCACACGGCAAGGGCGAAGAACGGGAGGTTCACGGAGAAGAAGATGATGCCGAAGGGCAAACCGATTGAGTAGCTGAGCAGCAGCGCCAGGCCGGCCGTTCCGCCCGTGACCGCACCGCTCGCCTTCAGCAGGAACAGGCCCAGGGAAGCGGCGAAGGTGCCGGTAAGAATGCCCAGGACGTCCTCAACCACGGAATGGCGGACGGCCGACGGCGGCGCGGCACCTTCCGCCGTCGGCTCTTCCATGTGCCGGGCGCGGGCGCGGGCGAGGGCAGCAGCTGCGGCTGCGTCAGCGGGAGTTTCAACAGAGGTGCTCACTGGGCGGCTGCTTCACCCAGGAACCGCCCGCGGTCGGCCAGGACTGCAAGGACCCGGTCATTGGTGGCGGCATCGGCAAGGGTGATCCGCACTCCGTCAGCGGCATAGCCGCGTGCGAGGATGTCAGCTTCGGACAAGGCTTTGAGGAGTCTTTCCCGCAGGGCGTCGGAGGCGCGGAGCCAGTAGAAGTTGGCCTGGCTGTCCGGCACGTCCCAGCCGTAGCTGCGGAGTGCCTCGATGACCCGGGTCCGTTCCTTGGCAACGGCTTCGGTACGTTCCAGGATCTCGTCACCTGCCGCAAGGGAGGCGACGGCGGCTGCCTGGGCCATTCTGTTCACGCCGAAGGGAACGGCGGTGCGGCGGAGGCCCTCGGCAATGTCTGGGCGGGCTATCGCATAGCCGATCCGCAGCCCCGCCAGGCCGTAGGCTTTGGAGAAGGTCCGGAGGATGCAGAGGTTGGGGTAGCGGCGGTAGAAATCCAGCGAGTCCACGCCCGGCCCGCGCTGGAACTCGATGTAGGCCTCGTCCAGAACCACCAGCACGCGCGGGGGCACGGACTGCAGGAACTCCTCCAGCAACTTCGCGCTGATGGAGACGCCGGTGGGGTTGTTGGGCGAGCACAGGATCACCAGCCGGGTGTGCTCGGTAATGGCCTGCGCCATGGCCGCGAGGTCGTGGTGCTCGCTGGGCAGCAGCGGCACGGGGACTGACACGGCGCCGGCCACCGCCACCAGGATGGGATAGGCCTCGAAGGACCGCCACGCGTACACTACTTCGTCGCCGTGCCCGCAGACGGCCGAAATGATCTGCTGCAGCACCCCGGAGCTTCCCGGTCCGGCGGCGATTTCTTCGGCGCTGACGCCAAAATGCCGGGCTATGGCTTCACGGGCCTCCACAGCCCCCATGGTGGGGTACCGGTGGATCCTGCCCGCCTCGGCTGAAATGGCGTCAATGACGGACGGCAGGGGAGCGAAGTGGCTTTCATTCGAGGCGAGGGCTGCGGTGAGGTCAGACTGGGCGCTCTTGCCGGCCACATAGGCGGGTAGCTGGGCGACGGCGGCGCGGAGCTCGGGTGCCCCGGTTTCGGGAAGGGTGCTGGTCATGGACAGCATGGTGCGGGAATTCGGGATGTCTGCGCAACAGAGGTCGTTTGGGCAGGACAGATCCCGCGCGTCCCTGTTTCCCAAGTGGCAAAATGCTCAGTATGCACCTCATTGACGCGCTGGACGCAGAGATCCTCCTCACACTCGACCGCGACCCGCAGGCAACCGTCCTGTCCCTCTCGAGGACGCTCGGCGTGGCGCGCAATACCGTGCACGCCCGGCTCCGCCGCCTGGCCAACGACGGCAGCCTCGCACCCTTCAGTCAGCGGGTTCGCACCGAGGCGCTGGGCCTGCCGCTCATTGCCTTCATTTCGATCTCCATCAGCCAGTCCTCCAGTGACACGGCCGTTGCGGCACTGCAGACCATTCCGGAGATCATCGAAATGCATGCCACCACCGGGGACGCCGACCTGATGGCGAAGGTGGCCGCAAGGGACCCGGCCGACCTGCACCGGATCACCAACGCGATGCTGGCGATTGACGGCGTCGTCCGCACCAGCACGGCCATGTCCCTGGTGGAAGTCATGCCCACCCGCACGGTGCCGCTGCTGCGGGCAGCAACCGGGAAGTAGTGGCTCCTTAATCGAAGAGCTCCAGCGCGTCGATGAGCGCATCCACGAAAGCGGTGAGGATCGCCGGCTGGGTGCGGCCGGTCATGGTCTGGATCTGGCCCTGCCGCTGGCGCAGCACCGGGTGGTCGACATTGACCAGCACCAGGTCCTCCCGATCCCGCCGGTCCAGGGACAGCCCGCTGACCAGGGAAACCCCGACCCCTGCCCGCGCGAACTGGATCACCGGGTTGATGTGGTCGCTTTGCAGGCTGATGGAAGGGGTGAGGCCTTCGATCTGCATGGCGAGGTCCAGCAGTTCCCGCTGGCTGGAACCCGGGGCTGTGATGGCCAGTTTATAGCGGCACAGGTCCTGCAGGGTGGCGCCGGGTTGCGCCGCCAGCGGATGGCCCGGCGCCACCAGGGCATAGGCTACGGGGGTGGGCATGGAGTGTTCCACCGTCACCCTGGACTGCGGCCCCAGGGAAAACACTGCGGCGACGTCCGCTTCGCCTTCCGCCACCCGGCGCGTCCCCTCGGAGGATGAGACGACGTCAAGGTGGAATTCCACGTCGTCATGCTGGCGGCTGAAGTTGGCGATGGCTGACGGCACCCAAACACGGGCAAATCCCTCTGCGCACGCCACGCGCAGGGTGCGGGTCTTCCGCTGCATGGACACCAGCAGTTCTTCGCGGACGGCAGCTCCTTCCGCCTCGGCCCGGCGCACGTAGGCGAGCAGGAGCCGGCCGGCCTCCGTCAGCTCCACTCCACGCGCATGGCGGTTGAACAGCGGCGTGCCCAGGGAGGATTCCAGCTTGTTGACTTGGCGGCTGATGGCGGATGCCGAGACGTGAAGTCGCGCGGCCGCCTCGGTGAGTGTGCCCTCCTGGGCCACTGCGTGGAAATACAGCAGTGCCGGGGTGAGCATGTTCATAATGGTCCTTGATCCGGCCGGTTTGCATTCAAGTCAAAGCTCGTCGACAAAATGATACTGGTTGTTTTCCCCTGCCAGACCTAGTTTTGAACTCACGTTCCAACAGCAGAGGTGGCATTGATGCAGCATCGCGAGCAACTGACGGCGGCAGCAGGGGAGTACGTTGATTCCGGCCGCTTCGAAGCGGACCTGGAGAGGATCGTTTCCTACCCGTCTGAGAGTTCGACGGCGGAGGGCCGGGTTGCGCTGAAGTCATACCTCGATGAGGTGGTTGAGCCGACGTTTGCCGCCCTCGGTTGCTCCGTGGAGCGTTACGACTCCTGGCGTGGCGGCAACAATTCCTTCCTGGTGGCTAGCCGTCACGAGGATCCGGAACTGCCGACGGTTCTTTGCTATGGCCATGCCGACGTGGTGGACGGCCAGGCGGCAGCCTGGACCAACGGCCGGAACCCATGGGTGCTGCATGACGAGGGAGACCGCTGGTACGGCCGGGGTTCCGCTGACAACAAGGGCCAGCACTGGATCAATCTCGTTGCCCTCCAACTGCTCCTTGAACAGCGCGGAAGCCTCGGCTTCAACCTGGTGTTCCTCCTGGAAGGAGCGGAGGAAATTGGTTCCCCTGACCTCGCCGACTTCGCCCGCGAACACCGGGACGCCCTGCAGGCCGACGTCTTCATCGGATCAGACGGGCCCCGCCTGGCCGCCGTTAGCCCCACGGTATTCCTTGGCGCCCGCGGCGGCGTGACCTTCCACCTCAAGGCAGACCTGCGCAGCAGTTCCTACCACTCCGGCAACTGGGGCGGCCTGCTGCGGAACCCAGCCACCACTGTGGCGGCTGCCGTAGCCTCCCTGGTGGACGGGCACGGCATCATCAGGCTCCCGGAACTGCTTCCGGCGGGAATCCCTGACTCCGTAGCCTCTGCGCTGGAACTCATCGACGTGGTTCCCCAACCCGGCGACCCAGAGTCCGATCCCACGTGGGGAGACTCTTCCCTCAGCCCGGCGGAGCGGTTGTACGCCTGGAATGCGCTCGAAGTCCTTGCGCTCGGGGCCGGCAACCCGGCCAAACCCGTCAACGCCATCCCTGGCTCAGCCACCGCCAGCCTGCAGCTCCGGTTCGTTCCCGGAACGGACATCGAAAACCTCGAGTCCGCCGTTCGGCGGCACCTCGACGCCGCCGGGTTCGGAATGGTTGACATCGAGGTGGGCCAGTCCTTCCCCGCCAGCCGGCTTGATCCGGACAGCCCCTGGGTGGAGTGGGCCTTGACGTCGCTTGCTGAAACCACGGGGCGCAAGCCTGTGCTGTTGCCCAACATCGGCGGCTCGCTGCCAAGCTTTGTCTTCGCCGAAGTCCTCGGACTCCCCACTCTGTGGATTCCGCATTCCCACCCCGGCTGCCAGCAGCACGCCCCTAATGAACATCTGCTCAAATCGGTGGCCCGCGAAGGCCTGCAGATTGCCGCCGGCCTTTTCTTCGACCTCGCCACCGCCGTCATCCCAGTGCACAGCTCCCGTCCCGGCACCGCCGTTCCCGCCGGCTCCGCTGCCTGAAATCCTTGGAGTCTTCATGACCATCCCGCAGCAAAAGAATCAACCCGGTCCCGTCCAGAACGAGGGCAGGCAGTCCGCCACCCGGGGAATCGTGGCTGCCACCATCGGGAACGCACTCGAATGGTTCGACGTCGCCATCTACGCCCTCCTGGCCATCTACATTGGCAGGAACTTCTTCCCAAGCCACGACCCCGGCGTCGAACTCATTCAGGCCTTTGCCGTCTTTGGCGTTTCCTACCTAATCCGGCCGCTCGGCGGCCTGGTGCTGGGTTCATTTGCCGATCGGCACGGACTGAAGAAGGGCCTGACCGTCACTATCCGGCTCATGGTCCTGGGGACAGCATTGCTGGCCTTCATGCCCAGCTACGGAACCATCGGGATATTCGCGCCGATCGGCATCGTCCTTGCCCGCCTTATCCAGGGTTTTTCTGCGGGAGGCGAGTTTGGCGCCGCGACCGCCTACCTGATTGCGCAGAACGGCAAGCGCAAAGGGTTTCTGGGCAGCTTCCAGTTCGCCAGCCAGGGACTGGGCAGCCTACTCGCCGCCATCCTCGTTGCCGTCCTCACTACCGTCCTGTCCGACGCCCAGATGACTGAATGGGGATGGCGCATCCCCTTCCTGTTTGGGCTGCTGGTAGGGCCGGCCGGGTTCCTGATCCGAAAAGAAATGAAGGAGGTTCCGCTGCCGGAAAAGCCGGAACATGAAAAGCATTCGCCCATCAGGGAGGTGTTCGCCACGCAAAAAGTGGGGATGCTGATCGCCGGCGGAGCGTTGGCCGTTTCCACCGCCTTGAACTTCATCCTGCAATACATGCCCACGTTCGCCATCAAGGAACTCGGCCTGGAGCCGGGCATTTCCTTCACTTCGCTGATCATTACCGGCGTGATCCTGACCTTCGGAACGCCTGTGGTGGGGCATCTTTCGGACAAGTTCGGCCGGATGGCCATCATGGTGCCCACCGTAGTGGTGCTGCTGGTCGCCGTCGTCCCCTTGTTCCTGTGGGTGATCAGCGCCCGGTCCTTCCTGGTGCTGGCGCTGGTGATGGCTGTCCTCGGCCTACTCAAAGCGGCCTACTTCGGCGCACTGCCGTCCGTCATGTCCGATTCCTTCGATGCCCGCACCCGTGCCACCGGCCTCTCCTTCAGCTACAACACTGCGGTGGTAGCCTTCGGTGGCTTTACGCCCATGATCGCTTCCTACCTGGTGCAGCAAACGGGTCAGGCGGTGGCGCCCGGCTACTACCTGGCCATCATCGCGATCATTAGCCTCGTTGCCCTCGGGGCAGGAGTGAAATTCCGCGGCATCCGCTGACCGGGTGTCACACAGCAAAGCGCCGCCCGCCTTGGGGGAAGGCGGGCGGCGCGTGCTTATGGGTTCGGAACGGTCAGTGGCCGCCGAGGTTGCCGCCGACGGGCGGCAGGCCGCCGTCAGCATCGCGCTCGCGATCCTCGCGCCGTTCTCCGGCGCTGAGGTTCTCGCCCGCCACGGTGTCATCGGACTCGCCGGTGGTGTCCACCAAGCCGTTGGTCTGGTCGAACGGGTGGCCGATCCTGCTGTCATCCAGGTCGGCGACCGAACCGGAGGAGCCTGCTGCCGCCGTCGTGCCTGCGGCAGGCACTCCGGTGCCCGCGTCCGCCGAGCCGGTGGTGGCACCGGTGGTCAGGGGTTCGGCAGGAACAACCGGTTCTGCCGGGACCACGGGAGTGGTCTCCGTGACCGTCACGTCAGCGGTCTCGGTCTTGTCCTTGTTGCCGCTGGCCGCCATCGCCGCCGCCGCACCCGCAGCCGCAGCCAAACCTACGCCGGCCGCAACCTTGCCGGAGACGCCGGCCTTGCCGGAATCACCGCGGGAAGCGCCTGCATGTTCAACGCCGGGGGTGCCTGCATTGGTGCCCGGGTTCACGCTGCCGCGCCACGCACCGCTGGCGTAGCCTTCGTCTTCAATGAATTCCTTGAACTTCTGCAGGTCCGATTCGGCCTGGCGGTCAACGACGTTGAGCTTGTCGCCCACCTTCTCGACCAAGCCCTCGGGTTCATACTCAAGGGTCAGCTGGATGGAGGTCTGGCCGCCTCCCACGTCCTCGAAGTCCACTGCGCCGGCGTTCGTGGCGCCTTCGGTGGCGGCCCAGGCAACCCTGCGGTCCGGGACCTGCTCAAGGATCTTGGCCTCCCACTGCCGGCGGACGCCGCCGATCTCCGCCACCCACTCCAGCCTGTCGTCGCTAAGCTGGGTGACGCTCTTGACGCCGCCCATGAAGTGCGGGAATTCCTCGAACTGGGTCCACTGGTTATAAGCCGTGCTCACCGGTACGTTCACCAGAATGCGTTTTTCCACCTTCGTGCTCATAACGTCTCCTTCGCTTTGTTACCGGGAACCGATGACTTGGAAAATCATCAGCATGCTTACCAACATACCTTTTGGTTGGTCCCGTTTCCAGAGCGGCGGTGACAAAGATGGAAACCCGGAGGGAGGCGGGCCTACCTCAAGGGGCTACTACGACGCCATAGGAACCCTCATTGAGCGTGCTTCGTTTGCTGGAAGGAGCCACCACGCCGAACTCGTAGCCCTGGGCGCGGATTGCGTCGATGGTGCTCGCCAGATAGTCCCATTGGGAGGCGGGGCAGGACAGGACATCGTTGCCATCGTGCAGAAGGATGATTGCGCCGGGGGCAACCTCATCCAGCACGTACTTCTGGACTCCAGCTGCACCGGGGCACTCGTAGTCGCCGGGTTCCCCCACGGCCCAATGCCACTGAATGCCTCCGCTCATGCCAATGCTCCTGATGTATTTCAGCGAGTAAGGGGTGCTGTTGCCGAACGGAAAGCGCATCAGGTTGGGCGACGTACCGGTTATGGCCTTGATCGCGGCGTTGGTGCTGTCGACCTCCTGCTTCTGGTTCGCCTGCGCGAGGTCGGGGAAATTGGCGTGGTCGTACGAGTGGTTTCCAATGGTGTGGCCCTCGTCCTTGATGCGGCGGACCAGATCCGGGTACTGCTGGACGTGGGAACCCTGCAGGAAGAACGTTGCCTTGACGCCCTTCGCCTTGAGGGTGTCCAGGACAAAGGCGGTGCGCTCGGGCGAGGGCCCGTCATCGAAGGTCAGGCCGATCAAAGGCTTGTCGGCCGCGTTGGCTGCAGGGGCGCCCGTCAGGAGCCCCAGGGCCAGGCTCGCGGCTGCCAGAGCCACGACGGCAATCTTGCTCTTCATGGTGCTCTTTCCCTTCCCAAGGTTGCTTTCAACCTTGTTTTAGGTGAGCACCCTACGGCGGGCTTAAAGCGGGTGTAAACAGGTGCAGCGCGTCGACTGGGTAACTTCTGCCAGCCACCAAAAGGCCCGTTATGCCGCCGTTATATTCCGCCTCAGATGTCTTGGAAACGGGCGACGGCGGCACCC
>Ga0308170_10001112_pt1 | contig 27678 bp, 19 predicted proteins | sample PhyBR2_2_FD_202136 | JGI IMG/M metagenome (GOLD analysis project Ga0308170, IMG submission 202136) | Phyllosphere microbial communities from UC Gill Tract Community Farm, Albany, California, United States - DLSLSB.R2 | ecosystem: Host-associated > Plants > Phyllosphere > Unclassified | place...
CTCGAAGGCCACAGCACGGGGACAGTAATAACCGCCCAGCGAGACGCCTTCGAGGCCAATGCGCTTCGCGTCGATCTCGCTGCGGGTTTCCAGCCAGTCCACGACCTTGCTGGCCCAGCGCTCGCTATCGAATACCGCGTGCATGCCGTGCACGCGCAAGGCTTCGCCGGTTCCGGGCTGATCGATCACGAGCGAGGAAACGCCGCGTTGGGCGAGCCAGCGCGGCAAGCCCACCCGGTATTTCATTTCCTTGGTCGAGTCGAGGCCGTTGACCTGAACCAGGATGGGCGCGGGACCGTCGACGCCTTCGGCGCGCGTATAGAGACCGGAAATATGCGCGTCGCCGTAAGGGATCTCGACGCGCTCGCAGTTTTCGCCTGCGAGCTCGATGCCGCGGGCGAACACGTCGAGGAAGCGCCGGTACAAGGCGAGACGGCCCTCCGAACCATGCGCCTGGAGGCGCTCAGCGGTCAGGTAGTAGGTGGCAGCCCGGCCATATTTGTCGCCGGCAGAGATCAGGCGGCCACGCGCTTCGTCTTCTTCGGCGAGACCGCACAGTTTGTCGGCCATGCGTGCCCAGGTTTCGCGAAAGGCGCGCGTGCCTTCGGCATCCGGCTGTTTCGCTGCGTCCTGCAGCGGTGCGCACATCTCCTCGATCTCGCCGATCCTGGCACCCATTTCGATGGCCAGGTCGACCGACAGGTTCCAGACGTAATTGGTTGGGAAATATTTGAACATTGTCTTTTGCTTTCCTAAGTTATGGATGGCAGCCGGCTTGCACCGGCATGCCAATCATCCGGGGGTATTCGTTGAGGGACTTTGCGTGCCGACGCTCGACGCGGTCGGGCTGGTGTCCGGCGCAGTAAGCGATGCGCGTTGTTTCGGCAGCAGAAAGAAACTAAGTGTCGGCAGCAGGATCAAAGCGCCGAGCATATTTACCAGGAACATGAACGCGAGCAGGATGCCCATGTCAGCTTGGAACTTGATTGGAGAGAACGCCCAGGTTGCCACCCCGACCGCAAGGGTGACGCCGGTCAGCATCACGACCTTTCCCGTAAACAGAAGTGCACGGTAATAGGCTTCGGACAGGCTCATGCCCTCCTTCATGCGTGCCTGCATTACACTCAGGATGTACAGGGCATAGTCGATGCCGATACCGACGCCAAGCGCGATAACAGGAAGTGTTGCGACCTTGACGCCGATGCCGAGGAAGACCATCAGGGCTTCGGCCAGCACCGAGGTGAGCATGAGCGGCAGCACTGCCACGACCACTGCGCGCCAGGAGCGGAAGGTGATGAAGGACAGGACGATCACAGCGCCGTACACGAGGAACAGCATTTCGTACCACGAACGCTTGACGACGATATTGGTCGCCGCTTCGATACCTGCACTGCCCGCCGCCTGCATGAACTGGATGTCGGCGCTGTTGTTGGCTGCAGCAAAACCTTCGACATGGTTCACGACCCGGGTGAGCGTGTCGGCGCGGTGGTCCTTCAGGTACACGTACATCGTCAGCAGGCCACAAGATTCGTTGTAGAGGCCGCGCGGTGCGCCTGCGGTGACGGTATTGAGCATGTCCTGGTTCTTGACCAGCTCGTACCATTTCGGATTGGCTTCGTTCAGGCCGCTCAGCATGCGCCGGTTGAGCAGCGCCAGCGTGTTGACCGATTCCACACCGTCGAGCTGGCGCAGCTCCCATTCGAGCGCATCGACACGCTTGAGTACCTCGTAATTCGAGCAGCCACCATTGTCAGGGGTCTTCACCAGCACGGCATAGACGTCGCTGCCCGCGCCGTAGTGCTTGTTGACGAAGGCGACGTCCTGGTTATAGCGGGAATTTGCGCGCAGCTCCGGCGCACCGGGATCAAGGTCGCCGATTTTCAGGCGCAGGCTTGCAGCGAAGCCACCAGCCGCGATCGCGATGGCACACAGTACTGCCAGAGTCGCATAGCGCTTGCGGGTGAACAGGTCCAGGAAACGCCACAGACCTTCCTTCTCCTTGCCCGTTGCCTCTGCCGCTTCGGCGCGCAGGCTGCGCTCGGCTGCCCTTGGACTGACACCGGTGTACGACAGCAGGATCGGCAGCAGGATCAGGTTCGTGAAGATCAACGCGGCGACACCGACGCTGGCCGCGACCGCCAGTTCCTTGATGACCTGGATGTCGATCACCAGCAGCACCGCAAACCCGACTGCATCGGCCAGCAAGGCGGTCAAGCCAGCCAGGAACAGGCGGCGGAATGTAAAGCGCGCTGCGACCAGCTTGTGCGCGCCACGGCCGATGTCCTGCATGATGCCGTTCATCTTTTGGGCGCCATGGCTCATGCCGATCGCGAAGATCAGGAACGGCACGAGCATCGAGTATGGATCGAGCGCATAGCCGAGTGTCGGCAGCAGACCGAGCTGCCAGACGACAGCGATAAGCGAGCTGATCACGACAAGAACGGTCGAACGCACGCAGCGGGTAAACCAGTAGACCATCGCTGCGGCGATCGCGATCGCCACCGCAAAGAACAGCAGCACCTGGCGCAGGCCGTCAATCAGGTCGCCCACAACCTTGGCGAAACCAGTGATATGGATGTCCACGCCTTGCGCCTGGTACTTGGTACGGATGGTTTCCAGGGCGGCGGACAGCTTCTGGTAGTCGAGCGGCTTGCCTTGGGCATCGACAGCGTTCAGCGGCACGTAGATCACGCTGGAACGTGCATCGAGGGCAACGGCCTGACCGATTTCGCCAGAGCGCGCGATATTGGTCTCGAGCTTGCGCAGGCTTGCCTCGCCGCCGTCATAGTCTTCAGGGATGACGGGGCCGCCTTCGAGTCCTTCTTCGGTCACACCGGTCCAACGGGTGTTCGGTGTCCACAACGATTTCATGAATGGACGCTCGACACCAGGCAACAGGAAGACTTCATCGTTGATTTTCGCTAGCGTGTCGAGATAGCGGCGGTCGTAGATCGTTCCTGCCGGGTTCGCTACGACAATGCGCACAGCGTTACCCAGTCCGCTCAACTCGCCGCGGTATTTCAGATAGTTGGTGATGTAGGGATGCCCGGTCGGGATGGTCTTCTCGAAGCTCGCATTCAGGCGCAGCTTGCTGGCCTGGAACCCGAGAATGCCGGTAACCAGCGCACAAAACAGGATGACGATGAGCCGATGGTTGAACAGCAGCCGCTCGAGCCACGAGCCGGATTTCACGTCGAAGCCGGCGAGGTCGCCCGCGCCCTGACGGTCGGAGGAAGAGGTCGTGATCATTTTGCAGCCATCGAAGTAGGTGAAGCGGAACCTGGGACCAGCGCGGCGGCGGGCAGGTGAATTGCCCCGAAGATAGTGGCGACGACAACGCTGCCGTCGGACTGGACCAGAAGATCATTCAAGGGTGGCAGGCCAGGCGTTTTCAGCGGACACAGCGGACCGCCGTTTGGACTGCCGACCAGCAGCTGACCCGCCTGGTTTGTCATCAACAGCGAACCATCAGGACGCATCACCGCTGCGGTGATCGACACCGGCACCGGTGCCTCCAGCTTCTGCCAGGTCGCACCACGGTCTATGGAGCGATAGGCATTGCCGCGCAGGCCGGCCACGATGGCGTCGCCGCCCTTCCCCACGGCCATCGTGAAGAAGCTGCCTTTGTAGCCGGTATCGATCCGCTCGAAGCGTTCGCCGCCGTCGATGGAACGCAGCAACAGCCCCTGCTCGCCAGCGATATAGACCGTGTCGCCAACGGCGTGGACGGCGTACAGGTGATTACCGCGTGGGTTGTCGAGATGGCTCAGCCAGGGCGCCCAGGTCTTGCCGCCGTCGCGGGTGCGGAAAATCAGGTTGTATGCCCCGACCGCGAAACCGTTGTTCTCATCGGTGAAATGCAATCCCAGGAATGGCTTGTCCGGCCCGTCGCTGACAAGGCGCTGTGCCTCGCTCAGGTAAGCCGCATTGCCGCTGCCTTGCGCATCGCGTAGCGCCAGTTGCGCAGCCTGGATACCATCGAGCTGGCGTGTCCAGGTTTCTCCACCGTCGGTGCTGTGCAGGATGACACCATAGTGCCCTACCGCCCAACCTTTGGAAGGTGTCGGGAACTGGACTGCGGCAAGCGTCACGCTGCTTGGCACCTTGGCCTGGCGCCAACTTGCACCATTGTCGTCCGATAGCACGATGATGCCGCGCTCGCCGACCGCGACCAGGCGCTTGCCGGCATGCGCCAGGCTGGCCAGGAAGGCCTTGGCTGGTGCGCGCACCATAACTGCGGAACGCGACATCGGATCCGCCGCAGCCGTGGCCGTGGCCGTGGCCGTGGCCGTGGCCGCATGCGCCGGACTTGCGGCAAAGGCACAGGCGCAAGCAAACCCGAGCAGCGCGCTCTTGTGAAGTATTGTTTTCATCGTGAATTGCTCCGATACCCGGACCGGCGCACACCGGTCCGGTAGTGGGACGCCTGGATCAGCGCTGCCCTTCGCCTGCCATGGCTTCAGGCGTGAAGACCGTATTGCCGTAGTGCGGCATGATTTTGTATTGCTCTGACTTTTCGTTCAGCACACCGTTGACGTACCACGCACCCGACACCAGATCGTAGAAGCCGAATTGCTGCGGAGGCACGGTGGCGGGCAGGTCAGGCATGACGATCGGGTTGGAGAACATGGTCTTCCACAGCTGGCCGTTGGCGTCCCAGCGGTCGCCCAGCACGGCAGTCCAGGTGTCCTCGTCGAGGTAGTAGCGGCCCTTTGGCGCCTGATGGCGCTTGCCGGCCGCCAGACTGGCCTCCACCACCCAGACACGATGCAGCTCCCAGCGGATATGGTCGGGGTTCAGATGATGTTCACCGAGCAACTCGCTCACTTTCGGTTGCAGCATCTTGTTGGCGTTATAGGGGATGTACATCTCCTTCTTGCCAACGAGCTTCCAGTCGAAGCGGTCGAGCCGTCCGTTGAACACGTCGACTTCGTCGAAGGCCATGATGCCCGCGGTCGCCGGAGTCGGCGTATCGCAGCAGGCGATCGGCAGCTTGCGCACGCGGCGCTGGCCGGTCAGATAGACCCAGGCCTGGCTGCGCTCGGCCTTGAGATTTTCGCGCCCGAGAATGGCCTCACCGGCGCGGATCGGCGGACCCGCGTTGACCAGCCGGATCAGCCAGTAATCGCCGTTGAACGACGCAGCGTCGCCATCCTTCGCGTAGTACGGCATCTGGAAATCACCGCGTCCGTCGACCGTGACGACCGGCTTGCCGTCGGCGGTCACCTGGATGCCGCGGAAGTCGACGTGCCAGTCGCTGCCGCGCCAGCGCAGCGAATGGTTCCACATGGCTTCGGCGCCGCTTTTCGGGATCGGGAACGGGATGCCGCCGTAGACGCCCTCGGGCGTCAGCCCGTTCAGCTTGCCGTTGACGGCATTTTTCGCGGTATTGTCGTAGACCCATTGCGGGGCAGCAGCCGTGCGGTGAGTCGGGTAGACGTCCACGCGATAAGTGTCGGGATACTTCTTCAGCATCGCTTTCACGCCTTCGCTCAGCTTGTCCGCATATTGTGCGGCGTTCTTCGCAGTGATGCTATAGAGCGGCTTTTCGCTCGCGAACGGATCGGGGCGGCGTCCCCCGTTGGTAAATCCAGGAACGGCCTTGGTATAGCCACCGTCCCAGGCCGGAATCGTGCCGTCCTTGTTGCCGGCTCGTTCTCCGCCGAGCGGCGTCAGGGTGGTCTTCAGCTGTGCCGCCTCTTCAGGGGTGGACGCCTGCACGACTCCGCTCAGGAGAAGTGCGCCGCACAGAGCTACGAGCGTTTTCGTGTGGTGATGACTCATGATTGTCTCCTTGATGTTAGAAGGTGCGCCGCACCGACAGCGATACATAGTCGCGGTCTTTCAGGCTCTGGCCGAAGGTCTGGTTGGCCAGCGAGATCGGTGTCAGGAAGCTGTCTTCGCGGCCGAAATAATGGGTGTAGCTCAGGCCGATGCGCCAGGCATCCAGATAGGTCGCATTGATGCCGAGGTTGAGGTCGCCGCCGTGCGGCGTGCCAAAGGCGCCGACGACGCTGGACTTGCCGTTGGGCGTATAACCCAGACCGATGGGCACGCTAATGTCGACGCCCGGATAAGCCTGGCGATATGTCGGCTCGTAGATCGTACGCAGCGACCATGCACTGCTGCTCGCATTCGGGTCGAGCGCTGCAGGATTCTTGGTAATGCTGGTACGACGATTCCACGCTACTTCTCCGATCCAGCTGGCTTCGGACGAGATGAAGCTCGGCCCGAGCGAGGCGATCCAGGAAAACTGCGCCTGCACCGAGTTGCCGACGGCGTACAGCGGATGCTTGTCATTGTCACTGCCGACCACGTCGACCTGGGCGGTACTTTGCAGCCCGAGATTGCGGTGGACCGAAACTTCGCCGGCGAAATTCACGTTGCCGACGGACGTGCTGGCACTGACGCCATAGGTCCGGGTGTGCTTGTGATAGACCAGCTGGTATTCTCCGATCTGGTTCGGTGCAAGCGGCGCTGCACTGAACTGGCCTGGCTTGAGCAGAACCTGGAAAGCGCGGTCGTTATACTGGAGCGCATAGAAGCCGAAGTCGATATCGCCGTTTTCCGGGCGGTATTTCAACTGGAGGCCGCCCTGCCCCGAGTTACCAGGCTCCATGTCTTTGGCACGGCCAAAGAAGACCGCAGTGCCGGCGCCGGGCACGTAGAGGATGTTCGATCCAGGCAGGGTGAAGTCGGGAGCGATGCCTGAGAAGTAGCTTCCCATGCCCGGCAGGCGGTTTTCTTCCCAGCCAAGCTTGTAGTAGCCCGCGAGTGCGAGGTTTGGCGTGAGCTGGATCTGCGCCGAGACCTGATTGTCGGGTCGGATCAGTTCGTTAAAACGCAGGTTCGGTACCGACAGCGCCTTGCTGACGTCGATTGGCGCCTGGCCTGCGGCGATGCCATTCCCGCCAAAAAACAGGCTCTCGCCCCATATCAGCGCATGGCGGCCGATACGGAAAGTCACCGGCTTGCCAGCTGGCTCGAAACGACCGGACACAAAAGCGTCCAGCAATTCGGCATCGCGGCCATTGATCTTGCGTGTCTCCCGTGCGAAGCGATTGTGAGCCAGGCCGAACGCGTTCACTGTGCTTGGTGAACTATCGTTGTCATTGGTACCGGAATACTCGCTGTCGTACCAGGCCGCGCCGCTCAGGCGCACTCCGAAATTCTTGTAAGTCGCATCGAACTCCGACAGCAGGTCGAGGCGGTTCGATACCAGGCCGCGATCGAAATTGCGCACCCCATCGTCCTGGTTCGGATCGACCTTCAGCCGTTCCGACTGATCCTTTACGCGGAAAGCCGCGCTGTACTTCAGCGTGTTATCCCAGCGAATCTTCAAGTCCGGATTTCCCGTCTCGAACTCCGTGCCGTGGGCGAACGGAATAGCGAACAGCTGGGCCAGCAATGCCCCGAGCAGCAGCCTCGATGGTAGCGTGGTCGAATCCTTCTTCCTTTGCATCTTCGTCTCCTAAGTGGCCTGGCTGGCCTGTCTTCTTCTGGTGATGGCTGTATGCGCGAGCAGATACAGCCGGGCGAACGCATGTATTCGCATACGTCATGACGGGAATCTTGCAGGACTAAAGCCGGAGCCGCTGCAAGGCGAACACCGGCGTGAGAAGGATTTGCTCTAAGCCGGAGCGCACGTGACAGAGTGCGATGCGAAACGGCAGACAGTGCGGGTAGGTTTCATGGCGAGGTCTCCTTCATTATTTGGCTCCGTGGCGAAGCTCGATTTGATGAAATGATCATAGTCAGGAAGGAAGCACATGGAAAACCGTTTATTCCGGTGTAAGGTACCGGAAAAATGAATACATGTGCAGGGCAGTTAAACTGCTGATATGAGTGGAGAGTACGAGCGCCGGAAATGTATCGCAGCGCGAAAAAAAGCCCCTTCCAGAGGGGCTTTTCGCTACAGTCAGACGCAAATCTGCTGCCAGTACCTCAGGCCGCGCTGAGCATCCTGTGCGGATCGATGACGAATTTCTTGGCGACGTCTGCATCGAATTCAGAGCGGCGCCATAGCCATCTGGGCGGTGTCAGCCCGAAGCATTTGAACGCGCCTCAGCGTGAGGTCAGGATGTGTCTACTGAACTAGGGGAAGTCCACCTGCAGAACGGAAATGCCCGTGACGATGGGCGAATCCCAGAGTTCGTCGCATGTGCCGAAGCTGCAGCGAAGCCTGCTCGAACGGTGCATGGCTGTCTGGATGGCGGCGTACACCAGACGTGTGGTGTATGGCGCTGTAGATGCTGCCGGGAGCGCTGCTAGACGCGCTCGAGAACAAGCGCGATTCCCTGTCCGACGCCGATGCACATCGTGCACAACGCGTACCGGCCATTGCTGCGGTGCAGCTGGTTCACGGCGGTCATCGCAAGACGGGCGCCGGAGGCACCCAGCGGATGTCCCAGTGCGATGGCGCCACCGTTCGGGTTGATGCGCGGATCATCCTCGCGCAAGCCAAGCTCGCGAATCACCGCCAGGCCCTGCGCCGCAAACGCCTCGTTCAGTTCGATGACGGCGAAGTCGGCCAGCGTGAGGCCAGTCAGGGACAGTACCTTCAACGTCGCCGGCACCGGTCCCATCCCCATCAATCGCGGCATCACGCCGGACGTTGCCATCCCGACGATCCGGGCGCGCGGCGTGAGCCCATGCTGTCGCGCACAGGCAGCGCCCGCGAGCAGCAATGCGCCGGCGCCGTCGTTGATGCCGGATGCGTTGCCCGCCGTCACGCTGCCCTCCGGACGGACGACGGGCCGCAAGGCACTCAGCGTTTCCATGGTGGTCACGCGCGGATGTTCATCCTTGCTGACGGTGACCGGCTCGCCCTTTTTTGCCGCAATGACGACCGGCGTCAGCTCCTCGTCGAACCGGCCAGCCTGCTGCGCTGCGATCGCGCGGGCCTGGCTCGTCATGGCGAAGCGATCCTGGTCTTCCCGGCTGATGCCATATTCGGCCGCCACGTTCTCCGCGGTTTCCGGCATCGTGTCAACGCCGTAGAGTTTTTTCATCACGGGATTGACGAAGCGCCAGCCCATCGTCGTGTCTTCCATTTTCATCGCACGCGAGAACGCGTTCTCCGCCTTGCCGACCACGAACGGCGCACGGGTCATGCTTTCCACGCCTCCCGCGATCATCAGGCCGGCCTCACCGCTCCTGATCGCGCGCGCCGCCGTCCCCAACGCATCGAGGCCGGAGCCGCACAGGCGATTCACGGTAGAACCGGATACGCCGAACGGCAAGCCGGCCAGCAGCGCGGACATGCGCGCCACGTTGCGGTTGTCCTCGCCGGCCTGGTTGGCGCAACCGTAGATGACGTCGTCGACTGCCTCCCAGTCCACTTGAGGATTGCGCGCGATCAGCGCACGGATGGGAATGGCGCCCAGGTCATCCGCGCGGACAGGGGCCAGCGCGCCGTTGTAACGACCGAAAGGTGTACGTTGTGCATCGCAGATGAAAGCGTCGAACATGAAAATCCTTTGAACGATTGATTAAAGCGGAACTAGCCGTGCAGCTGAGGCGTCAGGCCTCGCCGCTGCGTCGCGCAGTACAGCAGCAGGCAGGTAGCGCCGGCTGCCGCGTAGGAAAACGGCCGATCGCCACCCGGCAGAAGGTGAACGAACGACGACCCGAACTGTCCGGCGAAGATCGCCATCGACAGGTGACCCAGCGCGCGATTGCGTTGCGCCACAGGGCTTAACTCGACGATGATGTAGTTGGCCAGCGGGATCGAAAAGCCGAACCCCAGGCCTAGCGTCAAGCCACCCAGCAGGGAAGTGCCGACGGACCCCATCGCCGCGAAGCAAAGGTGAGAGCAGCCGTAGCAAAGGAACGCAAGGCACAGGACGCTGCCTGGAGCGACGAGCTGCACCAGCCGTGGCACCAGCGCGGCAGCACCGACCGCTATCAGTGAGACTCCGGACAAAAAATAACCGATCGCCTGCTCCGACACGCCGAAGGAGGAAAGGCGGAACGGCAAGGAGGTGATCGCGATGAAGAACACGGCCATTGAACCGGCCGCCGCGATAAATACCGCAAGCTGCCCGGACGACCACGTCTGGCCGGCATCGCCTGCCTCCTTCGCCGCATGCCTCGTATCGACATGCGGCACGAAGCACCGCACCAGCGCGAGCAATAACCAGGCCGACAGGTACAGGAAAAATGGCGCCCTCCAGTGAATCTCGACCAGCAGACCGCCCAGGCACAGGAAAGCGACGCCACCCAGCTCGATGGCCATGCCCTGGCGCGCCAAGGCGCCCAGCCGCGCGCGTCCGGTAAAAAAATGCGTCAACAGCCCGGTGCCCGCAGTCATGACCGTTGCCGTCGCAAATCCCAGAACGAGCCGATCGAGGACGAGCAGCGCCGGGCTGGGCGCCCAGGCCCCGGCGAGGCCGACTGGTGCATAAAAGAAGAGCCCCCAGCAGAGTGTCGGGTACAGTCCGAGCCGGTCATTCATCCTGGCTGCAAGCGGCGCAACCAACACGACGCCCAGTGCCGGCAGCGTCACCAGCCATGGGGCCATTGCGGGTTGGCCGAGGGCCGCAGCGATCGTCGGCAAGCCTGGCACGATGACGCAGCCGACGACAATCGTCAACATCGCCACCGCCAACAGGCTGGCCTGGCCCATCCGGGACAAGGTCATGTCAGGCGACGGCACGAGGGCCGGCGGCCGGCTGCGGCTCCTGGCCGATGCGGGCGGCTTCTTCGGCACGCGCATACAATCCCATGCATTTCCAAGTCACGAACACACAGGCCAGCAAGGCCGGCAAGGATGTGATGGCAATGGCGTAAATCAGGCCCTTCTCATTGTGGAACACCAGGTCGGTGACCATGGCCGGCGCCATCGAGCCGAATCCCATGCCGAAGATCGAGACCAGCAACAGGTGGATGGCCGTGATCTTGCCGCGCATGCGGTTGCCGGCGATATCCTGCAGCACGCTGGGCATCGACGCCGTCGCCAGCGCGGACGAGAAGCCGAACACACCGCATAGGATCATGGCCAGCGTCGGCGTCGGCGTGAAGGGCAACAGCGCGACGCAAGGAATCGTCAGCAGCGCGGCGACCAGGACAACCCGCATGCGCGACCCATAAGTACGGCGCTTTTTCCAATAATCGCTCAGGGTGCCGCTTACCAGACAACCGACGATGCCTCCAGGAAGGATGACCGAACCGATCATCATCCCGGCGCTCGACGCTGGCAGGCCGAACTTACGGATGAAGAAAGTCGGCAGCCACGAGAACATTGTAAAGGCGGCGAAAGCAAACAGGCTGAACGCACCGAAAACACCCAGCCACAAGGTTTTCCTGGTACGCAAATAGGCGACCAGTGGAACGGGCGCGTCGGCACCGTCAGCCAGCTTGTCCTGCCGGCCCAGCGAGCGCTGACGCGCCGGCTCCTTGATGGTCAGCACCAGTAACGCCACCAGCAAGCCCGGTATGCCCACGGCAATGAACGCGCTTTTCCATTGTTCGATCCTGCCCAGCACCGGCCAGACGAAGTCGTTCTGGTGGAAAGCCTTCAGCACCATACCGCCGATGATCAAGGCGCCCTGCCCGCCGGCATAGGTACTGATGGTGAAGACGCCGTTGGCCCGACCGCGTTGGCCGGGGGCGAAAAAGTCGGCGAGCAGCGAAAAGACGGCTGGCATCAGGATCGCTTCGCCGACGCCGACGCCGATGCGCGCCATGAATAATCCGGCGAAGGTACTGGTCATGCCGCACAGTACGGTCATGACGCTCCACAGGGCGATGCCGGCGGCCAGCAATTCGCGGCGGCGGTAGCGGTCGACCAGGTAACCGCTCGGAATACCGAGCACGCTGTAGAGCATAACGAAAGAAAAGCCTTGCAGGAGGCTGATGCCGGTGTCGGACACGCCCAGCGAAGCCTTGATCGGTCCGACGAGCAGCACGATAATCGACTTATCGATAAAGGCCATGGTGGCCACGATGATAAAGACCGCCATGGCATACCAGGCATGGCGGAGCGGCGGAAAATGGATGGCCGTCCCCTGCGGTGTACTTTGATCGTCGGAAAGGTTCACGTTCGTCTCCAGCCCCTCGGGGCGTTATTTATAAATTTTACAGAGGCCCCAACCATAACCGCGGCCGGATGCCGAGTAAATGCCTGCTCAGTTTCGCGAGGCCGGCTTGCGGCCGTTGTATCCGTCCATGCCGATCACGAGGTGGGCAAAACGCCAACGCGCATCCGTGCCACGCTGCAGGCTGGCCGTATAAATTACGCTCGCGCCAAGCGCGACACCGTCGGCGGCTACCGTCACCATACCGTAGGCCAGCACTGCCGCCTTGCCCTCCGAGAGCTCGTTGATCGTCACGTTGCTGATCAAGTGCCGACGCTGGTCCCGCTGCTGCACGATGGCATTGGACAGCGTCGCCACGACCCCTCGGCCATGTGCACGTACCAGCGGCACGGCGCTGGCTTCGAGGATCTCCAAGTCGGCGTCCGGTGTAAACAGGGTTTCCATCACGTCCATCCTGGCTTCGTCATAGGCGATGCCGAAGCGAGCAAACAATTGCTCGATCTGTTGCACGGTCCGCGGATCCATTGCCGTGGGCGGTTGCAGAGAGAGTTCCGCCACTTTGAACCTGGTTGCCCAGCTCTGCTCGGGGAGCGTCCCGGCTTTCTCGGTGGCTTGCGCATGGACTGCCGCGCAAGCCGTCAAGGCGACCGTTGCCAGCCGCCTCCACCATCTTGCCTGAATCATGTTGCCTCCGTTTTCTGATATTTTTGAATGAGTCAGGCTGGAGCCTGTCAGCGGCCCTGGAAAACTGGCAGGCGTTTTTCGATGACGGCGCGGGTCGCCTCGCGCGCATCCTCGGTCAGCAGCAGCCTGGAGCTGAATGCCTGCTCGAGTTCGTAGCCTTCTTCTACCGGCAGGAATTCAGCTTCGTTCAGTGCCTGCTTGGCCATTCGCAGACCGATCGGACTTTTCCTGGCAATCACCGCAGCTAGCTCGTACGCCGCAGGCAGCAGCCGCTTCGGCGTGACCACCTGTTCGACGAATCCGACGCGGTGCGCTTCCCAGGCACTGATCGGCTCGCCTGTGAAGTACATCTGCCGCAGCATACCCTGCGGCAGCAGACGGCCCATGTGGGCGCCGCCGCCGCAGCGCCCGACGTTAATTTCGGGCATGGCGAACGTGGCCTTTTCCGACGCGATGCGGATGTCCGAGACGGCTGCCAGCACGGCGCCGGCGCCCAGGGCCGGGCCGTTGATCGCGGCGATGACGGGAACCGCGCACTTGCGCACTGCTGCGAAGGTGCGGCGCACGATGGCCGCACGTTCCTGGTCCTTGTCGGCCGGAGCGGCGAGAAATTCGTGCAGGTCGAGGCCCGCGCAAAACGCCTTGGTGCCACGCGCCGTAAAGACAACGCAGTTGATGTCCTTGCGCTCGCTAATGCCTTCGAAAAGCGCGGCGATTTCGAGGTAACGCGCCATTGTCAGGGCGTTCACCGGCGGGAAATCGAGAATGACCGAGAGCACCTGGTCCGCTTGTTCGGTAACGATTTCACTCATTGAAGAATGTCCTTTGCAGGTTGGAGATGAAGAGATGATGGTCTACTCTATGCCGGTCCCCATCCGTGGGCTAGAGAATCCAGGGCAAACCAGCTTTGCCGAATTCGACAACCCCGGTCCTCACCTTCCCGCATATCTGCTTTGCTGAACTTGGCACTGCCCCTGACATTGGCCCTTGCCTACACTTGGCAATCGCCAAAACAAGGAGATAGCGATGTTATGGATCGAAGCAAACGGCGCCAGCCTGCGCTATGCACTGAGCGGTGCGGGCGAACGAGTCGTCGTACTTATTCACGAAATCGGCGGCGCCATCGAAAGCTGGGACGAAAGCCTGCCAAACTTTGAAGAACACTTCCGCGTATTGAGATACGACCAGCGCGGCTTCGGTATGTCCGAAAAGACCAGGGTCATCACACTTGAAAGCTGCGCTGCCGACCTGGCCGCCCTGCTCGACGCGCTCGCTATCAGCACGCCCGTTTTCCTGGCGGCCAGCGCAATGGGTGCGGCCATCGCCATCGATTTCGCCGTGCGCCATCCCGGGCGAGTCGCCGGCATGGTCATTTCCAGCCCTGCAACCGGGGCGCTACCGGCGGCCGCGCTGCAAGGCATGGAAGCGCGAATCGATGCCGTAGCCGCGGGCGGCATGCGCGCCACCGTCGACACCAGCCTGCAAAAGTCGTATCCCGAAGCACTGCGCGTCGATACGGCGCGCTTTGTCCGCTACCGCCATCGCTGGATGTCCAACGATCCGGCCGGTTTCAGTGCCATCAGCCGCCTGGCCGGGACCATGGATTTGCACCCTGCGCTGCCGAAAATTCAATGCCCGACGCTGGTTATCGGGTGTACCCATGATGTGATTCGCCCACCCGAACAGGCACGATCCATCGCGGAGCAGATTCCAGGCGCGCGCTTTGAGACCGCCGAATCCGGGCACTTCATGGCGGTACAGACGCCGGCGCTGTTTGCCAAGCACGTGATCGACTTTTTCGCGCAAGCGCGGTGACAGGATCCTAATGAACAAGCAACGCCTCGTCGGCGGCACGTTCGACGCACCGCCGATTACCTATCAAAGTCCGGTGCAGCACGGGAAAGTCATCCAGGAACGCAGCGTCATGGTACGTATGCGTGATGGCGTCCACCTTTGCGTGGACATCTACCGTCCGGACGCTGCCGAAAAAATTCCCGTCCTGCTGGCTATCTGCTTCCACAACAAGGAAGTGTCGACACCGGAGATCGCCGCGGCGCTGCCGCCGCAGCCCGCCTGGTCCACGCTGTGGGGCGGCGCACTCGAAGCGGGCGACACCGACTTCCTCGTCTCACGCGGCTACGCCCACTGCATCGGCCAGGCCCGCGGGTCCGGTCGCTCCGAGGGTGGGGGGGCCCCCGTGTGGGACTATTACGACCTGATCGAATGGCTGGCCGTGCAGCCCTGGTGCAACGGTAAAGTTGGCATGATCGGCATCTCCGCCTACGGCGCGGCGCAGCTGCAGGCCGCGGCCCTGCAGCCGCCCTCCCTGAAAGCCATTTTCCCCTACGATCCGGGTCCGGCCTACCGAGATTTCCGCGACCGCTTCCCTGGTGGCGTGATCCACAGCTTTCCGTACAGCGGCGACCTGTTCAGCGTCGCGCATGGCACGTCCGGGCCGCCGAAAGCCTTGCCGCCGGCACAGGAAGAGCAATGGCAGCAGGCCATGGACAACCCCGACTACCGCATGTACAGCCATTTTTACAACATCCTGTCCATGAAGGGCGAGAAGTCGAAACTGTTCTTCCAAACGCTGCTCAATCCGTACGATACGGCAGCCGCGGTTGCACAGGCGGAAGCCAATTTCAAGAAGATTGCCATCCCCGTGTACACGGGCACAGGCTGGTATGCCTACACCTACAAATCGCATTTCCAGGGGAGCCAGAACTGGTACCGCAATCTGAACGTTCCCAAGAAGATGCTGTTCACGGGCCCCTCGCATATGGAACGGCCATGGCGTTCGTTCCATCACGAGATCGTGAAATGGTATGACTACTGGTTGAAGGAGATCGATACCGGCATCATGGACGAGCCGCCCGTCAAATACTGGGTGATGGGCGAAAACGCGTGGCGCACCGCAACGGATTGGCCGCCCGCCGAAGTCACGTGGAGCAAGCTGTACCTGCATAGCTGGGAGCGCCTGCGGTTCGAACCGTTCACCGACGGCGGCCGCGATGGCTACGCCGCCCCGGACATCTTCGTGCAGATGCCGCCGACGCAGACGCGCAAAGTGGAGCAGCTGCGTTTCCTCACCGAGCCGCTGGCCGAAGACATGCTGGTGGCCGGGCCTATTGCTCTCTATCTGTACGCGGCCATCGACCAGCCCGACACCAACTGGATTATTACAATCAAGGACGTCGGCCCCGACACCGGCATCCGCTCAGCCCGTGCGGGCGAGGAAGAACTGTCATCCCAGCTGCCGGAACGCGAAGTCACGCGCGGGTGGCTCAAGGCAAGTCACCGCAAACTCGACCCGGAGCGCAGCACGCCGTCGAAGCCGTGGCACTACCTGACGCGTGAGGCGCAGGAGCCGGTGAAGCCGGGCGAAGTGGTCGAGTACGCGATCGAGATCATGGCCACAGCCAACCTGTTTAAGCGCGGCCACCGGATTTGCCTTGAGGTGGCAAGCATGGACATGCCCACCGGCGTGAACGGCTTTTCGAACGTCGAATACATTCCGTACCACCTGTGCAGCAGCGCCTCGACGGTGCACAAGATTTTCCACAACTACGCATACCCGTCGCATCTGCTGTTACCGATCATGCCCGCCAGCGGCGCCACCTCCAGAGAACAATCATGACGCACACCTCTCTCCAAGCCCCCATCCTGCCACTGCCGCCCGGCGCGATCGATTGCCACGCGCACGTGTTCGGCCCGTTCGAGCGCTTCCCGCTGGCGGAGGACCGCAAATACACGCCGCCACAGGCACCGTTCGAAAACTATTTGCACATGCTCGATGCGACGGGATTCGCCCATGGCGTGCTGGTCCATGCCGGCGCGAATGGCTACGATAATCGCGTCACCCTCGATGCACTAGCCCGCGCCGACGGCAGACTGCGCGGTGTTGCCGTCCCTGCGCCCCGCGCGACCCCGTCCGAACTGGCGTCGATGCACGCGGCCGGTGTGCGCGCCATCCGCTTCACCGAGACGGGTACAGGCAAAGGTAACGGTGTACTCGATTTTTCCGACCTGGCGCAACTGGCGCCCCACATGCGGGAATTGGGATGGCATGCGCAGATATGGGCCAGATGCGACCGTACCGTGGAAGCGGCAGAACAACTGATTGGGCACGGCATTCCCATCGTGCTCGACCATATGGCCTATTTCGACACCGAGCAAGGCGTCGGCGGCGAGGTGTTCCAGCGTTTACTGGAGCTGATGGAGACCGGGGCGTTCTGGGTCAAGATGTCGGCGCTGCGGAATTCGAAGCTGTTTCCGACCTACGACGACGTCCAACCCTTCCACCACGCGCTGGTGCAGGTGGCGCCGGACAGGCTGATCTGGGGAAGCGACTGGCCTTTCATCGGGCTGGGCGAGAAGACGCCGACGGCTGCGGGACTGATCAATCTATTCGATGCGTGGAACGACGACACCGTTGTGCGTCGCAAGATCTTTGTCGATAATCCGACGACGCTGTACGGGTTCTGACGCGATACTAGGACCGAAAAATTGGGGGCCGTTTTTCCAGGAAGGCAGCGATGCCTTCCTGCCCGTTCGGGTGGTACAGGCACCCCAGAAAGCTTGCCCGCTCCAGCGCAAGCTGTACAGCCAGGGTGGCCTCCGGTTCTCCGGCCTGCGTTATCAGGCCTTTGATGGCCGCGATGGCCGGTGCTGCAAGGCGCGCCAGTTTTTCGCCGAGGGCCAGCGCGTCCTCGAGTGCACTGCCCGGCGCGGCGAGCACATTGACGACACCCGCCTGTGCCAGCCGTGACGCCGCCACCGGTTCGCCTAGCACGGCCAGTTCGAACGCCAATTGACGGGGCAGCAGTCGCGCCAGCGACCAGGTGCCGCCACCGTCCGGCGACAATCCTACCCTCACATGAGACATCACGAAGCGCGCTTCGTGCGTTGCAACGATCATGTCGCAGGCCAGCACCAGCGACAGCCCAGCGCCCGCGGCAATACCCTCGACAGCGGCAATCACCGGCTTGACGCTGCCACGCAATGCCGTAACGAACTGCCCCAGCAAATCGATATTCGCGCCTTGTACCTCGGGATCACGCTCCCGGTTCGCCAATAAGGTCGTCAGGTTGCCACCCGAGCAGAAGGTGGCGCCCGCACCGGTCAACACGACGGCACTGACCGATGTATCCAGTTGCGCCGCCCCGAGCGCAGCAATGCCGGCCTGGTAAATGGCTGGCGCGAGCGCATTGCGCCGTTCGGGATTCGATATCGTCAGCACGAGCGTGCCTTCGTTGCGCTCGATCAGCAATTGGGGCTCCATTCGCCCTCCCTAGCGTTCTTCATGGCGTAGCGAGATGCCGAGCCGCGCGCGGCGCAACAACCATGGCGACGGGCGGTAGCGTGGATCGCCCGAATCGGCGTGGATAGCGTTGAGGATCGCCAGGATCCGGCGCGCGCCCAGCTTGTCGCCGATGGCCAGAGGGCCCAGCGGGTACCCCAGCCCCAGTTGCACAGCCAGGTCGATGTCGGCCGGCGCTGCAATTCGCTGCTGCGCAATGTCGCACGCGGTGTTGACAATCATCGCGAGCATGCGCTGGGCAACGAAGCCGGTCGAGTCGCAAATCCACGTCACGTCGATCTTGGCGCCGGCAAACAGGGCCAGGGCCTCGCCCCGCGCCGTTTCCGACACGGCGGGACTGCCCATCAAGGTCACTCGCCGTGGGGCCTCAAGCAGAGAAAACATGTCGACCGCCACGGTTCGGCCAGCGTCCAGCCCCTCGGCTATGACCGCCGCCGTCGCATCCGTTCCGAGCGGGGTAACCAGCACCAGCGCGTCGGGCGCCGGCGAGCTGCCCCTGTCAATAACGGCGCCGCAGTCTTCCAGCAAGGCGGTCAGCCGTTCTGCCAATTCTGGGATGGCCTGGCTGATCCATATCTTCGGCAGCGGTCCGGTAATCGGCTGGTGCGGCCGTGACTGCGCGGCCGGCAGCTGCTTGCCATCGGCATAGCGATAAAAGCCTTCTCCGTTCTTTTTGCCGAACAAGCCCGCCTGAGCGCGCGCCCGCGCCGTAGCCGATGGCCGAAAGCGCGGCTCGTCGTAGAACTGGCGGAAGATCGCTTCCATTACCGGGTGCGATACGTCGAGTCCGGTCAAGTCCATCAATTCGAAGGGGCCGAGGCGAAAGCCTGCCTGCTCGCGCATGATGGCGTCAATGTCGGCGTAGCCGGCCACGGCTTCGCCTGCGATCTGCAGGCCCTCCGTGTTCATGGCGCGACCGGCGTGGTTGACGACAAAGCCGGGCATGTCGCGCGCCCGGATTGGCGTGTGCCCGAGCCGGCGCACAAAGTCCAGCAGACGCTCTTCCGTCTCGGGCAAGGTGCGAATGCCTTTGATGACTTCGACCAGCTTCATCAATGGTACCGGATTGAAAAAATGGCAGCCTGCGAAGCGGCCCGGACAGGTCAGCGTGGCGCCGATTTCCGTGATCGATAGCGACGACGTGTTGGACGCCAGCACGCAAGTTTCGCCCACCACGGTTTCAAGCTGCTTGAAGATGGCCAGCTTGATGTCCAGCCGTTCGCTTGCGGCTTCGATGATCAGGTCGCAACCGGCCATCTCGCCGATACTTTCGCAGGCGGCGATGCGTGCAAGGGTTTCGCTGGCTTCGAGCGCCGTCACGCGCCGCTTCGCCTGTAGCATGGCCAGCGTCGAGTGCAAGTGGGTGAACGCGGCCTGCACGGCGGCTTCGCTGGCATCGAAGATGCGCACCGAAAAGCCGGCCTGCGCGGCCACCTGCACGATGCCGCGGCCCATGGCTCCGGCACCAACTACTCCGATGGATTGGATCATTCGCAATTCGCTTTCATTAACGGTGGTTGAACGCCGGTGCGCGCTTCTCGATGAACGCCTTGACGCCTTCCTGGCGGTCGCCAAGCGCATAGGTCGCAAGGAAGGCGCGGCGCTCGAAGCGCAGGCCTTCGGTCAGCGAGGTTTCGAAAGCCGTATTGACCGCTTCCTTGGCAAACAGCACGCAAGGCAGTGAATAGGCAGCGATCTTCGCTGCGGTGGCCATTGCGTCTTCCAACAGCGCCTCGGGCGTCAGCACGCGGCTGACCAGGCCGCACCGTTCGGCCTCGATGGCGTCGAGCAAGCGCGCACCAAGGCATACTTCCATGGCCTTGCTCTTGCCGATATAACGAGCCAAACGCTGCGTGCCGCCGGCGCCCGGAATGGCGGCGAGCTTGATTTCAGGCTGACCGAATTTGGCTGTGGTGTCGCACAGCAGGATGTCACACGCCATGGCCAGCTCACAGCCGGCCCCCAAGGCATAACCCGAGACGGCCGCGATGACAGGCTTGCGGCAGGCGTTGAAGCGTTTCCACAACCCGCCGCGGCCGCCGATGCCATCGGTGAGGAATGCATCGGCAAACTCGACGCCATGCATTTCACCGATGTCAGCACCGGCCGCGAAGACTTTCGCGCCGCCAGTGATGACCAGTGCGCCAACCGTGGCGTCGGCGTCGCACAGCGCCATCGCATCGGTCAGTTCGCGCAGTAGCTGATTGGAGATGGCATTCATCGCCTGGGGCCGGTGCAAGGTAACGAGCGCGACCCGGTCCTGTTGTTCTACAGTGATGGTTTCGTACATCATGCGGGTGCCCCTAGTGCCGGCAATTCCGGACTGGCGCCTTCCGGCAGCGGAATCCGATGCGCAATCAGCGTCATCGCCACCAGCGTGTAGTAGCCCAGCAGCGCGGTTAGTTCGACCACTGCGGTTGCGCCGAGCAGCGCCAGCGCCCTGGCGTAGGTGGTATCCGTAACATCTCTTGTGACCTGCATCTCGTATGAAAACTGGTACACGGCAGCTTCGTCGTCCCGCGCCAGGTCCGGTTGCTCCCCCACCCGGATCGCTTCGACGGCGGCCGGCGTCAAACCCGCCTTCAATCCGACCGGCGCATGGGCATACCATTCGAACTGGCTAGACCACGCCCGCGCCGTGACCAGGATTGCCAGCTCGGACAGGCGCGGGGGCAGCGACGTGCGGTAGCGCAGCAGCGCGCCCAGCTCCTGCCATTTGTCAGCAAGTTCAGGGTTATAGATAGCCGCGCGCAGCGGCCCGATGATCACGCCGCGGGGACCGCTGACGATTTTCTGATAAACCGCTTCCTGTTCCGTCGTGAGTTGCGCGCGCGTCGGAAACGGGATGCGGCCATCATTGCGCAGCGCGCCGATGGGTAACGCGTTGGCGGTATGGGTATTGCTCATGGCAGCTCCTTAAATGATTTTCCTGGCCTGAAAGGCGGCGATCTCATCGGAGCCGTAGCCGAGCTCCTTGAGGATATCGGCGCTGTGTTGCCCCAGCAGTGGCGGGGCCTGGGTGTATTCCAGGGGCGAAGCGGTGAAACGCATGGGACTGGCCACCTGCGGCACTGCGCCGCCGAGCGGATGCGGGACCATGCGCAGCATTTCGCGCTCGATCACCTGCGGAATCTCAAATACCTCGGCGATGTTGTTGATCGGTCCGCATGGCACGCCCACGGCTTCAAGTGCGTCGACCCAATGGGTACGGCCTTGCTTGGCCAGCTCGGCGACAATGATTTCGTTCATGCTAACGCGGTTGCGTACGCGCGCCGGATTGGTAGCGAAGCGCTCGTCGGACGGGAGCTCCGGGCGCCCCAATACATTGCAGAACTTGATGAACTGGCTATCGTTGCCGACTACGAGGATCAGGTCGCCATCCTTGCAGGGGTAGACATCCTGCGGCTGAATGTTCGGGTGGGCATTCCCGTTGCGCTGAGGGACTTTGTCCGACACCAGGTAATTCATGGCCTGGTTGGCCAGCGCCGCGACCTGCACATCAAGCATGGCAATGTCGATCTGGTCGCCCACGCCCAAGACATCGCGCTTGGCAAGCGCCGCAAGGACGGCGACCGTAGCGTACATGCCCGTCATCAGATCAATGATCGGCACGCCGACCTTTTGCGGACCGCCGCCAGGTTGTCCATCGCGTTCGCCAGTGACGCTCATCAGGCCACCCATCCCCTGGATCAGGAAATCGTAGGCAGGATGTTCGCGTTTCGGGCCGGTCTGGCCGAAACCAGTGACCGAGCAGTAGATAAGACGCGGGTTGATCTTCTTGAGGTCCTCGTACGACAAGCCGAAGCGCGCCAGCGTGCCGTATTTGTAATTCTCGATCAGGATGTCCGAGCGTGCGGCGAGCTCGCGGATGATCTGCTGGCCTTCCGGTGTCTCCAAGGCCACGGTAATCGAACGCTTGGCACGGTTGACGGACAGGTAGTAGCCGGCTTCCGTCGTGTCGTCACCGGCCTCGTCCTTGAGGAAAGGTGGCCCCCAGCTGCGGGTGTCGTCGCCGGCGCCAGGGCGCTCGACCTTCACCACTTCAGCGCCGAGATCGGCCAGGATCTGTGCGGACCAGGGACCAGCAAGGATGCGGCTCAAATCAAGTACGCGGATGTGGGATAAAGGACCGGCCATATGTTCTCCTGGTTATTTTTAGAGGGCACTGCGCCACCCGGCGTCATGCTTGTGGGTAGGCAAGCGCGAGCCCGAAGTGTAGAATTTGTGGTCATCCAGCAGCAACGATGATTCTCACAAACCAGATGTGTTCTTTTCGACACCCACACCGAGCCTTCGATGAGCACTCCCCTGAATTTTGCGCGGCTTGAATTGTTTTCCCAGATCGCCGCGTACGGGAGCCTGACGAAAGCGGCCGTGATGCTCGACCTGGCGCCGTCGGCGATCAGCCGCCAATTGACAATGCTGGAAAGCGAATGCGGCGGCCGCCTGTTTCACCGGACCGGGCGCGGCGTGACGCTGACCGACCTGGGCGAGCGCATCTTGCCGCGCGCGCAAGCACTGCTGGCCGAGGCCGCCGAGCTGGCCAACGAAATCAAGGGGTCCGCCAATGTACCGTCGGGCGAGGTGCGCATTGGCGTGCTGGCTGCCATGGCCGCCAGTCTCGTGCCGCACCTGTTCCGCAAGGTAAAGAGCCAGTTTCCGGACGTGACATTACGCGTTCTGGAAGGATCGACGGGACAGCTCGACGAATGGGTTTCGGTGGGACGCATCGACATCGCCCTCGTGGTACGGCAAGGGAAAAGCGTAGCCCCCAACGAGTATGCGCTTGCGCTGAGCAAAAGCCACCTGATCGGCGCGCCTGGCATGCCTCTTACCGAGGCGCCTACCATCGACTTCGCCTGGCTCGACGGCATCCCCTTGATTTTGCCGGGACTGCCGAACGGGCTCAGGGTAACGCTGGCGCAGATCGCCAAGCAAAAGAACATCAAGCTGCAGGTGGTCATGGAAGCCGATTCCATGAACATCCAGACCTCAATGGTGGAGCAAAGCTGCGGCTATACCATCCTGCCTCGCCATGCCGTGCTGCGTGAACTGAACGAAGGCCGACTGAGGTCGTCACAGATCGTCAACCCTGACATCGAGCGCACGATTACGCTCACTACTACCCGCAATCGCCCGTTAAACTTGGCTTGCCGCGAAGTGTTCCGGATGGTACGCCACATTGTCGAGGACTTAACCAACGGACCGGACCTGTTTTGGCAGGCGCTAGAGCGGCCCCACACCGCGGGCGCGGGAACCGAAAACGAGGACAACGACCTACAGTGAACGCTTGGCATCCCGTACCGCCTAGAACCCCAGGCGGATGCCACCGATGAAGGAATGGGTGTTCTTGCCGTTGTACCCAGGCACATTGCCGGTCTGGACTGCAGCAGGCGTCGTGACGGTCGGGTAGGATCCCGATGCGCCCATCGGCTGATAATAGGCATTGTCGCCGTTCCAGATTTGCGCCGCGCCGGCGTACAGGAAAGTGCGCTTCGACAGGTAGTAGTCGAAGCGAATACTGAAGGCTTTGGCATCCGCATCCTTTACTGCGCGGTTCTTCAAGCGTCCAGCATCGACCCACAGCGAGTGTGCGCCCATTGGGATGATGGCCGATAGGGCCACATCGTACTTGCTGGCCTTGTTGATCACTGCGTCTTGCGTTCGAACATCCTGCACCGTGATCGAAGGAATAATGAAACCCAGATTGTAGGAAGCGCCCACGGTTGCGATACCGACCGAGGAGCCGGCCTCAATGAAATCGTGGCCCGAAGACCGATAATAGGCACTATTGAGCAATAGTTTTTGGTCCTGGTACTTTACCTGTACTTCGCGCACCGACCCGAGCGTCCCGCCTTCAGGCATCGAATACCCCAACGCAAAGCTGAGTCCGCTCCAGCGCGGCGACTCGTAGCGCAACGCATTGCTGACCAATTGCGTGGTGTTGCCGTAGTAAAGGAAATAATTCGTCGACGCGCCCCATCGCAACGCCCACAAGCTACCGATGACTTCGTCGGAAAGTGTCTGCAACCGACCGACCTTGATGGTACCAGCGCGATCGTTACTCAAGCCGACGTACGCAGTACGACTGAACAGGCCATTCGATGAGCCAACTCCCGTATCGGGGCTGAAGGCGGCCTGCAATTCGAAGAGGGCATGGTTGCCGCCGCCCAGATCCTCCGCACCCGTGAAATTGAGCCGGCTCTGGTTGAGCTGGCCGGTACTCATCCGGTTCAGAATGCCGTTACCGGTTTGGACGCTTTCTATCGCTACGTCGAGGTAACCGGAAATTTTTACGTTGGATTGGGCTTGCGCAGGAAGGACGCAAGAAAGCAGAAGTGCAGGCGCAATTTGCCATTGAATTTTCATTGTCTCCACCATTAATATGTTTTATGACTTGGGTGTCGGATCGCTGCCTGCGGGCAACGTCCTGATATCGCGAAGAAATCATATCGGAAGGTTTTGGAGCCGGATGCCCTACTAGCTGCAAAGCAGGTGTGTGATATAGGCAAAGCAAAAAAATTGGTTCGCATTGTGGAATGACTGCACACGGACGCGTTGCCGATGCGCGAGCGGGCGACGAAGCGCGCCTGCCCGGTCGAGTCTACCTACCCCTCGGCGCGACCGTCCAGAGCGGCGCCATTGCCGATACCATCAAACTTTGCTGCTTCGCGGTGCCGGAAAATGCCAGGCTCTACTGAATCCGGCAAGAAAAAAGCCCCTGAAATCAGGGGCTTGGGTCAGTTGAATTGCCTGAGCTTGCCAGCTACTGCCGGGCCACGAATCACTTCCCACTCGATTATCAATGGATGAGGTAAGCCAATGAATCGATTAGCATTTTCGGGGCACTGCCGGCTCAGTACCATTCACGATGCCATACCAAGTTCATTGATCCTTGAACCGGCAACCACCAGCATTGACACGATTTTACCCTACCGCGACCACCTTCCCCGCTGTTGAGCTCGACGTACATGGTATCGCCGGCGATCTCAGGCCGGCTATACTCAAGCTAAGCGACCTCCGCCAAAGTCGGGCGCTTCACTCCATCCGAAGCGCTGACTCAACCGCCGAGGTCATTTCGATCTGCGTTTTCTGCCTGCACCACCGCAGAGTTTTCCAAGGCTATCTTTCGAGCCCAAGCCGGAAACAACATTCCCGAAAGCGACGAAATTAAGACGGCGCAACGCCTGAGGCGACCGGAAGTCATAGCGCGCGAAACCTACGGGTCAGGGCACACAATACGTACATGGGTCGCATTGTTCGGCTCGACCGTCCGGCGCAACACAAAGTATCCCAGTGCCGGCAACAGGACAAGCGCACCAGCCATATTCAGCAAGAACATGAAAGCCAGCAAGATGCCCATATCGGCTTGAAATTTGATCGGCGAGAAAGCCCAGGTCGCCACTCCGACTGCGAGCGTTACCCCGGTCAACATCACAACCTTGCCAGTAAACAGCAGCGCGCGGTAATACGCGTCCGACAGTGTCATGCCCTCTTTCATTCGCGCCTGTACCACGCTCAGAATATAAAGCGCGTAGTCGATGCCGATGCCCACGCCCAAGGCGATCACGGGCAAGGTCGCCACCTTGACGCCTATCCCCAGGAAGACCATTAAGGCTTCGGCCAACACTGAAGTGAGCATCAGCGGCAATACCGCGACAAGGACGGCTCGCCACGAGCGAAAGGTCAGGAAGCACAATGCGACGACAGCGCCATACACGAGGAAGAGCATTTCGTTCCAAGACCGTTTGATGACAATATTGGTAGCGGCCTCGATGCCGCCACTGCCAGCGGCCTGCAGAAACCGTATGTCGCTCGTGTCGTTCGCGGCAGCAAAATCCTCGACATGAGACGCAATGCGTGTCAGAGTGTCGGCCCGATGATCCTTCAGATACACATACATCGTGAGCAGTCCGCAAGTATCGTTGTAAAGGCCGCGTGGTGCTGCTGCCGTAACGGTGTTGAGCATGCCCTGATTCTTGCCGAGCTCGTACCACTTCGGATTGCCCTCGTTCAGGCCGCTCAGCATGCGCCGGTTCAGCAGGGCTAGCGTATTCACAGATTCCACACCGTCGAGTTGGCGCAGTTCCCACTCGAGCGCGTCGATACGCTTGAGCACCTCGTAGTTGGAACAGCCGCCGTTGTCGGGCGTCTTGACCAGCACCGCGAACACGTCGCTGCCGGCGCCATAGTGCAAGTTCGTGAAAGCCATGTCCTGGTTGTAGCGCGACCCTGGACGCAGTTCCGGCGCGCCCGGATCAAGGTCGCCGATTTTCAGGTGGTGGGCAACCATGAGAGCCCCGGCCGCGACCACGCACGCACCCAGCACCGTGGCCGCCGCCCAAGGCGGACGCGTAAACAGGTCGAGGAAGCGCCACAATCCCGACTTGTCGCCGCCCGCCTGCTCCTGCGCCTCGGCGTGCAGACTGCGTGCCGCCGCCGCCGCGCTGACGCCGGTGTACGACAGGAGGATCGGCAGCAGGATGAGATTCGTGAAGATGAGTGCCGCAACGCCGATGCTCGCCGCCACCGCCAGTTCCTTGATGACGCGGATGTCGATGATCAGCAGCACGGCAAAGCCCACCGCGTCGGCCAGCAGCGCCGTCAGCCCGGCCAGGAACAGGCGCCGGAAGGTGTAGCGCGCGGCGACCAGCTTCTGCGCGCCCCGGCCGATGTCCTGCATGATGCCGTTCATCTTCTGCGCACCGTGACTCATGCCGATGGCGAAGATGAGGAAAGGCACCAGCATGGAATACGGGTCCAGCGCGTAGCCCAGCGTCGGCAACAGGCCGAGCTGCCAGACGACCGCGACCAGCGAACTGGCGACCACGAGCAGGGTCGAGCGCACGCAGCGCGTGAACCAGTAAACCATTGCCGCGGCGATGGCGATCGCGATGCCGAAGAACAGGAGCACCTGGCGCAAGCCGTCGATCAGGTCACCCATGACCTTGGCAAAACCGGTGATGCGGATGCGCACGCCCTGGGCATCGTATTTCGCGCGGATGTTGTCGAGCGCCGTCGACAAGGCCTGGTAGTCGAGCGGCTTGCCCTGGGCGTCGGTCGCCATCACGGGCACGTAGATGACCGTGGAGCGGGCGTCACGGGCGACGGTTTGCCCGATCTCGCCGGAGCGTGCGATATTCGATTCCAGCTTGCGCAAGCTCTCTGGCCCGCCATCGTAATCATCCGGGATCACGGGGCCGCCTTCCAGGCCTTCCTCGGTGACTCCGGTCCAGCGTGTGTTCGGCGTCCACAGGGACTTCATGAACGGACGTTCGACACCTGGCAGCAAGAAAACCTCGTCATTGATTTTCGCCAGCTTCGCCAGGTAGCTGGCATCGTAGATGGTGCCGTTCGGGTTTTCGACGACGATCCGCACGGCATTGCCCAGGCCACTCAACTCCTTTTGGTACTTCAGGTAGTTGGCGATGTAGGGATGGCCGGTCGGTATGGTCTTTTCGAAGCTGGCATTCAGGCGCAGCTTGCTCGCCTGCGCGCCGAGCACGCCCGTCAGGACAGCGCACAGGAGGACGACGACGATACGGTGATTGAACAGTAAGCGCTCAAGGAGGGAGCCGGACTGGGGATCGAAGCGAGCCAGGTCGGTGACCGCGTTGCGGTCGGCGGGAGTCGTCG
>Ga0308170_10001122_pt1 | contig 27495 bp, 22 predicted proteins | sample PhyBR2_2_FD_202136 | JGI IMG/M metagenome (GOLD analysis project Ga0308170, IMG submission 202136) | Phyllosphere microbial communities from UC Gill Tract Community Farm, Albany, California, United States - DLSLSB.R2 | ecosystem: Host-associated > Plants > Phyllosphere > Unclassified | place...
TGCAGGCGCGCGGCCTGTCGGCCCAGGACATCGCCAACGCGCTGGCGGCGCAGAACGTGCTGACGCCGGTCGGCAGCCAGAAGATCGACGCCCTCGAATACACGATCCAGCTGAACAACGCACCGTCGGCGATCGAGGAGCTGGCGCGGCTGCCGGTGAAGGTCGTGAACGGCGCCACCATCTACCTGGGCGACGTCGCCGACGTCCACGACGGCAATGCGCCGCAGACGAATATCGTGCACGTCGACGGCGGCCGCTCGGTGCTGATGTCGATCCTGAAGAACGGCTCCGCCTCCACCCTGGCCATCGTCGACGGCGTGCGCGCCAAGCTGGGCCAGCTCAAGGCCAGCCTGCCGGACGCCCTGAAGGTGGTGCCGATCAACGACCAGTCGGTGTTCGTGCGCGCCGCGATCAAGGGCGTGGCGCTGGAAGGCGCAATCGCCGCGGCCCTCACCAGCATCATGATCCTGCTGTTCCTGGGCAGCTGGCGTTCGACCGTGATCATCGCGGTCTCGATTCCGCTGTCGATCCTGGGTTCCATCATCGCCCTGGCGGCCACCGGCGAGACGCTCAACCTGATGACCCTCGGCGGCCTGGCGCTGGCGGTCGGCATCCTGGTCGACGACGCCACCGTCACCATCGAGAACATCAACTGGCACCTGGAGCAGGGCAAGGCGGTCGAGCCGGCGATCATGGACGGCGCCCAGCAGATCGTGGCGCCGGCACTGGTGTCGCTGCTGTGCATCTGCATCGTGTTCATCCCGATGTTCTTCCTCGAAGGCGTGGCGCGCTTCCTGTTCGTGCCGATGGCGAAGGCGGTGATCTTCGCGCTGGTGTGCTCCTTCATCCTGTCGCGCACGCTGGTGCCGACCATGGCCAACTGGCTGCTGCGCGCCCACGATCCACGCGAGGAGCATGCGCACAAGCCGACCAACGCTTTTCAACGCTTCCAGCGCGGCTTCGAGGCGCGCTTCGAAGGCCTGCGCCACCGCTACAAAGGTATCCTGCAGCGCGCGATGCAGCACCGCCGGCCCTTCCTGATCGGCTTCATCGCCGTGGTGGCGCTGTCATTCCTGCTGGTGCCTTTCCTGGGCAGTAACTTCTTCCCCGCCGTCGATTCGGGCCAGGTGCTGATCCATGCGCGCGCGCCGATCGGCACGCGGGTGGAGGAAACCGCCAAGCGTTTCGCCAGGATCGAAGAGTCGATCCGCAAGGTCATCCCGGCCAAAGAAATCGTGACGATGGTCGACAACATCGGCAAGCCCTCGTCGAGTATCAACCTCACCTACAACAACACCGGCACGATCGGCACCCAGGACGGCGACTTCCAGATCGCGCTGGGCGAGGACCATGCCCCGACCGCGGACTACGTGCGCAAGCTGCGCGAGGTGCTGCCGCGCGAATTCCCGGACACCACCTTCTCCTTCCCGCCGGCCGACATCGTGAGCCAGATCCTGAACTTCGGCTCGCCGGCGCCGATCGACGTGCAGGTGCGCGGCCGCAACCTGGACGCCAACTTCGGCTATGCCAACCAGCTGCTGAAGCGCATCCGCGCGATTCCCGGCGTGGCCGATGCCCGCATCCAGCAGTCGAACCGCTCGCCGATGTTCAATGTCGAAGTCGACCGCACCCAGGCCCAGCTGCTCGGCCTGACCACGCGCGACGTCACCAACAGCATGGTGATCAACCTGGCAGGTTCCAGCCAGGTGTCGCCGACCTACTGGCTGAACCCGGCCACCGGCGTGACCTATCCGATCGTGATGCAGACGCCCGAAGCCCAGCTGGACTCGCTGTCCGCGCTGGCCAATCTCCCGGTCGGCAACGGCGCGAACGCCAACGCCGCCACCCTCGGCGGGATCGCGCGCTTCGAACGCGGCAACGGCAATGCGCTGGTGAGCCAGTACGACGTCGCGCCGATGGTGCAGATCCACGCCACCACCCAGGACCGCGACCTCGGCGCCGTCGCCGCCGACATCCGCAAGGTGCTCGAAGAAACCCGGGCCGATGTGCCGAAGGGCGCCACGGTCGAGATGCTGGGCCAGGTGCGCACCATGGAGCGCGCCTTCTCGGGACTGCTGTTTGGCCTGCTGGGCGCGGTCGGCCTGATCTACCTGCTCATCGTCGTCAACTTCCAGTCCTGGCTCGACCCGGCGGTGATCGTCTCGGCGCTGCCGGCGGCGCTGGCCGGCATCGTGTGGATGCTGTTCGCCACCCATACCACCCTGTCGGTGCCCGCGCTGACAGGCGCCATCATGTGCATGGGCGTGGCCACCGCCAACAGTGTCCTTGTCATCAGCTTCGCGCGCGAGCGACTGGATGAATTGGGCGATGCCGCCGCCGCCGCGCTGGAAGCCGGCTTCGTGCGCTTCCGCCCGGTCCTGATGACCGCACTGGCCATGGTGATCGGCATGCTGCCGATGGCCCTCGGCCTGGGCGAGGGCGGCGAACAGAATGCCCCGCTGGGCCGCGCCGTGATCGGTGGCCTGGTGTTCTCGACCATCGCCACCCTGGTCTTCGTCCCCGTCGTTTTCAGCCTGGTCCACGGCCGCGCGCAGCGCCGCGCCGCGGATTCCAGCCTGCCACCCCAATCCGGAGTTCCTGCCCATGCAAGCTAAATCCTCTTCCAGGCGCCCGCTGGTCGTCGGCACCCTCGCGCTTGCCGTCGCCGCCGCGGTGGTGATCGGCGGCCTCGCCACCCGCCACTCCCAGGCCGAGCAGCTCAAGGAGTCCGCCGCGGAGCAGTCGGTGCCGACCGTGAGCCTGGTATCGACGAAGGACGTCGCCGGCAGCCCGATGGAGCTGCCGGCCCGCATCGAAGCCTGGTCGCGCGCGCCGATCTATGCCCGCGTGTCCGGCTACCTGGCGCACTGGAATGTCGACATCGGCGCGCCGGTGAAGGCCGGCCAGGTGCTGGCCACGATCGAGACCCCGGACCTCGACCAGGACCTGCGCCAGGCCCAGGCCCAGCTGGCGGTCGCGCGCAGCAACCTGGCGCTGGCCGACAGCACGGCCAAACGCTGGCAATCGCTGGTGGCGCAGAACGCCGTCTCGAAGCAGGAAGCCGACGAGAAGCAGGGCGACTTCATCTCCAAGCAGTCCAACGTGCAGGCGCTGCAGGCCAGCGTCGACCGCCAGCAGGCGCTCAAGCGCTACACCCGGCTGGTGGCGCCTTTCGACGGCGTGGTCACGGCCCGCAATACCGACGTCGGCGCCCTGGTGAATGCCGGCGCCACCGCCAGCGCCGGCAGCGAGCTGTTCGTGGTGTCCGACCTGCGCCGCCTGCGTGTGTACGTGCAGGTGCCGCAGCGCCAGGTGGCCGCGATCCACTCCGGCAGCACGGCGCGCGTGAGCGTGCCGGAGCGTCCGGGCAGCAGTTACCAGGCCAGGGTGGAGTCGCTGGCCCAGGCCATCAATGCCGGCTCGGGCACGATGCTGGTCCAGCTGGCGGTGGAGAATCCGAAGGGTGAGCTGCTGCCGGGCGCCTTCGCCACCGTACGCTTCGACCAGGCCGCGATCGCGGACGATACGGTGGCGATTCCGCCGGGTGCGCTGATCATGGGCCGCGACGGCGCCCAGGTCGCGGTACTGGATGCCGGCAACCGCGTGCGCATCAAAAAAGTGACGATTGCGCGCGATTACGGCAACGTGATCCAGCTGGGGGATGGGGTGAGCAAGGGCGACCGCATCATCGACAGCCCGCCGGATGGGCTGGCGGATGGCGACCAGGTGAAGGTGGCCGCCGCGGCCCAGCCCCGCAAAGCCGGCTGACTCGGGACCTCCGTGGGCACTGCGTGCCCACGTTTGACGTTCGCAAGTCGCCGGCGTCGCACGTGGGCACGGTTGTCAGCGCTTGGTGACCCGCCAGACCACATTGCCGACGTCGTCCGCGATCAGCAGGGCGCCGTCCGCATCCTGCGCCATGCCGACCGGCGCGCCGAACAGCTGCTTCTCGTCGGCCGAGTGGAAGCCGGTCACGATCGACTGGGCCGGTCCGCTGGGCATGCCGTTTGCGAAGGGCACGAAGATGACCTGGTAGCCGCTCAGCGGCGTGCGGTCCCAGCTGCCGTGCTCGGCCACGAAGGCGCCGCCCTTATATTGCGGGAACATATTCCCCGTGTAGAACCACATGCCCAGCGCGGCGACGTGGGAACCCAGCGCGTAGTCCGGCTTGATGGCCTTCGCCACCAGGTCCGGGCGCTGCGGCTGGACGCGGCGGTCGACGTTCTGCCCGTAGTAGCTGTAGGGCCAGCCATAGAAGCCCTTTTCCTGCACCGAGGTCAGGTAGTCCGGCACCAGGTCGGCGCCGATTTCGTCGCGCTCGTTCGCGATGGCCCAGAGTTTTCCGGTCTGCGGCTCCCATCCCAGGCCCGTCGGGTTGCGGATGCCCGAGGCGTAGACGCGGCTGGCGCCGGTCGCGGCGTCGACTTCCAGCACGGCGGCGCGCCGGTATTCCACTTCCAGGCCGTTTTCCGTGATGTTGCTGTTGGAACCGCTGCCGACGTAGAGGTGCTTGCCGTCGGGGCTCGCCAGCAGCGCCTTGGTCCAGTGGTGGTTGACGGTGCTGGGCAGGTCGCCGAGCTCGACGCCGGGGTCGGACATCTTCGTCTCGCCCGGGGTGTAGTGGTACTTCATGATGTTGCCGGTGTTGGCGACATACAGGGTATCGCCGACCAGCTGGATGCCGAAGGGCGAGTGCAGCTTTTCGATATAGACGTATTTGTCCCACTCGCCGCTGCCGCCGGGTTTCCTGCGCAGCAGCGTGATCCGGTTGCCGCCCTTGCCGCCCTTGCCGGAATTATTCTTGACCTTGCCGGCAATCACCTGTTTCGGTGTGGTCACGGCTTCCTCGCCCGGACCGTTGGCTTCCACCACCAGCACGTCCTGGTTCGGCAGCACCAGCAGCTGGCGCGGGTGCAGCAGGCCGGATGCGATCTTTTCGATTTGCAGGCCGGCGATGACTTGCGGCTTGGCATCGCCCTTCCAGCCGACGCCGTCGGGCACCTGCATCGGCGGCACCAGGAAGTCCTTGGGTTTGGGCATCGACGGATTGCCTCCCACCTGCTGGGAAATATTCAGCTGGGCTTTCTCGCCGCAGGCGCTCAGCGCCAAGGTCATGACGGCCGCCATGCCCAGGCTCAGCCGCCGTCCGTGTTTATGCTTGTCCATGGCTGACCTCCTTGTAGACGACGTGGTCGGCGGCGAGGACGATCCTGCCGATGACCAGCGCAAGCACCGTCAGGACGGACAGCCAGACGCCGGCGGGCATGGTGCCGTAGGCGTCGCGGCTGTGCACGAAGGCATTGAACAGGGCGGCGACGATCGCGACCACCTGGAGCCAGAAATTGATGGCCAGGTTACGCGTACGGATCCCGCGCTTGCCGAACCAGGTGCGGCCGAGATTGATGAGCTGGGGAATGATGGCGATCACCAGGCCGATGCTGATGAGCCAGGCCGCGGCTTTTACCCACAATACGGTGTAGGTATTGGAATAGATGATGTCGAAGATGAGCGCGCCGACGAAGAAGCCGAAGGGTATCGGGTCGAGTACATCGAATATCGCCGATGTGATGCTGAATCGGGATGTGTGTGTTGCCGTTTTCATGTTGATGCCTCTCTGGATGTGAACAAATGTGTTATGAGACTAGCATGGATATGGAACATCACGTCGCATGACTGGAGCACTGTCGGCGCAGCAAAATTTGCATGAGCTTCCTCGAAAAGCTTCGTTGTCGATGCCATCACGCGGGCATAAGCTGGACGCATCCCGACTCATCCGAAAGCGCCCATGTCCGCCGTTCTCAAAGAGGTTTCCGACACCCGCCAGCACTTCGTCATCAAGGCCTTCGACGCCCCGCTGGGCGCCGAGGTCCTCGGCCTCGACCTGTCCCGGTCCCTGTCGAACGAAGACTTCGCCCGCCTGCACCGCGCCCACCTCGAGCACCACGTGCTGGTGTTCCGCCACCAGCACATCACGCCCGGCCAGCAGGTGGCCTTCAGCCGCCGTTTCGGTCCGCTGCAGATCCACGTGCTGCGCCAGTTCCAGCTGCCGTCCGATCCCGAGGTCCTGGTGGTCTCGAACATCCGCGAGAACGGCCAGCCGATCGGCCTGGGTGATGCGGGCCACTTCTGGCATTCGGACCTGTCGTACAAGGAAAAGCCGAGCCTCGGTTCGATGCTGCACGCCCAGGAACTGCCGATCGAGGGCGGCGACACCCTGTTCGCCAACCAGCACGCGGCCTGGGAGCGGCTGCCCGAGCACCTGAAGCGCGCCGTCGCCGGGCTGGAGGCCGAGCACAGCTACCTGAACCGCTATGCCGACCTGCAGAAGCGCAACCCCTGGCGCCCGAACCTGACCCGGGCCCAGATCGACGAGGTCAGGCCGGTCGTGCACCCCGTGGTGCGCACCCATCCCGAAACCGGACGCAAGGCGCTGTTCGTCAGCGAGCATTTCACGACCCGCATCGTCGGCCTGCCCGAGGACGAGAGCCGGGCGCTGCTGGACGAGCTGTTCGACCGCAGCACCCGCCCCGAGCACATCTACCGCCACCAGTGGCAGCCGCAGGACATGGTGTTCTGGGATAACCGCTCGCTGATGCACCTGGCGGCCGGCTGCCCCGACGACCAGCGCCGCAAGCTCTACCGCACCACCATCGAAGGCGACGTCCCGTTCTGAACCATCATAAGAAGACCACCATGCGCACCCCTATCCGTTTCGTCTCGAAGATCGCCGCCGGCCTGGCCCTGTCCGCGCTGGCCCTCTCCACCGTCCTCGCCACCCCGGCCCGCGCCGAGGGCCAGCTGCGCATCGCCCAGCAGTTCGGCCTCGTCTACCTGCTGCTGAACGTGGCCGAGGACCAGAAGCTGATCGAGAAGCACGCCAGGCTGCAGGGCGTCCCCGTCAAGGTCGAGTATGTCCAGCTGTCGGGCGGGAATGCCGTCAACGACGCCCTGCTGTCCGGCTCCATCGACGTGGCCGGGGCCGGCGTCGGCCCGCTGCTGACGATCTGGGACCGCACCGCCGGCCGCCAGAACGTGCGCGGCATCGCCTCGCTGGGCAACTTCCCCTATTACCTGGTCACCACCAACCCCAACGTGAAGTCCATCGCCGACTTCAGCGACAAGGACCGCATCGCGCTGCCGGCGGTGTCGGTATCGGTGCAGGCGCGGATCCTGCAGATGGCGGCCGCGAAGCGCTGGGGCACGGCCGAATTCGCGCGCCTGGACCGCCTGACGCAATCCGTGCCGCACCCGGACGCGGCGGCCGCGCTGATCGCCGGCCAGACGGAGCTGAACAGCCACTTCGGCAATCCGCCTTTCCAGGAACAGGAACTGGCCGGCAATCCGAAGGCCCACATCGTGCTGAATTCCTATGAGGTGCTGGGCGGCCCGGCGTCGTCCACGGTGCTCTACGCCACCGAGAAATGGGTGAAGGAGAACCCGAAGACCTACCGCGCCTTCATCGATGCGCTGAACGAGGCGGCCCAGCTGATCAGCGCCAACCGCGAGCTGGCCGCCGACGCCTACCTGCGCGTAACCAGGGCCAAAACCGACCGCGCCTTCGTGCTGAAAGTGATCAGCAATCCGCAGATCCAGTTCAAGGTGGCGCCGCAGAATACCCTGGGCCTCGCCCAGTTCCTGCACCAGGCCGGCGCGATCAGGAAGCAGCCGGCCTCATGGCGCGACTACTTCTTCGAGCATCCGGCGCTGGCCTCCGGCAGCTGAAGGGGAGGGCCGCATGAACATCTACCCATTCCAGGCGCAGCCGCAGGAACCGTCGCTGCCTGCGCCGCTGCTGCAGGCCCAGGACCTCAGTATCGACTACGCCAGCGGCGCCACCAGGGTGCGCGCCACCCACGAGGTGAGCTTCGATGTCTTCGAGGGCGACCGCTTCGTGCTGCTCGGGCCTTCCGGCTGCGGCAAGTCGACCCTGCTGAAGGCGGCCGCCGGATTCGTCCAGCCGTCATCCGGCGGCCTGCTGCTGCGCGGCCGCCGCATCCTCAAGCCGGGCCGCGACCGCATCGTCGTGTTCCAGGAATTCGACCAGCTGCCGCCCTGGAAGACGGTCAGGCAGAACGTGATGTTCCCGCTGCTGGCGGGCGGTGTGAAGCGCAGGGAGGCCGAGGAGCGTGCCTTGTACTGGACCGAGAGGGTCGGACTGGGACGCTTTGCCGACAGTTATCCGCACACGCTGTCGGGTGGGATGAAGGCGCGGGTGGCGATCGCCCGCGCGCTGGCGATGCAGCCCGACATCCTGCTGATGGACGAACCCTTCGCGGCCCTCGATGCGCTGACCCGCCGCCGCATGCAGGAAGAGCTGCAGGCGCTGTGGGAAGATGCCCGCTTCACCATGCTGTTCGTCACCCATTCGATCGAGGAGGCGCTGGTGGTCGGCAACCGCATCCTGCTGCTGTCGCCGCATCCGGGCCGGGTGCGGGCCGAGATCAACAGCCACCAGTTCGGCCTCGCCAGCAGCGGCAGCGCCGAATTCCAGGCCGCGGCCCAGCGCATCCACCGCCTGCTGTTCGGCGAAGAGAGCGGCGTGCCGGCCCCGGCGGGTGCGGACCCGGCCGTGGCGGCACTGGCGGTGCGTTCATGAACGCCCGCGTCGAACCGCTGGTGCGGCCGGAATACGAACGGCCGCTGCTCCCGCCGCCACCGCCGCCCGAGGCGGCTGCGCGCCCCGCGACGGCCCGCCAACGCCTGTGCCGGACCCTGTTGCAGGCCGGCTGGCTGCGCAAGGCCGTGCTGCTGGCGCTGTTGGCCGCGCTGTGGGAATGGGCGGCGCACGTGGCCGGCAACGACCTGCTGCTGCCGGGCTTCCTGCAGACCGCGCTCGCCTTCGTGGACGGTGTGGTATCCGGGGAGCTGCCGCGTTACGTGGGCGTCTCGCTGGGCGTGCTGCTGCAGGGCTACCTGGCCGGCGTGGCCGGCGCCTTCCTGCTGACCTCCGTGGCGATGAGCAGCCGCATCGGCCGCGACCTGCTGGAGACCCTGACCGCCATGTTCAACCCGCTGCCGGCGATCGCGCTGCTGCCGCTGGCCCTGCTGTGGTTCGGCCTGGGCAAGGGCAGCCTGGTGTTCGTGCTGGTGCACTCCGTGCTGTGGCCGCTGTCGCTGAACGCCTACGCCGGCTTCCGCGCGGTGCCGCAGACCCTGCGCATGGCCGGCCGCAACTACGGCCTGGGCGGGCTGCGCATCGTCACGCAGATCCTGGTGCCGGCGGCGCTGCCGGCCATCCTGTCCGGCTTGAAGATCGGCTGGGCCTTCGCCTGGCGCACCCTGATCGCGGCCGAGCTGGTGTTCGGCACCACCTCGGGCAAGGGGGGCCTGGGCTGGTACATCTTCCAGAGCCGCAACGAGCTGTTCACCGACAAGGTGTTCGCCGGACTCGCCACCGTGATCGTGATCGGCCTGCTGTTCGAGCACATCGTGTTCGACGCGGTGGAACGCCTGACGGTGCGGCGCTGGGGAATGCAGGGCTGAGGGGGGACGATAGCACGGCGGTTTCTTGTCAAATCGGCAGTAAAAAGGTAACATTCTTGGACTTGCCGTTTTGCATTCCGCCTGAAGCGGCCCCTGCTTGAGGTATCCTCCGCAACATGAGCCTTTTGTCGCCAAACCACGCCGCCAGCATTCCCCCGCATCCACCCACCCTCGCCACCGAATCCGCGCTCGAACAGGCCAAGATCAGCCGCCCCTACCGCGAGCTGCTGCGCCTGTTCGAGCAGGCGCCGGGCTTCGTCTGCTTCTTCCGCGGAGCGGAGCATGTGTACGAGCTGCAGAACCATGCCCACCACCGCCTGGCGGGCTTCAAGGACATCATCGGCAAGCCGGTCAGGGTGGCCTTGCCCGAACTCGAGGGCCAGCAATTCTTCGAGCTGCTCGACCAGGTGTTCGCCAGCGGCCAGGCTTTCGTCGGCAACGCGCTGCCGCTGGAGGTGATCCCGGCCGGCGGCGGCGAGGCCGTCCTGCGCTACATCGATTTCGTCTACCAGCCCATCGTCGACGACGGCGGCGCCGTGGTCGGCATCTTCTCGCAGGGGAATGACGTGACCGAACGGGTGCTGGCCGAGGAGGGCCTGCGCCGCAAGCAGGAAGAACTCGAGCGCATGGTGGAGCAGCGCACCGCCGCCCTGGCCGAGGCCCACGCCGCCCTCAAGCTGGCCAACGAACTGCAGGGCGACAAGATGCACCTGCAGCGCCTGTTCGAGCAGGCGCCGGGCTTCATCTGCGTGCTGCGCGGACCCCAGCATGTGTTCGAACTGGCGAACGCCGCCTACCGCACCCTCACCGGCGGCCGCGAATTGATCGGCAAGACCATCCGCGCGGCCCTGCCGGAGGTCGTGGCCCAGGGCTTTACCGACCTGCTCGACCAGGTCTGCCGCAGCGGCAAGCCCTTCATCGGGCGCGCCGTGCCCGTCCAGCTGGACAGCGGCCCGGACGGCGGCAGCGACACCCGCTACCTGGACTTCATCTACCAGCCGGTGCTGGATCCGATGGGCGCCGTGATCGGCATCTTCGTGCAGGGCAGCGACGTCAGCGAGCAGAAGCTGGCGCAGGACGAGCTGGCGCGGCACCAGATGGAACTGGAATCCCTGGTCAGCGCCCGCACCGAGGAGCTGTCCGCGGCCCAGCATGCGCTGCAGCGCTCGCAAAAACTGGAGGCGATCGGCAAGCTGACCGGCGGCGTGGCCCACGACTTCAACAATATCCTGCAGGTAGTCGGCGGCAACCTCGAACTGCTGCAGCGCCGCCTGCCGCCCGGCGACGACCAGCAATTGCTGGAATCGGCCCGGCAGGCGGTGGAGCGGGGCGGCAAGCTGTCCTCGCAGCTGCTGGCCTTCGCGCGCCGCCAGCCGCTGCAGCCGGTGGTGGTGAACCCGGGCCGCATCGTCGGCGCCATGGACGACCTGCTGCGGCGCGCGCTGGGCGAGACCATCCAGATCGAGACCGTGCGCGGCGGCGGCCTGTGGAACACGGTGGTCGACCCCAACCAGCTCGAGAACGTGATCCTGAACCTGGCGATCAATGCGCGCGACGCCATGCCGGGCGGCGGCCGCCTCACCATCGAGATCGGCAACGCCCTGCTGGACGATTCCTACGTGGCGGCCGAGCCGGACATCACATCCGGCCAGTACGTGATGATCGCGGTGTCCGACACCGGCAGCGGGATGGGCCGCGAGGTGCTGGAGCGCGCCTGCGAACCCTTCTTCACGACCAAGCCGGAAGGCGTCGGCACCGGCCTCGGCCTGTCGATGGCCTACGGTTTCGTCAAGCAGACCGGCGGCCACTTCAAGATCTACAGCGAGCCCGGGGAAGGCACCACGGTGAAGATGTACTTCCCGCGCAGCTTCGAGGCCGAGAACACCGTCACCCGCCTGACCGGCGGCCCGGTGCAGGGCGGCAGCGAGACCGTGCTGGTGGTCGAGGACGATCCGGCGGTGCAGCGCACCGTGGTCGAGATGCTGGGCAGCCTGGGCTACCGCGTGCTGAAGGCCGACAACGCCACCGCCGCGCTGTGCATCGTCAAGAGCGGCATGCCGATCGACCTGCTGTTCACCGACGTCGTCATGCCCGGCCCGCTGCGCAGCCCCGAGCTGGCGCGCCAGGCCAAGGAACTGCTGCCGGGCCTGGCGGTGCTGTTCACCTCCGGTTATACGCAGAACGCGATCGTGCACGGCGGCCGCCTGGACCCGGGTGTCGAGCTGCTGTCCAAGCCCTACGGCCGCGAGCAGCTGGCGCGCAAGGTACGCCACCTGCTGGCCAACCGCGGCATCCCGGCGGCGCCGGAAGCCGGCAGAGTGACGCCGTCCACGGCGCGGCGCCGCATCCTGGTGGCCGAAGACAATCCGGACCTGATGCGGACCACCTGCAGCCTGTTCGACGCTCTCGGCCACGACGTGAAGGGCGCCGGCACTTTCGGCGCGGCCGCCGGCTTGCTGAAGGAAAGCGGCTTCGACCTGCTGTTCACCGACATCGACCTGGCCGGCGCGTCCGGGGTCGAGCTGGCGCGCCTGGCGGTGCAGCGGCAGCCGGCGCTGCGGGTCGCGTTCGCGTCCGGCTACGGCGCGCCGGACCGCGACGAGGTCGGCTTCCCGTTCTGGATCGTCGCCAAGCCCTACCGGCTGGAAGACCTCGAGGCCGTGCTGGAGCGGCTGGGCTGAAGCCCGGCCCGGCGGCGTGAATGGTATGATGGCGGCATGACGTTTCTGAATGTTCCCTACGCGGAAAAAGACCAGGCCCGCGAACTCGGCGCACGCTGGAATCCCAGCCGCAAGCGCTGGTACGTGCCGCCCGGCGTCGCCCTCGACGCCTTCGCGCGCTGGATGCCGAAGGAGGGCGAACCTCCATCCGACCGCGACACCCGCGCCGCCAAGCTGGTGACCGGTACGCGCTATGTCGAGATCGACCACGCCTGCAATCCCTTCGAGCCCTGCGCCCGGTGCGCGCCGCTGCTGGCGGAAAAGGGCTGGACCGCCGCGCGCGAAGACGTGCTGAGGGCGCTGAAGGCGCTGGCGCAGCGCTAGGTTTTCGCCACGGGCGCTTGCGCCAGCGCTGCCAGCAGGGCCTCGAGGTCGACCGGCTTGACGAAATGGCGGTCGAAACCGGCCGCTTTCGACAGCACCTTGTCGTGGGCCTGGCCGTAGCCGGTCAGCGCCAGGTAGACGGCATGGCGTTCGCGCGGCTTCCGTTCCGCCATCGCGCGCAGGCGCCGCGCCAGTGCGTAACCGTCGATGTCCGGCAGGCCGATGTCGAGGATGAAGACCTGGGGCCAGTCCTGTTCCGCCAGTGCCAGCGCGACCCGCGGTTCGTGCGCGACCGCGACCTTGTGGCCGAGGGCGAGCAGGATCTCGGCCAGCGACTGGGCGGCATCGAGGTTGTCGTCGACGATCAGGATCGACAGGCCGGGCAAGTGGTGCGGATCCACCGGGCCGGCGTCCCGGGCCGCGGGATGGCGCGCCGCCTGCGCCAGCGGCAGCACGATGCGGAAGGTGCTGCCCTGGCCGGCGCCGGCGCTTTCGGCCTCGACGCTGCCGCCGTGCAGGCCCACCAGGCTCTTCACCAGCGCCAGGCCCAGGCCCAGCCCGCCCTGGGCGCGGTCCGGCGTCCGTTCGGCCTGGGTGAACAGGTCGAACACCTGGGGCAGGAGCTCGGGCCCGATGCCGATGCCGTTGTCGCGCACCGAGATCGCCACGCTGTCCTCGCCGACTTCCAGCATCAGTGCGATCGCGCCGCCCTGGGGCGTGTACTTGGCGGCGTTGTTGAGCAGGTTCGCCACCACCTGCACCAGGCGGATGCGGTCGCCGTCGACCCAGGCCGGATCGGCGTCCATGGCCTGGTCGAGGCGATGGCGGCGCGCTTCGATCAGCGGGCGCGCCTGCTCTACCGCGCTGGCGACCACCGCCTTCAGGTCGACCCGTTCGCGCTGCAGCTCGACCAGGCCGCGGGTCACGCGCGAGACGTCCAGCAGGTCGTCCACCAGGCCGGTCAGGTGCCGCACCTGGCGGATGATGATCTCGCTCGACTGGCGCACCCGCTTCTCGTCGGCGGCGGCGCGCACCAGCAGCTGGGCGGCGCTGCTGATCGGCGCCAGCGGATTGCGCAGCTCGTGCGCCAGCATCGCCAGGAATTCGTCCTTGCGGCGCGCCGCCGCCTTCAGTTCTTCCTCGTTGCGCTTCTTGTCGTGGATGTCCGTCAGTGCGCCCATCCAGCGCACGATGGCGCCGTCCTCGCCGGTGACCGGCAGGGCGCGGTTCAGCATCCAGCGCCATTCGCCGCTGTGGTGGTAGATGCGGTGTTCGACCTCGTAGGGCGAACCTTGCGCAAGGCTGCGCGCCCAGGCGTCCCGCAGGCCGGGCAGGTCGTCGGGATGGACGATCTTGCCCCAGCCATGGCCGGCCAGTTCTTCTTGCGGCATGCCGGTGAACTCGTGCCAGCGCATGTTCAGGTAGTCGTTGGTGCCGCTGGCGTCGGCCGCCCAGATCAGCTGCGGAATCAGGTCGGCGATCGAACGGAACCTGGCTTCGCTGTCCTTCATCGCGCGCTCGGCCGCGATCCGCGCGCTGATGTCCATATTGGCGGCCACCGCGCCGACGATCTCGTTGCGCTCGTTGCGGATGGCGGCGGTGCGGATCAGGATCGTACGCCGGGTGCCGGGCGCGCCGAAGGGTTCGATTTCGGCGACGCCGCCGCTGACGTCCTCGCCGCGCAGCGCGCGCGAAATCGGCCATTCGTCGGCGCCGATGCGCTGCCCGGCGCGCGGATCGCCGGCCGGCCACCAGCCTTTCCACTCGTCGTAGCCCTCGGCCTCGCCGGGCGCCGGATGGCTGCCCCAGATTTCGCGGTTGGTGGCGTTCGCCGCCATCAGGTTGCCGGCGGCGTCGACGTAGACGATGCCGACCGGCGCCGCATCCAGCAGCACGTCCAGGCGGCGCCGGTTTTCCAGCTCGCGCAGCAGCGCCTTCGAGGCGACCCGCTCGCTCTCGTCGCGCGCCAGCTCGGCGTTCTTGCGCTCGGTGATGTCGACCGCGACGCCGGCGAAGCGGCGCTTGCCGGTGACGAGGTCGTGGAAGACCTTGCCGCGCGCGTTGACCCAGACGTCCGGCCGCGACAGCTGGGGGATGCGGTAGTCGATGTTGTACAGGGTATCGGTGGCGATCGCGTGCTCGATCGCGGCGACCACGCGCGGGCGGTCGTCCGGATGGATCATGTCGGTGAAGCGTTCGAGCTCGGTGCCGGCGCGCGCCAGCGCCGCATCGACCTGGAACAGGCGCGCGAACTGCTCGTCGACGAAGGTGGCGCCGGTATCGAGTTCATACGCCCAGGTGCCGATATTGCCGGAGGCTTCGATGCAGAGGGCGTAGCGTTCCTCGGCTTGCTTGTGGCGCGCCAGGGCCAGCACCTTGTCGGTGACTTCGACCACGGTGCACAGCAGGCCGCGCAGTGCGCCCGTATCGTCGCGCAGGGGGCTGTAGGAGAAGGTGAACCAGGCCTGTTCCGGATAGCCCCTGCGCTCCACCGTCAGCTTGAAGTTCTCGAAGAACAGGGCTTCGCCGTCCAGCACGCGGCGCGCCAGCGGCGCCATGGTGTCCCAGACTTCGGACCACAGCCTGGGCAGCGGGGTGCCGATCGCGTCCTCGACCTTGTTGCCCAGCATGGGCGCATAGGCGTCGTTGTGGAAGACGAACAGTTCCTCGCCCCAGGCCAGGAAGGTCGGGAAGGAGGAGCCCAGCACCATGCCCAGCGACATGCGCAGCGATGCCGGCCAGCCTTCGATCGGCCCGAGCGGATGCGCGTTCCAGTCCCGTGCAAGGGTGCGCGCGCCGGCCTTGCCGCCGTTCGACAGGAAAGCATCGCGGTAGTTCATCGTGGGCGGGTCCGGTGGAATCAAACGAAGGATTGTACCGAAGTATTACTGGCGCCGCCCGCACGACTCGGCCGCGGGTCCGGGGTTGGCGATGCTGTACGGCACGTTTTGCTTCGGGAAATGTAGCGACTCGCCCTGCATCGATTTGGTGCAAACTCCTCCGGGCCGAACAGTGTGCGGTGCAGGACGGGAATCGACTTAAGATGGCGGCGCGAATCTCGGGAAAGGAAGCAAGCATGAACGAGCACTTCAAGGATGACGGCGCGGGAATCGATACCGGGCGGCGCGAACTGCTGATCGCGGGCGCGCTGTCGGCCAGCGCGGCCGCGCTACCTGGCGCCTCCGCGGCACAGGTGCCGGCAGCGTCGAAGCCGGCGGACGCATCGACCCCGGCGCCGGTGCTGTCCAGGGTGGCGCTGCGCGTCAACGGCCAGCGCCACGAGAAGGAAGTCGACACGCGCACCACCTTGCTGGACCTGCTGCGCGAACACCTGCAGCTGACCGGCACCAAGAAGGGCTGCGACCAGGGCCAGTGCGGCGCCTGCACCGTGATCGCCGACGGCCGCCGCATCAATTCCTGCCTCAGCCTGGCGCTGATGCACGAAGGTTCGGAGATCGTCACCATCGAAGGCCTGGGCCGGCCCGGCCAGCTGCATCCGCTGCAGGCGGCCTTCGTGAAGCACGACGGCTACCAGTGCGGCTACTGCACGCCCGGCCAGATCTGCTCGGCCACGGCGATGCTGGACGAGGTCAGGCAGGGCATTCCCAGCCACGTCACGGCCGACCTGAACGCCCGCCCGCTGCTGTCGCCGATGGAGATGCGCGAGCGCATGAGCGGCAATATCTGCCGCTGCGGCGCCTACTCCAACATCATCGAGGCGATTTCCGAAGTCGCCGGCGTGGAGGGCAAGGCATGAGAGCCTTCAGCTACCAGCGCGTACGCACCCCGCTTGAAGCGGCTCAGGCGGCGGCCGCCACGCAGGGCGCGCGCTTCATCGCCGGCGGCACCAACCTGCTCGACCTGATGAAGCTGGAGATCGAGACGCCGGTCCACCTGATCGACGTGAACGGCGCCGGCATGGACCGCATCGAAGCGACCAACGACGGCGGCCTGCGCGTCGGCGCGCTGGTGCGCAACACCGACCTGGCGGCCGATCCGCGCGTGCGGCGCGACTACGCCGTGCTGTCGCGGGCCCTGCTGGCGGGCGCGTCCCCGCAGCTGCGCAACAAGGCCACCACCGCCGGCAACCTGCTGCAGCGCACCCGCTGCCCCTATTTCTACGATACGGCCCAGCCCTGCAACAAGCGCCATCCCGGCAGCGGCTGTTCGGCGATCGGCGGCTTCAACCGCCATCACGCCATCGTCGGCGCCAGCGAAGCCTGCATCGCCACCCATCCGAGCGATATGGCGGTGGCGATGCGATTGCTGGATGCGCAGGTCGAGACGGTGCGCGCGGACGGCGCCAGGCGCGTGATCCCGATCGCCGACTTCCACCGGCTGCCGGGCGACACGCCGCAGGTCGAGCACGTGCTGGCGCCGGGGGAGCTGATCACGGCCGTGACCTTGCCGAAGCCGCTGGGCGGGCGCCACTTCTACCAGAAGGTGCGCGACCGCTCCTCGTATGCCTTCGCGCTGGTGTCGGTGGCCGCGGTGGTGCAGCCGGACGGCAGCGGCAGGGTGGCGCTGGGCGGCGTGGCCCACAAGCCCTGGCGCATCCCCGGCGCGGAGCAGCAGCTGCCGCGCGGCGGCCGGGCGGTGACGGAACAGCTGCTGGCCGGCGCCCGCACCAGCCGGGACAACGCATTCAAGGTGCCCCTCGTGCAGCGCACGATCGACGGGCTCCTGCTCGAAGCAAGGAGGACCTGAAGCATGAAATTCACGACGCCAGCCGGCACCAATCCGATCGACCGCCTGAAGGTGGTCGGCCGCCCGACCGACCGCATCGACGGACCCCTCAAGACCACCGGCACCGCTCCCTATGCCTATGAGCAGAACACGGCGATCCCGGATGCCGCCTACGGCTATGTGGTGGGCGCCGGCATCGCCAAGGGCCGCATCGTGTCGATGGACCTGTCGGCGGCGAAGCGCGCGCCGGGCGTGATCGCGATCGTCACGGCGGAAAATGCCGGCAAGCTGGGCAAGGGTAAGTACAACACCGCGGTCCTGCTGGGCGGGCCAAAGATCGAGCACTACCACCAGGCGGTGGCGCTGGTGGTGGCCGAGACCTTCGAGCAGGCGCGCGCCGCCGCCGGCCTGGTGAAGGTCGAGTATGCGAAGGCCAGGGGCGAGTACGACCTGGCCAGGGCCAGGGACGGCGCCGGCCTGGCGAAGAAGGAAGAAAAGCCCGAGACCCGCACCGGCGACTTCGAGGGCGCCTGGGCCGCGGCCCCGGTCAAGCTGGACGCCGTCTACACCACGCCCGACCAGTCGCACGCGATGATGGAGCCGCATGCCTCGATCGCGCGATGGGAGGGAGACAAACTCACCATCTTCACGTCGAACCAGATGGTCAACTGGGGCATGAAGGACATGGCCAGGACCCTCGGCATCCCCGAGGAGAACGTGCACCTGGTCTCGCCCTATGTGGGCGGCGGCTTCGGCGGCAAGCTGTTCCTGCGCTCGGAAGCGCTGCTGGCGGCGCTCGGCGCGAAGGCGGCGAAGCGGGCGGTGAAGGTGACCCTGCAGCGCGCCATCATGTTCAACAATACGACGCACCGGCCGGCCACGATCCAGCGCATCCGCGTCGGCTGCACGCGCGAAGGCCGCATCAGCGCCATCGCCCACGAGAGCTGGTCGGGCGACCTGCCGGGCGGGAAACCCGAAACCGCGGTGCAGCAGACCCGCCTGCTGTACGCTGGCCCGAACCGCTACACGGCCTTGCGCCTGGCGACGCTGGACCTGCCGGAAGCGAACGCGATGCGCGCGCCGGGCGAGGCGCCGGGCATGATGGCGCTCGAGATCGCGATCGACGAAATGGCGGAAAAGCTGAAGATGGATCCGGTGACCTTCAGGATCATCAACGACACCAGCGTCGATCCGGAAAAGCGCGAGCGCAAATTCTCGCAGCGGCGCCTGGTCGACTGCCTGCGGCAGGGCGCCGGACGCTTCGGCTGGAACAAGCGCAATCCGGTGCCGGGCCAGGTCCGCGACGGCCGCTGGCTGGTCGGCTACGGCGTGGCCGCGGCCTTCCGCAACAACCTGGTGATGCGTTCGGCGGCGCGCGTGCGCCTCGAGCGCGACGGCCAGGTGACCGTGGAAACCGACATGACCGACATCGGCACCGGCAGCTACACCATCATCGCCCAGACCGCGGCCGAGATGATGGGCCTGCCGCTGGAGCGGGTGGTGGTGCGGCTGGGCGACTCGAACTATCCGGTGTCCGCCGGCTCGGGCGGCCAGTGGGGCGGCAACAGCTCGACCGCCGGCGTCTACGCGGCCTGCGTGCGCCTGCGCGAGATGGTGGCGCAGAAGCTGGGGCTGGATCCGGCCGGCGCCGAATTCGCCGACGGCATGGTCTCGGCCGGTGGAAAGCGCTTCCCGCTGCGCCAGGCGGCCGAGGGCGGCGAGCTGAATGCCGAGGACAAGATGGAGTACGGCGACCTCGATAAAAAATACCAGCAATCCACCTTCGGCGCCCACTTCGTCGAGGTCGGGGTCGACGCCGTCACCGGCGAAACGCGGGTGCGGCGCATGCTGGCCGTGTGCGCGGCCGGCCGCATCCTGAATCCGAAGTCGGCGCGCAGCCAGGTGATCGGCGCGATGACGATGGGCGTGGGCGCGGCCCTGATGGAAGAGCTGGTGGTCGACCGGCGCATCGGTTGTTTCATCAACCACGACCTCGCCATGTACGAAGTGCCGGTGCATGCCGACATCCCGCACCAGGAAGTGGTCTTCCTCGACGAGACCGATCCGGTGTCGTCGCCGATGAAGGCCAAGGGCGTGGGCGAACTGGGGATCTGCGGGGTCGGCGCGGCGGTCGCCAATGCGATCTACAACGCCACCGGCGTACGGGTTCGTGACTATCCTGTCACTCTCGACAAGCTGTTGCCGAAATTACCTTCCGTGGCGTAGCTACAACCGGTAGAGCGGAGAATCGCCATCCTGTGATTTTTGGAGAGCTTCTTGACGGACAGCGGTAGTAGTATGACGAGCGTCTACCTACCGGAGCCCGAATGCCATGCTGACCGTCGAAACCCTGGAACGTCCCGAAACGGCGCGCGACGAATGGCTGCGCCTGGGCGTACGCATCGTCGTCACCGGACGTGGCAGCGAAAATTCCCAGGCCGTGCTGCAGCAGGTGCTGGCCCTGTTCTGGCCGGTGGCCGAACTCTACGATTTCTACACGACGCCGTATCCGCGCCTGCCGGATGCCACCGTGCTGCGGATCGCCTTCGACCTGCCGGCCGGCTACGAGTCGGGCGTGAGCGGTATCGTGCAATCGATCGGCGGCTCCGGCTGGACCGTCGACATCTACGAAGACGGCGAGCAGGCCGCCTGCTGGAAGCCGGAACACGGCGCAGTGCGGCCGCTGTGCGATCATTTCCATTCGGCCGAGATCAACCTGATCCCGTCCTCCCACCTGGCGGAATTCCGCAAGTCCGCGGCGCCGCGCCTGCTCCAGTAAGCCGTTTCAGGCGAGACGTTCGGCCAGTGGCGGCGGCGGCAGGCAGCCCAGTCCCGCCAGCGTCGCCTCCACCGCCTGGTCCAGCGGCGTGTGCGGCTCCTCGCCCAGCACCGCCAGCAGCTTCGCATTGTCCATCCTGACCGGCTGCCGCCACAGGTAGCGCATTTCCAGCAGCTCGCGCATGGTGGCGTGGAAGGGCGCCGCAAGGCGCGCCAGCCACCAGGGGAAGGCGGCGACGCGCGGCCGCCGGCCGCCGGCGCGCACCACGGCTCCCGCAATCGCACGCGCCATGCCGGTGCCGTCGTCATCCCAATGGCCGGCCATGTGAAAGGCCGCGAAGGGCTCGAGCTGCCCGCGCCGGCCGATCAGGGCGACCATCGCCGCGGCCACGTCCGGCAGATAGGCCCACTGGTGGCCGATGCCCGGCTGCGCCGGATTGAGCACGCGCGTGACGGGGCGTCCGGGCCGGACCAGGCCTTGTGAAAACCAGTTGTTGGCAGCGTGCGGACCGAAATAGTCGCCGGCGCGCAGCACCAGCGCGCGCCCGCCGCCGTCGCAGAAATCGCGCAGCGCCGCCTCCATCCGGACCCGGATCGCGCCCTTGCGCGTGGCCGGATGCTGCGGCGCGTCTTCCGTCAGCAGCGGAAACGCGTCCGCACCGTAGTTGTAGACCGTCCCCGGCAGCACCACCAGCGCATCGCCCGCTTGCGCCGCCGCGATGGTATTGGCCAGCATGGGCAGCACCAGCTTCTCCCAGTCGCGGTAGCCGGGCGGGTTGACGGCGTGGACGATCGCCGCGCAGCCGGCTGCCGCGCGCAGCACGTCCGCGGCGACGAGCGCGTCGCCGCGGACCCAGTGCAGGCCATCGGCGCCCGGGCCTTCCCGTTCCAGGCCGCGTTTCAGCGCCTTGACCGTCCAGCCGGCCGTCCGCAGCTGGCGCGCCGCTTCGCCGCCGATGCCGCCGGTGGCGCCGAGTACCAGTACCGTATTCCTGTTGTCCATATGAGCTCCCGATGTGGCGGTGTAGTGAAGATGTCCACAGGGTAGAGGATGGGCGAATAAAATGGAATTGCATGACCTGGCATGGTCGTTATACATTTATGTATGACTCCGACCATCGAATGGGAACTCTACCGCTCCTTTCTCGGCGTGCTGCGGACCGGATCGCTGTCCGGCGCGGCGCGTCTCCTGGGCGTCGCCCAGCCGACCGTGGGCCGCCACATCGCCGCGCTCGAGGCGGCGCTGGGCCTCGTATTGTTCACCCGTTCGCAGACCGGCTTGCTGGCCACCGACGCCGCCCAGGCCCTGCGTCCGCATGCCGAGGCGATGCAGAGCACGGCCGCGGCCCTGGAGCGGGCGGCCGCCAGCTTCGGCGACGGTGTGCGTGGCGTGGTGCGGGTGACGGCCAGCGAAGTGATCGGGGTCGAAGTCTTGCCGCCCATCCTGCAGCGGCTGCGCGAGCGCTATCCGGCGTTGAAGGTGGAGCTGGCGCTGTCCAGCCAGATGCAGGACCTGCTGCAGCGGGAAGCCGACATCGCCATCCGGATGGCAGCGCCGCACCAGGACCAGCTGGTGGCGCGGCGCATCGGCGCGATCGAACTGGGCCTGCACGCCAGTCCGGCCTACCTGGAGCGGCACGGCAGTCCGGCCAGCCTGGACGATCTCGCCCGCCATACGGTGATCGGTTTCGACAGGATGACGCCCTTCGTGCGCCAGGCCCTCGCGCGGCTGCCGGGCATCGGCCGCGAGCTGTTCTCGCTGCGCACCGACAGCGACCTGGCCCAGCTGGCCCTGATCCGGGCCGGGGCCGGCATCGGCGTCTGCCAGGCGCCACTGGCGAGGCGCACGCCCTCGCTGGTGCGGCTGTTGCCGGACGCGCTCGCGCTGCCGCTGGACACCTGGGTCGCGATGCACGAGGATTTGCGCGGCAGTCCGCGCTGCAAGGTGACCTTCGACGCCCTGGCCGAGGGCCTGCTGGACTACGTCGGACGCGCTTGACGCGGCGCCGGCGCGACCGGCCTGACATGGTCGATTACGCATGAACTCATCGGCGTCGATTACAAACGTAAATGGAGCGCCGATGCCCGACCAGCCGCCGATTTGCGGACGGGTCGCGCCGCTGGTCGCGCAGGCGCGATGAGCGCATTCCTGTCCCTGCTGCTGCGCCTGGGCGCCGCCAGCCTCGTGTTCACCCTCTCGCGGCCTGCTGATCGCGGCTCACCGGCCCTTGCGCGCCCGTCTTGGCGCCGGCGCCGCCTACGCGCTGTGGCTGATGGTGCCGCTGGGGCTGGCCCTGTGCTGCTGGCCGCGGCACCAGGCCAGCTTGCCGGTGCTGGCGCTGTCGGACGATGCCGGCGGGGCGGCCGATGTGCGGGTCCGCCTGGTCTGCGACGGCAAGCCGGCCGGCGCGCCCCGCTTGATGGCAAAGCGCGGGGAGCCGGTGACGATCGCGGTAGGCCGCACCGAGAAGCGCCCCGACGGCAGCTATGTCACGGCGAAGGGGTTTCGTCCGAGCATGAGAGTCGACAGGGCCTGAGTTCGATCGACCGCGCCTTGATCGCGATGCCGGCGTCGAGGCGCACCCGGTCGAGCCGCCAGACGACGGCGGCCAGGTCGTCCTCGCCGGCGCCATCCTCGAAGGCCACCTCCAGCGTCGCCAGGCGATGCGTGGCATCTCCATGCAGCATGCCCACGCGCGGGACGTCGCGCATACTTTCCATCAACGGCGTGAGTACGGCCTGCAAGACCCGTTCGGCGGATTGTTCGTCGACCTCGTAACGGACGGCGACGACGGTAGCGGAACCCGGGGCGGCCGGCGCGGACGCCGTACCAGCGAGGAGCGCTGCGGCAAACAGGGACTGTATCGGGGACGGCATGAACCCTCCTGGCGGTGACGGGCCGGCTTGGCTGCGGCCTCTTGCCAATGATAAGCTGGCGCGCCACGCGGGACCAGCCCGCATTGCAGGAGACATCCATGACCTGGCAAACCACGCTCGAATTCAATACCGCCGGACGCGGCACCCGCGACATCACCGCCGCGGTCGCCGACGCCGTCGCGGCGTCCGGACTGCGCTGCGGCCTGGTCCACGTCTTCGTCCAGCACACCAGCTGTTCGCTGACGATCACGGAAAACGCCGATGCCGACGTGCGCCGCGACCTCGAGACCGTGATGGCGCGCCTGGCGCCTGACGGCGATCCGGCCTACCGCCACGATGCCGAGGGCCCGGACGACATGGCGGCGCACGCGCGCAGCATGCTGAGCGATACCGGTCTCATGCTGCCGGTCGGCGGCGGCCGCCTGCTGCTGGGCACCTGGCAGGGCATCTATCTGTGGGAGCACCGGACCTCGGCGCATCGGCGCCGGGTGGTGGTGACCGTGCTGGGCAGCTGAGTTATAGTTGAGGCAATGTATCCGGTGGAGAGGGTGATGAGATGGACTTCGGTGTCCTCGGCGGCCGATGGCCATGGCAACGAGGATCATGTGGCGGTATTCGAGCAGGACGGGGTGACCGATATCGTGGTGCTGGACGGCGCCAGTTCGGTGGCGCAGCAAGACTATATCGACCGGGAGATCGGCGACGTCGCCTGGTTCGTGCGCCGCTTCGGCGCGGCCTTCGGCAGGACCCTGGCCGGGCGTGGGCCGCAGGAGCGGGTGGTGCGCGCGGCGCTGGACGAGGTCCGCGCCGAGTTTCATGCGCGTACCGGCGGCGTGGCGGTGCCGGTGCATGCCTGGCCGATCGCGGCCCTGACCTGGATCCGCATCATGCCGGGACGCGGCGCCTTCGATCTGATCCTCTACTGCCTGGGCGACTGCAAGACCCTGCTGCTGCGCCCGGACGGCGGCGTGCAGGACCTCGACCCCTATGTGAATCCGCAGGAGGCGGTGGTCCAGGAGGCCGTCGCCGCGCTGGTGCGCGAGGGCGTGCTGGACCCGGCGGCGCGGCGCGAGCGCCTGCTGCCCATGCTCAGGCGCCGCCGCGAGGAGCAGAACACGGCCTTGCAGCCTGCCGGGCTGTGCCTGGAGCCCGCCGGCCCGTTTGCCGCGCGCCGCCATGCGTTGCGCGCCGAACCGGGTTCCATGCTGCTGGCCATGACCGACGGCTTCTACCGCCTGTCCGACACCTATGCGCTGTACACCGACGCCGCGCTGGCCCGCGCCTGCGCGCGCGACGGCCTGGAGGCGCTGCTGGCCGAACTGCGCGCCCACGAGACGAGCGGCGGCGCCGGCACCGGCCTGGCGCTCAAGCGGGCCGACGACGCCTCGGCCGTGGCCTGGCGTTGCTGATCATCTTTTCAACGAGGAGGAAGCAGATGAGCGAAGCAAGGCAGAAGGAACTGGTCGAACGCTACCTGGCGGCGTACAACGCCTTCGACATCGAGGCCATGCTGGCCCAGCTCGAACCGGGCATCCGCTTCGAGAATTTCTCGGGCGGCCAGCTCACCGCCGAGAGCAGCGGCCTCGAGGCCTTCCGCCAGCTCGCCGAGCAGTCGAAAAACCTGTTTTCGGAACGCGAACAGCGGGTGACCGGCCTGGCGCGCGAAGGCGAGCTGCTGGTAGCGGAAATCGCCTGGCGCGGCCGGCTGGCGGCCGACGTTCCGGGCGGCCCGCCCGCCGGCACCCTGCTCGAAATGAAGGGCCGCTCCGAGTTCTCCTTCGGCGCGGCCGGCATCGTCAGGATCGTCGACCGCAGCTGAGGCGCTGGCGCAGCACAGCCAGCAGCTGGGCGGCGTCCACCGGCTTCACGAAATGGTGGTCGAAGCCGGCCTGGCGCGAGAGCTCGCGGTCGCCCTGCTGGCCGTAGCCGGTGAGGGCGACATAGAGGGCGCCGCGGCAGCCCGGCTGGGCGCGCAGGCGGCGCGCCAGCTCGTAGCCGTCCATGCCCGGCATGCCGATGTCGAGGATGAAGGCGTCCGGCGCGGCCGCCGACGCCGCCGCCAGCGCGCTGCGCGGATCGCTGAAGCTTTCGACCCGGTGGCCGGCGGCCGCCAGCAGGGCGGCCAGCATGGTGACGGCATCGACGTTGTCGTCGACCAGCATCAGCGACAGCGGCGCCCCGGCGGCCGACGCAGCGCCGTCCTCACCGCCGTCCTGGCCGGCGGCGGTGCTGGCCGCCAGCGGCACCTCGACCGTGAAGCAGCTGCCCTGGCCCGGGCCGCCGCTGTGGGCGCGGATCCGCCCGCCGTGGGCCAGCACGATGGTGCGCGCCAGCGCCAGGCCCAGGCCGAGACCGCCCTGGGCGCGGTCCGGCGTGCGCGTGCCCTGGGTGAACAGGTCGAACACCTGCGGCAGCAGGGCCGCGTCGATGCCGCTGCCGTTGTCGCTCACCTGGACCCGCGCGCGGCCGCCGGTCAGCTCGAGCGTCACGCCGATGCGGCCGCCGGCCGCCGTGTACTTGGCGGCATTGGCCAGCAGGTTGGCGAACACCTGGATCAGGCGCGCGCGGTCGCCCAGCACCAGCACCGGGGCGTCGTCCGCGCCGAGCGCCAGCGACAGGTCGTGGCGGCGCGCCTCGATCAGCGGATTCGCCTGTTCGGCCGCGCTCAGGATCGCGCTGCGCAGGTCGATTTCCGCCTTCTCGTACTGCACCATGCCGCGGGTGACCCGCGAGACGTCCAGCAGGTCGTTCACCAGCGACGTCATGTGGTTGACCTGGCGCCCGATCACCTCGGCGAAGTTGCGTACCTTGGCCGGATCGGCCGGGGCGATCCGCAGTACCTGGGCGGCGGCGCTGATCGGCGCCAGCGGATTGCGCAGCTCGTGGGCCAGCATCGCCAGGAATTCGTCCTTGCGCCGGTTGGCGTCCTGCAGCGCGTCCTCGGCCAGTTTCTTTTCGTGGATGTCGGTATCGGTGCCCAGCCACTTGACGATGTCGCCGCCGGCGCCGCGCAGCGGCAGCGCGCGCGCCAGGATCCAGCGGAATTCGCCGCTGCGGTGGCGCAGCCGGTAGGTCATCTCGTAAGGCTCGCCGCGCGCCACGCTGCGGGCCCAGATCTCGCGTCCGGCCTGGCGGTCGTCCGGGTGCAGTGCCGCCTCGGCCCACATCGTGCCTTCGGCGTCGCCCCGGCGCAGGCCGACGAAGTCGTAGAACTGGTCGTTGTGGTAGTCGATGCTGCCGTCGGGCAGGGCGGTCCAGACCATCTGCGGCATCGCGTTGGTGATGGTGCGGAAGCGCTGCGTTTCGTCTTCCGCCTCGCGCGCCGCGTCCAGCGCGCGCTGCTGGCTGGCCAGCAGCTCGTCCTCGAACTGCTTGCGCTCGGTGACGTCGCGGGTGGTGCCGGCCACCGCCTCGACCTCGCCGTCCGGACCCAGCACCGGCACGAAGATGTATTCGTACATGCGGCGCCCGAATGTGCCGTTGAAGGGCACTTCGGCGCGGATCGGCCGCCGGGTGGCCTTGACCTGTTCGATCTCGCGGTCGTGCATGGCTGCATGCCAGTCCGGATAGCCCAGCTCCAGGCAGTTCTTGCCGATCGCTTCATCCCAGGACTTGCCCCACATTTGCAGCAGCACCGCGTTGGCATAGATGAAGCGGTGCTGGAGGTCGAACACATAGACCAGGTCCGGAGTGGCCGACAGGATTGCCTCGTACAGGCGGCCGCGGCGATCGCTGTCGCGTTCGCGCAGGTGGCGCTGGACGATCAGCGCCGCGAGGTCGGCGAAATAGGCGATGTCCTTGCCGAGGGCTGGGTCGGGCGAGCAGGGCGCGCGGTGATAGAACGCGATCGTGCCGATCACCCCGCCGCCGGGCGCGTGCAGCGGATAGGACCAGCATGCCTGGATGCCGTGGGCGTTTGCCAGCGGCAGCCAGGCCGCCATGCGCGGTTCGGCCGCGATGTCGGGCACGATCACGGACTGGCGCAGGTGCGCTGCCCGGCCGCAGGCGGCTTCGTGGATACCGATCGGGATCCGCGCGAGGGCGGCGCTGAGGGCGGCGTCCATGCCGATCGACGCCCCGAGCGTCAGTTCAGTGCTGTCGGGTTCGGCCACATAGATCGTCGCCATGGTGGCGTCGCCGGTCAGCCGGCACGCGGCCTGGAGCAGGCTTTCGAGCAGGCTGTCGAACGGCGCGCCGCGGACGGCGAGGGCCAGCACGTCCTTCATGCTTTCGAGGTTCAAGCGGTCCTGCGTATTGCCCATCGTCGCTCCGGCGCTGGCGGCGATACCGCCGTCGCGTTAAAAGAAATGCATTCTAGCGCAGGATGACTAGGGCAATTGTCCTGTTGGACGAGCCTGCAGGAAACTGCTGTTGTGAAGGGGAGACAGGGCCGCCTGCGTTGGCACAACGCATATGGATATAGCAATCCATTCGTGTCGTGGGTTTCGGAGCACGCGTATTATCATTAAGGATACTCAAACATAGATGAAAGGGATCCCATGAGCACCGATGCAGGTTTTCGCCTCTCACGGCTTTCGCAGCAGAAACAGCGTGCCCGCCGGGTCCGCATCGGCGTCGTGCTGGTGCTGTGCGCCCTTCCGGTGGCGATGGCCCTGGCCAAGTCGAG
>Ga0308170_10001123_pt1 | contig 27490 bp, 22 predicted proteins | sample PhyBR2_2_FD_202136 | JGI IMG/M metagenome (GOLD analysis project Ga0308170, IMG submission 202136) | Phyllosphere microbial communities from UC Gill Tract Community Farm, Albany, California, United States - DLSLSB.R2 | ecosystem: Host-associated > Plants > Phyllosphere > Unclassified | place...
GCACAGAGAAAAGGAACAAGTGTTGAGCTCACCCAATTCGCAGGAATGGTCACGAGCGGAGTCGTCTTTCCCCTCACGAGAGGCTTCATCCAATCCTTGGCTTGTCCATTGTAATCGATCTTTGTCCACGTATCCTCGTCTCGAGTGCTGAAGAAGTAGCAAAGTCAGATTCGAAAACTGAGCGCAAAGAGAATCGGGCACTTACTAGAACGGCAGGCAATCATGAGCTTGAGAAGAGTGGTCGTACTGTATTTAAGAATATCAGCTGACGAGGCTAGTCCCAAGAGAGCGGAGAGACGTACCTCGATTCCTCGATCCATCAAAAGTTGAATACTTTCCTGCGAAAACGAATCACTCCCGAATCCATGAGTCGCTCTGCTACCCGAAAGCACGACAGCTCACCTTCGAAGTCTCCCACCAGCAAGTAGCTAAGGATCAGAGGTCGCGATCAGCCCGAAGAAAGGACACAGAGCAGATTCGTACGAAACTCACTATGACCGCGAGGTGCTTTCCCAGTAAACTCAGTCAACTGCTGGATCGTGTGATCGAGAACATCTCGTTGTTGCTCAATAGTCATCTTCTTCGGGTTCTCGTGACTGTAACCTAAATCACCCGAGTTTCAGCTTCGTTTTTCCAGTAGAATGAATCGATTGGAGCTGACCGTGAAGACCGATCTCATGCCCTGCATCTCGAACCATTGCCATCTCTTCGGGAAAAGTGTCGAGGGAATGACCGGGTACGAACCTGTCGAGCAAAGTTGCGAATCAGCGAAATCGGACGAAACAGGATTGGAAGTCAAGCGTACCAAGAGGTCGTCAGGTTGTACTTCTTGAACATCTTGAGCAGTCGAGGAACTCCAACTTCTCCCGCGAAGCAACCCCTTGTCACTGATTAAGCGTCAAAATCAGCTGAGATTTCTCGCTTTTCCCTCGATAACGACAGACGAATACCTACTATCGTTTGGCGAGTCGCCCTTTCCGTACGAGTCCAACCATCCCGAACAAGCGTCGACGTCGACACCGAATGAACAGAGAGCTCTTTTTGGCATTTTCGAGTGTTCTGCGTGGGTTGTGCTGCTTGACGTCGAACAGGACGTGAGTGTTGAAGGTATGAGTTTGTTGAAAGAGAGCAGTGAAGAGTAGAAGGAGAAGAGCAGTTGGAAGCGGGGAAAACCTAGTGGGGCCTTATGAAATGACGATCTTGCCGCGAATAGCCCGCGAACTGCTCCGACGACTTGTCGAGTGCTGTCGAGTCGACCAACGAGCGAAACTCTGCGTAGAAGTGACGAAGCGAGCTGATGACGAGGAAAGGTGAAATGTCGTGCGCATTTCTCGGAGGGAGCGTCGAGCGATGAAGATAGTACCCGACGAGCATGCTGCGCAGTGAATGAGTCTGCGACACTGATGTAGTAGAGGAGTCAACGAGGAGTAGAGGCCAGAGAATCGGGAGGAGGAAAGGCCAGCCTTAGTTCCACCTCGAAACGATCCAGTATCTACTCGCAAATATTGCACTCTTCGATCCAGACAGGTTCCTTCGTTCCTCCTTTTCCATCACCTAGTTCGTTGAGTCGATTCAGGCACAGCTGAGTACTCTCGACGGAAAAGTCGCTCTCGGCGAAAGCGACGTATTTGCCTGTTAGCTTCTTGAGTTTCGTGGGATCGGTGGTGAGTGTAACGAAGAACTGCAATATGGAGGAAAAGAATCAGTCAAGGCATCGATTCGGAAGGGAAAGTAGCTAGCTGACTTGAGAAGTATTCGCTAAAGATTTCGAGAGAGATAATGAGTTGCAACTCGCGAAACCAGAACACAAGGAGACGCTTACAATTCTTGCCAGAGTTCGCCATTGCTATCGTACCTAGCTGAAAGGGAGTCTTGAGGCCCTCCTTTTCATCGTTGAAAGTGCCGCCATCTATAACAAACGAGCGAATTCAGCCTTGATCGATCGCAACGTTCTTGCAAAAGTGAGAGTGCGGCGTACATATCGACTCGCCACCACTTCCATCCTGTCTTGTGACGTCTCCTGTCTGCGCAACAAAGCCCTCATCGATTCGAAACACCTTGCAACCCTGATATCTCAAAGGAGGATTCGGCGAACGTTTACTCTTGAGCTTCTTCGAGTCACTGAGGAGATCGAGGAAGTTTGATGAGGTCTTCTTGAGGCCAGCCGCGTTCGATACGTTGAAGTAGAGTCGTGGAAGGAGGAGAGAAGGAGGAGGTGCGAAGGATTTATCGGTCAAGCTGATCTGTACAGACGCTTTTAGCTCTTTCCTCTCGCTTCTTAGGGAATTGGACTCACCTTGGTTTCTGCTTCGTACATGGCAGTAAGCGTCTCCCTCCCTGTCGTGTCCAAATCCTTCAGATCACTTGCGAGACCGTATTTCTCTCCATTCTGAGCCAACCATTTCTCGAGATCTCGATACTGTAATAGTTCTCGATCGTACTGCTCCTTATTGCCGGCAGCAAAGTCGATGTAGCAGCGTGTTGAGGTCATTGAACAAAAGTGAGGAAGATGATGCTAGTGAGGGGCGAGGAAGCCTTGTGAGTCGTTTCTGAAAGTGTAGGGTACCGAATGGAGCTCGATCGATTGCTTCTGAGGTCTTCGTGAGATAGTTTGAGGTTGTGGTCGGAAGCAAGAGCCATCTATTCTCCTTGATCTTTCGCCGTTCACACTGATTCCATCTCAATGTTTCGACTAGCTCTGAGGATGTCATGCAGCTGCGCAAGAGCTCCAATATACCCTCCGACCAAGAGGATGCGCTTCGCTTCGACCTCTTCGACTCCTCTACAACTTCCAACAATTTTCGCTTCAGCAAGCGGGAAAGGCAAAAGTGCGATCCAGATCCTTCGCATATCGGGAGATGATGCATTGGAAGTATGGCGCAAGATGACGAAACCCGCTAGAGGTCAAAAAGGAACGACAAAGGACCCTCAACCTCGTCGAGCGATTCTTCGCAAGATTGTACATCCTCAAACTCATGAGATTCTCGATGAAGGAGTCGTTCTATACTTTCCATGTACGTCCTTTTCTCGCCTCGTCCTGATCTACCGTGCTCATCACCTCGAGAAGACAGCGGAATCATCGTTGACCGCTCAACCAACTCTCGAATTACACCTCCACGGCTCACCTGCTCTCATGTCTCTCATGCTCAAACTCCTACCGACCCTCACAAAGTCGTTCCGGATAGCTGAACCTGGAGAGTTCACAAGATTGGCGTTTGAAGCGGGGAAGATGGATTTGACTGAAGTTGAGGGAATTCGAGACCTCGTCGATGCGGATACTGAAGCTCAACGGAAGCTCGCAGCTCGGCAAGCCAGTGTGAGTGGAATCTTCCTCTTTTCTGCTTGGTGATCGCTGATCTGACTCCTCGCCCGAACAGGGTCAAATGAGACATGCTTATGATTCGATGCGGGCGACGGCTATCGAAGGAATGGCTTTGATTGAGGCTCTGATCGACTTTGGAGAAGACGAAGGGATCTCGGATGGAGTCTTCGAGCAGGGTGCGTTCTCCTTCACCTGTGTCAGGTGCGATTCGACCGACAGTTCTGACCAGATCTCGCTTCGCTCTAGCTCGAGAAAAGGCTACTTCGCTGCGAGATCAAATCTCTCGACATCTCGATGATGGGAGGAGAGGAGAGATTATCCGGTCAGGTATCCATCTCGCAATCGTCGGTCCACCAAACTCGGGCAAGAGCAGCTTTTTGAATTGGCTCGGTAAGCTTCCTAAGGTCTGCCACAGCTGCATCCTAAGCTGACTATAACTCCTCGCTGATAGCTCAAAGAGAAGCTGCCATCGTCACCGCGATTCCTGGAACAACGAGGGACGTGGTCGAACTGTCACTCGATTTTCATGGTTTCCCGATACTCGTCGCAGACACTGCTGGACTGCGAAGTACGAAAGATCAAGTCGAAGCTATCGGTATCGAAAGGGCTCTAGCGAAGTGAGCGTGCCATTCCGGTTCTTGTAACAAGGGAAACTGATTTTCGAAAACGATGAATAGAGCCGATGTCGCGGATATCAAACTGTGTCTCTTCTCACTCGAGGAACTTTTCCCTGCGTCTCACTCATCAGACTCCTCCTTCACGCCCTCTATCGATCCGCTTACTCTCGACCTCATCGACTCGAATACTTTGATCCTTCTCAACAAAACCGATTCTATAACCCCTAACCTTTCTCAGCTCAGCTCGATCTCGTCAAGCCTGACACAAGCGGGGAAGAGCTGGCTGGGTAAGGGAAGTGAGAAGGAGTTCTGGCAAGTTAGCGTCAAAGAGGGTGCGGGATTGAGAGAACTTGCGAAGGGTTTGACGGCAGAACTGAAGCGAAGGTAAGCACTCCGCTCGTGTCCACATAACGTTATGATGCTACAGGGGTCTGATGGTGATTCGCTGCAACAGATACGACTTGTCTGACGACATCGAAGAAACACCAATCGTTACTCACGAGCGACATCGTCGACATCTCGAAGTACGTCACCGCTGTCTTCATCGTTACACCGCTGTAAATCTCACTGACATCTTCGTCGCATTGCAGGAGTGTCGCGACTCACTCAACGCTTTCCTCGGTGAGCCTAATCTTCTACGAGATCCCTTCTCGACTCAATTCGAAGGCTGACCCCTCCCTTCTTCCACAGAGCTCGGTGTTGACGACCTGGTAGACGCTGGAGAGGAGCTCAGATATGCTGTTCTGTCGCTGGGAAAGATCTCGGGTGCTGTAGACGTCGAAGAAGTTTTGGGAGAGATCTTCAGCGGGTTCTGCATTGGTAAATAGACAAGCTTGAACGGTTGCTCTGTTCTTGCTATACTCCGCGAGCAATTCAAACCGATCAAACAATGGTTTCTGCGAAGCGGCTGAGCCGAAGATTTTTTCGAAGCGAGAGGTCATACTCCTTGCCATTGACAACTCCCCTCTTGACTTCTCGAGTCAGCTTGCATAACTTCCAGAAGCTCTCAGTATCACTCAAGGACCGCTGAAAGCTTCCTCGCCTTCCCCTACATTTCTCTAGCCTTCATCTCTCAAGCTCTTTCCACTTCCCCACAGCCCTCTAGGCCCACCTTACTACACCATGACCACTATATCTCCTATCGCAGTCTCCTATGCCGACCTCGTAGCGACGGACGCCTCTCTCCCTTCAAAGATTCAGTCTGCATTCGATTCTTCACCCAACTCCCTAGGTCTCCTCATCGTTTCCGACTTACCGCCTCAATTTCCAGAGCTCAGGAAGAGGCTGTTGTTGCTAAGTAACGCGTTCGCCTCCTTGAAGGAGGAGACAAGGGAGAAATATTCGAGTAAAGAAACATCTTACTCGTTCGGATGGAGTCACGGGTGAGTCTGCTTCGTACGATGAGAGACCCGAGATCAGTATTGACGAAGGGAACGTTCGAGATGTAGAAAAGAGATTATGAACGGAAGACCAGATACTTTGAAAGGTTCATTCTACAACAACCCTTCGCAAGACGAGACTCCAGGGCTCAAACCAGGTGATAGTTCTACAAAGAATATCTGGCCAGAAGAGAAAGGGATCGAGGGATATGAAGGTGAGTCTCCATAGAGGACTTCTTGCGATTTCTCTCTTCGTTCGATCGAAATTGATCCGAATCGACTTTGACAGCCGCCTTCAAGGAGCTTTGCAAGCTCATGGTAGAAGTAGGACAACTCGTTGCGGCAGCTTGTGATCAGCTCGTGGGCGAAGAGAGTGCAGCATCAAAATCTGTCGAAGAACTCGTTCGAACAAGTCAAGCGTCGAAAGCTCGTCTCCTCCACTACGTGCGTCGATCTCACTGGACATCTCGCGTATAAAGGCACTGATAGTGACCGCGAGTTTGAACGTACAGTTCGCTCGACCTGATTCCGTCTTCTCACTCCCTCCTTCCTCCTCCCTCCCTGCAAATCCACCAAACGAACCGATCAACGACGACTGGTGCGGCACACATACGGATCATTCACTCTTAACCGTACTCTGCCCAAGTCTGTATCTCTTCCACCCGACTCCCTCTTCCTCCACCACTCTGTCACCTCTCGTTATCCCAAGTCCGAGTAAATCAACGGGACTCTTCATCAAGACTCGATCGGGAGAAGTCGTTCAAGCTACTATTCCGTATGTTTGCTATCTCTTATGACTAGCCTTGTATCCATACTGACCGTCTATGCGTGAACAGTGAAAACTGCCTCGCACTTCAAACGGGAGAAACCCTCGAACTCCTCACTTCGAAACGACTAGCTGCAACTCCTCATTTCGTCAACGCCACCGCTTCATCTCTTGGCAAACGAGCACTCGAAGCAATTGAGCGCAAGAAGGAGGAAGAAGAGAGCTGGAAAGAAGTGGAGACAGGAACAGTTACGAGAGAAACGCTAGCTGTGTTCCTGCAGGTAAGTCGGACGGATTGTTAGTCAGCCTCTCTGAGGGTTGCTACTGACATCTTCGTTCTCCCCTTACAGCCGAACAACGACGAGGTTGTGTCGAAAGAAGGAGAAACTTTTGGACAATTCACAGAGCGAGTGTTCAGGCGCCATTATCAAGACGCTAAGTAGAATCACTGTGTAACGACAGGTATCGTCAAGCTTATGGAAACCTGACCTCGCCAGATTCAGACTGATCGTAGTATGAGACCAAGAGGAAACCAGAGAGGAGATTATATAAGCGAAACAAAACGAGACCGTGATATGACTCTCGCTTAGCCCACCGCAGTCCCTCTGCGGGTTAGCATAGCTCTGACGGCTCCTCCTCGTTGCGAGTGATCTTCAACTCTTCAAGAAAGATTCGGTACTGCGAAGCGAATCGAGTTTCAGAAAGCTCTCAATCTCACCCTCATCCCTTCACTCGATTCTTCTCGCCCTCTTCTACACTCTTGCCGATAGTCACTGCAATCAAAGAGATCAGCTTCAACTTACGCCTCTAGCAGCTCAATTGAATCGGCCGATTCCTCACCTCCTTCATCCCAAGACTTCGGTCAACAGCTCACCCGAGATGACAGCTTCTCCACCTCCTACTCAGCTGCCACATCGACACTCTATAGACTCGCCTTACAGCTATCAAGCATCATCGGGTACATATCGCTCAACTGCTTCCCCTCTCCAGCCGAATACTTCACAGCCTCATCGAATTCCGCCTCATTCTCAAAGCTATTCTGGAGCGGGAGCATCGTATGGAGATAGGAGAAAGAGTTTGGATGGGAATTACAGAGAAGGAGAGCGGCGTTCCTCTTCTTCTTCATCATCGTCTCGACCCTCTCCTCCACCGACTCAGCCGAGGTCTTCTTCCTCCTCCTCTTCTTCATCAAACATCTTCACTCGCAAACTACTCAAGAAGAACAGAACAAACAGCAACAACTCGAAAGCGACTTCCCCTGCAACTACGAGTCCTCCTCTAGCCGCTTCAAATTTCACTTCATCCCCTCCGATCGCTTCTCCCATGGGCTATCCTTCCCAGCCAAACACTTACTTCTCTACGAATCAACCTCCGTATCCATCTCCCTATCCACCGATCAGTAACCCAGAACCTCTTCCTGGCGCTTCCTATCCAAGTCCCCGGAGATCTTTCTCATCGAATTATCAGTCACCGTATCCTGCAGTAGAAGAGGCGGAAGAGACGCAAGTGAGTCCATAGAGTTTATTCGATCCGGTTCAGAACAGCAGCTGACGGAACAATGTAATCAGCTCGAACGAATACGACAAGAATCCGTCGAATACGAACAACAGCGTCTCCTGAACCTCGAAGCAGAAGAAGATCGAAGATTACAGCAAGCACTAGCAGAATCGAGCCGACTTGCCGAAGAAGAACAGAGAAGAGCGGAAGAGAGAGCGAGGTTACAGAGAATGGAGGAAGAGATCGCGATGAGGGAAGCTATGGTGTTTAGTCGGGAGTATGAACAGGCTCAAACGGAGCGATTGGCGAGGGAAGGGAGAAGGAGAACCCTCGAGGAAGAGAAGGAAGTTCAGAAAGTTTTGGCGAGGAGCCGGACGATCGTTTCGCAGAGGGACAGCTCGGTGGAAAGGAGGGAAAGGGAAGCGTTCGAGATGGCGACGCGACTGAGTTTGGATGGTAATGAGGAAGCTAGATGGGAGACTGGAAGTGCAGAGACGAGCGGTCAGGCTTTCGATCGTTGGAGCCGAAGAGATTCGACTACGACAACGCAAGAAACAACAGTCGAAGATTACCCTTCCTCTTCTCAACAAGATCAAGCCGAATACAGCCGTACCTACAACCCAGATCCACCTCTACCTCCTATCGCTCTCACCCGACATTCCAATTCTTCTTTCGTCGTTACAAATCCGGATCGATCAGGTCTCAGCGATAGCGAAGAAGAAGATATTCCACCTCCTGCTTACACGATCATCGCGCACGAATCGAACGACGCCGACCCGATTCAACAGCCGCAGCAATCCTCTTCTCCTCTTCCTCCAGATCACTCTCCTCTCAACACGACCTCGTACTCACCCGAACTCGACGCATCTTATCCTCCGATTTCTTCTTCGATCACTCCTTTCGATATGTCGATACCAGCCCCAGTCACCTCTCCTCTCCCACCACCGGGAGCTTCCCCTTCGCATTTCTCTAGTCTCCCTTCTCACCTTACGAACACTAATTCTCTCGACCGCAACGATTCTTCTCGTACAACCGGAGCCTACTCGACGACACCTTCTATTGGTTCCTACGAGACAATAGCACCATCGCTGTTTCATAACATCGCAGTGGAGGATTCAGTCGCTGAGCAGCAATACGAAGGAGAAGATGAAGGTGGAGGGGAGGAGGAGGAGAATCCTTTCGACGACCATTTCGCAGCTGATCAAGACGAGACCCACGAAGATCCGCATCAGTCATCTATTGATGAACCTCGTAACGATCACTCTTCTCGATCGCCCTCACTTCACCTACCGGCCGCCGATTCGCAGCCAGCGCAACCTGATATCCTCGTCGATACAGCAGCATCACCACCCACAAAGCAGTCCCCGCCATCTCCCGAGTCGAACGTCGCCACGATCGATTTCCCCTCATCTTCCTTCCTCGGCCTTCCCTCTGCACCCTCTCCACTTAGACGAGTGTCAGAACCGCCTCCCTCGACGTCATCCCTCCTTCCCGCCCCATCTCCAGCACTCGCCCAGTCTCACTCCGCAACGAACACTCCCGAACCTTCTCCAAGTCTCGACTCCTACCCTCACTCGCCCTCGTTTGGTGGAGTCGTTCAAGATAGCTCGACGGAATCGTTCGCGGCTGGTCAGTACGTCCTCGATGGAATGAGATGGGGATTCGTAGCGGTCGAAAGAGCTAGTATGCATCCTCCTTTGGATTCGAAAGGAGAATTCCCTCGGGGTGCACAGCTTTCAACGGCGGAGAACGAGGAAGGGAAAAAGGCTTTCGTGTCTTTCGCGATTGAAGCGAAGAGCTGGGATGCTTTACTCGTCTATTTAATGTGGTTCGTCTCGATCCCTCTCTTCCCTCGAGTCGATCCAGGAGTGACGTTTTCACTCGATGTATAGGTACGGAAAGAGCCGAATAGAAGCTAGTCCTCACGATCACGGAGTAGACGAATTGGGAAACGGACATCAAGTTTCGATCCGAGTCGAATTCTTCCGTTCCTTCCTCGACTCCTCTTGCCGAGTGCGGTGTCGAATCGATCTACTTCCTCTCTCGCAAGGTCGTCCAATGTCACAAGATATCGCTTCTACGAATTCGTCCACCGCCGAAACGACTCCTTCATTCGATTCCGATTGTCCTACAGTTCACATCTTACTCGCTCATCGACCTCGATTACCCCTCACTCTCGCCAATCTCGCCACTATCCTTTCTTCCGCGCTCGCTTACTCTCGCCATCAAAACCAACGAAGAGGTTCAACTCAATCTACTGCCTCCGCATTGACTCAACAAGGTTACTTAGCAGAGGCAGTCGATTTCCTCAAGCGTTTGGACGGGACTTCCGTTGTGAGATATGATGATGGAGACGATTCGGATGATGTTGGGTGGACGAACAAGATTAAATCGAGGTTGAGGAAGAAGAAAGTCAGGACTTTGAAAACTGATGGTTCATCGGCGGGGAGAAGTTCTGTACTTCCTGAAGGTAAGCTCACTTTTTCCTCTCTTTCTCATGAGCTTGAGCTGAACTCTTGAGTGTGCAGGTGCCATGATGATCACTCCATTCTCTGCGGATTGAGTCAAAATCGCTTAAATTCTGTTTGTGAGGACCTATTTTGTTGTCTTCATACTTGCAATCTCTCGTTCATTTCCCTTTCCTGAGAGCTTCGATGTCGATGTCGATGTCGATGGAGAGAGCGAAGAGCAACAACCAGTCGGGTGATAGCTGGGAAATGCCTTCCGAAAGAGACTTGCGATATCTTCCCGACTTTCAACACCATCTATCACTAGCCAATCTCTCGAGATTCTCAACGGTGACGACGATCAAAGAATTCGTGCTGTTAACGAGGACTATGTATAATTGCTATGTACTAAACTGCTTTAGGATTTTATGCGAAGAAGGGGGGTATTCTCAAATCTGGATTTTAAGCTTGGTGAGGCTTGAGTCCTCCTCCACCGGAAGTGTTGGTTCCTTGTCCAGCGTTCTCAGCCTCGAGTTGCTTGGGGTCTATCGATCGTAAGAAAGGAGGAAAGTCAGCGAAACTACTTTATTTTCCTCGACGATGAAGAGAAAACTCACGGATTTGCTTGTTGAATTGACCCTCGGGTTGTTGCTGGTTGGCGTGCTCAGTACGTCCTCCAACGTCGGAGACGGGGAGAGTGGTGGTAGCGTTGCCCGAGGCAGAAGGGTGAGCCTGTTGGTTGACTTGGATCTCCTTCTCTCCTGTCGACGTCAGTAGAACAGAGATCAGCATTGCTCATATTGCCGCAGATTGACTGATAACAAGCAGTAACCAGTTCCTCGATCGATGCATCCCCGGAACTGGTTTCGCTCGGTGGAATCGAGGGAGGAGGGCGGCATTGTATCACTTACCAGGGTTAGGTTTTCTGTCGGCGGCCGTGGGGATCATGATGTGAGGCGTGGAGAAGTTTTGAAGGTTGTAAAGTAGTTTGAATGAATGGAAAGAGAGAGAAAAGAGACAAGCGAGTTTTTTTTTGATCTTAACCTCGATTCCGACGTCACTTCGACCCTTTCCCTCCCTGATTTTCATTCTCCATCTTTCGCTAGTCGACTATGTACCTTCGATCAGCTTCCATCGTAGCCAGACGCAACATAACAATGAGCGACAACGTTGCGACCAGAAACCGTTGAGAGAAAAGAACACGGGTATAGAACGTCTCCTGGCCCAATTTCCGTTGGCAAGCTTCTACCTGGCTCTCTATATCAGCGTTAAATGTGTTGGGAGCTGGCCAGTGTTTACAGGTTGACGAGAGAGACACACTCCCCTTTGAAATGGCACGGATCGAGCGTGCTAGCGATTAGGAAGGCAAATTTTGGCAAACTTGAAGAGTCGGTGCGAGGAGTTCTTTCCTTCTCCTGAACTTCACCGAAACAGCATCGACAGCTCCAGAGATTTGACGCGCAGTAATGTGTCTGTTCTAGTCGAGAATCGTTGTAGGACCGTCAGCTTCGACGACCAATCGACGACTTCGACGATTTTCTTTTTTTCGAGTTCAGCTGCTACAAGCTTCGTTTCTCGAGCTACGACGAGCGACTACAGTACGCGCTACAGTTCGAGTCTTTGCGAGGAAGCTGAAGTAGCGAAAGAATATTGAAGTATAATGAAAGGTGTCAGAAATCTAGAACTCGACGAAAGAACACTGCTTTCGATCTTAAACCTCCTCAACTTCCCACAACATTCTAACACCTCGCGCCAGCCCTCGCTACATATCCAGAACCTGAATACAGCCCACCCTACACGCGAACTTCTCCTGGTCGAACCCGTCAGTCGGGCGACTGACAACTTGACAGAGATGCCTTCCCCTAATCCTGCACCTCCACTCCTCCCACCAGCTGTCTTGAGGATACAAAGAAGTGTTGGTGGATGGGATAACAAGGGAAAGGGCAAAGCTAAACAACCGATGGATCCAGCTCTCTTGAATGTAAGTCTTGAAACTACCCGAGATGGTCTCTAGATCTTTGCCGACTAAACTCGAGATCGAGCTCACGCCTTGCACCTATAGGGCTACGTATCACCTTCAATACCTCTAGAAGCGCCTTCTACCTCGCTACATCCTCACAATTCTACCCCTTGTCCAAATCTGGAAACTCCTGCACCTTCTCTCGCGAATCCTTCAACTACAACTCGTCGATTAGGCGCATTAGGGATTCCTCTATCTGATTCGGAAGATGATGATATGGAAGAGATTGAAGAGTCAATCCTCTCTAGCGAATCCCTAGAAGCGAATCCTCCGGTCAGCCCAATGACTCCCGCGGTCGTCGCTCCAGATCCGACTTATTCTCGAGGTGGTAGCACTCGCTCTGGACCCAGTACAAGAGGAGAGAACAAGAGTGAGGGCGCTGCATTCGTTTCAGAGCAGAACTTTCGAGATATAGTGAGTTTTTCTTCAAAACCTAAATTGCCACACTTTTATGCTAATCCTCCTCGAACCCTTCGCTCAGGTCGACGATCTTACACTACAAAGTATGCACTGAACCTCGACGATACGATGGCGAGACCTTCGACTGACTCGCTCGTTTTTTGACAGATCAACAACTTCGAGCGAGATTGAAAAGGTTAGAAGCTGGGAAAGTTCCGCGCAACATGAAAGATGAACGCTTGTTCGAGGTGCGATTCTTTGAAGGACTTCCCAAGTATGTCTCCGTCTCGTTATCGCCCGTCTGGTAGATTCAGTGTTGACACTGTCAACATCGGCAGACTCCGACGAAGGGAAATCGAATCCTTCCTTACCGACTACGTTCAGACCATTGCGACCGCTGAATCTCAACACGATAGCGGTGGCTCGCATTCTTCGAGGGCTTATCACAATGTCGAAGATCCCTCGACGAGCGGACGAGATCACGGAGATTCACTTTCATCGATTGGGCCGTCCTTACGAAGTTCAGAGAAGGAGGCAATGGCTCGAGCGACTCTCAAAGGTGATGCAGAAGCTGCACATGCTGCTCTATCGAAGAAAAGCGGCAGTGGAAGCGGAAGAGGGAGTCGAACAGGAAGTGGGAGTGGGAGCGGTTCAGGGAATAGGAATTTGAAGTCGGATCGAAGAGGGTCTGGGATTCCTCGATACGACGCCACCCCGAATCACGAACCCCTCGGATCTGCACCCCTCACCGCCGTCGCTCATGTCGCCGATCCTCCTTCACTTCTCCGTCGACCTACCGATATCTTCCCTCCAGATCGGGACGTTCTCGCTGCACCATCCTTCTCTGGTGTCGAACCCCTCTCAACAACCGGTACGGGTCACGAGATGCGAATCAGTGACCCTTCGACGAGGAAACGGAAACGAGTTATATCTTCACTCGCAACCGAAGCCTTGAGCAACAAGAGGCGACCCCGATCGAATCAAGCAAGCTCGACGGCTGGATCTACCACCTCTCAAGACCCCGACGCTCTCGAGAACACGATCGTTCAGATGATCGAATGCCTCTTCCTCGAATCGCTACCTCCCGACAGCGACGACGACTCCCCTTCTTCTTCCCCTCCTTCGAACCCTCTTCAAAGCGAACCTTATCCTCTCCCCGCTCACTCCTCCTCGAACACCCAATACCTGCGAACTATCGTCTCTTCCGAAGATTATCAGCTTCACGGAGGATGGCTCTACCTCAATCTCGTTTCGACTATGGCCGCACTACATCGTCTCAGCGTCAGTATCTCTACCGTACGACACGCTCTTCGTACCAAGAGTGAGCTTATCGAGGTCAGTGCAGAGGGAAGCAAGATTCGATGGCGAGGACCTCTCAAAAAACCTTCGAAGAAGGAGATGGACACGAAGGAGAACATTATGCAGGGTTGTGCGAATGATGCTCAAGAGACGATTGAGGAGGAGATGGAGACTGCGGCTGGAAACGAGCTGCGCACAAGGTCGATATCGAGTTCGGAACCCGCAACCGATTCTATCTTCGACGATCAACCTTCACGTCTGTTCGGTCCACACCATCACTCTTCGACCGTCGCATCGACCGCTCCGACCTCATTCAATCCCAGCAACTCGAAGAACGGGTCAGCATCGAAGACTGGATCGGAATGGAAAACTGCCGGCAGTTCGTCGAACGGGACTCATTCCGGACGAGGAGGAGTTGTTCAGCTCAAATCGACTACCGACGATCGCCCCCTCGCTCCCTTACCTCGTAGTGTACCTCTCATCAACAGTTCTCTCCGCAACTCTGTCGAAGAAGTAGGATCACCAGCTCGTCGCGAGGCGGAGGAAACCGTCGAAGCTCTCGGCTCCGGGTTGGACGCACCACAACTCAAGCGTCACCAGTACACTCCTCTCTTTGCCAAGAGAGGTGAGTCGTCGTCAGAGGCCGACGAAGACTCAGTCGAGTCGGGTTCAGAAGATGCTGGAAACGACGACTTGGGCGAAGGGATCCGACTACCGAAGCGTCGCAAAGGCTACGAAGGAGGAGTCGTCTACTTCGCCAACGACCTCTTCTGTTCCGACCTCGCTGGAGACTTCGAAGTTCGAGCGAAACTCAAGCTCGCCGAAACCAGCAGAATCGTCCCTAGCACCGCACTCGGCGACAACTCGTCATCCGATCCGATGGATACCGACGAGATTCAATCTTCGCTGAGGAGCTCGCGGGAGATGTCAGTCATTTCCGATGTCAAGGGTGTGGAGGAAATCGCAGAGCACAAGATGGAACTACCGCCGCAACCGATCGAGGTGGATGACGACGACGACACTCTCCTCGAAATCGTCGAGAACATTCCTTCAACTCCCGAGATCTACTCTCTCGACGCTTACCTCTCTGCGCCACGACCAGCTCTTCGCCTCAGCGCCATGTCCGACGCAATCGCTTCCGACCACTTCACTATCCACATCAAGTACTTCCATCGCTTCTTCCCTACCGATTCTCCAAATGTCCAGCCCTCGTCCTCGAACTCGACTCGTCCTTTTCCTCGTTCCTCGATGTTCGCCCTCCCTGCTCTCTTCCCTTCCGACCATTCTCCCAAACTCCTCTGTTCAATGCCTCGTCCTCTCCTCGTCGAGTCCAAGACTCTCCATCACCATCCCGCCGTCTTTGCTCGCCCACCTCGAGTACTGATGAGCCTCTCTTCCGACGCCTCAGATTCCGATTCTGACTCCGACGTTTCCTCGACCACCCGCCGGCGACTTCGCGAAGACCTCTCTTCAACTACGGACGATCGACGCCGCAAGAGACGCTTGAAGAACTCGAAGATGCGAGGTGCTCAGATGTTCGACCGACCGAATGGAGGAGGAGGAGATTATCTCATGTCGCTCGCTCTACCCTTGAACCGTTGGGCTCCGGTCACGAAGCGCTCTACACCTAGTGTCGAACGACTGAGCAGTTCGAGGGCTGGAACCGGATCGGGAGAACCTAGCGAATCCATCATCACTCTCGATTAGTTTTGTTTTCTATTTTATCGTTTTCCCCCTTCATTCCTACTTAGATCGCACAGCATTCTCTCTTTATCGTTGGTTTGTATCGCTCGCATATCGCAGTAGTTCCGGGGATTGTTCAAGGGTTGTCCTCTCCGTTCACTTATATCACTCTTTTTTTGTTCCTTCTGGTCTGTATACCAAATCTCGTCTTATCTTTTTTGGGTTTATATCGTCGTTGGTTGTTCGCAATATCACCCACACTTTCATGTGCTACTTATTCATCGAGTTCTCAGTTTGTAAGTCTGCGAAGTTTCGAAACCTTTCGTCTTGTTTCGCTCTTTCTTCCTTCACTTTCAATCCGAATACTTGACTCGCCCTTTGAGACCTCAGAAATGACTCGACTACCAACCTCGGCTAGTTCCGCCATCTCCTCGCTCCTCACGATCCCTCCCACTTCTCCCCTCACCTTCATCTACTCGTCCCATTCTCGCTGGCCTCTCCCTCCTACAGCCTCTCCGAACCCAGTGAAATCACTCAAGATATCTGTACTCGACTCGAGTTTCAATCCTCCTCATGCAGCACACGTTGCGCTAGCTTCACTCGGATCAGAAGATGCCCAACTCCTCGCATTCACTCTCTCGAATGCGGACAAGAAGGTGGACAAGAGTGAACTGTATCATCGACTAGAAATGATTAGGGCATTGGCAGTTGATATGGGAAGGAAAGCGGAGAGCGGGAAATGGAAGAATTGTGCCGTTGCTGTCCTGGACGCTCCGTTCTTTACTCAGAAATCGGAAGTACTCAACGAGCAAGTGACGAAACTATCCAGGCATCATGGAGAGATGGAGCTAGAACCGGAGTTCGTTTTCCCAGTCGGTGAGCACTTCTTGCTCTCTTCCCTGATTTCGCGAAACTCACCTGGCATTCCTCGTAGGTTGGGATACGGTCATTCGTATCTTCGCATCACGCTACTACCCACCTCCAGGACCCGACCTCTCCTCCCAGATGACCACCTTCTTCTCGACGAATCGATCCTCGATCCTCTACGCCCGACGAGGAAACCTCTCTGCTTCAGAAGAATCAGAATTCCTCTCCTCACCCGAAGTCGACAAATGGATCAAACGAGGCAAACTTGAATTATTCGATCTCGACCCTGAGGTACAAGGGATCAGTTCGACCGAAATTCGAAAAGCGGTCAAAGAAGGGGATTGGGAGAAATTGGAAAAGATGGTGCCATTCCCTGGAGTGGTCGAGATTATCAAGAAGGAGAAGTTGTACACAAACTGAAGATGCTAAAAGATGAGTGGATGCAAAACTACCTAGGGTACGAAGGAATGAGAAAAACGAAAAATGCAAAAACTGAATAAGATAAGAAGTTACGCTCTTCAAGAAAAGGGTTTACAGCGCCAACCCAAACTCGACCTCTGCATCTTTCGATTCCCCATAAATCTCTTCCCTCTCCTCTTTCCACCTCAACCGTCGCTCCATCGCCCTCCTCTCCAATTCCCTCTGTCCATAAATCGAAATCCTCTTCTCGACTTCTCCTTCCGACACTTCAGCCTCACTCTCCTCCATCTCCTCCTCTTCCTCCTTCTCCTCTGATTGGGCCAGCTTCCAATCTTTTCGCCAACCCGTCTCGTCTTTCAAAGGTGGTTCGGATCTAATAGGCGGATCTTCGAATCCTTCGTTGGTGAATGTTGAGCTAGGGGGTAGGACGGAAGGTCGATCGAACAAAGGAGAATGTTGTCTACTACTCCTCGGGAAAGATGACGAGGTAGAAGTGGAGGAATGGGATTGATTCGAAAGGTCTTCGGAATCCATCGGGTGAGAAATCGGTTCAGTCGGGAGGAGAGGGAGAGGAGGAAGTGGTGATTCATGAGAAGAAGGAGATGGTTCGTGAGGGAATGGAGAGATTGGAGGGTATTCTGGAGAGATCGGAGAGAAATATGATTCGAGATTGGGTTGATTCACTTCCTCTTCGTCGTTGGCGAAAGCGAGTGAATCTCGAGAGTAAACCGACATTGAGGTGAAGGTGGCGTGGGAAGCTTGTTTCCTCGCTTGTTGTGTTCGGGCATAGAGGACTTCGGGATCTGTGTCTAGTCGGAGTCGAGGGATTTCCTTGTGTCTCCGTTCAGCGAGGGTTGACGTTGAGGCTCGACTAGGAGATCGAGCTTCTGAGCGTGCGAGAGGAGAGGAGGAGAGATGGGAAGCGAAAGAGAATGGATCGGTGAAGGAGATTTCACCGCCCGAAGGAGAAGGGAAACAGGAGAGAGTGAAGCGGGACGTGGTCGATTGAGCGAGAGAATTGTCGGCTTCGAGGGAAAGGAATGAGATCTCATTCTCGTGTTGTTGATCTGGATCGTCGAGTTCGTTCTGAGGGAATGGGATTGGAGGTAGAGGAGGAGAAGTCGAGGTTGGACTGAGAGCTCTTTGACTGAATCTCCTATTCGCAGTCGCCGCCAGGGTCGAGGAAGAAGGGAACTGATTCGGTAATGGAGTATCGTGATCGTCGTCGTAAGTATCTTGAGCGTCGGCTAAGAACCCTTTCCAAACTAAACTCAAGTCTCCCTCTTCCTCTCTCACTCTTTCATTCTCCAACTCTTCCATCTCGTCCTCATCCTCGTGTGGCCGTCTGATCTCAAGTGTATCGAAGCTGTTGTCTTCGAGTCGTTCACCTCCATCCCAATCCCATGATGCGAGCCTCTTTGCCAAACTTTCCTCGGAATGTCGGTTCATCGATTTCCTTTGCGTCGGTTTCCGGGGTAGATCATAGACTCCCAAGTGAGGTGTAGGAGGAGGTGGAGTCGCAGCTGTTACGCCGGGGGAGAGAACGCGTCAACAAACCTCCAACCTCAATCGAACGAGAATGAAATGGATTCTGTGCATGACAAGGGACAAAGGCTCACCTTGGGAACTATCTCTATCTCTCCTTCTGGCATTTCCAAACTCATCTATCCTCGTTCTATTCGATGTGGTTCTCGTCCGATTGAACAGTTTGAGAGATGCACCGAAATCTTTCCTATTACGCGAGGTTTGAGAATTTGTGTTTGGAGGTGGATCGAGTGACGAGTTTGGTTTGAAAATGTTTGCTAGCCATGACCTTGAACGGTGATGTGAGCTAGGAGTGGTAGGCTTCAAGGGAGATGGGAGTTCAGACTGAGTTCTTCGATGTTTAGGTTTCGAAGCGAGAGGTCGAGGAAAGGGGAGTTGAGAAGCGGGTGCAGTAGATTGTCGTGGTAAGGATCTCCGCTTGTCTGGCGTGGTCGTAGCCATCTATTCCAAGTCGGATCTGAGTGTTGACAGCGAGAGTGGGAAGCGAAAAAAGAGAGTTTGCAGGTTTCGCGTTTTCCTCGTTTCCTTCACTCAACTTCTTAGCAGCATCACTCTATTCCAGCCCAGACTTGACCGCATTACATCAAAGTACACCTCGGGATCAACTTCCGATTGTCTCCCGCACTCATCTCCCTCTGATCGACCTGCTTTCTAACCTTGAAACTGAAAACAACGCGATTCCTCCCCAGCTGACGTGCTTCCCGGCGCTGGTCTACGCTCGAGAGACTCTCTAAGTACTATTGTATCGGCCCTGATATTGCTCGTGCTCTCAAAGGGTTGGAGTCGAGGTACCAACTCGCTTCTTTGTTTCCCTTCCCTTTTCTTTCCCTCGTCATCGCTTCGCCTCCACCTCTCATTGAAACCGTTCAATGCTGCCATTCGCCCGACGCGCTTCATTCCAAATTGTAAGTCGACACGTTCTTCTCTCGTTGCTCCCTCCCTGAAATAACACTTTGAATCTTGACAGACTCAATCAACTCCCTCACTCGTCACTTACGCAGAAGGCGATATCTCGCCGAAACATACTCTGAACGTACATGATCTAGATGGACAAGGCAAAGAATGGACGATACAAGCTTCAGTGAGCAAAGTTTCAATCTGTTCGTTCTCCCCTCTCTCTCTCGTCTACCAAGTCTCGCTCTTCACTGACAAACATTCCGATTGTCACAGATAATAGTAAAGACTTGACGCTGAGACTACCAGGTCGAATCATTACGTCCACCATCGAAATTTGGAAATGTTCAAACCTCAAAATCATCGTCGGTACACCTACTTCAGACTCTTCAAACCGATTAGGGACCGTCCAACTCGACCCAACACTCACAAATGTCGATATTGTCTTCCCGAACCCTTCGACAATCGGGAAGATCGTACTTGCGCCGTTACTTTCGAACGACAAGACGAATTTTGGATTCAAAGGATTGAGGCTACAGGCTGGGGAAGAGGGAGAAGCGATCGAGTTGGCGGATGACGAAGGGAACTTGTTTAATCCTCAGGAGGGAGTCAGGATTAGACCGGGAGAAGATGGGACGACGTTGCCGGCTCAACTTGTTGTTTCGTTTGATCACGGAGAGGGAGGGAAGTGGAAGATGGAGGGTTTGGAGAGAGGTGCTATGGATTATCCAATCATGTCGTAATCATAGACTTTCATTATCAGCAAAGGAGTGTAAAAGTCCGATGTTCGATGAGATTGCGAAGAGATTGTTCAGCAATTTGTCATCTCCAATAAAAAGTTTCAATCTCTCCTTTATCCTCCATCATCTCCCTACCTCTACCCCTCAACCGCTTCCCTCAATCACTAGGACTTAATTAGCAGTAATACCTGGCTGAATCGCAAGCCAGTCTCCAAAGCCAGTCTTAATCACGGGATCCGTGGCAAGATCAGCTGTCCTTAGTTGGATCGATCTTCAATCATCGCCCAGTCTCTCGCCCCCTTCGACACGGCAATCCGACTATGGCTCGTTCTACTCAACAACAGCGTAATCCAGCTAGGAGGTTACCCTTCCCCTTGTTCGAGGATGAGAACGAGTCAATGTCATTCTCTTCCCTTCCCACCGCTTCTGCCTCTCAACAACTCCCTTCAAACCATTTCCTAGCTCAAAGACCTATCACTCCTCCACCAGAATCACCACCCCTCCGTTCGTCAGCTCTACCCGACACTTCGTCACTCGCAGCAGCAGATTTCGATGTTTCCGTTGAAACGGGTTTCTTGCCTCCTCAAGAACCGGTACAATCGTTGGAAGAGTTGGGGAATGGATGGAGAGAAATGGAAGAGTGCTTGAAGGCTGCTGTGAAAGAGGTAGAAGGAATCTCTGGAGGCGGAGTAGGGAAAATGAGCGAATCATTCCGAGAAAGGGTCAGACTCGTACGCAGTGATCCCACTCTCAGTCTCTTCGTTTGCATAGTACTGAAAACTTCGATCGCAAGTACAGCTCCCCTGCGTCGACACCTCGGTTCTCACGACTCTCCCACTCCTCCGAAGGGCCCACACTCTCCTTGCTCATCTCGCTCACTTTTATATGCATTCGTCCTTCCCTTCACAAACTGTCGTCCCTCGTTCTATCTCTATTCCCCTCGTCTACACTTCCGAGAAGCTAGGCATCCCTCCCATCCTCACTTACGCCGACACCGTTCTCTGGGTGTGGAAACTCCTCGATCCTTCGAAATCACTCCAAGCCGACAACGTCGACATCTCCACGACCTTCACTTCTTCCTCCTCCGAACGCGCCTTCTTCCTCCTCTCCCTCTTCTGCGAGTTGTACGGTCCATCAATCCTACGATTAATGTCCTCGACATTGGACGAAACTTTCTTCTCCGACCAAGTCGCCCTCTCTCGAATCTCTTCCTACCTCTACTCGATCTCTCACATGATCGACGAACTCAAGCACCTCATGCATAACGCTATCAAAGGTTCTTTTGGACCCATCTCGAATGAGCAAACCATCGAACCGAGTACATTCTATTGGGAGATCAGACCTTGGTTCAATGGAGGCAAGTGGGTGTATGAGGGAGTAGGAGAAGACGGTGAAGATGTAGAAATGGAATGGGGTGGACCTTCAGCTGGACAAAGTTCGTTGGTTCACGCTATCGACCTCTTCTTGGGAGTGGATCACGCTCCTCGACATACCTCTTCCACTCCTTCATCCTCATCGAAATCGACCAGCTCGACCGCAGCGACTTCTTCTCACGAGTCGAAACCGAAATCAGGATTGACCGATTCGACTTTTATGCAAAGAATGTCAACCTACATGCCACACCACCACCGTTCTTTCCTTCATCACCTCACCTCGATCCACTCCACTTCGTCCTCTTCCCCTCTCCCATCCCTCCGCTCTTTAACTCTCGCAAACCCCTCCCTTTCTCCCGCATACGACGCCGCCGTCCTCTCAATGAAACGGTTCCGAGACACTCACATCATTCTCGCGACTCACTTTATCGTTGCACAAGCTCGACACCCACCTTCGAGAGAATCAGTTCATTTCGCAGAGTGGGAAACGAAACGATTGATGAAGGAGCAAGAAGAGGAAGTGAGGAAACGAGAGGGACATGAGAAGAAGAAAGAAGTGGTGGTTGGGACGGGCGGGACGGATCTCAGTAGCTTCTTGAAGCTGTGTAGGGACAGAACCAAGGAGGCGCTTATTGAGCAGTAGTGTCGTTCGTTTTTTTATATAGATTCTTCTCTCAAGCAGTATTTCCATTCATGTTGATTTTGTAGATTGATTACGCAAACCCAGCCTTACATTCGTTCTCGCTTATCCGCTCCGATGCCTTTCTCGGAGAGCATTTTCAGAGACAGCTTTCGTTAACTGAGCGAGTCTTTGAATCCGGAGCGAGTCGAGAGGGTACAGACTCATATTTCGGTGCAAGCGCTACTATCCACTCCATACTACTACTTCAGCTCCTCCCTTCCCTTCGTCGTTGATCACAGAGCATCTTCTCAAAGCTATGGCCTTTGTGGTGGTCTCCTCGGCTGTAGATAGCAAACTGAGTGTGCTCGAAATAAAGGACCTTGATGATGTTTGAAGTGATCTCCTTCGCCGCATCTGCATCGTCAGGTTCGATGACTTCCTTGCAATACCTCACTGCTTCGTCGTAAGCGTTTCGACGATAGACCTCATTCTCTCTGTACTCTGGACCGAGAACCGGGACTTGAATAGATCGAACAGTGAAGGCGAGGAGTATGACGATCTTGTGTTGTACGTCACTCCACCATGAATTCTTGTCGTCGTTGAGAACGAGCTTGGCGGTGACCTTTTCGAAGTGAGCGAGGAAGTTGAACGGATCGCGTGCGATGAGTTTGAGATATTCGGGCATGGTCGGTTCTCTGTCGAAGTACGTTGATCCACTTTTCGAGACCCAGGCTTGGCTTCGGTTACAGATCACCCCTAGGTACTGCGAAGGTGCGAGAGGGAGCCCGTCCGATGATTCGAGTAGATTCGCCAAAAGTTCCTGCGGAGTTGTTAACGTTTTGAGCGGAATGAGCGTCGTTTTCTGCGAAAGTGCACGGTCGTTGAAGACTGAAACACTCACTTTGAAAGTCTCAACACCAACCTGAGATAGATCAATTCTTTGCACCAATCCAGGAGCAAACCTTTTCATATCGGCAACATCATGATCTCGCCAAGTCGTGACGACGCCGGTCTCGTGGTCTTTGCGAGGCTTGTCGTATAGCTCTATCATCTCTTGCACCTCCTTCTTCGTGAGGGCTGGCCAGCACCAAGGTCGACCGCGAGGACCACAAACTCGCTTGTGAAGAGGCCAAATCTGATCATCAGCTAACGGGATTAGCGACCCTTTTTGGTTCAGAGTCAGAGAGGATTGATCACTGACGAGCTTCTGATGTTCTTGAGAGCAAAAGTAGAACCAATCGATCCCATTCGCTGCGCAACTTGAACATTTCGTTTTTGTCTCCTTCAAACATACGACGCACTTCCCAGTCTGTTTGGGAGTAGCTCTAGGGTCCTGAGACATCGTATAGGTAGCTTGAGATGATGTTCGAGCTGTTCGAGAGAGCTTGTGAGCGAGAGTGACGAGTTTGAGATGAAACGGACGAGTGACGAACGCTTTGATTCTAGCGAGGTGCAGTGAACGAGATATACTCGAGAGGACAGCCAGACTCGCTGGTCTGCTTTGTGAGGTCGGAGTGGTAGTGGTGAAAGGAGAAAGGGAGAAAAGGTCGACTCTCTCGTTTTTCGCAGTCATGCGTCCGATTTCTCTCGCTGAATCAACTCTATCGACCCGAATCAGCGTAATGGCGACAGGCAAGATATACCATGCACATACGAGACATCTATGACTACGATTGTATTGCAATCTTTCTGGATTCATTCAGCGGGGTTTTCGCAAGATTCTCGAAGCGAACACTCTCGTGTCCACGAGGCCGACGATACGCTCAACTGATTTGTCAAACTCGAACAACATCGAAACACACAGCGTCGAGCCACACATCGATATAAAGAACGAAACAACGAGAATAGCAAGAACGCAAAGCAAGATTTCATTTCGTGATCGTTAACTTATGATACAATCGCAGCTTCGTCTCGTAATCCCTTGCTTTCTTTGCCTCCTTTCTATCCACCTCACGAGCGCCCCAACTTCTTCAATCTTCGTTCCACATCAATAAGCCCTGGAACTGTACTAGACTCGACTTCGTATGGTGGACGGAAAACCTTTACACTCGAAATGAGGTGTTCGGCCATTTCCGAGTCGAGAGGTTTGACAACGTTCAAGCAATACTTGATGACCTCGTTGTAAGCGTATGCTCGTTAATCGATGATCTTGACTGTCCAAACAGGGTCCAACTTGTGCTTGATAGCGAGAGACGCGAGTGCCAGAACGACCACGAGTTTGTGTTGTAGCTTCGTCCACCAGGGAAGTTGTTCGAGCCCTTTATCGATGTTTCCCTTCTCGACCTTAAAGTGAGCGAAGAAGTCGAAAGGATGAACGACGGAGAATTCCAGTCTTTCGGCGAGAGTCAGCTTCCTTTCGCCAGAGGCACCGGCTCCGAGTCGGGCGATCTAAGATTGAGCGCGATAGACTGGGATCCATCGATTGCCCTCGGGCGTCAAGGGAGTTCCATCGTTCGGTGCGAGACAACTTGCTAAACCTGACTGTTAACAAATCGCAAGGTTTCGTCAGTTCACATCGTCAGCCATTGTTGACGGTGAATGAAGAAACAACCAGCCTTGTAAATCTGGTCGAACAGATCATGCGCAGAATCGGCTGAACTACTGCTTGCGTGATCTTCCCAGAACACAATACTCCCATTTGGTCCTTCATAAGCTCGAGGCATCATTCTGAGCAAATCATCGTATTCTGTTTTTGTGAAAGCTGGGAATCGGAAAGGTTGTGCTAGAGGACCGCAAACTCGTTTGTGAAAAGGCCAAATCTGAGCGGAACTCGACTAATTTTCAGCTCACGATGCTGTGAACAAGAGCGTATAGTACAAGCTTACCAGTTTCTGATGATCTTGACCACAGAAGAACATCCAATCGAGCCTATGCGTTGAGCAAGCCGAACACCTCTCAAACGTTTCCTTCCCACAGACTACACAGTTCCCAGGAGCTTCGAGAGACTCTGTGGAGAGGGTTTGATTACTAGTTGACATCTTGTGAGTATTCTGAGAGGTCGATCGAGCTGTTTGAGAGTGATCGAGAGCGAGGGAGTTCAATTCGAGATGAAGCGAATTCAAGTCGAGGAAGACTGTGCTGGTGAGATCGAGTGGTCGTGGATGATGCAGGGAGAGCTTCTATGATGATCTGGTCTTGAATTGAAGCGAACCGAGTCGTTGTGAAATGAGAGGAGGAGGGAAGCAAGTTTTGACTTTGCTCGATTTCGCACCAAGTTCTCTCGCTCTTCTTGACGACTTCGTCGATGGATTTCATCGAGAGAAAAGTATCACATCTCTGGACTCGAATAATCAACCTCACTGAAAACGGGATAGTTCAATCCAGTGGATTTGACTTATTGCGATTAATCTAATTAAACCACTTCTTTCGCTACTGCATCACTCCCGCTCTGTCTCTTTCCCTGCGCCGTTCGTTGACACTCTACTCGACATCTCCCTCGAATCGCTCAAACTCGTCCCGATCTCGTCTATCCATCTGCTTCTTCATCTTCTCACCAAGGTCTTCCTGAGCTGCTTCCTCCTCCCACAACACCGCTGTTCGCGAATCTACCTCCGACTCTCGAGCCAATACCATATCCGTTCGGTGCCACTCCGCTAGATTGAGATTGAGGGAAGAAAGGAGGAGGAGGCGGCCAGTTCTGAGAAAATGACAGTCTGTCTGCGTGAAGGTCCTCAGACGCCCTTTCGCGCGTTCCTCCCGAAGCCTAGATGACCACAAAGAGTCACCTATAGAGAACCCCGAGCAGATCCGACTCACTTCCTCCCGCTTTCCTCCAGGTTGGACGTTTCTGCATTCGGACTTGCCTCGCCTCTCAGTTTGATCCGATTCACTAAAACTATTTGTACATATATGCTGAGATTGCGAAGAGTAAAGAGAATGAATGAGATACAGGGTCGATCGGAAGACGAAGAGAACGAGAGGGAGAGGGATTTAGGTTGGTCGTTGAGGAGGAGGATCGACGAAACCTTTCAACAATGGATCTGCGTCTTGTTGTTGCTGTAACTTGAGCTCCTGTATACGTCACACGATCAGCTGCATCCTAGAAGGAGTACCGAGAGTGAGGGAGAGGATTACCTCTTGATGTTTAGCCCATGCTAATTCACCAGCTTTCATCGTCTCGGTATGAGTTCTCCAGATACCGTACAGGCCATCTGTACGTTGGCCCTCTACTTAGCTAATGTACAATACAGTGTGAGGGGTTAGGAGAGACGTACAAACTGATAAACCGAATAGACCTGAAACCGTTACTCTGAAGATCGACAACACAATGTGATTAGCTATGAATAGTGTTAGAGAGATGAGAGAGTAGAGACTAACCTGTGTGCGATATCAGCGATAGGTAATCGAGATGCCATGTTGAAATGTTAGATGAAACAAGAGAGACGAACACTCATCCTCTCTCCTCTCCTCTACCCTCACCTACTGTTCTCGGAATATACTAGAAATGGCTAGTCAACCAAGAACATCTACAAGTCGGTCAGTCTCCCTTGATCCCTCTTCCCCTCGTTCATGTTGAGCGTGTCATCTCATTCCCCCTCATCTGTCTCTCTCTCTCTCTCTCCCGTACTCTAGCTCGAACCGGGATGATGTACTTCAATTCCTCGACTCACTAGACAACTATTCTCCCCAATCTTCAACTGGAGGTGCTCCTCCTAAATCTTCCCTCCCTCGTTCCACTTCCAACTCGACTCTTCCCTCTTCCTCCCTCCCTTCCACAACCGCGACTCCACCACCCAAGAACGCGAAAGAAGCCCAATCAGTACTAGACTTCTTGGATGAGATCACAGCGACTACTTCTTCAGGAGGAGGAGCTGCCCCACCTTCTTCTTCTTCGAGAACTTCAATCGATCAATCAACGAGGAGAACTACCCCTTCCACTACTGGGATCGGAAGAACGACTTCGAGGAGTAACATCAGTCAAGTAGCTGCGGGACAATCACCAGTTGCTGGAGCAGGAAGGAAAAGTACCGAAAGTGTTAGGAGTACTAGAAGTCTAGTCAATCAACCTTCTACCTCGACTCCTACCTCCCACTCCAACGAAAGGAATTCACCGGTCCCTACCTCCCGCGCGATTCCCTCTCAACTAAACACTCCTACTCGACCCACTTCCACCCTTCCTGAACCCTCCCAACCTTCTCCTTCACCTTCCCCCGCACCCGCCCAACCACAACAATCAGGAGGTTGGGGTTGGTCCTCTGTATGGTCCACCGCTTCGACAGCAATCAATCAAGCTTCTGCATTGGCTCAACAAGCGAGAACTGCGGCGGAGGAACAAGTGAAACATGCGGCTCAACAAGCACAATCTGGTGGAGGGTTCCCGGGGGAAGGGTTGATGAAAGCTGCGTGGGGGACAGAGGAGGAGGGTGGAGTAGCGAAGAAATGGACAGAGGGAATGCAGGGTTTGGTTAAGAACGCAAATTTGGAACATCTAGGTAAGCAGCGATTTCGTCAATCCTCACGTCGTGGATTCATACGTGAGCCCTGATTGATAAAATTCGGCTTTTTTTACAGGTAAAGAGCTCAAGAGTAGTACTTTGAAGAGTTTGACGGATTTATTGAACGCCGTTGCTCCTCCAATTGCTGAGCACGAAGTCATCTCG
>Ga0308170_10001126_pt1 | contig 27424 bp, 23 predicted proteins | sample PhyBR2_2_FD_202136 | JGI IMG/M metagenome (GOLD analysis project Ga0308170, IMG submission 202136) | Phyllosphere microbial communities from UC Gill Tract Community Farm, Albany, California, United States - DLSLSB.R2 | ecosystem: Host-associated > Plants > Phyllosphere > Unclassified | place...
CGCGGCGTGCCTCTTCATCAAATGCAATGATCTTGGCCATAACGGCAGTAGTCCTTTCGGGACAGTCGTTAAGAATGAACCTTCGCTGCAGTGCCCGCGACGGACGATCCTTCGACGGCGGTCTCTGTATGCCTCCGGGTTGGGATCTCACTGAAGTGAGGTGTTTCTTTCGCTCCTCGACCGGTGCAGGGCGCCGCCGGCCGGAACCAGCTTTGCTTTAGCAGTCGGTGCGTCAGAGTGCTAACTCAATAATTAGCACTCCCCAAGTGAGAGTGCAAGCGATAAGACGCAGGATGGGGCCTGTGCGCGGAGGCTTCGCCCAGGGCGATCAGCCGGAGCGTCCCGCTGTCTCGTGACCTGTGGGAGCCGGGTTGTTGTCCGGGCCATAGGTAAAGACGGAAAAGGCGGCCGTGGTGATATCCCCGTTGGCGTCAAAGGCAACCGGGCCGGATTCGCCGTCGTAGTTAATGGCCGGCCCCGCGGCAAGTCCGCCCAAGCATTCTTTGTAGCTCAGGCAGGCAGTAGGCGGCGCACCGCTGCCCGCAGCCGGTGTTCCGCCGGATACCGGAATGAGGTTTGCGGCAATGGAGCGTCCCGCGTCATCCTGGGCCCGGGCCGCTGCCAGGGCCGCCAGCGTAACGCCGTCATAGGTTTCGGCAGCGTAGGAAACGTCCTTCAAAGATGGGTCCACCGCCAGCAGTTTCCCTTGGAAGGCTGCCGTGGGCAGTTGTCCGGGGACGACGGCACGTGCACCTTCGAGGGCCCGGGACGGCAGCGCGGATCCGTAGCGGGCGAAGGCACCGTCGCTGACGATGATCTTCGAACCGCCAACGCCGGCATTGTGGAGCTCCGCCAAAGCGCCCTGGGCGCCCCCGCGGGCAACCAGGACCACCGCGTCCGGCGTGGCCTTGGCGACGGAGCGTGCAGCTTCGGCGGCACCACCGGGCTTGAAGCCAGCTCCCGGCAGGAGCTTGAGCCCGGCTTGCCGGGCGGCTTCCGTGACGGCACCGGACAGGTCCTTGCCGTAGGCACCTTCCTCGTACAGCACGCCGATGGTGGCGGCGCCGGAGTCCTTGGCGAGTTTGGCCAGCACGGGACCTTGTGCAACGTCGGCTGCAGCCGTCCGGAAATAGTAGCCTCCGCTGGCCCTCGTGGAGAGGTCGGCAGCGGTGTTGGCCGGGGAGATGAGCGGCACGTGGGCGCGGGACAGCACGTCCAGGGCGGCAGGGGCGTGGCTGGAGTCGGTGGGTCCGATGACCACGTCTGCCTTGGCAGCCACCAATTCCTTCGCCTGGCCGGCGGTTTCCTGGTCCGGGTGCACGGGAAGCAGTTCCACGGGCCGGCCTTTGTGGCCGCCGGCGGCATTGATGTCTTGGACGGCCAGCTTGGCGGCGGCCAGCTGGGGTGCGTTGAGGAAGGCGTTGTCGCCGGTGTTCTCAAGGATCAGGCCCACCCGGAGGATGCCGTCGCCGGAAGCTTCGGCAGGCTCTGTCCTGGCGTTGCCGCCACCGCCGGCGCAGGCCGTCAAGGTAAGGACGCCTGCCAGGGAGACGGCAAGCACTGCACGGAAACGGAACGGGGAACGGTTGGCGGCCATCACTGCGCGGGCCGGACGTTTTCTGCCTGCGGGCCTTTTTCGCCTTCGCCGACGTCCAGCTGCACCCGCTGGCCCTCAGCCAGGGCGCGGTAGCCCTCGCCCTGGATTGCGGACCAGTGAACAAACACGTCGTCACCGGAGCCGTCAACGGTGATGAAGCCGTAGCCTTTATCAGCGTTGAACCATCTGACGGTTCCCAGTGCCATGGTGAACGACTCTTTCCGTTGGGGCCCGGACGTGAGACCGGGCTTGCGTGACTGGAGGCCTGCGGCTACCGGTATCCGGGGCCCAGCACCACCACGAGCGGTGCCTGGAACTCGGTGCTGTTCACCACGGTAGGGATGTTCAATAGTCCCGCGAGCTCCTGTGCGCTTGCCAGCTGCCGGGGGCCCGAGTAGAAAATCACCGAGGATTTCTGCGGGGCGCCGGACCAGTTCCCCACCTGGCCAAGCCGCCATCCGTCAGACTGGAGCATTGCGCCCACCCGGCTGGCCAGCCCCGCCGTGCCGGCTGCGTTGTACACGGCCACTGGCTGGGTCTTATCGACGACGGCCTGCTGGGTGGCAGAGGCAGTGGGCTCAGGGTCGGCGGTCCCGGTCGGTTCCGAAGAGGGGGACGGCGCAGTGGAGGCAGCCGGCGCGGAGGCGGACGGCGTGGGTGTGGGGGTGGATCCCGTTCCGGCCAGCGGTGCAGACTCCACGCTTGCCGAGGCTTGGCTGGCGGTGGTGTTGAAACCGAGCTTGGGAAGGATCAGGAAGGACACCAGTCCGATGGCCAGGGCCGCGACTCCCACCGCAAGGATGGGCCACAGCCGGACGCGGGACGGAGCCGAGGCCGTCCGGTGGACACCTTGTCGCGACGCGGCCTCCGGGACCTTGTCGAATTCATCGCGGGCGTATCTGGTCATGGTGGAAGGACATCCTTGTTGATTGCGGCTGGCGTCCCGGCCTGGGGCGTCTTAAGCGTCGGATCCCAAGCGCCGGGCGGTGCGTGCACGGTGGCGCGACGTACGTAGTCTACGCAATCTCTTGACCAGCATGGGATCGTGGGCCAGGGCGTCCTCGCGGTCGATCAGTGCGTTCAGGAGCTGGTAGTAATGGGTGGCGGAGAGGTCAAACAGGTCCCGGATCGCTTGTTCCTTGGCCCCGGCGTACTTCCACCACTGCCTTTCCAGGGCCAGCATCTGCTGTTCCCGCTCAGAAAGCGGGGACTCACGGAGGATGAAGTCAGCCAAGAGGGACTTCCGTGGATCCTGCTCCGGCAGGTGTTCCCGGGCCGGTTCCGCCACGGCGCACTCCTTCGCTGGTTCCTGTCAATGTCTTACCCCTATGCTAGCCGCCGAATAACAAGGGTGTCATTTGGGTGCCTGCGAGAATGGGACCATGTTTGAATCGGATGCGCTGTTCGAGCTGCAACAGGACCCTGCCGATGCCGTCAGCTTCGCTGACCTGGCCCGAATGCCCATGGCGGAACTCATGTCGCCGGACTGGGCCGGCTCGCTGCAGCACATGGAACCGAAGCTCCGGTCCGTTCTCGCCTTCCTTGCCGGCGAAGAGGCCGCCGGGCACCAGGTCCTGCCGCCGCCGTCGAACGTCCTGCGCGCCTTCCGCCAGCCCCTCAAGGACGTGAAGGTCCTCATCGTGGGCCAGGATCCGTACCCCACGCCGGGACACGCCGTCGGCCTATCGTTCTCCGTCGAGCCGCACGTCCGGCCCCTCCCCCGCAGCCTGGTGAACATCTACAAGGAACTGGAGTCGGACCTTGGCATTCCGCCACGAGTCCACGGCGACCTGTCCGGATGGACCGGGCAGGGCGTGCTGCTCCTGAACAGGGTGCTCACCGTCCGTGCAGGGGCGGCCGGTTCGCACCGGGGCAAGGGCTGGGAGGAGATCACGACGGCGGCAGTCACCGCACTTGCTGCCCGCAAGGGTCCCGACGGGTCAAGGACGCCCTTGGTGGCGGTGCTGTGGGGCAAGGAGGCTGAGTCGGTCCGGCCGCTCCTGGCCGGAGCCCCCGCTGTCAGCAGCGCCCACCCCAGTCCGTTGTCCGCCTCGCGCGGGTTCTTTGGCTCCCGGCCGTTCAGCCGCGTCAACCAACTGCTGCGGGAACAAGGTGCGCAGGACGTAACCTGGGAACTGCCGCCGTCGCCCTAGCTTAGGCTTGCCTTATGAGCACTGTCCCCGCCGCCACCAGCGCAACCAAGAAAAGCCGCCCGCAGGTCAATCTGACGGTCCTGCGCAAGGAGCAGCTGTCGCCGCACATGGTCCGGATTGTGGCCGGCGGCGAAGGCTTCAGCGACTTCACCAACAACGCTTTCGTGGACCGGTATGTGAAGATCGTCTTCCCGCAGCCCGGAGTGGAGTACCCGTCCCCGCTTGACCTCTGGGCCATCCGGGAAACCATGCCGCGCGAGCAGTGGCCCTTCACCCGTACCTACACGCTGCGCTGGGTGGATCCGGAGGCCCGCGAACTTGCCATCGACTTCGTGGTCCATGGGGACGAGGGGCTGGCGGGTCCGTGGGCGGCCAACGCCCAGCCCGGAGACACGCTTACCTTCACCGGCCCCGGCGGCGCCTACAACCCCAACCCGGACGCTGACTGGTACCTGTTCGCCGGTGATGAAGCCGCGCTGCCGGCCATCGCCGCCTGCATCGAGTCGCTGCCGGCGGCGGCAACGGGGCTGGCCTTCCTGGAGGTCGGCTCCGAGGCCGACATCCAGCCCATCTCCGCCCCTGCCGGGCTGAACATCACCTGGCTGCCGCGCAACGGGGTACCGGCAGGTTCCAGCGACCTGCTGGTCAGTGCCGTGGCGGACGCCGAGTGGCCCGCCGGTACCGTGGACGTCTTTGCACACGGCGAGCGTGGCTACATGAAGGCCTTGCGCGAGGTGTTCTTCAAGCAGCGCGGCCTGGAGCGGAGGCAGGTGTCGCTCTCCGGATACTGGGCGCAGGGCCGCGTTGAGGATGTGTTCCAGGCCGAGAAGAAACTGCCGGTCGGGCAGATCTAGGCAGCGCAGGGTCCAGGCTTCCCTAGCGGCGCCGGGCCCGGCGACGCTCGTTGCTTGCCAGGCTGCGGGTGAGCGGACGGGCCAGTACGTCGCCCAGGACGATCCCGCCGGCTGTTCCCAGCACGATGGCGCCGGCGCTGAGCATCCCGCCGGCGCCGGCCAGGATCTCGGACTCTTCCACGGTCAGCACATACATGGACCGGAAAATCGTCAGGCCAGGCAGCAGGATCAACGCCGCGGGCACTGCCACCACAAGCTGCGGGGCCCCCATCCGCAGGGCCACCACCCTCGCCAGAAGGCCGATCACGACGGCGGAAATGGCAGGTGAGAACCGGTCCCCGATCCCCAGGACACCGCAGCCGAGCAGCACTAAGTAGCCCGCCACGCCCACCGCTGCCGTGGGCAGCAGGAGCTTCCAGGTGGTTTGTTCCGTGATGCCGATAGCCATCACCGCGGCGGCCACGAAGAGGATGAGGACCCACAGATCGTAGGCGGGCGGGAACGTCTGCGTGACGTCGATGCGCTGCAGCCCGGTGAGCTCCCCCACCACGAAGGCGACGGCGATTCCCGCCACGATCGCGCCGAAGGTCAGCAGCGTGGACAGGAAACGCCCCGCCGCCGTCACGGGGAAGCCGTTGATGGCGTCCTGCACCGAGGACACCAGGCGCCCGGTGGGCAGGAGAAGCAGGATGCCGCCCACCACCACGATGGACGGCGAAGCAGTGAGGCCGAACTGCCAGAGCAGCAGCGCCAGGATGGTCACTACGAAAGAGCAGCTGGCGGTAATGAAAAAGTCCGGGACCCGCCACCGGCCCAGCTGCCGGGCGAGGAGGCTGATGCCAATGTTGGCCACGAACGCCACCGCTGAGGACACAGGTCCGCCGCCGAGCACTCCCACGAACACGGCAGCGAAAACACCAAACGCAGCGGTGACCATCCAGCGCGGATACGGCTTGGGGCTGGTGATGGCCTCGTTCAGCCGGCGAATGGCTTCATCACGGCCCACGCCGCCGGCTACGATGTCCGTTACCAGCTGGTGCACCTTGGCCAGGCCTGCGTAGTTGTTCGTCCAGGACCGCACCACGCGCAGCAGCGCGATGGGGGTCTGGTCCTTGGGGGCGTAGTTGATGCCCACGGACTGGTTGGTGATGTCCACCTCGATGTTCTTCAGGCCCAGGGCGGCAGTCACAGCGATGATGCTGGTTTCCACTTCCAGGGCCCCGGCGCCGTATCGGAACATGGTCTCAGCCAGGTGCAGCGCAAAGTCGAGGGTTTTGCGCGCGGACTGGTCCACGCCGCCCACCTGGATGGTGGGATTGGCGTACGGGCTGCCGGCCAGGCGGTCCACGATGCTCAAGGGAGCCGTGGGCGGGTTCTCGCCCTGCACCAGGCGGCGCAGCATCCTCCTGGCGGCAGCGTCCTGCCGGAGCTGGGCAGGGGTCAGCGGTTCAGTCTTGGGCAGGCCGTCAGTCTTGGGCCGGTACCCTGGCCGTTCGGGCCGGTCAGTCATGCCCGCTTCCTCCCTGTGCTGTTATTGGACGGTCAGGCTTTGCGCTTCAGGGGCAACTTACCCAGCAGCGTGCGCGCTGCCGCGGCAGCGGACCTGGCAAGCCGGTTGGCGTGGAAGACGGCTGGCCGCACCGGCAGGACGAAGTCCCCCACGAGCTGGACCACTTCCCCGCCGAAGCCCTTCTTGAATTCGTAGCCGCCGTGGCCTTCCTCGTCCTGGCCGGAAATGCCGAAGGTGCCGTAGAAGTTGTACCGCGGGTACCCCTTCTCCAGGGCGTGCAGCATCATCCCCCAGTAAAGGGAGGTTGCGCCGTTGAAGTAAATGTAGTCCTGGACGGTGCCCCCGATGACGCACACCACCTCGTCGCCGTAGCAGACAAAGTGGATGGCGGCCACGGTGGCGGTCCCCACGGAGTCGGGGAACCTTTCAATGTCCTTGAGGCTCCGTTCGTAGCTGTCCACCAGGTCCTGGACCACCTTGAGCCGGTTGGCCTTCTTCTTGCTGCCGGTTTCCTCCACTTCGCGGCGGAGGTCGGCTGCCGTGGCTGATTCCGCGGCCAGGCGTTCGGTGATGGATTTGCGGTAGGCCGGGATGTCGATCTTGGCCATCATGAGCTTGGTGAACTCGGGCGACGTGGTGCGGAGCAGGTGCTCGTAATACGCACGTTCCCGGTAGACGAACCCCTTTTCGTCTCCCGCCCGGCTCAGCGCCCCATAGAAGTCGTCCAGGGTTTCCGACGTGGCCTGTTCCAGGAACACGCCGTTCTTTTCCGCCTTGCGGATGGCTTTCCGCGTCCGGTAACTGGTGCTCATGATCAGTTCCTCTGCGTCCTGGATGCCCACGAGGTTCTTGATGAACATCCAGTTGACGTTGACGAAGTTCATGTCCAGCCCCTGGTGCTGGAATCCAAGCCGTTCCAGGTCGGCCACCAGCGGCCGGTTGTCCTCGATTTCGGGGTGCTCACGGCCGTCGGCGTCCCGGGCGATGTACCTGATGTTGGGCGAGATCCGGAGTTCAGCGGCTTTGCGGCCCGCAGCGTGCTTGCGGAGAAGGTCGACGACGTTGCCCACCAATTCCCGGTCCGTGTAGTCCATGAGGGGGCCCTTGGCGCATTCGCAGACGGTGTAGCCCAGCCTGTTGGTGGTGTAGTTCAGCTTTCCTGCTGCGACGAGTTCGCCGTCGCGCCGGACTCCGAAGAGTTCCACCTGCTGGCCGCGGGCGCGCTGGAAGCGGGCAAAGTCGATGGACTGCAGGAAGCTGTTCTGGGGGTGCTTCAGGGCGAAGGCCTCAAAGTCGGCGTCGCTGAGGTTGGCGTATTCAAGTCCGGTAGCGGCGGAAACTGGATTCAAGGTGTGACCTTCTTCTGGACTCTTCGCGGCCCGGCGGGCACGCACTGTGTGGCGGGTGGTCAGGCGGAGGATATTGAGGTGGGCGGCGTTCTTGCGGGCTGCAGGACTGGATGGGGCCTGCCGGGTGCGGCTGTGCGGCTACCGCAGGTTCGGGTCAGTAGAACTGCTGGCCCGTCCGTGTGGTCTCGATCCGGCGGAACACCTTTTCTCCGCCCTTGACCCACAGCCGGTGCCGGAGCGGGGACAGCACGTAGTCATGGCAGCCCACGAAGTCGGTGACGGTCTTGGTGAAGCTGGTCTTGAACATGCCCATCCCGTAGAGGTTGTGGGTTTTGTCCTTGATGCGCGCCGTCGGAGGGGTTCCGCAGAAGTCGTATTCCGTGCAGCCCAGTTCCTGCATCCGTTTGATGGCAGTCCACTGCACCAGGTGCGAATCCCCGTACTGCTTGCGGTTTTGGGTGGAGCCGCCGTCCTTGTAGGTGGCCTTGGCACCGTAGTTGATGACGAAGGCACCCACGCTGGGCTTCCCGTCCTCGTAGGTGAAGAAGAAGTTGCCCTGGCCGCGGTTGCAGAACTCGTCCCAGAACTGTGCGTAGTAGTCGTAGCTGCGCAGGGGCATGGAGCCCTTGGCGCTGACGGTGTTGGCCATGAGGTCGTACAGCGCGCGGTAGGTTTCGGGTCCCGGTTCCTGCCGGACCACCTGGCAGCCCTCGCGCTCGGCACGGCGGACTGCATTCCTGGCGCGGGAGGAAATCGCTTTGAACACTTCTTCCTCCGTGCCGGAGATGTCCAGCAGGGCGGTGGAGTCGTTGGACTGGATGTTGGGGGCTTTAACCAGATTGGCCGCCTGCAGTTCCCGCTGGGCATCCCCGGAATCGATGATGTCCGGCTCCACCTTGATCGTGAAGACGTTCAGTTTCCGGCTGCGGACGAACGCTGCGCATGCTTCGAGCGCCGGCCGCAGGTCCGCAGCGTCCGCCAGGTCCGGACCCTTGATGAGGTACCAAAGCCGCCCCAGGACCGGGAAACTCTTCTCCAGCACCAGGTTATAGCTGGGGTTTCCGCCGCCCTCCAGCACCAGGAAGCGGACCTTCCAGCCGCTTCCGTTCTTGACGGAAGCGTAGGCGGCTGACTGCAGCATGTTGCCGCCGTTCGGGTTGGCCGTGACGTGCTTGTCCCAGTTCTCAATTTCCTCGGCTGTGGCAAAACGTGCGGTGAATTCTCGCAAGGGGGCCGTGTCCAATCGGGTTTGTGCGCGGTTTCGGTACTTCTGATGCGTTGGGAACATGCAGCCTCAAGTCTAAAGCCTGAAGCACTCCCGGCCTTTCCCCGGCCTGCCCGGCACGGCGCCCCCGCGTTGCCGGGGGCCGCCTTGACGGGCCTCGGGGCGGTCAACAAGGGTTGGGGTATGAGTCCGGACGGGGAAGAAACGATCGCTCCTGCAGCCAGTGGCAAGCAGTCCTACAGCGCCGGGGTGCAGGTGGCCGCCCTTGTCGGGTTCCTTGTGGCTTCCCTCCTGGTGGCAGGTCTCGGCGGCTTTGCGTCTGCGGCCAACGTCACCGGCTGGTATGCCACTGCGGACAAGGCTCCCTGGTCCCCGCCCAACGGCGTGTTCGGGCCGGTCTGGACCCTCCTCTACACCGCGATGGCGGTTGCGGCATGGCTGGTATGGCGCAAGCGCACCAACAGCACCAGGCCGGCCATGACCGCTTATGCCATCCAGTTGGTCCTCAACCTTGCCTGGACCCCCGCGTTCTTTGCCTTGTATCCCGTCCTGGGTACTGCTGCCCTGTGGCTGGGGTTGGCAATCATCCTTGCCCTGATTGGGGCCGTCGCGGTGACAGTCCTGTACTTCGGCCCGATCAGCCGGATGGCCGGGCTGCTCCTGCTGCCCTATGTCTCTTGGCTGGTATTTGCCGCCAGCCTGAACTGGTGGGCGGCTGCCCATAACTGAACTGCCGGGGATGCCTCAGCCTCTCCCGGTTGGTGCCCTCTTTCAGAACATCAGCATTCGACGACGTTGACGGCGAGGCCGCCCATGGCGGTTTCTTTGTATTTGTCGCTCATGTCTTTGCCGGTTTCGCGCATGGTGATGATGACTTCGTCCAGGGACACGCGGTGGGTGCCGTCGCCCCAGAGCGCCATTTTCGCTGCGTTGATCGCTTTCGCGGCGGCGATCGCGTTCCGTTCGATGCAGGGGACCTGGACCAGCCCCCCGATCGGGTCGCAGGTCAGGCCCAGATTGTGTTCCATCGCGATTTCCGCGGCGTTCTCCACCTGCGCCGGGGTGCCGCCCATGACCTCGGCCAGGCCCGCGGCGGCCATCGAGGACGCGGAACCCACCTCGCCCTGGCAGCCGACCTCCGCCCCGGAAATCGAGGCCTGCTCCTTGTAGAGCACCCCCACGGCGCCGGCGGCGAGCAGGAACCGCACCACCACACCGTCCCGGCCCTCGACCGTGGCCTGGTCCATGCCCGGGGCGAAATGCAGGGCGTAGAACAGCACCGCCGGGATGATCCCGGCCGCCCCGTTCGTCGGGGCGGTCACCACCCGGCCGCCGGAAGCGTTCTCCTCGTTCACCGCCAGCGCCACCAAGTTAACCCACTCCTGCCAGTACCGGGGGTCGAACGGGCCCGCGTCCCAGGCCGCGTCCGGGTCCTTCCCGTCCTGGTCTTCAGCGCCGTCCGCGCATTCCTTCTGCAGCCGCTCGAACCAGTCCGGGGCGCGGCGGCGGACCTTCAACCCGCCCGGCAGCACCCCGTCCCGCTTCAGCGACGACGCCACACAGTTCTCCATCACCGACCAGATCTGCACCAGGCCCGCCCGGATCTCCTCCCGGCTGCGGGAGGCTTCCTCGTTGACCAGCATCACGTCCGCGATGCCCAGCCCGATGGTGGCGCAGTGTCCCAGCAGTTCCGCCGCAGTCCGGAACGGCAAAGGCAACTCTTCCTTGGACGCCTCCAACTCCTGCTGCGCGGCGTCCTCCTCACCCTCACGGACAATGAACCCGCCACCGACGGAGAAGAACGTCGCCGCATGCAACACCTGCCCGTCACCGTCCGTGACCGTGAACGTCATCCCGTTCGTGTGCCGCGGCAGCACCGTCAACGGCCGCAGCACCATATCGCCCACCCCGTACGGCAAGGGCACGGACCCGGCGAGCTGCAGGATCCCGCTCTCGGCGATCGAGGCCAGCCGCTCCTCCACCTGCTCCGGCAGGATCAGTTCCGGATGGAACCCCTCCAACCCCAGCAGGATCGCGGTCATCGTCCCGTGCCCATGCCCCGTCGCAGCGAGTGACCCATACAAATCCACCCGCAACCCCGCCACCCGAGACAACACCCCGGAGTCCTTAAGCTCCTCCGCGAACACAGCAGCAGCCCGCATCGGCCCCACAGTATGCGAGCTCGACGGGCCAATACCGATCGAAAACAGATCAAAAACGCCAACGGCCATGCGAGAGGTTCCTAACTAACATGTGTTTGGTTGGGTGGGAAGGGAGCGGACATCCTCTGCATGCTCTGGGCCCACGTCGTCCGGGTTCCCTGACCGAGCTTGCGAGGTTAGGGGGACGGTGGGGAGCATGCTGCCGGATGCCCTGCTCCCTTCCCGCAGGTCCGTCGCCTTGGTCCCCGCGCACCCTTCGTGGTTCGGAAGGTGACATGGGCGGCCCTTGTGGGACTGGCATCCGGAAGCGTGCGTCTAAGGGAGCGTCACGTCCGCCCAGCGGGCGTTTTCGCGACCGAGCACGCGGAGGATGTCAGACCCGCCGGGCGAAGGTGACCGGAGATCAGGACAGCGGTGCGATGCCCGGGTACAGCGGGTGGGCTGCCGCGAGTGCTTCGACCCGGTGACGGAGCCTGGAAAGGTCCGCGTCGGCGTCGGCAATCAACGCCTGCGCGATGATGTCCGCAACCTCCTGGAAGGCGTCCTCACCGAAGCCGCGGGTGGCCAGGGCAGGGGTGCCGATGCGGAGGCCCGAGGTGACCATTGGCGGACGCGGATCGAACGGGACGGCGTTGCGGTTGACGGTGATGTCGATTGCTGCGAGCCGGTCTTCGGCCTGTTGGCCGTCGAGTTCGCAATTCCGCAGGTCCACGAGGACCAGGTGGACGTCCGTTCCGCCGGACACCACGGAGATGCCTTTGGCCGTGACGTCGGGCTGGACCAGGCGCTCGGCGAGGATGCGGGCACCGGCCAGGACCCGCTCCTGCCGCTCGCGGAACTCTTCGCTGGCCGCGATCTTGAAGGCCACGGCCTTGCCTGCGATGACGTGCTCCAGCGGTCCGCCCTGCTGGCCGGGGAACACGGCGGAGTTGATCTTCTTGGCAACGTCGGGGTCGTTGGAGAGGATGATGCCGCCGCGCGGACCGGCGAGGGTCTTGTGGGTGGTGGAGGTGGTGACGTGGGCGTGCGGTACCGGGGAGGGGTGCAGGCCTGCGGCCACGAGGCCGGCGAAGTGCGCCATGTCCACCATGAGGTACGCGCCCACCGAGTCGGCGATGCGGCGGAACTCGGCGAAGTCCAGCTGCCGTGCATAGGCGGACCAGCCTGCCACGATGAGCTGCGGCTTGTGCTCCTGCGCCAGCCGCTCCACCTCTACCATGTCGATGGTGTGGGTGTCTTCGCGGACCTGGTACGGGACCACGTTGTAGAGCTTGCCGGAGAAGTTGATCCGCATGCCGTGCGTCAGGTGGCCACCGTGGGCCAGGGACAGGCCCATGATGGTGTCGCCGGGCTTGATCAGCGCGTGCATTACCGAGGCGTTGGCCTGTGCACCGGAGTGCGGCTGGACGTTCGCGAACTCGGCGCCGAAAAGGGCCTTCACACGATCGATAGCCAGCTGTTCGATCACGTCCACGTGCTCGCAGCCGCCGTAGTATCGCTTGCCCGGGTAGCCTTCCGCGTACTTGTTGGTCAGCACGGAGCCCTGCGCCTGCATCACGGCGGCAGCGGTGTGGTTCTCGGAGGCGATCATCTCCAGGCCGTCACGCTGGCGGCCCAGCTCGTCGTCGATCTTTGCCGCAATCTCGGGGTCCAGGACCGAGAGGTCGGTGTTCAGGCTCTCGGAGACCACTTGCTCAAAGGCAACGGTGCCGGTTGCCGCCGCGCTCACAGTTCACCGCCGTTTGCTGCCGCGTATTCCTCGGCCGACATCAGCGGGCCTTCCTCGGTTACCGCCACCTTGAAGAGCCAGCCGGCGCCATAGGGATCATTGTTGATCAGGGCGGGGTCGGACACCACACCGTCATTGATCTCGATGACCTCACCGGTGACCGGGGCGTACAGGTCGGAGACGGACTTGGTGGATTCCACCTCGCCGCAGGTCTCGCCGGCCGTAACGGTGGAGCCCACCTCGGGCAGGTCTACGTACACGATGTCGCCCAGGGCATCCGCGGCGACGGCCGAGATACCAATCCCCGCAGGGCCGGTTCCGTCAACAGCAACCCATTCATGCTCGGCGGAGTACTTCAGTTCAGCTACAACTTTGCTCATGATTTTTCCTTTTTCTTGCTTACGAGTGTGGAAGTGGTGAAGGCGGCGGGGCTGGCATCCGGCAGCGTGCGTCAAAGCGACGAAGGAGCAGCACGCAGAGGATGTCAGCCCCGCCGCCGTGGGGAGCTACTTTTGGCGGCGGTAGAACGGGAGGGCTACAACTTCGAAGCGCTCCGGCTTGCCTCGCAGGTCAACGTCCAGGACGGTGCCGGGTTCGGCGAATTCGACGTCGACATAAGCCATCGCGACAGGGTAGCCGAGAGTGGGGGAGGGCTGGCCGGACGTGACTTCGCCAACGAGGGTTCCGTCCTTGAGGACCGGGTAGTGGGCGCGGGCGGCGCGGCGTCCGGCACCCTTGAGGCCCACAAGCTTTTGCCCGACGGTGGATCCGACGCCGGCAGCCTTGATGGCGGCCAGGGCTTCCTTGCCCACGAAGTCGCTTTCCTTTGCCAGCGACACCACGGGGCCCAACCCGGCGGCGTAAGCGTTGACATGGCGGGAAAGCTCGTTGCCATAGAGCGGCATGCCGGCTTCGAGTCGGAGCGAATCGCGGGCAGCGAGCCCGGCAGGGACCAGGCCGTGGCCTTCACCTGCCTCGAGCAGGGCTTCCCACAGCGCGGGCGCGTCCAGGTTGGGTACGTAGATTTCGAACCCGTCCTCGCCGGTGTAGCCGGTGCGGGCCACGAGCAGGTCCCGGACGGCACCGCCGAAGCTGATGCCCACCTCAACGGCCGCGTAGTACTTCAGCTCCGTGACCAGGGCGTGCTGTTCGGCCGGAACCAGCTTCAGCAGGATGGCCTCAGCATTAGGGCCCTGAACAGCAATCAGCGAGGTCTCGGCGGACGAATCTTCGACGGTGACATCGAAGTTTGCAGCGCGTTCGGCCAGCGCCCGGGCCACAACCTTAGCGTTGCCCGCGTTCGGGACCACGAGGAACTTGTCGTCAGCCCTGCGGTAGGTGATTAGGTCGTCGATGATCCCGCCGTCGGCGTCGCAGATCAGCGAGTACTTGGCCTTGCCCACGGCGACCGCGGACAGCTTGCCTGCCAGGGCGTAGTCCAGGAAGGCCGCAGCCTCCGGGCCGGTCACCCAGACTTCGCCCATGTGGGAGAGGTCGAAGAGGCCGGCAGTCTTGCGGACGGCGTGGTGTTCGGCGAGCTCGGACTCGTACTTCAGTGGCATCTGCCAGCCGCCGAAGTCCGTGAAGGAGGCGCGAGCTTTCTTGTGCTGCTCGTAGAGAGCGGTGTAATTCTCAGGCATAGGAGGTCCTTCTAGTTTTCAAATTCGGAGAGCGGCGGGCAGGAGCAGATGAGGTTGCGGTCGCCGGCTGCGCCGTCGATCCGGCCCACCGGCGGGAAGTACTTGTCCTGCCGCAGTGAGGGCACCGGGAACGCGGCCTGCTCCCGCGGGTAGGCGCGGTCCCAGTCGGAGCTGACGACGGCGGCGGCTGTGTGCGGTGCATTGCGCACCGGGGATGCCTCCAGGGAGAAGTCGCCGGCAGCCACCTGCTGGATCTCGGCGTGGATGGTGATCATGGCTTCGATGAAGCGGTCGATTTCGGCCAGGTCCTCGGACTCGGTGGGCTCCACCATGAGGGTTCCTGCCACCGGGAACGCCAGGGTGGGGGCGTGGAAGCCGAAGTCGATCAGCCGCTTGGCCACGTCCTCGGCGGTCACACCGGTGCGGGCGGTGAGTTCGCGCAGGTCCAGGATGCACTCGTGCGCCACCAGCCCGCCCTCGCCGGTGTAGAGGACCGGGTAGAACTCGTTCAGCCGGGAAGCCACGTAGTTGGCCGCCAGCAGCGCGGACTTGGTGGCCTCGGTCAGGCCTTCGCCGCCCATCAGCTTCACGTACGCCCAGGAGATGGGCAGCACGCCGGCGGAACCGAAGCGGGACGCGGAGATGGCCACGCCGTGTCCGGCTTCGTGGGCGGCCTTGTTGGCATCACCGGGCATGAACGGTGCCAGGTGCGCCTTCGCTGCCACCGGGCCGACACCGGGACCGCCGCCGCCGTGCGGGATGCAGAAGGTCTTGTGCAGGTTCAGGTGCGAGACGTCCCCGCCGAACTTGCCCGGCTGGGCCAAGCCCACCAGCGCGTTCAGGTTCGCACCGTCCACGTACACCTGGCCGCCGGCGGCATGGACGGCGTCGCAGACCTCGCGGACATCGCCGTCGTAGACGCCGTGGGTGGAGGGGTAGGTGATCATGATGCAGGACAGGACGTCCTTGTTCGCCTCGATCTTGGCCGTCAGGTCCTGATGGTCGATGGTCCCGTCAGACGCAGTAGCCACGACAACGACCTTCATGCCTGCCAGCACCGCGGAGGCGGCGTTGGTGCCGTGGGCCGAGGCCGGGATCAGGCAGACATTGCGCTGCTGGTCTCCACGGGAGTGGTGGTAGCCGCGAATGGCCAGCAGCCCGGCCAATTCACCCTGCGAGCCGGCATTGGGCTGGATGGAAACCTGGTCATACCCGGTGATCGTGGTCAGGTCCGCTTCAAGATCGGCGATGAGCTCACGCCAGCCCTCGGTCTGTGAATCGGGGGCGAACGGGTGGATGGAGGCAAACTCCGGCCAGGAGATGGCTTCCATCTCCGCCGTGGCATTCAGCTTCATGGTGCAGGAACCCAGCGGAATCATAGTCCGGTCCAAGGCCAGGTCACGGTCCGAGAGCCTGCGGATGTAGCGCAGCAGCTGGGTCTCGGACCGGTGCGTGTTGAAGACCGGGTGCTCCAGGTAGCCGGAGGTTCGCAGGACCGATTCAGGCAGTTCGAACCCTTCGGCGTCGCCCACGGGGCCGGCGCCAAAGGCGACCGCGACGGCGGACAGCGTTGCCGCCGTCGTCGTCTCATCAATGGAGACGCCAACGGTGTCCTGGTTGATGAAGCGCAGGTTGATGCCGCGGGCTTCTGCCGCAGTGATCACCTTGGCGGCCTTGCCCGGAACGCGGACGGTCAGTGTGTCGAAGAACGAGTCGCTCACCAGTTCGCGGCCCATGGACGTCAGGGCGGTGGCCAGGACGCGGGCCTTGTGATGGACGCCCTCGGCGATGGCCTTCAGCCCGTCGGGACCGTGGTAAACCGCGTAGAAGGAGGACACGATCGCCAGCAGCGCCTGTGCGGTGCAGATGTTGGAGGTGGCCTTCTCGCGGCGGATGTGCTGTTCGCGGGTTTGCAGGGCCAAACGGTAGGCCGGGGCGCCGGCATTGTCCTTGGAGACGCCGACGATCCTGCCCGGAAGCGTGCGCTCCATGCCCTTTTGGACGGCCATGTAGGCGGCATGCGGGCCGCCGAAGAACAGTGGGACACCGAAGCGCTGGGTGGAGCCGACGGCGATGTCCGCACCCTGCTCGCCCGGAGGAGTGATCAGGGTCAGTGCCAGCAGGTCGGCGGCAACGGTGACAAGCGCGCCGCGGTCCTTGGCCTCGGCGATGAGGGCCGACTGGTCCCAGACCCGGCCGGAAACGCCTGGCTGCTGGAGGACGACGCCGTTGATGGCACCTTCGGGAAGTCCCTTGGAGAGATCGGCAACTTCCACGTCAAAGCCCAGCGCCTCGGCGCGGCCCTGAACGATGGCGATGGTTTGGGGAAGGCAGTCGATGTCGAGGACGGTCTTGCCCTCCTTGGCGTCCTTGTTCTTGTTGGCACGCCGCATCAGCAGCACGGCCTCGGCCACGGCGGTGGCTTCATCGAGCAGGGAGGCGTTGGCCACCGGGAGGGCGGTGAGGTCCTGGACCATGGTCTGGAAGTTCAGCAGGGCCTCGAGCCGGCCCTGGGAGATTTCCGGCTGGTACGGGGTGTAGGCGGTGTACCAGGCCGGGGACTCGAGGATGTTGCGGCGGATCACCGGCGGCGTGACCGTGTCGTAGTAGCCCTGGCCGATCATCTGGACGGCGGTCTTGTTCCGGCCGGCGATGCGGCGCAGCTCAGCCAGGACTTCAACCTCGCTGAGGGCGCCGGCCAGCTTCAGCACTGTCTCCTGCCGGATGGAGGCCGGAACGGCTACGTCCACCAGGCCATCCAGGCTGTCGTAGCCCACGGCCTTGAGCATGGTTTCGACGTCGGCCTGGCGGCGCGCGCCGATATGGCGGTCAACAAACGATGTTGGAAGCGATTGAATCGTCATGAGGAACTCCAGTTTTGGCCGGCCTGGGTGGCCTGGCGTGGGATGGGTTCCTCCCCGCTCTGTATTGGACCTGAGAGATTCCGCGTGACCTGCTGTTGGCAGGGGCCGCTTGCACCGTCGGTGAACCAGGCAAAAACCCGGTTGCTTTCCAGAGTCGCCTCGCCATGACGGTACGTGGGCCTGAGAGATTCCTGGGGAGGATTTGCTCCTACGGCGCCTGCCCGGTGTTCGCCGGGAGGACTCTCCCGTCACAGCTCGAAAGGCTTATTCAAATGTGGGTGATTCGGCTCACAAGGTATCGGGATTGGCGGCCCGTGGCAAATCGGAGGCTCCGTCACTGCCCCGGCTCCGTGTCGCGTGACAGCGGTTTGCCGGACTGTGTCGGCAGGGGTTTGACATTCGATGGTGACCGACACCACACTGATCCCCGGGATTGGCGCCGCCTGAGGCTGGCTCAGCGTATCCGGAGCAGTCCGACTGCCGGCGCCCGTCCCAATGCATGACCGCTGTGGCCCTGACGGGCTGTGGCTTCCAACTGAACATGCCTTCGACCTGCGGCGGGAGAGCCCTGCCGGGTACATTGAGCAGGCGCCGTAGGAGCAAACCCTCCCCAGGAAACTCTCAGGCCCACGTACCGCCGCGGACAGGCAACTCTGGAAAGCAGCCAGGCATGTCCTGGCTCACCGACGGTGCAAGCGGCTTGGGCTGCGGAAACTCTCAGGTCCCTTACAGAGCGGGGAGGAACCAAATCTTTTGCGGCACCCAAAAATGCCGCTTTATCGATGGAGTTCCTCATGGCGATTCATCCCCCCACGTCCAACGGCGAACCCGCCCGCAACGGTGCAGGCGCGGTAATCCGCAGCGAGCCTCCCCACCTGGAGCGTCAGCTGACCAACCGGCACATCCAGCTCATTGCCATCGGCGGTGCGATCGGCACAGGGCTCTTCATGGGCTCCGGCAAAACCATTTCCGCAGCCGGCCCTTCCGTAATTTTCGTGTACATGATCATCGGGTTCATGCTCTTCTTCGTCATGCGGGCCATGGGCGAACTGCTGCTGAGCAATCTGAACTACAAATCCTTCAGCGACTTCGCCGCGGACCTCCTGGGTCCCTGGGCCGGTTTCTTCACCGGCTGGACGTACTGGTTCTGCTGGGTGATCACCGGCATCGCGGACGTCATCGCCATCGCCGGCTACTCCCGTGAACTTTGGCCGGCCCTGCCGCTCTGGATCCCGGGCCTGGCCACGGTGGCCATCCTGCTCCTGCTGAACCTTGCCACCGTCAAGGCGTTCGGCGAGACCGAGTTTTGGTTCGCCCTCATCAAAATCGTTGCCATCGCTGCCCTGATCATCGTGGGGCTGTTCATGATCTTCACCGGATTCCAGAGCGACGCCGGCACGGCCAGCTTCACCAACCTGTGGAGCCACGGCGGGTTCTTCCCCAATGAGTTCATGGGCTTTGTTGCGGGATTCCAGATCGCCGTCTTCGCCTTCGTGGGCATTGAACTGGTGGGCACCACCGCCGCCGAGGCCAAGAACCCCGAAAAGACCCTGCCCAAGGCCATCAACGCCATCCCCGTCCGCGTGCTGCTCTTCTACGTCGGCGCGCTGGTCATCCTGATGGCAGTCACCCCGTGGACCCAGTTCGCTGCGGGCCACAGCCCCTTCACCGGGATGTTCTCCCTGGCCGGCCTCGGCGCGGCAGCAACCGTCGTCAACCTTGTGGTCCTTACCTCGGCCATGTCCTCCGCCAACTCCGGAATCTACTCCACGTCGCGGATGGTCTTCGGCCTTGCCCAGGAAGGCGATGCGCCGGGCATTTTCAGCCGCCTGTCCACGAGGAAGGTGCCCAGCAACGCACTGTTCCTGTCCTGCGTCCTGCTGCTCTCCGGCGTCGTTCTCATGTACGCCGGCCAGGACGTTGGCAAGGCCTTCGAGATGGTGACCACAGTGTCTGCCGTCTGCTTCGTCTTCGTCTGGTCGATCATCCTGGCCAGCTACATCTCCTTCCGCCGGCGCCGTCCCCAGTTGCACGAGGCGTCGAAGTTCAAGATGCCCGGCGGCATCCCCGCAGTGTGGGTGGTCTATGCGTTCTTCGCTTTCGTCCTTTGGGCCCTGACCACCCAGCCGGACACGCTCATCGCCTTGTTGGTAACGCCCCTCTGGTTCGTTGTGCTTGGTGTCGCCTGGGCGGTCCTGCGGCGCCGCCCCGCACACCTTGCCCGGTTCGAGGTCTTCCGGGCCGAGCTCCGCAATGACGCTGCGGCGGCCGCGCGCGGCACCGTTGAGGCACCTGCAAACGAGGTTCAGCAGGCCAGGAAGTAACCGCCGACGGCGGGCTGCCGCGGCAGGCGCATTGGACCCAAAGACGGGTCCGGCCTGCCGGCGCAGCCCGCTCGCGGCGGCCCCGGGCTGAAAGTTCAGCATGCTTAGTGTTTATCCACATAGGATGGAAAGAGCACGGCAGCTACCCGCTGCAGGTCGATTTGAATGAAGGTGACCATGGCCCGGCGCAGCAATCCCGCACTTCGCATCGCACAGGAAACCGCGCACAACGCAATGTTCGACTCCGAGGGCAAGCCCAAGCCCGGCGTCCACAACATGCTCCTGAAGGCGGTGCAGATCCAGCGGCCCTTGGTGGTTGGATACATCCGGCGGCTCCAAAAGAAGCACCCGCGCGCTACTGCCGCCCAGTTGGCGGACATCGCCGAGCGCGACTACCTGCGTGCCGTTGCAGGGGGAGGCGCCGTGGTGGGCGCTACCGCGGTCGTACCCGGCGTTGGAACGGTTGCGTCGCTGGGACTTTCCGCGGCTGCCACCGTGGGCTTCCTGGAAGCAACGGCGCTTTACGCCACATCGCTGGCCGAACTTCATGGCATCCGCCTCACCAACCCGGAGAAGGCCGGCACCATGGTCATGGCCATCATGCTCGGCGAGGAGGGCACCGCCCTGCTGGGAACACTCAGTGGCCAGGCTTCGGGAAGCGGCAACAACCCTGCCAATACGTGGAGCAATGTGCTGTCCAAGTCGATGGTGGGGCCGGGCTTCGGCAGTGTCCGGAAGCGGATACAGCATGCCTTCCTCAAGAACCTCCTCAAGCGTCAGGGGACTGCCCTGTTCGGCAGGGCCCTCCCGTTCGGCATAGGGGCCGTGGTGGGTGGAGCCGGTAACCTCGTGATGGGCCGTGCGGTGGCCAAGAATGCCCGGGAGGCGTTCGGGCCGATGCCGGACACCATTCCCGGGGAGCTGACCGCTGCGGCCGGGCCGGACAACCTGACGCTGGAAGGCAAAATTCTTGGATCTAAACGCTGACGTAGGCCAATCATTCGGCTCCTGGACGGCAGGGGGCGATCCGGCAATGTTCCAGCTGATCACCAGTGCCAACGTGGCCTGCGGACTCCACGCAGGCGACCCCGTCACCATGCTGGACAGCTGCCGCGCAGCGTACGAACTTGATGTCACTGTAGGTGCGCATATCGGCTACCGGGACTTGGCGGGCTACGGGCGGCGCTCGCTGGGGATGAGCTTCGACGAGTTGTTCGGCGACGTGCTCTACCAGTTGGGGGCTCTCGACGGCGTTGCGCACGCCGTGGGTGCCTCGGTGGACTACGTGAAGGCACACGGAGCGCTGTACGACGCGCTAATCGACGACGCTGGGCAGGCCTCTGCCGTTGTTGCGGCAGTGAATGCCTATGATCCCGGCCTGCCCATCCTGGGCTTCCCGGGCTCCGAGCTGATCAAGCAGGCCAAAGAAGCGGGGCACCCCGTGTTCATCGAGGCTTTCGCCGACCGCGCCTACCTCGCCGATGGCAGTCTGGCGCCGCTTACGGAAGAGAGCGCGGTCTTGGGCGACATCGACCTGGTGGTTGAGCGAGCCGTCCGGCTGGCAACGCAAGGCGAAGTGGTCGCCATGGACGGAACCGTCGTCAAGGTTCGCCCGGATTCCCTGCGTCTGCAGGGCGGCAGTCCCGGCGCCCTGGAGATGGCGGCCGGGGTTCGGGCAGGCCTTGAGGCCGCAGGTGTGGAGTTGGCGGCCTTCGCATAGAGCATGCGGTGGGCGCTCGCTACCGACCGTTGCGTTTGAACGAACCTCACCCGGATGTTACAAACGGCGTTGCAAGTAGTTCGGCCCAGAGTGGATCGTCCGGTGAGAGGTCGTCCGGGTCTATGAGCGTGTCGTCTTCGGGTTCCCATGGTGGGAGGTCTTCCAGACCGGGGTCTATACACCTGGTATTCAGGCACTGGCATGCGGTGGGTGTGGGCCATTGAGGCCAGTACGTGGGTTCGGCGTCTGAGTGTTCGGGTTTGTAGTGGCGTCCTGTGGGTGAGGTCCAGCCGGATGGGTCTTTCGTGGTGGCTGGGTCCGGTGTCCATCGGCTGTGGTGTTTGAGCCGATGGTGTTTGGGGCAGAGCTGTGCGAGGTTGCTGGTTGCGGTGGTTCCGCCGTGTTCCCAGGCTCGAAGGTGGTCGGTTTCGTTGTCGGGGGTGTGGTTGGTGCAGCCGTGGAAGGTGCATTTGGCGTCGCGCATCCTGATCCAGCGTTTGATGGTCTCCGTTAGCCGGTAGTTCTTCCGGCCGATCTCCAGCGGTGCCCCGTCGCGGGGGTCGACCAGGACCCGGTAGAACGAGTCCGCCCCGTCCGCGACGAGCTTCCTCGCCATTGAGGCCGGGATGGGTCCGAGGCCGTCGAATTCGGCGGGTTCGTCGGTGAGGCCGAGGAGGGAGAACACCGGCACGGTCACCAGGACGTCGGCCCGCGGCATGGGAGCTTTGCTGAACTCAGTGGCAGTTCCGGTTCCAAGGAGCAGGGTTGCTGCGATGTCGGGTCGGAGTTGGGTGAGGGTGCGGGGTTCGTCGGGACCCTGGAGTCCCCGGGCGACGGCGGTGGTGCGGTTCCAGATGGCGCAGGCGGTATCGCCGGGGAGGTAGAGCGAGACCCAGGCCATGCCGTCCCGGTCCGGGGTGTATTCCATCCGCCGGTCAGCCACACCTTTGGCGTGGCGTTTCTCGATGGATTCGGGGTGGTGGCGTTCGCGCCAGTTGCGGACCTTGGCCCGGAACCGGGAGGGGATGAGTTCACCGGGGGCGGCGCCCCGGGCCGGGTTGGGCGCCTCGGGGTCGAAGAAATGCTCCACCAACTCCATAGCGCCCTCAGGCGTTAGGCCCTCGGTTTCGTCAGCAATGACTTTCGCATGCTGCCAGGACACGGCCCCGGCGGACAGGGCCTCGAACACCGGCGGCAGGGAACAGACCCGCCGGGACTGCTCCACCAACGCCCCCGCAGCAGCGGAGCTGACGGTCAGGACCCCGGCGATCTCCTCCACCGTGGACATCTCCGCGTAGGTGATGTCGTGCAGGGAGGCATCGGGCGAGGTCATGGCCTGCTGAAAACCGACGGCCTCGGCCGCATCCTGTGCCTGGGCGCCCGCGAGTTGGGCTGTGAGCCGGGACCGCAGTTCCAGCCGTTCCAGCCGGATCTCGTACCGCCGCTGCAACACATCAACCCCGGAACCAACAGCAGTGCCGGAGGCCAGGAACGCATCTTCAGTGTCGAGGGCACCAAGGGCAGCCACGGAGGCATGAACACCCTCCGCACCTGCCCCGACACCACAGCCGATTCCCATAAAAGAATCATCTAATGAGGGTCTGACATTATGAGTTGGGCCGCGGCCCCACCCCCCCCGGGCGAGCGAAGCACCCAAGCCGCCCGCCGCCGTCGTACGTTTTCGAGGCGAAGATTCCCTTTCGCACCCCAACTATCCGACGCGAAAAGGAACATGCGCAGCGCCGGAACTTATCCGCGGCGAAATCACCCAAAAAGCAGCTGCGCCACCGTGAAGATCGCAAGCCCGGCCAGGGAACCCACCACGGTGCCGTTAATACGGATGAACTGCAGGTCCTTGCCCACCTGCAGCTCAATCTTCTGCGAGGTTTCCTCGGCATCCCAGCGCGCCACGGTGTCCGTGATGACCCCGGCGATGTCGGAGCGGTAGGTCCGCACCAGGTAGCCCGCGGCGTCGCCGATCCAGGCGTTGACCTTGCCGGCCAGTTCAGGGTCCTGCACCAACCGGGATCCGAAGTCGCGGACCGCGGCCTTGAACTTGATGGTGAGTTCACTGTCCGGATCATCCACGGCGCCCAGCAGCGCGTTCTTCACGGTGCCCCAAGTCCGGGACGCCAGTTCACGGACCTCGGGATCGCCCAGAACCTGCGCTTTGATATCCTCGGCGCGGGCAATCATGGCGGGATCGTGCTGCAGGTCCTGCGCGAGGTCGTTGAGGTACTTGTCGATCGACTGGCGCACCTGGTGCCGGGGGTCCGCCTGCACGGCACGCACGAACTTGAGGATCTCGAGGTAGACCTTGTCACCCACCAGCCCGTCCACGAACTGCGGAACCCAGGTGGGGGAGCGGTCGGAGACCAGGTGTGTCACGGTGTCGTGGTTGTCGTCCACCCAGTCCGCCGCGCGGTCCACCAGCAGGTCTACCAGCGTGTGATGGTGCCCGTCATGGAAAATCCGCTCGGCGAGCCGGCCCACGGGCGGGCCCCACGGCGGAGTTAGCAGGTGCTTACGGACCATGCCCTCGATGACGGCCTGGACGTCGTCGTCGTTCAATACCTTGAAGGCACCCCGAATCACCGCGGCACCTTCCTTGGCCACCCGGTCAGCCCCGCCCGGCGCGGAAAGCCACTCCCCGGCCCGGCGGGCGATGTTGACGCTGGCCAGCTTGTCCTGGACCACCTGCTCGGACAGGAAGTTGGTCTCCACGAATTCGCCCAGGGAGGCGCCGATCTGGTCCTTCCGCCGGGGAATGATGGCGGTGTGCGGAATCTTGATGCCCATCGGGTACTTGAACAGCGCCGTCACCGCGAACCAGTCGGCCAGCGCACCCACCATCCCGCCCTCCGCGGCCGCGCGCACGTACTGCAGCCACGGATAGTCCTTTTGCAGCGCGAACGCGAAGACAAAGATCACGGCCATGAAAATCAGCAGGCTCAGTGCCAGCAGCTTCATTTTCCGCAGCGCTGCCGCTTTTTCCGCATCACCGGCACCAAGCTGGCGGCTTACGACGGCGCCTGCCCCCGCGGTGCCCGGCCTCAACGGCTGCGCTGCTTCGGTAGGTGCTTCCTGCGTGGTTGGCCCGGTAGTTGCCTCAGAGTTCACCTGCATGTGCCAAGCCTAGCCCCGAAGGCGGGGGCAGGTCGGCTACCGTGTGACCATGACAACTGACGAGTCCGTGCCGCAGCGGCCGCTGGTCTTTGCCCACCGCGGATCAAGCGGCGCCTATGCCGAACACACGCGCGCAGCCTACCTGCAGGCCCTGGCCGATGGAGCCGACGGGGTTGAGTGCGACGTCCACCTGACCCGCGACCAGCACGTGGTCCTGCTCCACGACGCCAACCTGGACCGCACCTCGGACGGGACGGGGCCGGTAGCAGAACGGACCCTGGGGGAACTGCGCCAGCTGGATTTTTCGTCCTGGAAGGGTGTCCGGATCCCCGATGCCTACGGGGCTCGCTCGGAACAGCTCCTCACCCTGCCGGAGTTACTGGACATCCTCCGCGGAGCCGGCCGCCCCGTGAAACTCGCCATCGAGCTCAAGCATCCCAGCCCGTACCAGCTCAAACTGGAGGACCGGGTGCTCGAAGTGCTCCGCGCCGAAGGGTGGGACCCGCAGAGCTCCACCGTGGACAACGTGGCCGTGACCTTCATGAGCTTCAGTCCGGATTCGGTCCGCCACCTGCTCCGTTCCGTTCCGCCGCAGTACATCTGCCAGCTTGTGGACGACCTCACCATCCACGAGATCCGGGGCGGACTGGGGGTGGGGCCACTTACCGGCGGGGCGATCGCCAACCTGATGAAAGCCACCCAGCTGGAGGGTGAACGGATCCTGGACGACTGCGAAGTAGGCATGGCGGGCCCCGGCATCGACTATGTCCGCGAACGCCCGGCCACAGTCCGCCGCTGGCTGGAATCCGGCCGGCGCTTCAGGGTGTGGACCGTGGACTCACCCGAGGATGTTGCACTCTGTTTGGACCTCGGCATCCAGGAGATCACCACCAATGTGCCGGGCCGTGTCCTTGACCAGCTCCGCCTGGCCTCGCCGCAAGGAAAGTAGGGCGGCCATGGGCGGCGCCGGCAGCTACAGGCCGCGACGGTGGTGGGCCGGGCCCCTCGACGTCGAAGGCCTGGCGCTGTACTCCGTGGAAGCCGCGGCCGAAGCAGTAAACCTGTATGCAGCGACGCCCGGCCGGTACACCACCGCCGCAGGGCTCACCGCGGCTGCCTTCGATTCCTTCGGGCACCTGCGGATTGGCGGGCGCAAACCGCAGGGCTTCGCGGCCCTCTCCGGCTTCCGGCGTACCGCCGACGGCTGGATCCGGCTCCATGCCAACTATCCTCACCACGAGCAGCGGCTGCTGCAGGCCCTGGGCGTCAGCTCCCCGGAAGGGGTGGACCAGGAACTCCTGTCCATGAGCGCCTTCGAAGCCGAGGAATCCATCCAGCGCAGTGGCGGGATCGCCGCAGCCGTCAGGACCCGCAACGAATGGCTTGCCTCGAATATGGGCCGTGCAGCCGGGACCGGCCCCTGGGTTTCCTTCGAGTTTCCCGACGGGACAACGGCAGGGTTGGGACTGGGCGATGTTGGGGAGGAAAGCCCTGCCAAAAACACTGCCGGACAAGGCAGTGGCCACGCGGATGCCCTGCCCCTGCGCGGCGTGCGGGTCCTGGACCTGACCCGGGTCATCGCAGGCCCGGTGGCCACCCGCCTCTTGGCTGCGCTCGGAGGGGACGTCCTGCGGATCGACCCCCCTGCCTTTCCGGAACTGGAAGACCAGTTCGTGGACACGGCATTCGGCAAGCGAAGCGCAGAGGCTGACTTGGGTCTGCCGGAAAACCTGCACCGCCTCCGGCAGCTCCTGGGCAGTGCGGACGTGCTGGTCACCGGCTACCGCCGCGGCGCCTTGGACCGGTTCGGGCTCAACCCACGGGAACTGGTGGCCGAGCACCCCCATCTGGTGGTGCTTACCCTCAACAGCTGGGGGACCAGCGGCCCGTGGAACGGCCTGCGCGGCTTTGACAGCATCGTCCAGGCAGCAAGCGGAATTGGGCACCTTTACGGCAAGGAAGACGACGACGGCGAGTGGCGCCCGGGTGCCCTCCCCGTCCAGGCGCTGGACCACGCCACCGGGTACGGTGTCGCTGCGGCCGCCATCCAGCTCCTCGCCCGGCGCCGGGATAGCGGGGCAGGCGGCAGCGCACGCCTGTCGCTTGCCCGCACCGCCGAGGAACTCTTCGCGCTGCCCGCGAACACGGAGAACCCGGCCCTGGTGCCTGCTCCCGAATACCGGTCCATGGACAGCACCTATGGAGAGCTCGGCTACGTGGCTCCGCCGCTGCTCGCTGCGGGCCAACCGCTGGACTACCCCTCACCGCCGCCGCCGTATGGCGGCTCGCCGCTCACCTGGGTTTGACAGCCGTCCAGAGCCGCCTTTCCCAAGTCCCCGGCCCTGCTTGAACTGCCGTTTTCCGGCCCCCGCTGTGACTGTGATTGAGTGGGTCCATGTCTTTCCCCCGGCCCGGCCCTGTTGTTCGGAGCCTGTCCAGTCGGAGCCTGCCTGTACGAGGCCCGTCCGTGCCGCGCCCGTTCATTCAGACTGCAGCCGTTCAACACCTGTCCGCAGCTGCCATGGGAGCCCTCCTGCTGGCCAGCGCCGGCAAGCATTTCCGGGATCCCGGCTTCTACCGTGACGTAGTTCCGGGCTACCTCTGCAGGCAGGATCCTGTGCCTGGCAGCGATCAGGACAACGCCGATCACGACAACCTAGAGCAAAGCAGCGTGGACCAAGGCACCGCAGCCCGGCACCCGCTGGCCGTCCTGTCCAGGGACGAATGGATCGCCGTGAGCGGCCTGCTGGAGCTGGCTGCCGCCGTCGGAATCCTCCTTCCGCCAACCCGACGGCTGACTGCCACCGCCCTTACCGCCATGTTCACCGCCTTCCTGGCGGGGCACGTGGACGCTCTGGTGCGGGCGTACGGGCCGGCCGGTTCATCCCGTCGTCGGAAGATCCACACCGTGAGGCTGCCGCTCCAAGCACCCCTGATCTTGTGGGCGTGGAGGCTGCGGAAGCCGGTTCTTCCCGGACGGCAACCCGGAGGCCGGGCGTGAAGCTGCTGGCCTCGCCGGCGGTCAGGGTGGGCATCTCCATCAGCATCGCCACCGGCCTGTACGGGATTTCTTTTGGAGCGCTCGCGGTGACGTCCGGGCTCAACATCTGGCAGACCATGGCATTGAGCCTGCTCCTCTTCAGCGGAGGATCGCAGTTCGCCTTCATCGGC
>Ga0308170_10001127_pt1 | contig 27406 bp, 18 predicted proteins | sample PhyBR2_2_FD_202136 | JGI IMG/M metagenome (GOLD analysis project Ga0308170, IMG submission 202136) | Phyllosphere microbial communities from UC Gill Tract Community Farm, Albany, California, United States - DLSLSB.R2 | ecosystem: Host-associated > Plants > Phyllosphere > Unclassified | place...
ACTGATCACAAAATCCAGCAGCTCTACAGTTACAGGCGGCAAAAGAAAAACCCCGCTGCCTTGCGGCAGCGGGGTTTTCGAAGACAGGCCGGTTGCCCGGCCCGGCATTCGACTGAATTACGACACGGTGATGATGCCGTTGTTCAGGTGCACTTTGGTCGAGTCCACACCGGTCAGGGTGATGGTGACCAGGTCGGCGCCCGGAGTCAGTTCGCTCGATGCGAAGGCCTTCTGCTCCAGCACGATCTTGGTGTCGGAACCGCTCTTGATGATGAAGGCTTCCAGCGCGGTGTCGACACCTTTGGTGATGTCGCCAGTGGTGTTCAGGGTGTACTTGCTGCCCACGTACAGAGCGTCGCTGCCCAGGATACCGAAGTTGGTGATGGTCGCGTTGGTGGTCTTGGCGATATAGATGTCCGAACCAACGGTAGCAATCTTGTCGGTGCTCAGATCTTCCGGCATGCCCAGCTTGTTAGCGGTGAACACGTTATTTGCTGCATCCACTTGGCCTTTGACGGCGTCCAGCTCAGCCTTGACAACGACGGCCTTCGACAGGTCGGTCAGTGCCTTGTTCAGGTCGGTCACGACCTTGTTGGCAGCGGTCAGGTTGTCGTTGGCGGTCTTCTGGGCTGCCAGCAGCGGGTTGCTGGTGTCGTCAGCGTACAGCTTGGTCACCAGGGCCTTGAATGCGTCGGAAGCTGCTTGCGCATCGGCAGTCGCCTTCAGGTTGGCATCGGTCGGGTAAGCGTCCGACACGGCCTTGGCCGAGGTGACGGTCGCGTCCAGGCCTTTTTGCTGGGCGGTGATCTGCGCAGCAGTCGGCAGGACGCCGGTAGCCAGCTTCATCGAGGTAGCGATGCTGGTCAGGTCGGCCTTGGCGGCGTCGGTCAGGTCCAGGAAGTCGACGTTTGCCTGTGCAGCAACTTGAGCGTCGGCAGTAGCCTTGGCGCTGGTGTCAGCCGACTTTTCGGCGATCAGCGAGTTCAGCAGTGCGGTCACGCCCGGGTTGGTCGTTTCGGTCACGCCGGTTGCCAGGATCAGGCCCTTGTCCTTGTCGTTGACGATCAGGGTGTCGAGGGTGTAGGTGCCGGCGGCCGGAACGGCGACAGCCGACTTGTTCAGCACGTTGTACGCAGCAAGTTTCAGCGCCACATCGGTTGCAGCCGAAGTAGCAGCGGTCTTGGCGCTGGCAGCGGCGGTGGTGGCGGTGGTCAGTGCGGTCACGGCGTCGTTCAGGCCAGCAACTGCAGCAACCTTGGCGTTGGCGGAAGTCACGGCGGTCTGTGCAGTGGTAACGCCGTTTGCGTTGGCAGCTTGCTGGTCAGCCAGCAGAGCAGCGCGCACGCCAGCGGTAGCGTTGGTGTAGTCACCCGCCACTGCACCGTCTACAGCAGCGATCTTGGTGTTGACATTGGCGCCGATCGCGTCAGGGGTGGTCGAGGTCTTCGGATCGTTGTCGCCGTCAGCGGCAGCCAGGAAGTTGGCCATGTTCAGATCGGCAGCAGCCTTGTTGTCCAGGGCGCTCTGCAGGGTGAACGGGGTGCCGGCAATGTTGACCTTGGCAACGGTGGTACCCAGGATGACCGGATCGGTTGCGTTGGCGTACGAAGCGTTGTCGGTAACGCCCGACAGGAATGCCTTGGCAGCAGCGTTGGCCTGGTCGCCCGAGTAGGCGTTGGTGGTGCCCAGTGCGTTGGTGAATGCCAGCGAAGCGGCAACCTTGTTGTTGTAGGCGGTCAGGTCCGAACCTTGCGCGCCGCCAGCGACCTGGGTCACGACTGCGTCGATGGTGATTTTCTTGGCATCCAGCAGGCCAGCCCAGTATGCCTTGCCTGCGTCTTCTGCAGGACGGCCGAACAGGTTCTGGTAGACGGCGTTGACGACGTCGGCGTTCGACATGTTGGCGTAAGCAGCCTTGTACTCAGCGGAAGCAGCGAAGCTGGCCGAGATCGCGGCCATGGTGGCTGCGACAGCCTTGGCATCGCCCTTGGCACCTTCCAGGACGCCTTCGTAGTAGTTCAGGCCAGCGGTGTCAGCCGGACGGTTGAAGTATGCGACGTACAGCTTTTGCAGATCGTTGTAATAGGTGGTTGCCATTTATTGCTCCAGATAGATCGATCGATCGAATTATTGTCTCTATTGTTCAGCCACAGGAATGCCCTTGCTGTCCAACGGGCCGAATAATGACATGCGGAACATTCAACTAGATGTGATGGCCATCACAAAACTTCAAAACTCGTTCAAAATTCAGACAATTTTTTACATTCTAGAAAAAAGGTTAATGAATTTAGATCAATCTCACTCTGAGAACTAAAATCCTCTCAAAACTTATGCGCTTTGCATAGCTTCAATTCATGTAACAATTGGATAGATTTTCAATATCTAAAAAGAATGAAAAACTCACACAAACTCACCGCCCATCACAAAAAAAAACCCCGGCGAACCGGGGTCTTCCGAAACCGACTTCCGGTCAATGCCTGAGCCAATAAGTAGCACCATTGACGGTGCGTAAAGTGTCGATTCGGCCATCGAAGATGTAAGAGGCGCTGCCACCCTTGTCGTTACTCAGCAAACCTTGCACGTTCACGTAGCCGGGGCGGTCGTTGGCCTGATCGCCGGCAAGGCGACCGTCGTCGCGAACCGTCCCGACCGCGCGGAAGGGAATCGATTCGCTGCCGCTGATGATGTCGAATCCAGTCGCGAAGCTGCGGCTGCCGAAATCCACGTTCAGTGTCCCGTTGGCCACCGTGGCGCTGACGGCGGTACGAATGCCATAGCCGTAATTCGTATTGATGATGGCGTCGCTGTCACGCAAAGCGAAGCCGACGCTGCCGTTGTTCGGCGCGACGAACTCGGCGCCCGGGCTGCGCAGCAGCGCATAATCGCCGTTCTGCGCGATCAGGGTTGCCTTGCCCATCTCCTGCGCCAGGTAGATTTTTGGATAAAAGGCATCGAACTGCACCCAGCGTCCCCAGATGAGGCCACTGGGAGGCTGCTGCGGCGTACTCGGCAGCTGCGGCTGCTCGGGCACGACCGGCGGTGCCGGCACCTCGGGCGGCGGCAATACCGGCGGCTTGACGACCGGCTGGTCGACGTTCGCCGCCAGGGCACTTACTTTCTTGATTTCCAGGCTGGGCGCTCCCGTGACCCCGCCATCGGCCTTGGCCACCGGCTCATCGTTACGCGGCGGCGACACCAGGTCGGGCGACAGCGGGCTGCCGCTCAGCAGCTGCGGCGCAGCCTGGCCGCGCGTCACCTGCAGCAACTGGCCACGCTGGGCCGCCGACAATTCACGGCTGGCCGCGCCCTGGCAAGGGCCGATCCCGTCCCGGCTGCAGGCATCGGCGAAACCGCTGACGACCACCGCGCCGGTCAGCACGGCCACGCGCGAGGTCTGCTCGTCGGTGAAGACGGTAAAGTCGGTGCCGCGTACGCCGATCGCCGCCACCGGCGTATTGAAGCGGAAGTTCTGGCGCGCCTGCTTGACGGCCTCGCCCGACTTGCTGCGCGCCACTCCATGCAGCAGCTCGAACTTGACCTGCGTATTGGCCGGGTTCGCCTTATCGACGCGATAGGTGGCGATGCGTGCCTGGCTGCCCGGGCGCAGGATGAACAAGCCGTTGTCGGCAGTCTTTATATAGATATAGCCGTCGCTCCCCGTGGCCAGCAGTTGGCCCTCTTGCACCGTGCCGCCTTCCAGCGCCGGCTGTTCGCCGACGCTTGCCTTGCCGGCGGCGAAGATGATGCGGCCGGCATCGGCTGCGCTGGCGGACTGGCCAAGGCAGGCAACTACTGTAACGGCGGTGGCAAGTAGGTAACGCGACATAATTGGCCCTCTCCTGCCCGCCAGCTTAGCGGGTCCTGCAAGAAATTGGATGTGACAGCGATCACAATTATAATTGAACGCTTGAGTCCGCTTGTCACTAAATTGTCGTAACCTATTCTCACAGTGCACATAAGCAACTTTTCAGAGTTATAATTTTTCTTTAGTTACAACTTCCAACGAACCATTTATCCGCGTGGCAGTCCCTCCCAAACAATTCACTGCCGCGCCGCCGCAAGCATCCCGCCGTGCCGCCCTCGTTCGCTGGCTGATCGCGGCGGTGGCGGTGCTGTTGACGGCCGGGCTGGAATGGTTCCCGCCATCCCATTTCTCTTTCGTCGCCAGCGAATGGATGCGTGATGCCTTTGTGCGAATGCAGGTCAGCGACGCGCCCGAGCCGCGCGTGCTGGTGGTCGATATCGACGAAACCAGCCTGGCGCGGCTGGGCCCATGGCCCTGGCCGCGCGAGCGCCTGGCCGACATGGTCGAGATCCTGCTGTCGCATTACCAGGCGCGCGGCGTCGGGCTCGACATCCTGCTGCCCAAAGGAACCGGCCAGCTGGGCGACACGCGCCTGGCCCTGCTGGCGCGGCATGGTCCCGTGGTGCCGGCCCAGGCCTTCGACTTCGACCTGGCCCGCGTCCGCCCCGAAGCGGTACGCGACGGCGTGCTGGGCGGCGCCATCGGCGGCTACACGGGTGGCGTCGAGGCCACCGGCTACATCGCCAACTATGCGGCGCTGGCGCAGGCGCCGCACATCGGTGCGATCGGCTTCATCCCCGATCCCGACGGCACCTTGCGCCGTGTGCCGATGCTCACCCGCTACGAGGGACGCGCCTACCCGGCGCTGGCGCTGGCCCTGGTCAACTGCTGCGCCGGCGAAGGCAGGCTGGCGCTGGACGATACCGGCTTGATGCGCGTCGGTTTCAGCCGCGACTGGAAGGCCTACACCGTGGTCTCCGCCGCCGACATCCTGGACCAGGCGATCGATCCGGCCGGGGTGCGCGGGCGCCTGGTGCTGGTCGGCTCCTCGTCGCTCGGCACCGGCGACCGGGTGGCGACGCCGCTGGCGGCCAGCCGCCCCGGCCTCGGCGTACAGGCGGCGATGCTGTCGACGCTGCTCGATCTCCAGGCCGGCGGCACGCCGGCGCGCTGGCCGGGCGCCTGGCTGGCGCTGGGCTGGACCCTGCTCACCGCACTGCTGGTGCCGCTGGCCTTCCCCTACCTGTCGGCCATGGCCAGTGTCGCGTTGCTCGGCGTGAGCTCCCTCGCCTGGATCGGACTGGCCTGGCTCGCCTGCAGCCACGACCCGGACTTCAACACCGTCGCGCCTTTCGCCGGCAACCTGCTGTTGCTGGCGGTGGCCGTGCCCTACCAGTGGCAGCAGACCCAGCGCCGCTCGCGCTACCTGCTCAGTACGCTGCGCCAGTATGTCGCGCCGGCCGTGGTGACGGAGCTGCTGCGCAGCGATCTCGAGGATCCGCTGCTGCCGCGCCAGCTCGAGGTCACCACCCTGATCGCCGACATGGAAGGCTATACCGCCCAGGTCGAGACCTTGCCGATCGAGGAGGCGGCACGTCTCACGCGCGACTTCCTCGATTGCCTGACCGGTCCGGTGATCGCGCGCCAGGGCACCCTCGACAAGTACACCGGCGACGGCCTGGTCGCCTTCTTCGGCGCGCCGCTTCCGCTCGAGCGCCATGCGGACCTGGCGCTGGACGCCGCCCGCATGATCGTCGAGCGGGTCGCCAGATTCAGCGCCGCGCGCGAGCGGGCCGGCCACCTGCCGCTGCGGGTGCGCATCGGCATCGAGAGCGGTCCTGCCATGGCCGGCGATTTCGGCACCAGCTTCCGCAGTATCTACACCGCGGTCGGCGACAGCGTGAACACCGCCTCGCGCCTCGAGCAGGCCGCGCGCGACTATCCGCACGACATCATCGTCGGCCCCGGCACCGCGGCACGCGCACGCGCGCACCGCTTCCTGCGGCTGGGCGAACGCCGCCTGCGGGGCAAGGAACAACTTACTACCGTATTCACTCTTCAGGACAGCATGAACCAAGCGGGCAGCACCACCAGCACCCCGATCGCCGGCGCCGCCGCGGAGGGGCCCGCCGCATGACCAGGCGCCTTACCTTGCCGGCGCTGTTCGCCATCGTCCTCGCAGGCGTGGGCGCCGCGGCGCGCGCGGACACCCCCGGGCAGCAGGCCTACCGCGAAGCCGTGGAGGCGCGCATGTACCAGGAGGCGATGGAAGCGCTGGCCGAGGGCCGCCGCAACGACGCCTCGGCGATCCTGCGCCGCCTGGTCGCCAACCCCCAGCAGGCGGGCGCCCTGCTCGACCTGGCGCTGACCCAGTGCGGACTGGGCAACGCCGACGAGGCCGAGCGCCTGTTCGCGATGCTCGAGACGCGCGTCCAGCTCAAGCCGGACATGCTGATCCTGATCGCCGAGACCCGCGAAGCCGGCTGCAAGCCCTGGAAGCCGGCCGCCACCACGACCCTGACCGTGGGCCGCGGCATCGACCAGAACGTCAACCAGGGCGCCAGTGTGTCGTCGCTGGTGGTCGATGCCGGCGTGCCGGTCGAGTTGCCCCTGCTGCCGGACTTCCTGCCGCACCATGACCAGTACAGCCTGCTCGGCATGGAACACATGCGCGAGCTGACGCCCAACGGCAGCATCGCCTATCTGCAGTACCAGTGGCGCCGCAACGACAGCCTGCGCCAATACGACACGGCAGTCCTGTTCGGCGGCGTCGAACTCCCCTGGCGCGTGCTGCGCACGACGGTCAGGACCAGCGTCAACCTCGGCGCGGTCAAGCTGGGCGGGCGTCTTTACCAGCGCCAGGGCCAGCTGCAGGCGCGCGTCTCGCCCCAGATACCGCTGCCCGCGAATACCCAGCTCAGCCTGATCGCCAGCGCTTCCTGGTACGACTATCCGACGCTCACGCACTTCAATTCGGCCACGCTCGAAGGCCGCGCCCTGTTGTCCTACCGCGACGGCCCGTGGTATGCCGGCGTCAGCGCCGCACTGCTGGACGACCGTGCGCATACCGGCAGGCCGGGCGGCGACCGTCACGGCAACTACGCCAGCCTGCTGGTACGACGCGCGCTGCCGGCCGGCTTCACCGGCGAGCTGGCCCTCACGCGCCAGAGCTGGGACAGTGCCCGGCCCTACTCCCCGGAACTGCTGATCCCCGCGGTACGCGCGCAGCGGACCGCGGTCGCGCGTGCCGCCTTGTCTTATCGGTTTGCCAAGGGGCAAACGCTACAACTGGAGGCACGCGCCGTTCAAAATAAGGAAAACATACCGATCTTTCAGTACAATGACCGGGTTTTGCAGCTGAGCTGGCAATGGCAGCTGCCTTGAAGCAGGAAACCCATCGATGACCTCCGCGAGCAAGCTCTCCGCCCGGACCGACGCCGCGACGGCGGCCGAGCTGCAGGCACAGATCCAGATCAACCTGCGCAAGATCCCGCTGCTGTCCGAGCTGAGCGAAGAGGACATGCGGCGCGTAAACATGGAAATCCGTATCCGCCACTTCAACCGGCGCGAAGTGGTGCTGCACAAGGGCGGCAGCGGCGACGCCCTGTTGTTCCTGCTCTCCGGCCAGCTGCAGGTGGTCGACATCACCGAGGACGGCCGCGCGATCGGCCTGCGCATGCTGACGCCGGGTGATTTCTTCGGTGAAATTGCTCTGATCAACGAATCGACCCGTTCCGCCTCCGTGGTGGCGACCAGCGACGTGCTGGTGGCTTTCCTGCCGGCGGCCACCGCGATGCACCTGTTTTCGCATTCGCCCAGCGTGGCCAAGCAGATGCTCCAGCACCTGGCGCAGAAGATCCAGCGCGATTCGGAGTTCCGCGCTTTGCTTAGCATCAACAATACGGCGCGCCGCATCTACACGTATTTATCGCTGCTGCAGAAGAAGCCGGAAGACGGCGGTGCGCCGGCCGTCGTCGAAAACCTGCCGACCCACCAGGACATTGCCAACATGATCAATACGAGCCGCGAAACGGTCACCCGCGCGCTGCTGACCCTGGTCCAGCAGGGGATCGTGCAAAAGGAGGCGAACCGCCTGGTGATCCTCGATCCGCAAGCCTTGCAAAGGCTGATCCAGTCGCCCTGATTGGCGACAAGCTTGCCAAACTTGCTTACAACTGTACCAATTGTGTGGCAATACCGTAGAGTATAATTTTGCGCTCTTGGGGCCTTGCCACTATATGAAGAAACACCTCACGCACATTTCCGTGCCCGCTGCGACATGATCGCGCCGCCGATGCTGCGGGGCCTGTGGGCTTACCGCGGCTTCGTACTGGGCAGCGTCAAGCGCGAATTCCAGTCGAAATACATGAATGCGATGCTGGGGGCGCTGTGGTCGCTCCTGTCGCCGCTCGCCATGATCGTGGTGTACACCGTGATCTTCTCCGAAGTCATGCACAACAAGCTGCCCGGCGCCGGCGGCGACGCGCGCTTCGCCTACAGCATCTACCTGTGCGCGGGCATCCTGACCTGGGGCCTGTTCGCGGAAATCGTCGCGCGCGGCCAGAACATGTTCATCGAGCAGGCCAACCTGATCAAGAAGATCAGCTTCCCGCGCATCTGCCTGCCGCTGATCGTGCTGCTCAATGCGCTGGTCAACTTCGGCATCATCTTCGGCCTGTTCACGCTGTTCCTGCTCGGCTCCGGCACCTTCCCGGGAGCGGTCTTCCTGGCCATCGTGCCGGTGCTGCTGATCCAGCTGCTGCTGGCGATCGGCATCGGCATGATCGCCGGCGTGCTCAACGTGTTCTTCCGTGACGTCGGCCAGTTCGTGACGATCGCGATGCAGTTCTGGTTCTGGTTCACGCCGGTGGTCTATCCGGTCACGATCCTGCCGCCGGACGTGCGCGCCCTGCTCGGCTGGAATCCGATGGCGCGCCTGATCGAGGCCTACCAGCAGGTGCTGGTGAAGGGCGTGGCGCCCGACTGGACCGCGCTGCTGCCGGTGCTGCTGCTGTCGCTGCTGCTGTGCGCGCTCGGCCTGCGCCTGTTCCGCCGCCGCGCCGGCGAAATGGTGGATGAACTCTGATGGGCCGGATCGTCGTTTCCAAGCTGGGCAAGGCCTATCGCCAGTACCCGACGCGCTGGTCGCGCCTGGCGGAATGGGTGCTGCCCGGCGCCGGCCCGCGCCACAAGCTCAAGTGGGTGCTGCGCGACATCGGCTTCACGGTGGAGCCGGGCGAAGCCGTGGGCCTGATCGGCATCAACGGCGCCGGCAAGAGCACCCTGCTCAAGCTGATCACCGGCACCACGCTGCCGACCACCGGCGCCGTCCACATGGAGGGCCGCGTGGCCGCCCTGCTGGAACTCGGCATGGGCTTCCATCCCGACTTCACGGGGCGCCAGAACGTCTTCATGGCGGGCCAGCTGCTCGGCATGACGGTCGACGAGATCCAGCAGCTGATGCCGGAAATCGAAGCCTTCGCCGAGATCGGCGACTACATGGACCAGCCGGTGCGCGTCTACTCGAGCGGCATGCAGATGCGGGTCGCCTTCAGCGTCGCCACCGCGCGCCGTCCGGACATCCTGATCGTCGACGAAGCGCTGTCGGTGGGCGACGCCTATTTCCAGCACAAGAGCTTCGACCGCATCCGCAGCTTCCGCAGGCACGGCACCACGCTGCTGCTGGTCTCCCACGACAAGCAGGCGATCCAGTCGCTGTGCGACCGCGCCATCCTGCTCGACGGCGGCCGCCTGGCCAAGGAAGGCCCGCCGGAAGAGATCATGGATTACTACAACGCCATGATCGCCGAACGCGAGAACGAGACCGTGCGCCTGAATGCGACCCCGGAGGGCAAGGTGCAGACCGTGTCCGGCACCGGCGAGGCGACCGTCGCCGACATCGCCCTGCTGGACGAGCACGGCGAGCGGATCGAAGTGGTCGACGTCGGCGCGCCGGTCACGCTGGAGGTGCGCGTGCTGGCCAGGGCCCCGATCCCGCGCATGGTGCTGGGCTATATGATCAAGGACCGCCTGGGCCAGCCCATGTACGGCACCAACACCCACCTGAAGGAACTGCCGCTCGAGAACGTCGGCGCCGGCGAGGAAGTCGTCTACCGCTTCCGCTTCCCGATGAACCTGGGTGCGGGCACCTATTCCGTCGCCACGGCGATCGTCAGCACCGAGACCCACCTCGTCAACAACTACGAATGGCGTGACCTGGCGCTGGTGTTCACGGTGATGAACATGCGCCGGCCGCATTTCGAGGGCTCGGCCTGGCTCGACCCCGACATCGACATCCAACGCCCATGAGATTCATTTCCTACGCCCAGAACAACGAGGACGTCCTGCTGTGGCGCGCCCTCGGCCACGTGCAGAACGGCTTCTACATCGACGTCGGCGCCAGCGACCCCGAGGAGCATTCGGTCACCCGGGCCTTCTACGACGCCGGCTGGCACGGCATCAACATCGAGCCGCTGCCGGCCCATATCGCAGCCTTCCGGGAACAGCGCCCGCGCGACATCAACCTGGCGCTCGCCGCCGGCAGCAGCGAGGGCAGCCTGACGCTGTACGACGTGCCGGCGGTGCGCGGCTGGGCCTCGCCCGAAGCGGCGATCGCCGAACTGCACCGCGCCGAAGGCCACGCGGTCGCCGAACTGACGGTGCAGGTACGCACCCTGGCCTCGATCTGCGCGGAGCACGTGCGCGGCGACATCCACTTCCTGAAGATCGACGTCGAGGGCTTCGAGGGCGAGGTCCTGCGCGGCATGGATTTCGGGCGCTGGCGCCCGTGGGTGCTGGTGATCGAAGCGACCCTGCCGAACAGCCGCGAGACCAACCACGAGGCCTGGGAGCAGCTGGTCACCAGCCAGCGCTACCGCTACGCCTGGTTCGATGGCCTGAACCGCTACTACGTGGCCGAGGAACACCAGGAACTGATGCGCCACTTCGGCATCCAGCCGAACGTGTTCGACGACTACATCTCCTGGCACCTGGACCGCGCCTGGATCGCCAACGCCGCCGCCGGGCGCGCGCTGCACGAGCGGGAGCAGGAGATCGACGCCGTGCGCGCCGAACTGCACGACATGATCCAGTTCGCCGACACGCTGGAACTGGAAAAGCAGGATGCGCAGGCCGAGATCGCCCGCCTGAGCGGCGAGCTGGCGCAGGCCCATGCCAGCGGCCAGCAGGCCACGCTGTGGGCGCGCGACCTCGAGCAGCGCCTGATCGCAACCCTGAACAGCACCTCGTGGCGCATCACCGCGCCGCTGCGCTTCATCGCGCGCCGCGGCCCGAACAGCATGGCGGGGATCGCCCGCCGCAAGGCCAAGGGCGCCGCGCGCCGCAGCCTGCGCTGGCTGACGTCGCGCGAGGCGCTGCGCCGCGCCGTGCTGCCGCTGGTGATGCGTTCGCCCCGCCTGCAAGCGCTGGTGGCGCGCACCCTGGCCGCCGCCAAACGCGCCTCCGCCGACGCCGCGGCGCCGGCCGGCGCCGTACCGCCCGCCCTGCGTGAATTGCCGCAATCGGCGCGCGAGGCACTCGACCAACTGCGCCGCGCCTACGCACCGCGCCAGGAATGACAATGCGTCTGATTATCGATTTCAACGCGCCGCAAACGGCGCCTTCGTCCGACATGGCCGCGCTGCGCGCGCTGGCCCGCACCCTGCTGCGCGACAGCGGCCCCCATGAGGTGCACGTGACCGTCTGCGGCCGCGACCCGGCCGCCGCCGACGCCCTGCGCCATGCGCTGGACGGCCTGCTGCCGCCCGGCCGCCTCCACCTCTATGCCCAGCCGGCTGCCTCCGACCCGTGGCGCCGCCATGCCGCCGCCGCGCTGCGCGCCGGCTTCCTGGCCTCGCTGGCGCCGGATGCCGTCATCGACGCCACGAACGCTGCCGGCCTGCAGGCCGCCGGCGCGGACGATGCGGCCGCGCTGTGGCGCGCGATCGAGCGGCTGCCGAGGGCGGCCGCCACCGCGATGCCGCCCGCCGCAGGCGGTTCCGCCAAGCCGACCCTGGCGCTGGTGTCGCCGCTGCCGCCCGAGCACTCGGGCATTGCCGATTACAGCGCCGAACTGCTGCTCGAACTGGAGCGCCACTACGAGGTCGAACTGGTGCTGACCCCGGGTGCGACGCCCGACGGATCGCTGCAGCGCTTCGTGCAGCGCGACGCCGCTCACTTCGAACGCCATGGCGCGTCCTATGACCGGGTGCTGTACCACTTCGGCAATTCGAATGCGCACAAACACATGTTCGGGCTGCTGCGGCGCCATCCCGGCACCGTGGTGCTGCACGACTTCTTCCTCAGCGGGGTGCTGGACAACATGGAGCGCGATGGCGACGTGCCCGAGGCCTTCCTGCAGGCGCTGTACGCGTCGCACGGCTATACCGGGCTGCGCGACCACCGCGAGCAGGGCCGCAACCCCACGATCTGGCAGTACCCCTGCAACAAGGAGGTGCTGGACCGGGCCGCAGGCGTGATCGTCCACAGCGACTTTTCGCGCCGCCTGGCGGAGCAGTGGTACGGCCCCGGCAGCGCTAGAGACTGGCGCACCATTCCGCTGCTGCGCGGCCAGGTGGCGCCCGGCGCCGACCAGGACGCCGCGCGCCGCGCCGCCCGCGAACGCCTGGGCATCGAGGCCGGCGACTACGTCGTCAGCAGCTTCGGCATGCTCGGCCAGACCAAGCTCAACCATCGCCTGCTGGACGCCTTCCTGGCCTCGCCGCTGGCGGCGGATCCGCGCTGCCGCCTGGTGTTCGTCGGCGCCAACGACCCCGGCGCCTACGGCATCGAGCTGCAGCGCAAGATCGCCGGCAGCGGCGCCGCCGCGCGCATCCGCATCAGCGGCTTCGTCAGCGCCGCCGACTACCAGGACTGGCTGGCCGCCAGCGACTGCGCGGTGCAGCTGCGCGCCCAGACCCGCGGCGAAACCTCGGCCTCGGTGCTCGATTGCCTGATGCACGGCCTGCCGGCCATCGTGAATGCGCATGGCGCCGCCGCCGACCTGCCGCCCGACACCCTGTGCATGCTGCCCGACCAGTTCGAGGACGCCGAACTGGGCGCCGCCCTCGCCTCGCTGCACGCCGAGCCAGGCCGCCGCGCCCGGCTGGCCGCGGCCGGCCGCGACCACATCGCGCGCCAGCATGCGCCGGCCGCGGTGGGTGCGCTGTATCACGACGCGATCGAAGCCTTCGCCCGCGACAGCGGGCCCGCACAGCGGCGCCGCCTGATTGCCGCGCTGAGCGCGCCGGGCACCCCGCGTCCGCCCGACGAGGCGGCGCTGGTCGAGACCGCCGCCATGATGGCCGCGAACGCCCTGCCGGCCGCCCCGCGCCAGCTGCTGGTCGACATCTCGGCGCTGGTCCAGGCCGACTACAAGACCGGCATCCAGCGCGTGGTGCGCAGCATCGTGCTGGCGCTGGTCAAGGAACCGCCGCCCGGCTACCGGATCGAACCGGTGTACAGCGAAGGCGGCAACCACTGCTACCGCTATGCGCGCCGCTTCACCTGCGGCATGCTGGACGTGCCGCCGCTGGCGCTCGAGGATGCGCCGATCGAAGCACGCGCCGGCGACCTGTTCCTGGGCCTGGACCTGGCCTCCAGCCTGACCACCCAGAACCAGCCGCAACTGCAGGTCCTGCGCGGCAAGGGCGTGAAAATCTGGTTCACGGTGTACGACCTGCTGCCGCTGCTGCGGCCGGACTGCTTCCCCTTCGGCTCGCAGAAATACTACGGCGACTTCATCGACACCATCGCCCTGGTCGCCGACGGCATCGTGACGATCTCGCGCGCGGTGGCGGACGAGCTGGCCGCCTGGCTGGCGCAGCGTCCGAACCGCCGCGTGGCGCCGCTCAAGCTGGCCCATTTCCACCTGGGCGCCGACATCGGCGCCAGCGCGCCGACCAGCGGCCTGCCCGACAACGCGGCCCCCACGCTGCAGGCGCTGCGGGACGCGCCGACCCTGCTCATGGTCGGCACCCTCGAACCGCGCAAGGGCCAGGCCCAGGCGCTGGCCGCCTGCGAACTGCTGTGGGCCAGGGGCGTGGCGGTCAATCTCGTCATCGTCGGCAAGAACGGCTGGCTGGTCGACGACCTGGCCGAGCGCCTGCAGTCGCATCCCGAGCGTGAAAAGCGGCTGTTCTGGTTCAACGGCGTCTCCGACGAGATGCTGCTGCAACTCTACGAGCACAGCTCGGCGCTGCTGGCCGCGTCCGAAGGCGAAGGCTTCGGCCTGCCGCTGATCGAGGCGGCCCAGAAGGGCCTGCCGATCATCGCGCGCGGCATTCCCGTGTTCCGCGAAGTGGCCGGCGAACACGCCTTCTACTTCGAGGGCACCCAGGCCCGGGACCTGGCCGCGGCCATCGAAGAATGGCTGGCACTGCATGCGGCCGGCAAGGCGCCGCCTTCCACCGGCATGCCGTGGCTGACCTGGCAGCAGAGCGCCCGCCAGCTGATGGACGCCGTGGTCCACGACCGCCATCACGCCAGCGTGGCCGCCGACCGGATGGCGGCGCAGCTGCTGGTGGACATTTCGGCGATGGTGCGCGAAGACCTCAAGACCGGCATCCAGCGCGTGGTGCGGGCCCAGCTGATCGCGCTGCTGAAGCTGCAGAACAGGGAGCGCCAGGTGCTGCCGGTCTACCTCAGCGACGAAGGCGGCCGCTGGCATTACCGCTACGCGCGCCGCTACCTGCACGAGCTGGGCGGCACCGACAGCTACGGCGTGCATGACGACGAAGTCCAGGTCGCCCGCGGCGACGTGTTCTACTGCCCCGACCTGTTCCCGGGCGCGGTGAACGAGGCCGCAAGGATCGGGCTGTACGGGCGCTGGCGCGATACCGGCGTGCGCATCTGCTTCATGGTGCACGACATCCTGCCGGTGCTGCGCCCGAACTTCTTCCCGCCCCGCGTCGAGAAGGTATTCGGCGACTGGCTGCGCACCGTCGGCAAGGAAGCCGACTGCCTGGTCTGCATCAGCGCCGCCGTGGCCGAGGAAACCCGCGGCTGGCTCGCCGCCAAGATGCCGGCCCGCGCACTGCCGCAGTTCGCCGTGCTGCACCACGGCGCCGACATCGACGCCTCCAGGCCGAGCACCGGCCTGCCGGAGGATGCCGAGGCCGTGCTGGCCGCGATCTCCGCCGCGCCGACCTTCGCCATGATCGGCACCATCGAGCCGCGCAAGGGTCATGCCCAGGCGCTGGACGCCTTCGAGCGGCTGTGGGCGCAAGGCCTCGACGTCCGCCTGGCGATCGTCGGCTCGGAAGGCTGGAAGGGCTTGCCGGACAACCAGCGCCGCAACATCCCGGCGCTGATGGCGCGCCTGCGCGAGCATCCGGAACTGAACCGCCGCCTGTTCGTGCTGCACGGCGCGAGCGACGAATACCTCGACCGCATCTACGCGGCCGCTACCGCCCTGCTGGTGGCCAGCGAAGGCGAAGGCTTCGGCCTGCCGCTGATCGAGGCCGCGCGCCATGGCGTGCCGCTGCTGGTGCGCGAGCTGCCGGTGTTTCGCGAAGTCGCCGGCGAGCACGCCAGCTACTTCAGCGGCGGCAGCGGCGCGGCCCTGGCCGCGGCCATCCAGGACTGGCTGCGCCTGCAGGCCGCAGGACAGGCCCCGGCGTCGACCGGCATCGCCTCGCGCACCTGGGCCGACAACGCCGCCGAACTGATGGCGATCCTGTTCCCGCCGCAGCCGTCCTGAGGCGACCTGACGTATCCTGTCCACCATGAACGCACCCGCAGACACCACCATGAATACGCTCGACACCCCGGTTGCCGGCGCCCCGGCAGCCCTGGCCGCGCCGGTCGCGGTCGTGATTCCGAGTTATCGCGTCACCCGCCACATCCTCGGCGTCATCGCCGGCATTGGTCCGGAGGTGGCGCGCATCTACGTGGTCGACGACAAATGCCCTGACGGCTCGGGCGCCTTCGTGCGCGCCAACTGCCGCGACCCGCGCGTGACGGTCGTCGAGCACGAACAGAACCAGGGCGTGGGCGGCGCCGTCATGACCGGCTACCGCGCCGCCATCGCCGACGGCGCCGCCGTGATCGTCAAGGTCGACGGCGACGGCCAGATGGACGCCAGCCTGATCCCGCAATTCGTGGCGCCCATCCTGGCCGGCGAGGCCGACTACACCAAGGGCAACCGCTTCTTCAACCTGGAGCGGATCGGCTCGATGCCGCCGATGCGCCTGTTCGGCAATGCGGTGCTGTCCTTCCTCACCAAGCTGTCGTCCGGCTACTGGGACCTGTTCGACCCGACCAACGGCTATACGGCAATTCACGCCGATGCCGCGCGTTACCTGCCGTTCGACAAGATCAGCCGCCGCTACTTCTTCGAGACCGACATGCTGTTCCGGCTCAACACGCTGGGCGCGGTGGTGACGGACGTGCCGATGGACGCCGTCTACGGCGACGAGGTCAGCAACCTGAAGATCTCGCGCATCGTCACCGAATTCGCGGCCAAGCACGTGCGTAATTTCTTCAAGCGCCTGTTCTATAACTATTACTTGCGCAATATGTCGCTGGCCTCGATCGAACTGCCGCTGGGCGTCGCCAGCCTGCTGTTCGGCCTGATCTTCGGCATCGTCCACTGGATCGGCGCCGAGCGCCACAACCTGGCCACCCCGGCCGGCACCGTGATGCTGGCCGCCCTGCCGGTCATCATGGGCGTGCAGCTGATCCTGGCCTTCCTGGCCTACGACATCGCCTCGGTGCCGCGCAATCCGCTGCACAAGAAGATCCTGTTCCGCAAGCCCCAAGCCGCATGCCCAAGCTCATGAGCCATTCGCGCCAGTTCGGCACCTTCGTCGCCGGCGGCCTGTTGTGCGCCCTGGTCGACATCGGCATCATGCAATTGCTGCTGCGGGCCGGCGCGCATTTCACCGGCGCCACCACCGCCGGCTTCCTGGCCGGCCTGCTGGTCAACTACGCCTTCCACAGCCGCGTGACCTTCGAGGCCGCGGCCAGCGCCTCGAGCTTCGCGCGCTACCTGTGCGTGGTCGGCCTGAACTACCTGCTGACCATGGGCTGCGTGTCGCTGGCGGTGTCGCTGGCCGGCATGCCGCTGCTGGGCAAGATCGTATCGCTGCCGCTGGTCTCGATCAACGGTTACCTGCTGAGCAAGTTCTGGATTTTCAGGAAGAGCACGCCATGAGCACGAACGAACTGCGTTTTGCCCCCGTCCGGACGGACGCCGACACGATGGCGCGCTACGGCGAGCTGTTCAGCGCCTGTTTCCCGATGACCGACAAGTTCACGCCGCGCTACCTGGAGTGGCTGTACGTCGAGAATCCGGACGGCCGCGCGGTCGGCTACGACGCCTGGGACGGCGACCGCCTGGCGGCCCACTATGTCTGCATCCCGGCCCGCGCCTGGGTCGAGGGCAGCGAGGTACCGGTGCTGCTGTCGCTGAACACCGCCACCCACCCGGACTACCAGGGCAAGGGCCTGTTCACGAAACTGGCGGCGAAGACCTTCGAGGCGGGCGCCGCCCAGGGCTTCGACGGCGTCTACGGCGTGGCGAATGCCAACAGCACCCCCGGCTTCGTGCGCAAGCTGGGCTTCCAGCTGGTGCGCCCGCTGGAAGCGCGCATCGGCATCGGCGGCCTGCGCCACGGCGTGAAAGCCCCTTCGTCCGCGCTGTCCTTCGAGCGCAGCTGGAGCCCGGCCGCCCTGCGCTGGCGCTGCGCCAACCCGCACAATCCGGTGTTCATGCGCATTGGCGGCGGCAGCGGCGGCGGCAAGCTGCGCTTCCACGCGGCGGCCAGCGGCAACAAGCTGCCGGCCTATGCCGAACTGGCCGCGGACGGCATCGCGCTGCCCGGCCTGGACCAGGCAAGGCCGGCGCCGCCGCTGTCGCCGCTGCGCCTGTTCATCGGCCTGGCGCCGGACGCTTCCAGCAGCTACTGGAACTACGCCAGCATCCCGATGTCGCTGCGCCCGTCGCCGCTGAACCTGATCTACCGCTCGTTCGCGCCGCGCGTAGCCGGACTGGATCCGGCCCGGATCGCCTTCTCCTTCCTCGACTTCGATGCCTACTGAGCGCGCGCGGCCGGCCGCCCTGTTCCTGTTCGCCCACCAGGACGACGAATTCGGCGTGTTCCAGCGCATCGCCGACTGCCGCGCCCGGGGCCTGCGGGTCGCCTGCGCCTACTTTACCGACGGCGCCACGCCGAAGGCCACGGCGGCCCAGCGCAACCTGGAATCGCTGGCGGTGCTGGCGCGCCTGGGCGTCGAGCGCGAGGATGTGTACTTTGCCGGCCAGCAGCTCGGGATCGGCGATGCCCAGCTGCCGCAGCACCTGGAGCGCGCCGCGCGCTGGCTCGGCGGCTGGCTCGACGGCTTCGACAACATCGACTCGCTGCACGTCACCGCCTGGGAAGGCGGGCACCACGACCACGACGCCCTGCATGCGCTGGCGGTGACGCTGGCGGCGCGGCGCGGCCTGCTGGCGCGCACCTGGCAGTATTCGCTATACCAGGCTGCCGGCCTGCCCGGGCCGCTGTTCCGCGTGCTGGCGCCGCTGCCGCAGAACGGTCCGGTCCGAAGCGCGTCAATTCCCTGGCGCGCGCGCCGAACCTACCTGGGCCATTGCCTGTCCTATCCCTCGCAACGCGGGACCTGGATCGGCCTGTTTCCCTTCGTGCTGCTGCACTATCTGCTGCGCGGCACCCAGTCCCTGCAGCCGGTCGATCCGGCGCGCCTGGACCAGCGCCCGCACCCGGGCCCCTTGTACTACGAAAAGCGCAGGTTCTTTACCTGGGACCGCATGACCGGCGCACTCGACGCCTGGCGCAACAACCATTCTGAAGAGGCAAAATGAAGAGAGAGAACATCGTTGTGACGAGCTCGCCCGGCCTGCGCCGGCATGTGTTCCCGCTGGCGTTCGGCCTGGCGCTGGCGTTCATCGGCTGCTGGCTGGTGCTGCGCACCCAGGGCATCAATCCGACGGTGTTTGCCGATGAGTGGTACTACAGCAAGATGGCGCGCCTGCAGCCGCTGGCCGAAGCCATCGTTCCCTCCTACCTCTACCTGTGGCTGTTCGGCGCCACCAATGCCTGCGGCACCGAGTTCCTGCAATGCGCGCGCGCCGGCAATGCGCTGGCCTTCGTCGCCGCCGCGCCCTTCGTCTACCTGATCGCGCGCCGGGTGACCACCCGCAACATCGCCGCCGCGATCGCGCTCGCGGCCACGATGGCGCCGCTGAACCTGCACACCGCCTACTTCATGCCGGAGTCGCTCTACTACTTCGGTTTCTGCGTGCTGAGCTGGGTCGCGCTGACCCGCAGCCACTGGCACTGGGCGCTGCATGCGCTGGCATGCGGCGCCCTGCTCGGCCTGATGAGCCTGGTGAAAGTCCACGCCGTCTTCCTGTTGCCGGCCCTGCTGCCGTTCCTGGCCTACGCCCGCTGGATGAACGGAAAAGCCTGGCTCGGCAGCGCCGTGCTGTCGATGGCGCTCGCCGCCGCCGCCATGTTCGCGGTCAAGTTCGGCGTCGGCTACCTGGTCGCCGGAGAAGCCGGCCTCAGCCTGTTCGGCCCCTTCTATGGCGGCGGCGCCAACGCCGCCGGCGCCCGCGACAAGCTGAAATTGCTGGAGCCGGCTTTCGTCAGCGGCCGCGCCCACCTGATGGTGCTGGCGCTGGTGTTCGGACTGCCGCTGGCGCTGCTGGTACAGAGCGTGCTGCGTCCCAGCAAGCGCGCCGAGGCCGGCCAGGCCGACCTGGTCGGCATCTACACGCTGCTGATGCTGGGCGCCGGCGCCGGCATGACCATCTTCTATACCGCCACCCTGGCCGCCCCCGGCAGCGTCGAAGGCATGCGCCTGCACCTGCGCTACTACAGCTTCGTGTTCCCGCTGCTGTGGGTCGTCGCCGCGGCCGCGCTGGAACGCCGCAAGGACGCGCCGGCGGCGCTGCGCTGGATGCTCGCGCTCCTGCTGTCCGCGGTGCTGGCGTTCGCCATCGTCAAGCTGCCGACCTACACGATCTACGGGGTCGACGGCCCCGAAGCCTACGCAATGGGCCTGAAGCATGCCGGCGGCCGCATCGTCCTGGCCCTGCAAGTGATTGCGCTGCTGCTGTGGGCGGCCGGCCGGGCGTCGTCGCTGCGCCTGTTCCTGTTCGTCCTCACGCCCCTGTACCTCGCCGGCGGCGTGGTCGGCAATCACCTGCAGCTGGCCGCCTTCAAGGACGACCGCGAAGCCGACATGGCCGGCAAGGCGGCGGCCCGCCTGGTGCCGCCGGCGGAACGCGGCCAGGTCACGATTGCCGGCGCGGACGTGGGCCAGATCATGCGCGCCCAGTTCTATGTCGACAGCAAGGACTCGGCGATGCTGGAACTTCCGCCCAACGCCCCGATCGAGCAGTACCAGGTACCGGTACACAATAAATGGCTGCTGGTGTTCGGCAAGCACCCCTTGCCGCCGGGCCTGACGCCGGTCTCCCAGAACGATTCCTACCAGCTGATTCGCGTGAACAACGAGCGCCACGTCATCGGCAGCGCGCACCTGAACCAGCCTCCCGGCCCCGGCGGCCTGCTGGCCGCGGTCGAAGGCTTGTCCGGCATCGAAGGATTCGGACGCTGGTCCGATGCCAGGCAGGTCGTGCTGCACTTCAATGCGCCCTTGCCGAAGCATACCGTCATCGTGCTCAAGGCCTGGGCCTACGGCGACAACACCGAGCTGCCCTTCACCCTGCGCATCGGCGACAGCAGCGGCCAATTCCGCCTGAGCGGTTCGCCGCAGGAAATCGGCATGCACGTCGACACCGACGGCACGCAGCGCAGCCTGACGATCGAGGTGCCGCATCCGGTATCGCCGCAGGAATACGGCGATCCGCGCGATCCGCGCAAGCTCGGCATCGCGCTGGCGGACATCGAGATCTCGACGCCTGCGAACTGATCATGGATAGATTACCGACCACGCCGCCGGCCGCGGCCACGGCCCCGCCCCGCCGCCGCCTGCTTCCGGCCGCCGGGCTGCTGGCCTTGTGCGGCGCCGTCTTCGTCTGGCTGCTGCTGCGCAACCACGGCCTGAATCCGGCGATCTTTTCCGACGAGTGGTACTACAGCAAGATGTCGCGCCTGCAGCCGCTCGGCGACGCCATCGTGCCCTCGTATCTCTACCTCTGGCTGTTCCGCGCCACCAATGCCTGCGGCGACGGCTTCCTCGATTGCGCGCGCATCGGCAACGAGTTGTTCTTCGTCGCCTCGGCGCCCTTCATCTACGCGGTGGCGCGCCGGGTCGCGTCCTGGCCGCTGGCGCTGCTGGTCGCCACGCTGGCGCTGCTGACGCCCCTCAACATCTACACCTCCTTCTTCATGCCGGAGGCAACGTATTACTTCGGCTTCGCCGTGCTGAGCTGGGTGGTGCTGGCCTGGCGTGGCCGCGAGTCGCTCGGGAACGCGGCCCTGCAGGGCCTGGCGGCGGGCACCGTGCTCGGCCTGATGAGCCTGGTAAAAGTCCATGCCCTGTTCCTGCTGCCCGCGCTCTGCCTCTACCTGGCCGTCGCCGGCTGGCCGGCCCGCCGGGCGCACTGGCCGGCCAGGGGCGCGCTGGCCGCGCTGCTGGCGGCGGCCGTGACCTTGGCGATCAAGTTCGGCCTCGGCTACCTGTTCGCCGGCCACGAAGCCCTGAGCGTGTTCGGCAGCTTTTATACCGGCACCGCCAACGCGCACGCGCGCCGGCCGCTGCCGGAGCTGCTGCGGGCGGCGTGGACCAGCGGCTCCGGCCACCTGATGGCGATCACGGTGCTGCTGGCGCTGCCGCTGGCCCTGCTCATCCAGGCCGTGGCCAGCCGCAAGACACGCCTGCAAAGCAGCCCTGCTCTCCTCCAGCTCCAGCTGTACGCCCTGCTGATGCTGGGTGCGGCAGCCGGCATGACGGTGATGTTCACGGCATCGATTTCGGACGTCGCCCCGACCGAAGTGCTGCGCCTGCACCTGCGCTATTACAGCTTCGTGTTCCCGCTGCTGCTGGCGATCGCCGCGGCGGCGGCCGGCGCGCCCCGCGCGGAGGCGCCGGCCGCGCGTGCCTGGCCGGTGGCCCTGCTGCTGGCCGCCGTGCTCGCCTGCGCCGCCTGGAAGCTGCCGGGCTATGCCACCAACGCCGTCGACGGCCCGGAGATCCACGCCGTCGGCATCGACCGCCTGCCCGGCCGCATCGCGGTCGGCATCGAGCTGCTGGTGCTCCTGCTGTGGGCGCGCGGCAGCCGCCTGGCCGCGCCGCTGTTCCTGTTCGTCGCCGTGCCCTGGATGACGGTGCAGGGCGTGCTCAGTACCGCCGCCTACCTGCACAACATCGATCCGAATTCGCAGCCGGATGTGGCCGGCAAGTTCGCCCATCGTTACGTGCCGGCGGCGGAGCGCAACCAGATCACCGTGGTCGGCAACGACGTCCTGCAGGTGATGCGCGCCCAGTTCCATGTCGACGCTCCGGACACCGGCTCGATCGGCCTGCCGCCGGATGCCCCGCTGCAGCCTTACCATATGCCCCTGCGCAATAAATGGCTGCTGGTGATCGGCCACCATCCGTTGCCGCCTGGCGTGCAGGCGGAGGTCGCCACGGCCGGCTACACGCTGGCGCGGATGGACACGCGCCGCCGGGTGATCGGCGTCACCCGTTTCAACCAGCCGCTTCCCTCCGGCCCGGTGGAGGCCGCCGAGGGCCTGTCCCACCTCGAATCCTGGGGACGCTGGTCGGAAGCCAAGCGCATCGTGCTGCATTTCTCCCGCCCCCTGCCCGAACACGTGAACGTCGTGATCAAGGCCCAGGCATTCGGCCCGAATACCGGCCTGCCGTTCACGATGCGCATCGGCGGCGAAGAGCAGAGCTTCCGCGTCCAGGACCTGCCCCAGGACGTGACCTTGCGCTTCAACACCGACGGCAGGCAGCGCAGCCTGGAAATCGGCATCCCGAAGCCGACCGCGCCGCACGACGTCAGCCCTTCGATCGACACCCGCCCGCTGGGCCTGGGCCTGACCGACATCGAGATTTCCACGCCCGGCGCCTAGCGGGCAAAGCGCCGCGTGGGTGCGTCGGCTAACAGTACATGCCGCCCGGCTTCTCTAGAATTGTTGTGGTCAATGTATTAACGGCCGGGCACCTTGTCTCGACAACGCCCTGGCGATCACAAGGACTGCGCGATGGCGACCGGAAGCAGCAAGGAAGAAGGGCTGGAGAAACCACTCGACCGGCAGGGCGGCCAGAGCGCCGGCGTGCCGGCCGAGGGCGAAGTCGAAGGCAATGCCTACAGCCCGCTCGGCACCGCCGGCGTCAAGCACTGGCAGGCGACCTACATCACCGAGGACGGCCTCCAGGACCGCGGCAACATCTTCTTTGCCGCCGTCGGGATGACGCGCATGCCGATGACCGTCACCGATCCGCGCCAGCCCGACAATCCGGTCGTGTTCGCCAACGGCGCCTTCCTCGACCTCACCGGCTACACGGATGAGGAGGTGATCGGCCGCAACTGCCGCTTCCTGCAGGGTCCGCAAACCGATCGGCGCACCGTGGAAGAGGTGCGCAATGCGCTCCGGGAAGAGCGCGCGGTCGCGGTCGACATCCTGAACTACAAGAAGGATGGCAAGGCGTTCTGGAACGCCCTGTTCATCGGACCGATCTTCGACCAGGACGGCAAGCTCCTGTACTTCTTCGCCTCCCAGATGGACATCACCGAGCGCCGCACCACGCAGGAAGCCTATCTGCAGGCGCAGAAGATGGAAGCGATCGGCCAGCTGACGGCCGGCATGGCCCACGACTTCAACAACCTGCTGCAAGTCATCAACGGTAACCTCGAAGTCGCCATGATCAGCCTCGACCGCCCGGAGGTGGCGCGTGCGCAGCTGGGACGCGCCCAGCGCGCCGCCATGCGCGCCGGCAAGCTGACCCAGCAGTTGCTGACCTTCGCGCGCAAGCAGCGCCTCGAACCGAAGCCGGTCAACATCAACAACCTGGTGGTGGATTTTTCCGAGATGCTGGTACGCACCCTGGGCGGCAAGATCGAGCTGCGCCTCGACCTGCGTCCCGGGCTGCCGATCTGCATGCTGGACCCGACCCACCTCGAAATGGCCCTGCTCAACGTCCTGATCAATGCGCGCGACGCCATGCCGGACGGCGGCGAGGTCATGGTCGCCACCGCGATCGTGCGCGGCGAGGACCGCCTGACGGTGCATGACCTGCCGCATGGCACCTATATTTCCCTGTGCGTGATCGACCAGGGTCCCGGCATGGCGCCCGAGGTGCTGCGCCGCGCGACCGAGCCCTTCTTCACCACCAAGGGCCCCGGCACCGGGCTCGGCCTGGCCATGGTGCACGGCTTCGTCCAGCAGTCGCACGGCCGCCTCGAGATCGACAGCCATCCCGGCGAAGGCACCAAGGTCACGATGAGCTTCCCGATCGCCGACAGTGCCGTCGGCCGCGCCGACGCCGCGGCGGGCACGGGCAATGCCGCCGCCGCGGACCAGGCCTGGGCCGGCCGGAGCAAGCCCTGCGTGCTGGTGGTCGAGGACAACGACGACGTGCGCGAGCTGGCCGAACAGGTATTGGGAATGGCAGCCTATGCGGTACAGTCGGCGGGCAGCGGCGAACAGGCGCTGCACCTGCTGCGCGAAGGCGCCCGGGTCGACCTGCTGTTCACGGACGTGATCATGCCGGGCGGGATGAACGGGCTGGAACTGGTCGAACAGGCCCGCGCCTTGCGCCCGGGACTGCCGGTACTGGTCACGACCGGCTACATGGACGAACTGCCGCAGGGCGGACGCGGCGGCGGGCTGGACATCCTGGCGAAGCCTTACCGGCAGGATGATTTACTGGGGCGGGTGAGGAAGGCGCTGGAGAAGAGCCGGTAGCTTGGCGGCGCAGAACCGCTAGCGTGTAAACGTCGCCCCCGCGCAGGCGGGGGTCCAAGTTCTGCATGCGTTATCGAAGCGCGAACAAACCTGGGTCCCCGCCTGCGCGGGGACGACGTGCGAATGCAGCGGGCCCGGCCAACCTGCCCGCCCTTCGAATATTTACTGCTTCGGCAACCCACCCAGCAAAGCGGCCAGCCTCTGCTTCGGCTTGGCCGAAGCCACCGGCACCGCTTCGGCCGGATCCTTGCGCGGGACGGCTGCGGGCTCGTAGGGCTTGAGGAACCACGGATCGATCTTCTCGCGGCGCGGGGCGCCCGGGCCGCGCGGGCCGCGTTCGCTGCGCTCGGCGCGCTCGCCACGCTCGCTACGCTCGGCGCTGCGGCCATCGCTCTCGCGGCGGCCGGTGCGACGGTCACCCGAGCGCTCGCCGCTGGCCGAACGGCCCGGCGTGAAGCCGCTCAGCTCGCCGCGCGTGATGGTCTGCTTGATCAGCTTCTCGATGTCGACCAGCAGGCGCTCGTCCTTGTCCGAGTAGACCGACAGCGCATCGCCGGTGGCGCCGGCGCGGCCGGTGCGGCCGATGCGGTGCACGTAGTCCTCGGCGTTGTACGGCAGGTCGTAGTTGATCACGCACGGCAGGTCAGTGATGTCGAGGCCGCGCGCGGCGACGTCGGTCGCGACCAGCACGTCGATCTCGCCCTTCTTGAAATCGTCCAGTGCGGCGATGCGCTCCTGCTGGGTCTTGTCGCCGTGGATGGCCGAGGCCTTGATGCCGGCCTGCTCCAGGTAGCGCGCCAGGCGCGAGGCGCCGATCTTGGTGTTCGAGAACACCAGCACCTGCTTCAGGTCGCGCGAGCGGATCAGGTGCTCGACGACGTCGCGCTTCTGCTCTTCCTGCACCTTGTACAGCACCTGGGTGATGGCGTTGTTGGTGGCATTGCTGCGCGCGACTTCGATGGTCAGCGGATCGGTCAGGAAGCTGGCGGCCAGCTTCTTGATCTCGGGCGAGAAGGTGGCCGAGAACATCAGGTTCTGGCGCTTCTTCGGCAGCAGGTTGATGATGCGCTGCAGGTCGGGCAGGAAGCCCATGTCGAGCATGCGGTCGGCTTCGTCCATCACCAGCATCTGCACCTGGGCCAGGCTGATGTTCTTCTGTTCGACGTGGTCGAGCAGGCGGCCCGGGGTCGCGATCACGATCTCGACGCCTTTGCGCAGGATCTCGGTCTGCGGCTTCATGTCCATGCCGCCGAAGACGACGGTGGAACGCAGCGGAGTGTGCTGGGCGTAGGCCTTGACGTTCTCGGCGACCTGGATCGCCAGTTCGCGGGTCGGCGTCAGGACCAGCGCACGCACGGCGTGACGGGCCGGCGACATGCTGGTATTCGCATGCGGCAGCAGGTTCTGGATGATGGGCAGCGAGAAACTCGCGGTCTTGCCGGTGCCGGTCTGGGCTGCGCCCATGACATCGCGGCCCTGCAGGACGACAGGAATGGCCTGGGCCTGGATCGGGGTCGGGTGGACATAGCCCTGGTCCGACAGCGCGCGCTGGATCTCAGGCGCCAGACCGAAATCGGCGAAGCGCACGGTCGGCGCGCCGCCAGCATCATTGGTGGTCGTTTCAGACATTTCTTCTTTCGGGCGTTAACAATTGCGCTCTACGCCGGGCTGCGACCTGGCATGGCCAACGCGGGAAACTCCGGGGTGACGGGACGCGCCTGTTCGGCGGTGGCGGCTTGGACGGACGTAGAGATACTAAACCGCGCTCAATTTACCTCAAATCTACCCCTCTGTATATGAAATCCTGTACTTTTGGGCCCCGATTAGCGCGCATTTACACGATTTCTCTTTACATTCCTTTACTTGGCTTTACCTTTTCCGTCCTCCTCCACTGGAGGCTTGCGTCCGATAATTGATGCAGTGCATTAATCAAGGAAGCAATATGGTCGCAAGCATCAGCAACAACAACAGCAGCGTGTCGAACTGGGCCGACGCCATCTTTTCCAAGCTCGACACCAGGAACCAGGGCTATATCGACAAGACCGACCTGCAGGACGCCCTGTCGAAGGTCGGCGGCAAGGGCAAGGACGGCGGCCAGCCGGTGAACGTGGACGACACCTTCAGCGCCCTCGACGGCGACAACGACGGCAAGATCACCAAGAGCGAACTCACCGACGCGATGACCAGGCTGTCCGACCAGCTCAACGCGCAATTCGACGCCTCGCGCGCCGGCCGTGGCGGCGGGCAGCCGCCGGCGGGTCCGCCGCCCGGCGGCCAGGGCGGCGGCACGAGCGGTGCGAGCTCCACCGACAGCAGCAGCGCCAGCAGCGACTACATCGCCGCCGCCGACACCGACGGCAACGGTAGCGTCAGCGCGGCCGAAAAAGCCGCCTACGACAAGAAACTGGCAAATGCCCAGGCCGATGGCGGCGGCAGCGCCAGCGCCAGCGGTGCCTCGGACGGCACCCAGCACGCCCGGCACAAGAAGGATCCGGTGCGCGAACTGGCGCATGCGATGCACTTGTTGAAAGCGTATGCGGAGAACAGCGGCGGCAGCGATGGCTCGACGGCTTCGACCGGCAGCACCGACGCCGCGAGCTCAAGCAGCGTCAGCAGCGTCAGCGTCAACGTCGAAGCCTGATCGTCAGCGGCGCTGCCAGCCGTGTTCGCGCGCCGCGCGCTCGGCGGCGGCATCGAGCGAAGCGCCGGCGATCCGCTGGTCGATCGCGTCGAGCACCGCGGCCGGCATGTCGCT
>Ga0308170_10001130_pt1 | contig 27324 bp, 17 predicted proteins | sample PhyBR2_2_FD_202136 | JGI IMG/M metagenome (GOLD analysis project Ga0308170, IMG submission 202136) | Phyllosphere microbial communities from UC Gill Tract Community Farm, Albany, California, United States - DLSLSB.R2 | ecosystem: Host-associated > Plants > Phyllosphere > Unclassified | place...
CATGGTCCGTTTCGATGTCGTCCTGGCTGCGATGCGATACGAAGCCTGGCCGAAGCTTGCCGGATATGTAATGAATTGCGGCGCGCGATCAGTGTGCTGATGCGGCCCTGGTCTTTGCTGAGCGGGGGAAGTCGAGGGTGATACTAGTCTTCGTCGATACGGCCATCCAAGCGAGGTTATCCCGAAGACGGGATTCTAACACGCTCGTTCGGCGGCCGTTGGGCGATGCCTGTTTGCGAAGGCCGCGCGGTGGCGGCCCGGTAGCGATGCTGTAGCGACCCGGTGGCGGCTCAGTGGCGGCTCAGTGGCGAACCTCGCCGCCGCCCTGCACGCCGATCCGGGCGGTACGCGCAGCGGCGATCGCGCGCGACGAACTGGTCACGGCCAAGGCCTCGTCGGGAGGCACGCCCAGCTGGTTCAGCACGATGGAATAGGGCGACTTGTGGCCGCGCTCCTTGAAATCCGCGCCGGTCAGGACGACGGAAAAGATATGGTGGGCCGTGTCGCCGAAGCGGTGGCGCAATTGCTGCTCGGCCTGGCGGTAGGGCAGTTCGGAGATCAGCGCGCAGGGCAGGCCGTGCTCGACCGCCTCGTGCAGCAGGCGGTCCGTGTCCATGTTCACGAATGCGGATAAGTCGAAGATGAGCGCTTGTGCCGTCATGATGATGTCCTTTTCTGAGCCGTTGTTGCTGGATGGGTTTTACTATACGGCCACGCGAGATAAAATAAAAATAAATCTTTCTTGGAATTTGATAAGGTAACGCTTATGTATCCAGCCAGCTTCAAGCAATTGCAGGCCCTCGTGCTGGTCGCACGCCACCAGAGTGTCTCGCGGGCCGCGGAAACCATGCACGTCACGCAACCGGCCGTCTCCCTGCACCTGAAACTGCTGGAACAGGCGGCCGGCGTGCCGCTGACCCGCCGCCAGGGCCGCAACATCCAGATGACGGCCGCCGGCGAACTGCTGGTCGGCTATGCCGAGCGCATCCTCGGCCTGTGGGAAGAGGCGGGCGACGAGATCGCCGCGCTCAAGGGCGTGACCAGCGGTACCCTGCGCATCGGCGCGGTGATGACCGCCGAACACCTGCTGCCGCCGATGCTGGTGCGCTTCACGACGGGGCGGCCGCACGTACGCATCAAGCTGCAGGTCGGCTCACGGCCGGAAGTGATCGACATGCTGAGCCGCGACGAGATCGACCTCGCGATCATGGGCACGCCGCCGCGCGAATTCCCGACCAGCGCCAGCCGCTTCGCGCGCCACCCGATGGCCTTCTTCGTCGCCGCCGGCCATCCGCTGCTGGCAAAAGCCGCGGTGACCCTGGACGACATTGCCGCCCACAACCTGCTGGTGCGCGAGCGCGGCTCGGGCACGCGCGCGGCCATCGACCGCCTGTACGAGGACGAAGGCGTGCCGCTGGCGATCGGCTCCGAGCTGTCGAGCAACGAGGCGATCAAGCAGATGACGGCCGCCGGCCTCGGCGTCGGCTTCCTGTCCGTGCACGCCTGTACGCTGGAGGTCAGGAACAAGCTCCTCAGCGTGCTGCGGGTGCCGGGCGTCAAGGTCCAGGGCGACTGGCACGTGATGCACAAGGCGGCGCGCGCGATCCCGACCGTGGCCGCGTCGTTCCACGAATTCATGGTCGAGCACGGGCAGCAGCTGATCTCGGACGAGCTCGAGAGCTTTGACTGGCGCTGAGGCGTGCGAATCAGGGTTGCAGGACGTAGGCGCCGGGCGCCTCGCCGAGGCTCGCGACCGGCGCCGGCGGCGCCGTCAGCGGACCGGCGCGCGCCGCCAGCCAGGTCGCCCAGGCCGGCCACCAGCTGCCCTCGTGGTGCTCGTTCGCCGTCTGCCAGTTGTCCGGGGCGATATACGGAGCATCGTGGGCATGGGTGGCGACCTGGTAGCTGCGCCTCGGCGTACCCGGCGGCGACACCACGCCGGCATTGTGGCCGCCCGTGGTCAGCAGGAAGGTGACGTCGGTATCGGTCAGCGGCACGATCTTGTACACCGAATGCCAGGGCGCCACGTGGTCGGTCATGGTGCCGACCGCGAAGATCGGGATATGGATGTCGGTCAGCGCCACCGCGTGGCCGTCGACGATGTAGCGCGCGCTGGCCAGGCTGTTCTTCAGGAACAGCTTGCGCAGGTACTCGGAGTGCATTCGGTAGGGCATGCGGGTGGCGTCGGCATTCCAGGAGGTGAGGTCGTTGTCCTTGTCGGGAATGTCGAGCAGGTAGTGGCGCAGCCGCCGCGACCAGATCAGGTCGTTCGAGCGCAGCAGCTGGAAGGCGCCGGCCATCTGGCGGGTATCGAGGTAGCCCTGCTCCCACATCACGGCTTCCAGGAAGGCGACCTGGCTGTCGTCGATGAACAGCGAGAGCTCGCCCGGCTCGGTGAAGTCGACCTGGGCCGCCAGCAGGGTCATGCTGGCCAGGCGGCGGTCGTGGTCGCGCGCCATTGCCGCCGCCGTGATCGCCAGCAGGGTCCCCCCGAGGCAGTAGCCGCAGGCGTTGATTTTCGCCGCGCCGGTCTGGGCGGCCACGGTGTCGAGGGCCGCCATGATCCCGAGGCGCCGGTAATCCTCGAGCGAGAGATCGCGGTCGTCGGCGTCCGGGTTTTTCCAGGAAACCATGTACACGGTGTGGCCGTGCTCGACCAGGTAGCGCACCAGCGAATTCTCCGGCGACAGGTCGAGGATGTAGTACTTCATGATCCAGGCCGGCACGATCAGCAGCGGCACCGCATGGACCTGGGGCGTCTGCGGGTCGTAGCGGATCAGCTCGATCAGGTGGTTGGCCATCACCACCTTGCCGGGTGTGATCGCGACGTCGCGGCCGGGACGGAAGCTGACGGCGGCGGTGCCGGTCAGGCTGCGGCGCAGGTCGCCGGCCGCGCGCAGGGCGCCGTGCAGCAGGTTCTCGCCGCCGCTGGCGAAGGTGGCCTGCTGCGCCACCGGATTGGTGGCGATGAAGTTCGAGGGCGCCAGGCCGTCCAGCAGCTGGCGGGTGAGGAAGGTGACGACGTCGCGGTGATGGGGCGACAGGCCGCGCACGCCGCTGGTGGCGCGGTGCCACCACTTCTGGGTCAGCAGGAAGCCCTGGCTCATCTGGTTGTAGGGCCAGGCGTGCCAGGGAGGATCGCTGAAACGCTTGTCCTGGGCCAGCGGCCGCACCGGTTCCTCGGCATTGCCGAGCATGGCGGCGGTGCAATAGCGCAGCCATTCTTCGACGCCGGTGGCGGCCTGCATCGCCAGCTCCATCTGCTTGGCCGGCGACAGCATCAGGTGGATCGCCCAGTCCTGCCAGGCCGCGGCCAGGGCGGCCGGCGACACATGGCCGGTCATGCGGCCCAGCCAGGCGTTCAGGGCGAGGTCGACCTGGGCGTGCTCGACGCTGGATTCGGGGTAACGCGGCGGGATGCCGCCCTGCCAGGCGCTGGCTTCGCGCATCTGCTCGCTGGGCGGGATGTCGGGACGGGCGTTCATGGCGGCGACCTTTCGGAAGAGGGCATGAGTTCGACCAGAACTGGGCGGCAAAGTGCCGCGCACTTGTGAAATTTCCGTATCCACATGGTCCGTACAACAAAGATAAGTTTGTGTCGCGGAAATTTGTTGCGTTACAATGCCGGACGATTTTTTCGCCCAGGCTGTTAAAAGTGTTCGGTAAAACAAGACTGCTCCCGCTGGCGCACTGCATCGCCCTGTCTCTGTCTCTGTCCCTGAGCGTGATCGCCTTCGACGCCCGGGCCCAGGCGTCCGCGCCCGATCCGCGGGACCTCGGTGACCTCAGCCTGGAAGATCTGGCCAACATCCAGGTCACCTCGGTGTCGCGCCGCCCGGAAGCCTTGTCCGAGGCCGCCTCGTCCATCTTCGTCATCACCGGCACCGAGATCCATCGCGCCGGCGCCACCACCTTGCCGGAAGCCCTGCGCCTGGCGCCCAACCTGCAGGTGGCGCGCGTCGACGCGCGTAACTACGCGGTCACGGCGCGCGGCTTCAGCAGCGCCTTCGAGAACAAGCTGCTGGTGCTGATCGACGGCCGGACCGTGTATTCGCCGCTGTTTTCCGGCGTGTTCTGGGACGTCCAGGACGTGGTGCTGGAAGACATCGACCGGATCGAGGTGATCAGCGGGCCCGGCGCCACCCTGTGGGGCGCGAATGCCGTCAACGGCGTCATCAACATCATCACCAGGTCGGCGGCAAGCACCCAGGGCACCCTGGTGAGCGCCAGCGCCGGCAAGGACGAGCGCAACGGCGCGGTGCGCCATGGCGGCGCCCTCGGCAATGGCGGCCATTACCGCGTGTACGGCAAATACGCCGCCGACGACGATGTCAGTCGCGAGAACGGCGCCCGCACGCAGACCGGCTGGCGCCGCCAGCAGGCGGGCTTCCGCGCCGACTGGGGCGACGCGGCGCACGGCGCGACGGTGCAGGGCGATGTCTACGACGGCAAGCTGCAGCAGGCCCGCACCGCGGACATCGCGGTGCGCGGGGCCAACCTGCTGGGCCGCCTCAACCGGAGCTTCGCCGGCGGTTCGACCGCGACCCTGCAGATGTACTGGGACCATACCGAACGCGACCAGCCACTCGCCTTCGTCGAGCACCTCGACACCCTCGACCTGCAGCTGCAGCATGCGGTTGGCCTGGGCGAGGGCCATCGCCTGGTCTGGGGCGGCGGCTACCGCTGGGGCCACGACCGCGTCGACAACGGTGCCGCCTTCGGCTTCCTGCCGGGGCGCCTGGACCTGCACTGGGCCAACCTGTTCGCCCAGGACGAGATGGCGCTGCGCGACAACCTGCGCCTGACCGCGGGCATCAAGCTCGAAGACAACAACTACACCGGCGTGGAAGTGCTGCCGACCCTGCGCCTGGCCTGGAGTCCGAAGCCGTCCACCCTGGTGTGGGGCTCGCTGTCGCGCTCGGTGCGCGCGCCTTCGCGGATCGACCGCGACCTGTATTCGCCGACCCTGCCTGCGGTCGTCAACGGCGTGCCGCAATACGCGGTCGCGGGCGGCCCGGACTTCGAGTCCGAGGTCGCCAACGTGTTCGAACTCGGCTACCGCGCCCAGCCGCTGCCGGCGCTCTCGTACTCGGCCACCGCCTTCTTCGGCCGCTACGACAAGCTGCGCACCATCGAGCCGAACCAGCAAGGCAGCGGCTCGGTGTTCCGCAACCTGGCCAATGGCCGCACCCGCGGCATCGAGGCCTGGGCCAGCTGGCAGGCCGGCAAGACCTGGCGCCTGTCGGGCGGCGCCGTGGTGCAGCGGATCGACACCGCCGTCAACCCCGAGAGCCGCGACCTGAGCGGCGCCACCGGCCTCGCCACCAGCGATCCGAGCCATTACTGGATGCTGCGCTCCTCCCATGACCTGGCGGACAACCAGGATCTCGACTTCACGCTGCGCCAGGTCGGCGCGCTGCCCAGGCCGGCCGTGCCGTCGTACACGGCGCTCGACCTGCGCTACGGCTGGCGTATCCGCAAGGGACTCGAGCTGAACCTGATCGGCCGCAACCTGCTGGACCCGCACCATGCCGAGTCCGGCGCGGCCGGGGTGCGCAGCAGCTACGAACGCGCCGTCCTCCTCAAGCTGATCTGGAACCTGTAAGCCGTGCGACACCTGCGCATCCTGTTCAGCAGCATGGTATTCGCCGGCGTTTGCCTGGCGGGCGCCGGCCTCGGCACGGCCCCTGACGCCGCCGCCGCCGGCGCCCCCATCGTCGCCAGCGAAGAGAAGGTCGAGGCGGCCTACCTGCACAAATTCCTGAATTACGCGGAATGGCCACCGGCCGTGTTCCCGCAGGCCGACAGCCCCTACGTGATCGGCGTGGCCGGCGACGACACCGTCGCCGACGAGCTGGCGCGGATCGCCGCCGGCCGCAGCGTCAACAACCGCGGCGTGGTGGTCAAGCGCCTGCTGCCGGGCGACGCCATCAACGAGCTGCACGTGCTGTTCGTCGGGCGGGGCGAACGCGGCCGGCTGGCCCAGTGGCTGCGTCCGGCGAAAGGGCGGCCGATCCTGACCGTCACCGCCGCCGACGGCGCGCTGGACCTGGGCAGCATCATCAACTTCCGGACCGTCGACGACCGGGTCCGCTTCGAAGTCTCCGTGGACGCCGCCGAGCAGAGCGGCATCCACCTGAATTCGCGACTCTTCAGTGTTGCGACCAATGTGGTGAAAGGAAACCGTTAAGCATGTTCGGCGCCGTAAAACAATCGATCTCGCGCAAGCTGGTGCTGGGCGTATTGGTGACCACCCTGACCGCGCTGCTGGTCGCCTGCGCTTCCATGCTGGTGCTCGACATTCGCAACTACCAGACCGGCTGGGCCGACGATCTGCGCGCCCAGGCCGACATCCTGGCCGAAGTGACCAAGCCGGCCCTCGAATTCAACGACGCCAGGGTGGCCCAGGAGAACCTGCTGCAACTGCGTGCGCGGCCGCTGGTCGTCACCGCCGCGCTCTACCGTCCGGACGGCAAGGTGTTCGCCTCCTATGCCAAGACGCCGCAGGACCTGGCGCGCCTGCCGAAGCGCCTGCCGAGCGGCGGACGGATCATCGACGGCGGCCGGATCGGGGTCGCCACGCCGATGCTGCGTAACGGCGAGCTGGTCGGCACGGTCTACGTCGAGGCCGCATATCCGCTGATGGCCCAGGTGCGTCGCTACCTGTCCATCCTTGGCGCGGTGCTGGGCGGCAGCCTGCTGGTCGCCCTGCTGATGTCGAGCTGGCTGCAGGCGGCCATCATCCAGCCGGTGCTGGCGCTGACCGACGCGGTCGACCGCGCGATGCGCAAGCGCGACTTCTCGACCCGGGTGCCGAAGACCACCGAAGACGAAGTCGGCGTGCTGGTCGACGCCTTCAACGGCATGCTCGGCGAAGTCGGCGAGCGCGCCAGGGCGCTGGAAGAATCGCATGCGCGCATGCAGCACGAGATGGAGGTGCGGATCGAGGCCGAGGAAGCCGTGCGCCAGCTGAACAACTCGCTGGAGGCGCGCATCCGCGAACGCACCGGCGAGCTGGAAAAGACCCATGCCCAGCTGCGCCAGTCGCAGAAGCTGGAGGCGATCGGCCAGCTGACCGGCGGCGTGGCCCACGACTTCAACAACGTCCTGCAGGTCATCGCCGGCAACCTGCAGCTGTTGCAGATGTCCCTGGCGGGCAACCCCGAAGCCCAGCGCCGCCTGGAGTCCGCGGCGTTCGCGGCCGACCGCGGCGCCAAGCTGTCGTCCCAGCTGCTGGCCTTCGCGCGCCGCCATCCGCTGCAGCCGGTGGCGACCAATATCGGCCGGGTGCTGCGCGGCATGGACGACCTGCTGCGCCGCGCGCTGGGCGAATCGGTGCAGATCGAAACCGTGGTCGCCGGCGGCCTGTGGACCACCATGGCCGACCCGCACCAGCTCGAGAACGTGATCCTGAACCTGGCGATCAACGCGCGCGACGCCATGAAGGGCGACGGCCGCCTGACCCTGGAACTGAACAACGCGATGCTCGACGACAACTACGTCCTGCACGAGCCGGACGTGGCGCCGGGACAGTACGTGATGCTGGCGATCTCGGACACCGGCTGCGGCATGCCGCCGGAAGTCAGCGCGCGCGCCTTCGAACCCTTCTTCACCACCAAGCGCGAAGGCGAGGGCACCGGCCTGGGCCTGTCGATGGCCTACGGCTTCGTCAAGCAGAGTAACGGCCACATCCGCATCTACAGCGAAGTCGGCAGCGGCACCACGATCAAGATCTACCTGCCGCGCTCGATGCAGCCGGAAGTCGAGCTGCCGAACCTGCGCAACGCGCCGGTGCTGGGCGGCTCCGAAACCATCCTGGTGGTCGAGGACGACCTGGCGGTGCAGGCCACCGTGGTCGACATGCTGCAGGGCCTGGGCTACCGCGTGCTGAAGGCCAGCGACGGCCAGGGCGCCCTGACCATCCTGCAGAGCGGCATGCCGGTCGACATGCTGTTCACCGACGTCGTGATGCCGGGCCCGGTGCGCAGCATCGAGGTGGCGCGCCAGGCCAAGCAGATGTTCCCGGCGATCGAAGTCCTGTTCACCTCCGGCTACACGCAGAACGCCATCGTGCACGGCGGCCGCCTCGATCCGGGCGTCGAACTGATCAGCAAGCCCTACCGCCGCGACGAGCTGGCGCGCAAGATCCGCCAGCTGTTCGCGGCGCGCAGGGAGGCCGCGGTGGCGGCGCCGGCGCCGGCCTTGCCGCCCGTGTCGGCGCCTCCGGTTCCGGCCGCGGCTGCCGAAGCGGAAGCCGCGCTGCCGACCGCCGCCCAGCCGATATCCATCCTGGTGGTCGAGGACAACCCGGATGCCCGCGCCATGCTGTCCGAGCTGCTGCTGGTGCTCGGCCATGCGGTGGAAGGCGCCGGCAGCGCCGAGCAGGCCCTCGAGATCCTGGCCGGGAAACAGTTCGACATCCTGCTGACCGACCACTCGCTGCCCGGCATGACCGGCCTCGAACTGGCGCGCACGGTGGCGGCGCGCGGCCAGGGGATGCGGATCATTTTCTCGTCCGGCTACGGCGCTCCGGATACCCCGGGCCTGGCAGTGAAACCGTCCTTCCTGCCCAAGCCCTTCACCCTGGCGGCGCTGCAGAAAGTGCTGGAAGAGGCCACCTGCGCGGACCGTGCTTGAGCCGAGGCCGATTCGATATATGATTCCGGTGGTGTACTCGACCAAAGGAGACATCGCCATGGAAACCTCGAACGTCCTGCGTCCCGCCACCGACGACCAGGGCAAGCTGCTGCTGCGCGTGCTGCTGGCCATCCTGCTGCTGTTCCACGGCGTGTCCAAGCTGATCGGCGGCATTGGCATGATTACCGGGATGCTCGACAAGCTCGGGATCCCGCATGTGATCGGCTATGGGGTCTACGTGGGCGAGGTGATTGCCCCGCTGCTGATGCTGGTCGGCCTGTTTACCCGGGCCGCCGCCCTCGTCGTCGTGATCAACATGATCGTCGCGCTGATGCTGGTGCATACCAAACAGTTCTTCACCCTCAACGGGACCGGCGGCTGGGCGCTGGAACTGCAGGGCATGTACCTCGGTGCCGCGCTGGCCGTGGCCTTGCTGGGCGCGGGCCGCTACAGCCTCGGCGGCGCGGCGGGGCGCTTCAACTAGGGACGGGATGTTTTCGCGGCCGACGCCGTGAACCATCGGCCCTGATCCGGGTATCAACGGTGCCAGTCAAGCCCGCGCATGCGGACAGGGCGGCAATCCATTGACGAACCGGAGGGGCTTATCATGAAGAGAATGTCGATACCACTGACCTGTGCGCTCGGCGCACTGGTCTTCGCCGGCGCGCAAGGCGCCTGGGCGGGCGAATTCTACAAGCAGCGCAACCTGGTCTCGGACAGCAGCCAGATCCGCGCCGAAAACCACGACCCGCACCTGGTCAACGCCTGGGGCCTTGCCTTCAATCCCTTCGGCGTGGCCTGGGTGGCGGACAACGGCACCGGTTTCTCGACCCTGTACGACGGCGACGGCAAGCCGCAGACCCTGGTCGTCACCATCCCGGGCACCGGCAAGCAGACCGGCAGCCCGACCGGCGTCGTCTTTTATGGCGGTCCGGCCTTCATCGTCAGCAAGGGAGCCGTGTCGGCACCGAGCCGCTTCCTGTTCGTCAACGAAGACGGCGGCATTTCCGGCTGGGCACCGACCGTCGACCTGAACCATGCGGTGCGCGTGATCGACAACGGCGCCGGCCAGGCCGTCTACAAGGGCGTGGCGATCAGCGCCAACGGCCGCGGAGCCCTGCTGTACGCAACAGACTTCCATAACGGCAAGATCGACGTCTACGACGGCAGCTTCAAGCCGGTCACCCTGCCGGATCGTCCGTTCTTCGATCCGAACATGCCGTCCGGCTTTGCGCCCTTCGGCATCCAGGCCATCAACGGCGACCTCTACGTCAGCTACGCCAGGCAGGACGCCCAGCGTCACGATGACGTGCACGGACGGGGCCTCGGCTTCATCGATGTCTTCGATCCCGACGGCCGCCTGGTGCGGCGCCTGGCCTCGAACGGCGCCCTGAACGCGCCCTGGGGCATGGCGCTGGCGCCGGCCAGCTTCGGCAAGTTCAGCAACCGCCTGCTGGTCGGGAATTTCGGCGACGGCAGGATCAATGCCTACGACCTCGACAGCGGCCGCTGGGTCGGGCGCCTGAAGGGGATGGACCGCAAGCCCGTGCACATCGACGGCCTGTGGGGCATCGCCTTCGGCAACGGCCTGCAGAACCAGCCGATCGACACCCTGTTCTTCAGCGCCGGTCCGGCCGACGAGCAGCATGGCCTGTACGGACGGCTCGACGTGGCGCCGGGCGAGCAGTATGACGACATGAACGACGCCGAGTAGCGTGCAGCTAGCCCGCGCTGGCGCGCCGAGGGGCATCCACCGTCACCAGGCGCTGGATGTCCTCGAGCCGGCGGCCGCGGGTATCGATGCCCTTGCGGGCCAGCAGCACGGCGGCGGCCAGCATCGGCACGGCGATGACCAGGGCCGACAGCGCGACGTCGGCGAACAGCCCCGCCACCCCGAGGCCGGCGCCGACGATGCCGCCCAGTTTGGAACTGGCGGCGATCACGCCGGATCCGGTGGCGCGCAGGTGCACCGGATAGATCTCCGACGCGTAGGGAATCAGGGTCGCGATCACGCCGCTGGCGGCGACCAGCAGGGCGCAGGTGGCGATCGCCAGGGCGGTGGTCGAGGCGATGCCCATCCAGCCGAGCACGAAGAAGGCCAGCAGGCTGGCGGCGCTCAGGGCGATGAAGGCGACCAGGGTCATGATCGAACTCCAGCGGTGATAAAGCCAGATCACCAGCAGGATGCCGGGCAGGGCGAGGAAGGCGGCGCGCGCCAGCAGGGCGGTGGCGGTGGCGGCATCCATGCCCATCGCGCGCAGGTTCATCGGCAGCCACAGCAGGAATCCGAAGTTCGCCAGCCCCCAGGCCACACCGGCCACGCTCATGCCGATCGTCAGTGGCGCATAGCCGCCGCGCAGCAGCTCGCCGATGCCGGAACCGGCCGCCGCCGGCGCGCCGCTCGCGCCCGCGCTGGCGCCGGCATCGCGGATGCCGCCGGCGAAGCGGGCCAGCACCGCGCGCGCCTCGGCATGCAGGCCGTTGTTCGCCAGGAAGCGCGGCGATTCGGGCAGCAGGCGGCTGAGCAGGATGATCACGGCGCCGGTGGGCAGGCCCAGCAGCCACAGCACGCGCCAGCTGTAGCCCGGCTCCAGCAGGCTGGCGGCGCCGGCGGCCACCAGGTAGCCGGCCGAGTTGCCGATGCCGCCCAGCGCCACCAGCAGCCAGCCGCGGTGGGCCGCCGGAATCATCTCGGCCATCAGGGTGAAGGTGATCGGCAGCAGGCCGCCGGCCGAGGCGCCCATCAGGAAGCACATCGCCAGGTTCCAGCCGAAGGAGGGCATGGCGCCGCAGATGGCAGTGCCGATGAACATCAGCGCGGACAGGAGGATCGTGGCGCGGCGGCCGCAGCGGTCGGCGATCATGCCCCAGGCCACCGAACCGACCGTGGTGCCGGTCAGGGCGACCAGGGCCAGGAAACCGGCGTTCTGCTTGCTGAGGCTGTATTCGCTGGTCATCCCCGGCATCACGAAGCCGAGGGTGGCCGGCTTCATGACGTCGATGGTGAGGGCCACCACCAGCACCAGCACCAGGCTCCAGTGGCGGCGGTTCAGCGCTACGCCGTCCGCCACCTCGAACAGCAGCGGAGCGTGGCCGGCGCCGTGCGCGCGCAGGCGCCCGAGACGGGGCATCAGGCCGTAGGCGGCCAGGACCAGGCCCAGCGGAATCAGCGCCATCCCGGCCAGCATCGCCGCATCCATCGGCATGCCGACCATGCGGTAGCCCATGTGGGAAGCGCAGACGAACATCGGAATGTGGGCGAGGACGCCGGCAACGATGGCGAGGGTGCCGATCCAGAAGGCGATGGGGGAGTGAAAGGTCAGGCCGTTCTGCTTCATGGGGCTTCCGGAAGGTCGCAGCGGTGCGGGTGGAAGCGCCGATTATACCGACGTGCAACTTATTTACGACAACTTACTCATCACAACTTACTCATCACAACTCAATGAGGAGCTTCGCCGAGGATGGTCTTGCGGATCCGCGTCCAGTTCGCCAGGAAGGCGTCGACCTCGGCGGCCTCGCTTTCCTTCCGCTGCAGCATGCCGGCCATGGCCCGCGTGGTGCCGCCGTTCAGGTACCAGCTCAGCGGCGGCTGGCGCCCCGCGGCGGTCCAGGGATAGCGCAGCTCGACCACGCGGCCGGCGCCGCAGCCGCCCAGCAGGCGGGTGGTTTCCTCCTCGGCGGCCTGGGCGCGCGCGTTGCGGGTCTGGTACAGGGCGTAGAAGGGCAGCGACAGCTCGGGCACCGGCGGCACCACCTTGTCGCCGGGGCGCAGGCGCGCCTGCCATGGCATGCGCAGCCCCACCGACAGGGGCGGCGCCGGGCCGGCGGCGGCATCGCGCAACTGGGCGCCGGTCGGACAGATCCATTGCGACTGGGCAGCCGGCTCGTTTTCGATCACCAGCACCACCAGCTGTTCGGGCTCGATCACCCCCAGTTTCAGGATCTCGCGGATCATCGCGTTGAGCGTTGCCGCGCCGGAGTTCTCGAAGTAGCCGCCGTCGACCAGGTAGTCCCAGCGCTGGCCGCCGGTAGTGGTCACCAGTGCGGCCGGGCTGATGTAGGGAAAGCGGGCGCTGTTGTGGACCGCCTGGGCCAGGGTCAGGCGGGTGGTGTCCAGCGCCTGGTCGCCCGGCGGGCTGGCGAACAGGTCGTAGGCCTGGGGCGGCAGGAAGGCCAGGTTCGACTGCAGCACCCGGCGGCCCTCGCTGGCCGAGGTGGCGTTGAACAGCAGCCGGGGCAGGCCGGCCGCCTCGGCTCCGGGCGCCAGCAGTGGACGGCTGAACCAGTCGTGCGCGGGCGACAGCGGAAACAGCTCGGCCCAGCCGCGTTGCCAGGCGCCTTCCAGCGCCAGCGAGCGGTCGCAGGCGCGGCAGGGGACGGGCCAGAAGCGCGCCAGCAGGTCCGGATAGAGCAGGTAGCCGACCAGCGGCGCAAGATAGTCCTGGCCGAGGAAGGCCTCGACCCGGTCGGCCGTCCGCGCATACTGCGGGTCGCCCACCGCCAGCGAGCCGGCGAAGGCGGCCAGGCCCAGGCTGCCGCCGGAAACGCCGCTCATCGCATAGATGTTGGGCGCGAAGCGCTTGCCCTGGCTGCGCGCCTGGCGCTCCAGTTCCAGCAGCAGGGTGCCGGCCCAGAAGGCCGCGCGCGAGGCGCCGCCGGCCGCCGCCACCAGATACACCGGTTCGCCGCCGTGTTCGCGGCGCGCCGCCTGCCAGGCGCGGAAGTCGTCGGCCAGCGCCGGGCGCCGGACGGCCGGCGGCGGGCCGCCGTTGCGGGCCACGAAGTGGTTCTCGTTCGAGATCGAGGACAGCAGGACCGCGAACAGCGGCAGCAGGGCCAGCGAGGGCCAGCCGGCGCTTTTCGGCAGGTAGACCAGGACGATGCTGCCGAACACGGTCCAGGAGCCGAAGGCGAACAGCAGCAGGGCCGGGGCGCCGAGGAGACGCGAGGCCGTCTCCCGGCCGATGCAGACCGCCGCCAGCACCATTGCGGACACGGCGAACATCAGCAGCATCGCGGCCAGGCTGACGCGCGGCGTGCGGTGGGTGCGGGCCCAGGCCTTGTCCGCCACCGCCTGCCGGCCCAGCCAGCGGTTCAGTAGGCGCCGGCGCCACGCCATCAGCGCCGCGAACAGGCCGGTGTACAGGGCCGGGACCAGCCAGGCGCCGGGCGGCGCGTCCGGCAGCGCGAACCAGATCGTGACCGGGACGCAGGCCAGCAGGCCGAGTGCGCGCGGCAGCCAGGTATTGGTGGCGGCGGCGAAGCGATGGCTGGCGCACTGGCCGACATTGTCGACGGCGAAGCGCCTGGCCAGCAGCAGCCGCGCGCAGTACCAGGCCGTCAGCGACCAGTAGATGAGGGCGGCGATGAAGAACCAGTAGCCGGCGTTGGACCACACCTCGTCCCTGGTCTCGTTGAAGTTGCCGAAGGCGCCCAGGGCTTCGCGCGCCTGGGGCACGAGCAGCAGGATGATGTTGCCGGCGGCGACCGTCAGCACCGGATAGAAATTCAGCAGCAGGGTGCGGCGCAGGAAGGTGAAGCGGGTGACGTGGTTGCCGCGGCCGGGCGTGCGCCGGCGCGGCGCGGGCGGCTCGCCCAGCCGCTCGTCGCCGATGTCACGCCCGCCGACTTCGGTCCGTTCCGGCATCCCCGTTCTCCCTTGTTCGTGCCTTCTGTTCGATCATACGGGCAAGGCCGCCGCCGTGGAGCGTTTGCCGGGCAGGGTCCTGGGTACGGATCAAGTCGGCACCGCGCCGCTGCTGTCGGCCGGAAAGACCGGCGTCGGCCACGCGTGTTTACGGCCGCGGCACGCGCTCGGGCGCGACGAAGGCCAGCGCCTCTTCGAAGGAACGCAGCACCATGTCGACCTGCTTTTCGACCAGCGAGGCGCTCGGCACCGGATCGATGAGCGGCAGCCGTATCGTCACCAGCATCGATTCCGGCAGGCCGGCGCGCAGGTTGGCGACGGTGGCCAGCCACTGGTCCAGCATGGCTTCGACCGGATAGGCGATGAAGACGGTCGACACCAGGTCGGCCGTGTCCGGGCCCGGATTCTCGTTGTCGGCGATGATCGAGAAGCTGCGCGCGTCGACGCCGGCTTCGCGCAGGGCGCGCACCAGCAGTTCGCTGAGGAGGTCGTCGCGCATCGAGGCCAGGCCGACGCACAGCACCACCGAGTGGGCAGGCACGTCGAGGGCGCCCTGCCAGCGGCCCAGGCGCGCCTCGCGCATCTGGCGCAGGTGGGTGCCGACGTTCGTGTCCAGCAGCGAGACGTCGCGCCGGCGCCGGCTCTTCGGCGGACCGCCCGATTCCGGCGTCAGCGTGATGGCGACGTCGGCGATGGCGGCGCGGATCCGTTCTTCCTGGCTATGTTCCATCTTGCCCGAGCGGGTGTCGCTGGCGGCCAGCACGATGCCCGGCAACAAGATGTGGTCGCAATAGCGCGCGAAGCTGGAGCGTTCCAGGTAGGTGTGGGCATCGTGGATGATGGCGGCGATGTCGCCGGCCAGCACGCGCTGGTAGAAGCGCTGGGCGCCCGAGACGGCCGGGGCGTCGCCCAGCAGGATGGTGACCGGCTCCAGGGTGCGGACGTGGCGGCCGGCGACCACCAGGCACAGGGTCAGCGGGGTCGACAGCAGCAGACCGACCGGGCCCCACATCGCGCCCCAGAACAGGGCCGACACGATCACCGCCAGCGGCGACAATCCCGAGCTGTGGCCGTAGACTTTCGGTTCGATGATGTTGGCGACCACAAGTTCAAGGGCGATGAACAGCACCATCACCGACAGGGCCAGGGTCCAGCCCGGGTCGATGGCGGCGACGAACACGGCGATCACGGCGCCGGCCGCCATGATGCCGAGGTAAGGGACGAAGCGCAGCAGGCCGCTGAGCGCGCCCCACAGCGCCGCATGCGGCACGCTGAGCGCCCACAGCACCACGCCGATCAGGGCGCCGAAGGTGATGTTGACGATGAATTGCGAGAAGAAGAAGCGCGACACACCCTGGGCGGCATCGGCAAGCGCCTGGATCGTGCGGCTGACTTCGGTCTGGCCGCCGAGCCGGATCAGGCGGTCGCGCAAGGATTCATGCTCCAGCGACATGAAAATCAGCAGCACCAGCACCAGGCCGGCCTCGCCGATCGGGCCCCAGGCCAGCGAGAACAGGCGGGTCAGCGCGCCGGTGGTGGTCAGGCGCGGGGCGCGGATCTCCACCGGGATCGGCTGGGTCGGGCTGATGGTGATCGTGGTCATGCCGCGCTTGCCGCTGGCGGTCGTGCCGCCCGAGGGCGCCACCGCGCTCAGTTCGGCCTCGATGCGTGCGAAGGGCCGCTCGGCGATGTCGCGCACGGCGGCCACCTTGGTGCGCATTGCCGCACGATACTTCGGCAAATCGCCGGTGACGGCCACCAGCTGGAAGGTCAGCACGATGCCGACCCCCACCAGGCAGGTGGTGGCGACCAGCACCGACAGCGCCGTCGCCGGCACCTGGGGCAGGCCGGCGCGGCGCATGCTGCGGATCAGCGGCGCGATCACCAGGCTGAGGATGGAAGCGAGGGCGATCGGTTCGAGGACGTCGCGCCCGACGTATAGCAGGCCCAGGCCACAGGTAACGGTGATCAGGGAGCCGGCATTCAGGTGCTTGAACAGGGAAAGATCGCGCATTCGCGTGCTGCGTGCGGAATAGAAATCTATCCCGTGAAAACTAAAACCAGCAATGTAGCGCAAAAACGTGATGACGATCAATTTTATGCTGACTTTCCCCTTCGTTTCGCCTCATGGCGGCGATTTTCAGCCGCCCTGGTCGATGCTGGCGGACCGCAGCGGCGCCAGCGCCGGTCCTTCCAGCACCCGGCCATCCGGCGCGAAACGGCTGCCGTGGCAGTCGCAGTCCCAGCTGGTTTCGGCGCCGTTCCACTTGATCTCGCAGCCCATGTGCGAGCACTTGCCCGCCACTGCCTGCAGCCGGCCGTCCTGGGAGCGATAGACCGCCACCGGCTTGCCGTCGACCTCGATCCTGCGGCTCTGGCAGGGCGGCAGGTCGGCCAGCTTGCCGAGCTCGGCGGCGCCGAGCGCCACCGCCTGGTCCGGGCTGGCGGGGCCGGTGCTTTCCTGTTCGAAGCCCTTGGGCCGCTTGTCCCCGGCCAGGCGCTCGACCGCGTACAGGTCGCGCCAGGGCGTGCCGCGGCCGAGGATCTCGTCCGCCAGCATCATGCCGGCCAGGGTCCCGTAGGTCAGGCCGTCGCCCGAGAAGCCGGTCGCGATAAAGGTGTTCTGCGCATCGACGTTGCGGCCGATATAGGGCAGCTTGTCCCTGGCGCGGTAGCGCTGGGCCGACCAGCGGTATTCGACCGGCCCGATCGGGAAGTGGTCGCGCGCGAACAGTTCCAGCTGCTGGAAGCGCTCGGCCCCGACCTCCTTCTCGCCCAGCTTGTGGGCGCTGCCGACCACCACCAGGTAGCTGCGGCCGTGCTCGGTGAAGGTGCGTACCGAATGCCGCTCCCGGCCGATGCACCAGTAGACGCCCGGCTCGGGAATGCTGTCGTGCAGCGGCGCGGCGATGCCGTACTCGCGCACCACCTCCAGCTGCGACTGCACCAGGTGGATGCCGACCGGCGTATGGGTGGCGATCACGATGTGCTGGCAGGCGACCTTGCCGTGCTCGGTGTGGACCACGGCCGGCGCATCCTCGATGGCGGTGACGCGGGTATTCTCGAAGATCAGGCAATCCTCGCCGCCGATGCGCTGGGCCAGTTGCCGCACGTAGGCCAGCGGCTGGAACTGGGCCTGGTCCTCGACCCGCAGGCATTTCAGGGCGGCGTCGAGCGGCAGCGGGGCGTCGTCGCGCAGGTCGGCATGCAGGCGCGCGCGCATCGCCGCCAGCGCTTCCTTTTCGATGTCTCCCACATGGGCGGCGTCGACGCCGATCAGGTGCCAGGGCACGCGCTGGAAGCCGCAGTCCAGGTTCAGGCGGCCGACCGTGGCCTCGATCAGGTCGATGGCGGCCGAGCGCGACTCCACCACCCGGCGCATGGTTTCGAGCCCGTGCTGTTCTTCCAGCGTGTGCAGGCCGAGGTCGACGGTGGCGTAGAGGTTGCCGGTCGAGTTGCCGGTGCTGCCGTCGCCGGCCTTGTGGGCGTCGAGCACGGCCACCCGCTTGCCGGCCTGGACCAGCAGCATGGCGGCGGTCAGGCCGGTAATGCCGGCGCCGACGATGGCGACGTCGACGTTCAGGTCGGTTTGCAGGGTCGGCAGGCAGGCGGTCTTGGCCGCCGTGCCTTTCCAGAGCGATGAGGTATCCATGGGGGCGCCTTTCTGTCGTTGTCGGTCTTTGCACGGCCGGCGGTGGGCGCTGGCCGCGTTCGGCTCATGATCCCAAGAACCGGCATGCCGCGGCGCAGCGTTGACGGACGAAAACGAAAGCAGGCAGCGGCCGGTTCAGGCCCTCAGCGCGCCACGATCAGGCGCAGCCCCAGTGCGATGAAGATGCCGCCGGCGATCCGGTCCATCCACATGCCGGCGCGCGGGCGGCGCGTCAGCCAGGCGCCGACGGCGCCGGAGAAGAAGCCCAGCAGGCCGAACAGGACGGCGGCCTGCGCCGTGAAAGTCAGGCCGAGCAGGGCGGTCTGCAGGTTGGCGTCGCCGCGCTGGGCCACCACGAACTGCGGCAGGAAGGACAGGAAAAACAGCGCCACCTTGGGATTGATGGCGTTCGCGAACACGCCGCGGAAGAACAGGGTGCGCGCGGATTCGCTTACACCCTCGGCGCGGCTGGCGGCGGCGCCGCCGCGGCTGCGGATGGCGTTGAAACCCATCCAGGCCAAATAGAGGCCGCCGCATACCTTCAGGGTCGTGAAGGCCAGCGGCGAGGCCGCGATCAGGGCGCTGACGCCGATCACCGCCAGCAGGGTATGGCTCAGGCAGCCGAGCGCGCAGCCGAGGCCGAAGGCCATCCCGCGCATGCGGCCCTTGGCCATGCCGATGCCCAGGACCATCATATTGTCGGGCCCCGGAGAGAGGGTCAGCAGGATGGCGGCGGCCAGGAAGGCAAGAAATTGTTCGGGTGTCAGCATGCGCGCATCTTACACTTCGTTAACATAGAGGACTAGTCCCGGTCCAAGGCTGCGCCACTGGGCGGCTCCACTGGTGTACAGTGGCAATTTTGCAACATCTGTCAACCCGCCCCACCGCATGCGACCGAACAAACGCCACCGCCCGATCCGCCACGCCACCGAGAGGGTGCTGAATACCCTGCTTGCGGGCGGATGGGCGGCCGGCCTCAGCTATCGCCTGGGCGGCCACGGCAGCCTGGGCGTGAGCCGCTACGAGCTCGTGCTGGGCCCGGAACGGCGCCTGCCGCGGCCTTTGAAGATCGGCTTCGCGTCGGACTTCCATGCCGGCCCGACCACCCATCCGGCCCTGTTCGACGTACTTCTGGAGCGGATCCGGCAGGAAGGTCCGGACGTGCTGCTGCTGGGCGGCGACTATATTTCCTTCGACGCCGCCAACATCGGCCAGTTGCGCGGCTTCCTGCGCGAAGCGAAGGCGCCGCTCGGCACCTATGCCGTGCTGGGCAACCATGACGTCTGGAACGGCAGCGCCGAGGTGGCGGCGGCGCTGGAGGAGGCCGGCATCGAGGTGCTGCTCAACCGGAATATCGCGCTGCCGGCGCCTTTCGCCGCGCTCAGCATCTGCGGCATCGACGATCCGTGGACCGGCGCGCCCTCGGCCGAGGCCACCTTCGCCGGCGCCGGCCCGGTACGGATCTATCTGATGCATTCGCCGGACGGCCTGTGGTGCCTGCAAGGCCAGCGTTTCGACCTCGGCTTTGCCGGCCATACCCACGGCGGGCAGGTGGTGCGCCGCAATGGCGAACCGTTGAAGCGTCCCAGTGGTCCCTACTCGCGGGAATACGGCCACGGACGCTTCGAGATCGCGGGCAACGGCCTTCTGCTGGTCAGCCGCGGCATCGGCTGCGCCGGCATTCCGCTGCGTGTCCGCGCCGATCCTGAGCTCGTCATCTGCACTTTGCGCTAAAAATTCTTCCTGAATTAACCGTTTTTCAGGCAACGGCGTACTCTATCGATTGATTTTTGAGTAATATGGCGTGCCGCTTAAGCTGCTGCCAGGCGGCAACCACGCCCGCGGAGGAGACATCCAATATAAAAGGGCCTGGGGACTATCTACTATCGATTGGAGAACGCAGTGAGTCTTTTTAGAACCAAGAATCTCGACAACATGGTCGCTGCCGCCGGCAAGCCCAGCGGACTGAAGAAGGTGCTCGGCCCCTTCGACCTGATCCTGATGGGTATCGGGGCGATTGTCGGCACCGGTATTTTCGTGCTGACCGGTACCGGCGCCCTGACCGCCGGTCCGGCACTGACGCTGTCCTTCGTCGTCTCGGCCATTGCCTGCGGCTTCGCGGCCCTGTGCTATGCCGAGTTCGCGTCGACGGTGCCGGTCGCCGGTTCGATCTATACCTACAGCTATGTCGTGCTGGGCGAACTGGTGGCCTGGATGATTGGTTGGGACTTGCTGCTGGAATACGGTCTCGCGACCTCCGCGGTCTCGGTCGGCTGGTCGGGCTATTTCCAGTCCCTGATCGGCGGCTTCGGCATCGAGATTCCGAAAGCCTTGTCGGCGGCCCCGGGCGCGCTGCCCGGCGTCAGCACGATCATGAACCTGCCGGCGCTGTTGATCATGCTGGTCCTGACCGCCATGCTGTCCTGGGGCGTGCGTGAATCGGCGCGCGTCAACAACGTGATGGTCGTCATCAAGATCTCGGTCGTGCTGCTGTTCATCCTGGTGGGCTTCAAGCACGTGGCCCCGGCCAACTGGCATCCCTTCATGCCCTTCGGCGTGTCGGGCGTGATGAGCGCCGCCGCCGTGGTGTTTTTCGCCTTCATCGGCTTCGACGCCGTGACTTCGGCTGCCGAGGAAGTCAAGAATCCGACCCGCGACCTGCCGATCGGTATCATCGGTTCGCTGGCCATCTGCACCATCCTGTACGTGATCGTGTCGGCCATCATGACCGGCATCGTGCCGTTCAAGCTGTTCGAAGGCGTCGACCACCCGGTCTCGCTGGCCCTGCAGCACGCCGGCGAAAACTGGTTCGCCGGCTTCGTCGACCTCGGCGCCATCCTCGGCATGACCACCGTGATCCTGGTGATGGCCTTCGGCCAGACCCGCATCGTGTACGCGATGTCGCGCGACGGCCTGCTGCCGGCCAAGCTGTCGACCGTGCATCCGAAATTCGGCACCCCGTTCTTCGCGACCTGGGTGGTCGGCGTCCTGTTCGGCCTGATCGCCGCCTTCGTGCCGCTGAACGTGCTGGCCGAGCTGGTCAACATCGGCACCCTGGCCGCTTTCTGCCTGGTGTCGGTGGCCGTGATCGTGCTGCGCAAGAAGCGTCCGGACCTGAAGCGCGCCTTCCGCTGCCCGGGCGTGCCGGTGATTCCGGCGATCGCCGTGATCTTCTGCCTGGCACTGATGAGCTTCCTGAGCGCCATTACCTGGATCGCCTTCGGGATCTGGCTGGCGATCGGCCTGCTGGTCTACTTCGGCTACGCACGCAGCCGTTCGCTGCTGCATGGCGTGACCCAGTAACAGCAAGCGCCATCCTGTAGTGTTGCCCGATCGGGGCGCCCCGGCTTTGCCGCGGCGCCCCGCTTGTTTTATATAATTCCTATAAGAAATTCGTGAAGTTTTTGTAATCCCTGTCCGACAGCCGGGTAAGGCGACAACCGATTACGTGCGCGCCGGGCGCTACGGATAATCTTGGTAGAACATTTACCAATAGATTGTCTATGACTACCACCTACGCTATGGAGTTGCCTGAGCTGGAAACCGCGCCACGAGCGCCGGCGGGCCAGGCTCTCGCATGCTCGAAAGCCCTGTATTTCTCCCTGCTGGACAACCCGGAGTCCGCCGCCGCCAGGTCGCGCGACTACCTGCTGGCCCAGATCGAGGCCGCGCGCCAGGAACCCTGCGACCTGCCGGAAGCCCTGTGGGAGCTGCCCGGCTGGATCCAGGGCCGCGCCGAAACGGTGGGCATCGCCTATCGCGAATACCTGAGCGCCCGCAAGAACGGCGCGCCACGCCGCTACTTCGGCAGCAAATCGCATGCGCTCTATTTCCTGAAGGGCGCCGCGCCGACCAAGCTGGTCGACGGCGCCTGGCTCTACGGTACCCTGCCGCGCTGGGAGAATCCGGACTTCCATCCGCTCATCAAGACCTATCTCGAAGAGCTGGGCGACGGCGTGCCGGACAAGAACCACGTGACGCTGTACCGCCGCCTGCTGGCGGCCCACGGCTGCGAGCACTGGGAAAGCCTGTCGGAAAACCATTTCGTCCAGGGTGCGATCCAGCTGGCGCTGGCCTACAACGCCGACCGCTTCCTGCCCGAGGTCGTGGGCTACAACCTCGGCTACGAGCAGCTGCCGCTGCATCTCCTGATCACGTCCTACGAGCTGAACGAACTGGGTATCGACCCTTATTACTTCACCTTGCACGTCACCGTCGACAACGCCGGCAGCGGCCATGCGCACAAGGCCGTGCAGGCGCTGCGTCAGCTGATGGCGCAGTCCGGCGACCCGGCCGACTTCTTCCGCCGCGTGCTGGACGGCTACCGGCTGAACGAGCTCGGCGCCAGCACCACCTCGGTGATCGCCGGCTTCGACCTGGAAGCGGAACTGGTCGAGATCTTCACGGCCAAGGCCGCGGTCGGCCGCAACATGCATTCCGATTACTGCCGCGTCGCCGGCCGCTCGATCAACGACTGGCTCGGCGAGCCGCAGCAGATCCCCGCCTTCCTTGGGGCGCTGGAGAGCGCCGGCTGGATCAAGCGCGGCGAGGAAGTCGGGAACAGCCGCTTCTGGCGCCTGATCCAGGGCGAGCGCGCAGAGATGTTCGGCGTCTTCACCAGCTACGAACAGCAGGTGTTGCGCGACTGGATCCAGACCCCGCGCGATGCCGACGCCTCCAAGCGCACCACGCGCGTGCTGAGCCACCGCGCGCGCCAGCGCACCCTCGACACCCTGACCCGGCACGCCGGCAAGAGCGGCTATCCGGAGCGCGGCCTGATCCGCCGGCACGCGGCCGGCGCCCTGCAGGGCGATGCCGAGTTGCGCGAGCTCGAAGCGAACGTCGCCGGCGCGGCCGGCAAGCCGGAAGCGATGGCCATGCTGGCGCGGCTGATGTCGCCGTCCGTGCATCATACGGCCATCGGACTGATGGCAAGCCGGATGTATTCGCAACTGCTGGACGCATAGCGGCAAGGACAGGACGCAAGCAAGTCACGACGGCGCGGAAGGGATTCGTTTCTTCCGCGCCGCTGTACGATCAGCCTTACAAGGACCTATACGTGCAAATTCTCGAACAACGATTCCTGCGTGGCCCGAACATCCATGCGGATACTCCCTGCCTGCTGACCGTACTCGACCTCGGCGACCTGTACGGTGTCTCCACGCGCGACATCCCGCAGTTCAACGAAGCCCTGCTGAACCTGCTGCCTTCGCTGGCCGAGCACCTGGTGCCGATCGGCCAGCCCGGCGGCTTCGCCCAGCGCCTGCGCGAGGGCACCTACCTGGCGCGCGTGGTCGAACACGTGACCCTCGGCCTGCAATGCCTGGCCGGGGCGCCGGCCAGCTTCGGCCGCACCCGTCCGGTGGCCGGGACGCCGGGCCAGTACCGTGTGGTGTGCGCCTACCAGATCGAGAAGGTGGCGCAGCCAGCCTTCCAGCTGGCGGTGGAGATCGTCGACGCGCTGGCCCACGGACACGCCTTTGCCGGCCTGTCGGCGCGCCTGGAAGAACTGCGCGAACTGGCCGAGCACTACGCGATCGGCACCAGCACCGCCGCGGTATTGGCGGCCGCCCACGAGCGCGGCATTCCGGTCCAGCGGATCACCGAGGACGCCAACCTGTTCCAGCTCGGCTGGGGCGTCAGGCAGAAGCGCATCCAGGCCACCATCACCGGCGACACCAGCAATATCGCGGTGCGCATCGCCAGCGACAAGCAGCTCACCAAGCAGCTCTTGACGGAAGCCGGGGTGCCGGTGCCGGAAGGCGAGACCGTCGATAGCATCGACGACGCCCTGCGCGTGGCCCGCAAGCTGGCGGTCCCGGTCACCGTCAAGCCGCTCGACGCCAACCAGGGCAAGGGCGTGACCGTCGGCTGCCGTACGCCGGATGAAGTCGAGCAGGCCTATGCCTTCGCCCGCAAGTTCGGGCGCCGCATCATCGTCGAACGCAGCATCCAGGGCCGCGACTACCGCGTGTTCGTGGCCGCCGGCCGGGTCGCCGCGGCTTCCTGCCGCCGTCCGGCCCACGTGGTCGGGGACGGCCGGCACAGCGTCCGCGAACTGGTCGAGATCGAGAACCGCAACCCGGCGCGCGGCGCCGGGCACACCAACATCCTGACCCAGATCGCGCTCGACGCGCATGCCGAGGACGTCCTGCGCAAGCAGGGCCATGCGCCGGATTCCATTCCGGCCGAAGGTATGACGGTCGAGCTGCGCGGGAACGCCAACCTGTCGACCGGCGGCACCGCCGAGGACGTGACCGAGCTGCTGCCGGAATCCACGCGCCGGATCTGCGTGCGCGCGGCCAGCAAGATCGGCCTGGACGTGGCCGGCATCGATATCGTCTGCCGCGACATCAGCCAGCCGCTGGCGGCCCAGGGCGGCGCCGTGATCGAAGTGAATGCCGCACCGGGCATCCGCATGCACCAGTATCCGAGCAGCGGCGCGCCACGCGATGCCGGCGACGCCATCGTCGAAGGCCTGATGGGCACCTCGGACGGCCGCATCCCGGTCATCGCCTGCACCGGCACCAACGGCAAGACCACCACCACCTTGCTGATCGCCCACACGACGCGCCTGGCCGGCCGCGTGACCGGCGCCACCACCACCCACGGCGTCTACATCGACGGCAAGCAGATCACCAAGGGCGATTGCACCGGCTACTGGTCGGCGCGCACCGTACTGGCCGCGCCGGAAGTCGAGATCGCCGTGCTGGAGACGGCCCGCGGCGGCATCCTCAAGCGCGGCCTGGCCTTCGACCACTGCGACGTCGGCATCTGCCTGAACGTCTCGCCCGACCACCTGGGCCTGGACGGCGTCGACAGCATCGAAGACCTGGCCCAGGTGAAGGCCGTGGTGCCGCTGTCAGCCACCCGCGCCGCGGTGCTGAACGCCGAAGATCCGCTGTGCGTGGCGATGGCGCGCCGCGTGCGACCGGACGTCGAGCTGGTCTATTTCGCCATGAATCCCGAAGACCCGGTGCTGCTGCGCCACCTGGAAGAGGGCGGCCGCGCCGCCTATTTGCAGGACAACGCCGTCGTGCTCGCCGACGGCAACGTGCACCAGGAGCTGCTGCGGGTCGAGAGCATGCCGATCTCGATGGGCGGCCGCGCGCGCTACAACATCGCCAACGCCCTGGCCGCCAGCGCGGCGCTGATGGCGGCCGGTTTCAGCAACCTGCAGATCGCCACCGGCCTCTCCACCTTCGTCAGCGACGGCAAGACCAACCCGCTGCGCACCAATGTGTTCGAGGTGCGCGGCGTGACCGTGATCGTCGACTATGCCCACAACCCGGCCGCCTACGCCGCACTGGCCGAGATGGCGCGCTCGCTGCTGCCAGGCCAGCTGGTCGGCATCGTGACCGCGCCGGGCGACCGCCGCGACGCCGACCTGCTCGAAGTCGGCCGCGTCTGCGCCGGGCGCTTCGACGAACTGGTGGTCTACGAATCGTCCAGCCGGGGCCGCGACTACGGCGGCGCCGCCGACCTGATCCTGCAGGGCGCGGAAGAGGTGGTCGGCAAGACCGATACCCTGCACCGCGAGCTGGAGGCGGGTGCGGCGATCCGGCTGGGGATGTCGCTGTGCGGGCGCGGGGATGTGCTGGTGTTTGCCTGCGGGTCTTCGCTGCAGGTGTTCGTGGATGCGATCCGGGAGATGGATCCGGAGAGTGCGGAGCGGATTGCGGGGCAGGCGGGGTGAGGGGGCTTTGCTGGAACGGCAAGCGGGCCTGCGTGGCCGGTTTTTCCTGGATCGTCGTTCCCGGGAAGGCGGGAACCCAGGTTCGTGGTACAGCCTGCGGCGCCACTGTTCATCCGAGCCTTGGGTCCCCGCCTGCGCGGGGACGACGTGGTAATAGCGGGGACGACGTGGTAATAGCGGGGACGACGTGGTAATAGCGGGGACGACGGCGCGCGGTGTGCGGCGAGTTATACCGCCTCAGTCTCGATCCGCCGCGCCGCCTCCGGCGAGGTCGGCCGTATCGCCTCCAGCAACTCGCTGATGTCCGATCCGCAGCCGAACACCAGCACGTCTCCCTTGTCGCAGCGCGCCAGGCCCGCGCGGATCGCTTCGTGGACGTCGAGCTCGACGCGCAGGTGGTCATCCTCGAACTTCGCCAGGCGGATGCCTTCGACCAGCCTGGCCGCCACGGTGCCGGCGGCGCGGCCGCGGTTCTCGGTCTCGTAGACCACCAGCTCGTCGAATCCGGCGGCGCAGGTGGCGCCGATGTCGACCAGGTCGGCATCGCGGCGGTCGCCCGGGGCGGCCACCACGCCGACCAGGCGGCCCGGCGTCATCGCGCGCGCGGTCTCGGCCAGGGCGGCGTAGGCGGCCGGGTTGTGGGCGTAATCGAAGATCACGGTGACGCCGTCGACGTCGAACAGGTTCGAGCGCAGCGGGTTGTGCTTCCAGTCGGAGACGAAGCTGCGCAGGCCGTCGGCGATTTCATGGTTGCCGAAGCCGCAGGCTGCCAGCGCCGCGACGGCCGCCAGGCTGTTGGCGATGTTGTAGCGGGCCGCACCCTGCAGGGTCACCGGCATCTGGCGCACGTCGGCGATGGCTTCATGGCGGGCGCCATTGGCCAGCACGATCGTATCGTCTTCCAGGTAGACCGCGCGGCCGCCATGGTCCAGGTGGCGCAGCAGCTGCGGGTTGTCGGCGTCCAGCGAGAAGTAGAGCGGTTCGACGCCGTCCGCCAGGCTCGCGGCCATCGCCACGCAATGGTCGTCCTCGGCGTTCAGCACCACCGCGCGCGAGGCCCGCCGGGCCACCACGGCCTTGACTTTGGCCAACTCCTCGACCGAGTCGACACCGTCCATGCCCAGGTGGTCGGCCGACACGTTCAGCACCACCGCCACATCGCAGCGGTCATAGGCCAGGCCACGCTTGAGGATGCCGCCGCGCGCCGTCTCCAGCACCGCGAAGTCGACGTCCGGCGAGCTCAGGACGCTGCGCGCCGAGCGGTAGCCGGTGCAGTCGCCCTTGACCATCCGCTGGCCGTCGACGAACACGCCTTCGGTGGTGGTGACGCCGGCGCGCAGGCCGGCCATGCGGACGGCGTGGGCGATCAGCAGGGTGGTGGTGGTCTTGCCGTTGGTGCCGGTGACGGCCACCACGGGGATGCGGCCGTCGTCCTCGCCGAACATGGCCTCGACGATGGCGGCGCCGGCGTCGCGCGGGGTGCCGCGGCTCGGGTACTGGTGCATGCGGATGCCGGGCGCGGCGTTCACCTCGATGATGCCGCCGCGCTGCTCGCGCAGCGGTTTCGAAATATCCTCGCACACGATGTCGATGCCGGCGACGTCCAGGCCGATGGTGCGGGCGGCGCGGATGCAGATGTCGCGGGTCTCTTCCGGCAGCAGGTCGGTCACGTCCTCGGCGGTGCCGCCGGTG